>Ga0194037_1000547_pt1 | contig 28994 bp, 27 predicted proteins | sample JunL306m_MetaG_FD_148653 | JGI IMG/M metagenome (GOLD analysis project Ga0194037, IMG submission 148653) | Anoxic zone freshwater microbial communities from boreal shield lake in IISD Experimental Lakes Area, Ontario, Canada - Jun2016-L304-6m | ecosystem: Environmental > Aquatic > Freshwater >...
ATGATTTATGAGAATTTTTTTATCCGATTAAACAGGTCTTTCTTTAATCGTATCAAAAATACACCGCAAATCCCTTTTAAATAATGCTTTCCGGTAAGCGGCCCCAACACGAAAGGTTACTTAGCTCCGATTTGGATAAGGTCGAAATGTTCTACAGTCAACGCGTTGTTGCTTCGTTTATGGGCATACCTCCTTCTTAGAAAGGTACCGGCTTCTTTCTTTTTCTACGAAAATATAGCAAGTCCAGCAGGATATTCTTCAACAGGACGTCATACCTGATAGGTACACCTTCGTACTTGCCAGGAGTTTTTTTCACCTTTTTAACCTGCTCAATTATGAAACAGTTTTTGCTGATGATCAGTCTGGGATGGATGTTCAACTCTGCGGTTGCGGCATATGCTGCTGAGAACACTGTTCAACTGGCAGTATTTGACCATAACAGACTGAGCCCTTCAGCACAGTGTATCAGATGCCATGAACGTGACCAGCCGGATGACAATCTGCACCGCAAGTCGCAGGCGAACTGCTCAGCGTGTCACAATACCAGGCAATGGAAACCAATAATCATAAAACCATGAAAAAATCATTCAGTTGGCGTGTTTTTATAAGTTTCGGGCTTTTGATTGCGTTACTGATGATGCTGGTTTCAGGGGTGGTTCTTTATATCTCTCCACCCGGAAGGGTTGCTAACTGGACCGACTGGCGAATGATCGGCTTGACAAAAAGGGGATGGCAGAACCAGCACATTATTTTTGGGTTTGCCTTTGTAATCCTCTCATTTTTTCATCTGTTTTTTATCAACTGGAAAGCATTCCTCTGCTACTTCAAATCAAAGACCAACGAAGGTTTCAAAAACCCTTTAGAACTGCTTACCATAATAATTTTTTCTTTCTTGTTTGGAATAGGTACATACTGTAATATCCAACCCTTCTCGGCAGTCATCAAGTTTGGAGATGCAATTTCAAACTCTTGGGAACGGCAGGAAAAACAAGCACCGGTTCCACATGCAGAACTCATGACCCTTACCCGGCTTGCAGAGCAACCAGGGCTTGGTGGTGATCCGGAAGCATTAATAAAAAACCTGAGAGAGGCGGGTTTAAAAGTTACGTCTCAGGAACAAACTCTTGCAGAAATAGCGGCAGCAAATAGCATGACCTCAGAAAAAGTCTATGAATTTATTGCTCCAAAAGAAACGGGAAAGAATAAATTACACGGGCAGGGTTTCGGGAAAAAAACCTTGCAGGAAATAGCAGGTGAGGCTGGGGTTTCAGCGACTTCACTGCAGTTGGCACTTCGGCAGAAAGGTATTGAAGCAAAACTCGACTCACCATTAAAATCTATTGCAAAAAACAACAAGATTGAAATGAATGAGCTGCGAACAACACTTGAAACAATCCTGTACCGCAGGTAGTGTATATGACGTTTACCAGGCATTATGGGAGTTATGAGTGCAAGGTTCTGAAAGTGATTCATGCTGTCTTTTTTTAAGTGAAGAAGAATACCATGTTTACTGGAATTATCAAGGATGTTGGCCGGGTGAGGGGAGTTACACGGCAAAATGGCGGGTTGCGGCTCAGGGTTCACTATGGAAATTCTGCAGGATTTAGTGATCTTGCAGTTGATGAGAGCGTGAGCATTAACGGGGTGTGCCAGACGGTTGTTTCTTTGGTTGACGGGGGGTTTGAAGTTGACAGTGTTGAAGAGACACTCAGCAAGAGTACGCTTGGTGAGCTGCGTAACGGTTCGCTGATTAATCTCGAACGGGCGGTTCGCCCCATGGATCGCCTGGGAGGGCATTTTGTGCTTGGCCATGTTGATTGTGTGGCAAGTGTGCAGGAGGTACGGGAACTTGGTTTGAGCAGGGAGATATGGATCAGTTTTCCGGAGACCTTCACTCCTTTTATTGTTTCTGCCGGTTCTATAACAGTCGATGGTATAAGCCTGACTGTTGCAAAGCTTGATGCGTTGCTTTTTGCTGTAGCGGTTATTCCCTATACGTTTGCTCATACTACTATTAATGTGCTGGCAGCGGGAAGCAGGGTTAATCTTGAGTTTGACATTCTCGGAAAATATGTTGCCCGTCAACTTGGAATGCGTGCATGTTCAGATCGGGTTGCGTCAAAAATTGATGAGAGATGGCTTCGTGAGCAGGGATTTTAAATGAGTGACAGCCGCATCATGCAGCCCGATTTATTCGGTTTTTCAGCTTCTGCCAGGACTGGGAACTGTTTTCAGCCTCTTGCTGAGCGTGTTCGCCCCCGATCGCTTGCCGATATGGCAGGGCAGGAGCATCTTGTCGGTACGGAGGGGCCGTTGCGCAAATTCCTGGCTGGTGGTCAGTTGCCGTCAATGATTTTCTGGGGGCCTCCTGGTTCGGGTAAAACCACCCTTGCCGAAATTTGTGCCGCTTCGCTGAAGTACAGGTTTGAGCAGCTTTCAGCTATTGATTCCGGCGTGAAGGATGTTCGCAAGGCACTTGAAAACGCTGACAAGGCAAGGCGTACTGGTATAAGAACAATCCTGTTTATTGATGAAATTCACCGTTTCAACAAAGGGCAGCAGGATACGTTACTGCATGCGATTGAGCAGGGTCTTATTGTGCTTATTGGAGCAACGACCGAAAATCCTTCATTTGAGGTGAATGCGGCTCTCTTGAGCAGGATGCAGGTTTATATTCTCAAGCCTCTCGGGCATGATGAGATTGCTTCGGTAATCCGGAGGGCACTGAAAGAGGATCGCTTGTTCAGTGAGCGTTCGGTCGAGATTGCCGATCTGGATTTTCTTCTGCAATTTTCCGGAGGTGATGCGCGAAAAGCGCTGAATGCCATTGAAACGGCAGCCGCTCTGTTGCCTAATGATACTCAGCAGATTGTGCTTGGCAGGGAGCTGCTGGAGCGTGCTCTGCAGCACAAAGCGCCGATGTACGACAAAGGTGGCGATAACCACTATGACATTATTTCCGCATTTATCAAATCCATGCGTGGATCAGACCCTGATGCCGCGCTTTTCTGGCTTGCCCGGATGCTTGAAGGCGGGGAAGATCCACAGTTTATTGCCCGCCGGATGGTGATCTTTGCAAGTGAGGATATCGGTAATGCGGATCCTTATGCCATAACCCTTGCTGTAGCGGTGTTTCACGCTGTTGAAATAATTGGCATGCCCGAGGTAAGAATCAATCTGGCGCATGCTGTTACGTACCTTGCTGCTGCGGCAAAATCAAATGCAAGCTATCAGGGAGTCAATGAGGCGATGAAGGATGCGAAATCCATGCAGGATCTGCCTGTTCCCCTCCATTTGCGCAATGCTCCAACGAAACTCATGAAAGCAGAGGGATATGGGGAAGATTATCGCTATCCGCACAGTTTTCCTGGTCATTTTGTTCAGCAGCATTATTTTCCGGATGGTATGGAACCAAAGCCATATTACCGGCCTGGAGAAGAAGGGCGGGAAAAGTATCTTAAGGAACGTCTTGGCCTGTTATGGGGTGGAAGATATTGATATCCTGATTGTTACGAATCGGCAAGTTCTTTATATATTTGCGCTGTTACCGATTAGGATGCTTGTGTCGGTAAGCTTTTTTTACTCATGAAAGACTCTTTTATGAACAGGTCAAGGTTGATACTTTTTTTTGTACTGTCGTTTTTTGCGTTGACGTTGCCTTCGTTGCTTTTTGCCGCTTCGGTTTCTGGGAATAATACAGGGATTACGCTTGACGATGCCGTGCGAATCGGGCTTGAAAAAAGCCGCGTACTTGAAATTGCTCGTCTCGACAGAGAGATGGCAGGGCAGAAAATACGGGAGACATGGTCGACTGTGTTGCCTCAGATTTCAACTGATATTTCCTATACTCGCTCGTTAAAACCAACCGTACTTTTTTTTCCTGATATTTTTCAGGGAGGTTCCGGTACATCGTTCAAACCGCTTTCAATAAGTGCTGACAATGCGGCAACAACTACTCTTGGTCTGAATCAGTCGATTTTCAACGCTTCAGCTTTTGCCGGAATCAGGGCCGCCGGTCTTATTCGCAAGATTAGTGAAGCTGCTTACCGGAATACGGAAACATCCGTTGTTGCCGATATCAAGATGGCTTATTTTGATGCGTTAATTTCCAAAGATCAGTTGAAGCTGATTGAACAGAGTATTGCACGTTGGGAGGAGTCGAGAAAGGATACTCAAGCCATGTTCCGACAGGGTGTTGCTGCCGATATTGATACTCTTAAAGCGTTTCTTTCGGTTGAAAATCTTCGACCCGAGCTTTTGCAGGCAGAGAACCGTGTTGGTATTGCCATAACCAGGCTCAAGAATAGTATGGGTATTTCGCCTGATAGTACACTGATACTTGCAGGAAAACTTGAACTTTCTTCATCGGCATCATACCCGTCCGATATTGCAGCGGCATACCGTGAAGCACTTGATAGAAGGCCGGATATTCGTCAGCTTGATCTGCAGGAGCAGGTTGAGGGTGAAAAAATTTCTGCGGCTCGGGCCGAAAATTTTCCGGTTCTTTCCGTATTCGGCAGGCTTGAGTCGCAAACAGCATTTAATGATGCAGCCCAACTTTCGCATTCCCGCTGGCCGGTCTCTTCTTCTATCGGTATTCAGCTTTCTTTACCGATTTTTACTGGTTTCAGGATAAGCTCCAAGGTTGAACAGGCGAAGATTGAGCAGATACAGACCAGAACAAGGCTTGAGGATCTGAAGGCTAATATCAGGGCTGAAATTGAGGTAATTCTTGCAAGTTTCAGGGAGTCGCAGAAGAGAATTATGGTACAGTCAAAAACCATCAGTGTTGCTGAACGCAGCTACAAAATATCGCAGTTGCGTTTCAGGGAGGGTATCGGCTCACGTCTTGAGTTGACCGATACAGAGTTACAACTCAACAAAGCTAAAACAAACTATCTGCAGGCAGTGTATGACTACCTTGTCGCAACCGTTCGGCTCGAGAAGGCTTTGGGCCGTGCTCCATTGATGTCTGTAGCCGACGGGAAGGGATAATCAACGATTTTTCTAAGGTTTGTCAGGCCGGGTTTGTTTTTTGTACAAAGTAAACCAGACTTGAGCCAAGTATTGGCCATAGCGTGCCGATACTTGCCGCCGTAATTGCTGTTAGAACTGCTTTGCTCATTTTCAGGGCATGAAACTGGCGGCATTGCATGTTACAGCGAAGTTTTTCACTATTGATGGTGTTGTAAAGCGTATCAGGAAGGTAGGGTTGCTGTTTGATGATTTTCAGCTTATGGGTATCAAGCAGCTTTTCAAGGGTTTCAGGAACAAAATGGTAGAGATGGCGTGGGGCGTCCCAGGCTATCCAGTTTTCCCTGTAATGTTTTGCATCGAAACTGGAAGGATTTGGTAATGCAATAACAAGTAAGCCTTCATGTTCAAGTTTTTTGACAGCATAAGCAATGGTTTCATTGAGTGTGTGAATATGTTCAAGTGTATGCCAAAGTACAATACGGTCAAATTTTGCTGGAGAGTTGTTTACTTTATAAATCGATGAGTAGATGTTCAAGTTGAATCGTTTTCTTGCAATTTTACGGGTTTCAACATCAGGTTCTACACCGGCAAGATTTTCTTTTGGGATACCTTTTTTATCATGGAGGTAGTTGAGAAGATCGCCGGTTGAGCATCCTATTTCAAGGAGAGACAGTTTGGCCGGAGTTTTCGCCGGGTATTTCATGACAATCGCGGCTCTGTAACCAAGAAGAGCTGATCTTGCAGCAAGATAAGCCTGGTCTCTGAGTGTTGAACTATTTGCAGTATGTATGTAGGGGTCGTATGGCTGGTTTCGGTAATGATCGGCTATTTCGGAACCGTCAGGACGGGGATTAAGCATGATGAGTCCTGAAGCGCGTGAACGGACAAGCTGCCATTGTGCTTTTCCGGAAGAGTAGAAACGGTCTGGAACCTGAAGATAGGAACTGAATGCTGTGGAGCCGCTTATAGGGCAGGAAACGGTTTCCATCAGCTAAAAAGCTATTGCTTTGGTGCCTGTGTAAGATCCGCGAAAGCTTTTTTAAGGTTTTGATATGTTGTGCGCATATCATTACTGAGAACTTTGACATCAGCAAGGATAGGCATGAAATTTGTATCACCTTCCCAGCGTGGCACGATATGAAAATGAATATGGGTGTCAACGCTGCCCCCGGCAACCCTGCCAAGATTTGCACCAAAATTGAATCCCTGTGGATTAAGAGTCAGTTTCAATGCTTTGATGGAGAGGTTGGTCAGTTCCATAATCTCCAGTTGCGTGGCTGGGTCAAGCTGCGAAAAATCAGCGGTTTCAAGGTAAGGAATCACCATGAGGTGTCCGCAGTTATAAGGGTAGAGGTTCATGATGACGAAGCATTTTTTTGCCCGGTAGAGCACAAATCGCTTCTCATCCTCTTCGGGAGGGATATCGGCAAAAACTGATTTGCTGGATTCGTCTACAGGCTTTTCATCCTTGAAAGATTGCATATACACTTCACGCCATGGTGAGTACATTTTATGCATGGTGAAAGGACACTCCGGTAAAATGCTTGTTATCTATCTGTACCAAAGGTGGGACTCGAACCCACACGAGTTATTCACTCACTGGATTTTGAGTCCAGCGCGTCTACCAGTTCCGCCACTTTGGCTTGTTTTTGAGGCGTGCGAGAGAAGGGACTCGAACCCTTACGCCTCACGGCACTAGTTCCTAAGACTAGCGTGTATACCAATTTCACCACTCTCGCATAATCAGACTGTAAATATACATGGTTTTTATTTTAATAAAAATTATCTTCCAACATACTTTTTCGAAGTATCAAGGTATCAAGCAAAAATATTTATTTATTGATTATTCGTTCTGAGCCCATGCAGTTTGATCTGAATCGTTTAGCAAACTTGATTTCATGGGTTATCAGTCCGATTGTGGTTGCTCCGGCAGTATATATTGTAATTGTGCTGCTGGGGTACTGCGATGACCTCAACAAAATGTCTTACCTGATGGTGCTGTTTTTTTCCAGCACGATTGCTCCTATGTTTCTTATTTTTGGGCTGAAAAAGATAGGGAGGGTTTCCGATTACAACATAACGTTCAGGGAACAGCGGTTTCTGCCTCTTCTGTCTCTGGTTGCTATCAATGTGCTTGGTTATGAATTTATGCAGCAGCTTCATGCACCAAGGCTTTTAACGGGAATTCTTCTATTCAATGCTGTTAACATGGTTTTTATTCTGCTGATTACTCTCCAGTGGAAAATCAGCATTCATCTTTTTACTCTTTCTTCGTGCGTTGCGTTGCTTTTTCTTCAGTTTGGTAGTGTTGCTTTATGGTTTCTGTTTCTTGTGCCTGTACTTATGTGGTCAAGAATTTTGCTTAAAGCACATAATTTTCTGCAAACTCTCGTTGGCACTGTTGTTGGTTTTACGGTGATGTTTGTCGAGATAAAATGGTGGATAGGATTGTGAGCAGGAAAAAATATGCTGTTGTTGTTACGACATATGGAGAGGTTGATAAGGTGACTTTAAGGAAGCTATGGCCGAATTCAAGGAAAATTTTTCAAGTAGTAACCCGCCAGATTGTCAAAATTCCCACTGTATGGATTTATTTTGTTGCTGCTTTTCGATCTATAAAACATTATATCGATTGGAAAACTCATTGGTATCAGCCATCGCTTATAGCCATAAATCGTGAACAGGCTAATATATTGGCAGGCTGTATTTCAAAAACTGATAACCCGCTTTTTTCAAGGATCGATGTCAGCGTTTTTGCTGCTTATTATTTTGTTCCCCCTTACCTTGATGATAAGCTTTATCAGTTGCGCCAGGAGTATGATGGGATTGTTGTTGTACCGATGATACCTGTTGAGTCTTCATTTTCATGCGGTGTCGCTTGCCAGATGGTTATTGATACTTTTGGCGAGACTATTTTTGGTTCAGTTAAAGTGATGAGCAAGCTGTGGAAAGATGATCGTTTGCATCGCATTTACATTGATCACCTTTTTTCGCGCCTTATGCCGGAAATTCGGTTAAAAAAAGAACGAAAAATTGGACTGGTGCTTGTTATTCATGGTACGTTGGTCAGGGATCGGTCAGGAAATCCGCCGAAAGTTTTTAATGGACTTGAAGAGACCGTTGCATTTTTCGACATGATGAAACGCAAAATCATGGCAGATTCGGAAAATATTTTTAGCGATGTACGACAGGGATGCCTCAATCATTCTACAGGAGGGGAGTGGACTTCCGATACCATTGAAAAAGCATTGCTGGATTATAAACAGGAAGGCTATGAGGGTGTGGTTATGTTTCCTTATGGCTTTTTTGCTGATAACAGTGAGACTGAGCATGATGCATATCAGCGTCTTAAGCAGGCCGGTTTTCCTGTTTCGCAGTATGTCAGATGTATCAATGATTCACCAGCGTTTGGTAAATGGCTTGCTGAAAAGGTACTTGATGAGCTTCAATCACTTGAAAAGCTCCAGAACTTTTTTGAAAATCTTGAACACAAACAATAAAACGATTTACTTTTGAATACCGTTCATCAAAAAGAGCAAGAACAATTGGAGGAAGCCCTGTGTCATGATCCCGATAATTCCCAAAAACAGTATGATCTTGCGCTGATCTATATGCATCAGCAGCGAAATAGCGAAGCACTTGAGCTACTCGATTGCTGCCTGAATTTGAGTAAGCGTGATGCTGATATTTTTTATGCTCGGGCAGTGCTCCATATGTCGATGAGTAATTTCCGCAAAGCCGGGTGCGATTTGTTGAGAACCATTGTGCTGGATCCTGGTTGTCTGGAGGCATATAAACATCTTGGTTTTGTCCAGTTAACGCTCGGCAAGGAGGAAGCTGCCCTTAAAACTTTGCAAAAAGCGTTGCAAATTGATCCCGGATATGCTGATGTTTACTGCGTTATTGGCGATACTTATCTTGATCTTGGAGAGTATGAGAAGGCAAGGGAGGCTTTTGAAGCTGCACTTCAACTTGAACCGGATAATGCCGAACCTCACTACAAGATAGCTATGTATTATCTTTCAAGAGGGGATATGGACGGATTGAAAAAAGAGTATGAGATATTAAAAGTACTTGACGATGCAATGGCAGAACAAATCGGAAATCTTTTTTTTAATACATGATGAAACTTTTTTCTGATAACGTTGCCCGAAAGCGGTTTATGAAAACAGGACTTCCGGTTCTTCTTGGAATAGCGTGGTCACCAATTGTTTGGATGATAGTTATGGCTTTCTTCGGTTCAGCATTGGACGCTCTGACTGGATCATGGCTGGTGACGCAGGGAGTTGTACTGACTTTTGCTTTTCTCACTACAGTTTTATTATTAAGGATTTTTATTCGTATTGGTGATAAATTTCATAGTAGTAGCCATTAATTAGCTAATAAAGTTGTGATTTTATTGAAATAATGTTACTCTTTTCGTTAATCCTCGTTATTAATTCAGGAAATGAAAATTGCTCATGGTCAAACGTTGTTATTTTTGTGTGCTAAAAAGATTATTTTTTTATATTTATTAGCACTTTATCAGAAGTAATGTGTTCTTAAAACGACGTAATTATTTCTTTTATCAGTCTGGGATTAACTCTAATCGAATTACATGGATCAGACGCTGAGTAATTTTGGTAATGTTTTTGTCTTTCTTACCCTCGGTATTGTTTTTGTTGTATTAGGGTGCCTTACCGCTCGAATGTTGCGCCCCCAAAGACCCAATCCCGTAAAGACGTCGACCTATGAATGTGGTGAAGAAGCTGTAGGCAGTGCATGGGTCAAGTTTAATATCAGGTTTTATGTAGTAGCTCTTATTTTTATCATTTTTGATGTTGAGGTTGTTTTTCTTTTTCCCTGGGCAACAATTTTCAAGCAGCTTGGAGATTTTGCGCTGGTAGAGGTGCTTGTCTTTGCTGGTATTCTTGTTCTCGGTCTTGTGTATGCATGGGTAAAAGGCGATCTGGATTGGGTAAGGCCTACTCCGAATATTCCCAAAATGCCGGATATGCCTTGTGAAAAATCAACTTCTCTCAGGGGCTAAATACTATTAACGAAGGTTATGGGTTTACTTGACGCAGGAATAACAAAGCATAATAATGTGCTGGTGACATCGGTTGATAATGTGCTGAACTGGGCGCGTCTTTCATCAATTTGGCCGATGGGTTTTGGTCTTGCTTGCTGTGCCATTGAGATGATGGCCACCAATGCATCCAATTACGATCTTGAGCGTTTCGGTATTTTTCCCCGTTCCTCCCCCCGTCAGTCTGATCTCATGATTGTTGCCGGGACTGTTACAATTAAAATGGCTGATCGGGTTGTACGACTTTTCGAGCAAATGCCCGAGCCTCGTTATGTGCTTTCCATGGGCAGCTGTTCCAATTGTGGCGGCCCTTATTGGGAGCATGGTTACCATGTTCTCAAGGGAGTGGATAGGGTTATTCCTGTTGATGTATATGTGCCGGGTTGTCCACCGAGACCCGAAGCGCTTATCGGTGGTCTTATGAAAGTTCAGGAGCTTATCAGGATGGAGCAAATAGGTTTATCAAGAGCTGATGCCTTGAAAAGGTTGCAGGAAAAAAGTGTCGATCCCCAGAATATTATTGAGCAAGAGCGTAAAGCTGTTAGTGCATAATTAAAAAAGTTTAAAGTCAGATGGTGGACGGAACGGTTTTATCGCGATCAGTACAGAAAAGTTCAGCTGCATATGCGGTTATCCATGAACGATTCGGTGATGTTGTATCGTCTTTCGACGGTAATGAAACCATGCCGTTTTTTGAAGTGCTTGATACGTCGCTCTGGCAGGAAATTGCTCTCTTTATGCGGGATGATGCAAAGCTGCAGTTCAATTACATGGCATGTCTCTCAGGAGTTGATTATCCTGCTGATGATAAACTTGGTATTGTCTGTAACCTTGAATCTCTTGGGATTTTAGGGTATAGGATTGCGGTCAAGGTTAATTGTTCCCGTAACGGAGGAGCAATTCCAACGGTTTCATGTGTCTGGCATACGGCAAACTGGCACGAAAGGGAAGCCTATGATATGTTTGGGATTACTTTTACCGGTCATCCGGATTTGAGAAGGATTCTCTGCCCTGAAGATTGGGTGGGTTTTCCGCTTCGTAAGGATTATAAGGTGCAGGAGACCTATCATGGAATCAGGGTGCCCTACTAACAAGGATTAAATAGTAAAAGCAGCTTTAAGTATGCAGGAATTAGATATAGCTGGATTGGGTTCGGTCAGGGTTACCCGAAAGAGTGACAATGTTGTTGTGCTTGAGAAGGATCTTGCTACTGAGCAGATGCTTCTTGCTATGGGTCCTCAACACCCTTCAACCCATGGCGTTCTCAAGCTCGAGTGCCTTACTGATGGCGAGGTTATTACCGAGGCTGAACCTTATCTCGGGTACTTGCACCGATGTTTTGAAAAATATTGCGAAAACATTGATTATCCCGCTATTGTACCATATACGGACAGGATGGACTATCTGTCAGGGATGAACAGCGAATTTGCGTATGCAATAGCGGTTGAGAAACTGCTTGATGTTGAAATTCCCCGTCGTGTTGAGTTTATAAGGGTTATAGTTGCTGAGCTTAACAGGATAGCATCACATCTTGTGGCAATTGGTACATATGGAATTGATCTTGGTGCTTTTACGCCGTTTCTCTTCTGTTTTCGTGACCGTGAACATATCCTTTCTCTTCTTGAATGGGCATCCGGGGCCCGAATGCTCTATAATTATATATGGATTGGTGGACTTTCACAGGATATTCCTGCTGATTTTAATAAAAGGGTTAAGGAGTTTGTCGATTACTTCAAACCTCAGGTTGTTGAACTTTACAAGTTGCTCACTGAAAATGAGATTTTTGTAAAACGTACCAAGGGAATTGGTATCATGCCTGCCGATGTTGCTATTAATTATGGATGGTCTGGTCCCATGCTCCGTGGGTCGGGAGTTAAGTGGGATATCAGAAGAAACGATCCTTATTCAGTCTATCCTGAACTTGATTTTATTGTTCCAGTGCCAGATGGCCGGTTTTCTGATGTTGGCGACTGTCTTTCACGTCATCTTGTTCGTGCCCTTGAGATTGATGAGAGTTTGAAAATTATTGAACAGTGTATCGATAAAATGCCTGGCTCACAAGGGTTTAACCCGAAAGCGGCCATACCAAAACGTATTCGTCCCAAAGCAGGAGAGGTTTATGGTCGAGCTGAAAATCCGCGGGGTGAACTTGGCTTCTACATTCAGAGTGATGGCAAATCGACAAAACCTTTGCGCTGCAAAGCCCGTTCATCCTGTTTTGTTAATCTTTCAGCAATGAAGGATCTCTCAAAAGGCCAGCTTTTACCTGATCTTGTGGCAATTATTGGTAGTATTGATATCGTTCTCGGGGAGGTTGACCGATGAATTTAACTGCTTTATCGCACTTTAGCATTCCTTTTCTTATGGGTAACAGTCTTAATGCCTGGTCGGAAGCACTTGTCGGTTTCGCTCCGATGGGTTTGCCTCTTGGTCTGGTTATTCTTGCGGCCATACCTCTTGTTTTTATTGCGGTTTATGCTTTGACTTACGGTGTATATGGAGAGCGGAAGATTTCTGCTTTCATGCAGGATCGTCTCGGGCCAATGGAGGTAGGCAAGTGGGGTATCTTGCAGACCCTTGCCGATATTTTAAAACTTCTGCAGAAGGAGGATATCGTCACTTCATCGGCTGATAAGTTTCTTTTTGTTATTGGTCCCGGTGTTCTTTTTGTCGGTTCTTTTCTCGCTTATGCAGTTTTGCCTTTCAGTTCTGCTTTTATTGGAGCGAATCTGAATGTCGGTCTCTTTTTTGCCATCGGAATTGTTTCTATTGAGGTGGTGGGTATCCTTGCTGCTGGATGGGGTTCAAACAACAAGTGGTCTCTTTACGGATCTGTACGTAGTGTCGCCCAGATTGTTAGCTATGAGATTCCGGCAGCTATTGCATTGCTTTGTGGAGCCATGATGGCTGGTACGCTTGATATGCAAAAAATCAATATCCTTCAGTCTGGTTCCTGGGGTTTTGCTCATTTCTTTCTTTTTCAGTCGCCGATTGCCTGGTTACCATTCCTTATCTACTTTATAGCTTCCCTTGCTGAGGTCAACAGAGCACCTTTCGATATTCCCGAGGCCGAATCAGAGTTGGTTGCTGGTTATTTCACTGAGTATTCCGGCATGAAGTTTGCTTTTATCTTTCTGGCTGAGTATGCCAGCATGTTCATGGTTTCCGCTATTATTTCCATAGTATTTCTTGGGGGCTGGAACTCACCTCTTCCTAATATCGGTTATTTTTCTCTTAATGATATGACGAATGGCCCTGTTTGGGGGGTATTCTGGATTATAACAAAAGGGTTCTTTTTTATTTTTGTGCAGATGTGGCTTCGCTGGACTCTTCCTCGTTTAAGGGTGGATCAGTTGATGTATCTGTGCTGGAAAGTTTTGACTCCTTTTGCGTTTGTCAGTTTTGTGCTGACAGCTATATGGGAAATATATGTTCGATAAGAGTGTTCAACAGTCAATGCAGGAAAGTAATGTCGAATAGATTATGAGTGAGTATTTCAGTAATATAAAAGTCGGTGCGGTTACCATTATTACCGGAATGGGAATCACCCTGAAGCATTTTTTTAATGCTGTCAAACGCAAGGGTGATGCCGGTGTTGATGATGTTGATTATTTTCGCCAAGTAGATGGTCTGGTTACTCTTCAGTATCCAAGGGAGGTTATACCTACGCCGCAAAACGGCCGTTACCGCCTTTATAACGACATTGACGATTGTATTGGCTGCGGTCAGTGCCAAAGAGCCTGTCCAATAAGTTGTATCACCATTGAAACCATCAAAGTAGCTCCAGATGATTTAGCTCTTTGCGGTAAAACCTCTGATGGTCAGCAGAAAAAGTTCTGGCTTCCGATTTTTGATATTGATACTGCAAAATGCATGACTTGTGGTATCTGTACGACAGTTTGTCCGACCGAATGTCTCAAACACACACCGGTTAGTGATTTTTCACAGTTTGATCGCAGCAACTTGGTTTATCATTTTGGGAATCTTTCTAAAATAGAGGCTGAAGCGAAACGCCGCAAACTTGCTGAAATTCAGGCAAAAGCGCAAGCGGAAAAGGATCGGAAGGCTATGGAAGATGCGCGGCAGGAAAAAAGTGGCAAAGAATAAGCGAAACAATTAATGCGCTAAATGCACTATGAGTAATCAAACATATACAGTCATTTTCTATATTTTTGCAGCTATAACGGTCTTTTCTGCTGCTTTTGTCGTATTTACACGCAATGTGATTTACTCTGCATTTTCTCTCCTGTTTACCTTTTTCGGAGTTGCGGCTCTCTATGTTTTCCTGAGCGCCGATTTTATTGCAGTAACTCAGGTTGTGGTTTATGTTGGCGGCATCCTTGTGCTTCTGCTCTTCGGTGTAATGTTTACTAACAGCATTATGCAGGTAAAACTGAAAAGCGAAGTGTTGCATATCGTACCGGGTACGCTTCTGCTTATTGGTATGATAGGAGCTTTTCTCTTTAGTTTCTATACTTCGCACGGCTGGAAGTCTTCAGAAACTGTTTTACAGGGCAGTATTGTTGAGCGGATTGGCTTTGAAACTATGTCGCACTATGTGCTTCCTTTTGAAATGGCTTCAATCCTGTTGCTTGCAGCTCTTATTGGGGCAGCGTTTCTTGCGCGTTTCGATAAGCCGGCTAATCAAGAATAATAAATCTATCGTAATATGGAATATTTGACTCACATAGGGCTTAATCACTATCTGACTATATCGGCTATTCTTCTTTGTCTTGGTCTTTTTGCCGTCATGACTCGGAAAAATGCCATTGTTATTCTTATGGGTGTTGAGCTTATTCTGAATGCCGCCAATATCAATTTTCTGGCATTTTCGAAGTACAATGGTGGGTTTCAGGGAGTGATGTTCAGTCTTTTTGTTATTGTTCTTGCAGCTGCAGAAGCTGCAATTGCCTTGGCAATCGTCATAAATATTTTCAAGATTTTCAAGAGTGTCGATGTTTCCAGAATAGATTCGATGAAAGAGTAAAAAGGTGTTATTAGTTTTAATTTTTTTTTGTAAACGAAAAAGAAGATGCACAGTTTAATTCAGTTATCAATAATTGTACTGCTACTGCCGCTGCTCTCGTTTGTCATTCTTATCTTTTTCAATCGCAGGCTTCCGAGACGAGGCGATTTTATAGGGGTAGGAATACTTGGAACAGCTTTTGCAATATCAGTCTATATTTTCTGGACGGTCATTGTGCAGACCTATGATCCAGCATTCAGGGTTGCTTGGGATTTTACCTGGATTGATCTTGGAAAGGTGCCGGGTGTTGGTCCTCTGCAAATCAAGATGGGTGTTGTAATCGACAATCTTACGGCTATCATGCTTGCCATGGTAACCCTTATCAGTCTGCTTGTTCATATCTATTCCACAGGTTATATGGCTGGCGACAAGAACTATGGAAGATATTTTGCTTATCTCGGTATTTTTACCTTTTCAATGCTCGGGATTGTGCTTTCGGATAATCTTTTCTCTATTTATATGTTCTGGGAGCTTGTCGGGCTTTCATCATATCTTCTTATTGGCTTCTTTTTTGAAAAAGACAGTGCTGCAGATGCACAGAAAAAGGCGTTTCTTACCAATCGAGTCGGTGATATTGGTATGTGGCTGGGCATATTGATTCTTTATTCACAGTTCCATACATTCAGTTTCACGGAGATTTATGCCAATCTTGCTGCTGGAAAGTTTACTCTTTCTCATGCATGGCTTACCGCTGCTGGTATACTCCTCTTTATGGGTTGCGTAGGTAAATCAGCCCAATTCCCACTTCATATATGGCTTCCAGATGCAATGGAAGGCCCTACACCAGTTTCCGCACTTATCCATGCGGCTACTATGGTTGCTGCCGGTGTGTATTTTGTCGCTCGTATTTTTGTACTGCTTACGGCGGATGCATTACATGTTATAGCCTTTATTGGTGCATTTACTGCCTTTATGGCAGCAACCATTGCTATTACCCAGAACGATATTAAAAGAGTACTTGCCTATTCGACTGTTTCTCAGCTTGGATATATGGTGCTTGGCCTCGGAGTAGGTGCCTATTCGGCTGCACTTTTTCATCTTGTCACTCATGCTTTTTTCAAAGCTTGTCTTTTTCTTGGTTCGGGTGCCATTATCCATGCCATGCACCATGAGCAGGACATGCGCTGGATGGGTGGACTTCGAAAGCATATGCCTTGGACCTTTACTACATTTACCCTTGCAACTCTTGCTCTTGCCGGTCTGCCGCTTACAAGCGGCTTTATGAGCAAGGATGCTATCCTTGCCGGAGCAATAGGTTTTGCGCAGGCTGAGGGGGGCGGTATTTTTTATCTTATTCCCGTACTTGGCTTTTTTTCTGCGATGCTGACTGCTTTCTATATGGGTCGTCAGATCTGGCTCGTATTTTTTGGTGAAAGCCGCACTTATCTCAAGCCGGCATCCGCTCACCATCACGGCCATGATGATCACTCTGCTCACGAGGAGCATCACGGTGTACACGAAGTGTCGTGGAATATGCGCGCCCCGCTGGTTATTCTTGCTGCGTTATCGGTTTTTATAGTTTATTCTCCTGACCCGCTTGATGGAGCAAAAGGGTGGTTCATGAAAATGATACAGACACCGGCAACAGTAGTTGGTGAGGCTGTTGTTCATCAAAATGGTGCAACTCTTGCCACTGCAGGAGCTGCGCTTCTTCCTGAAGCACTTGTATCTGGTTCAGGGCATCTTCAAACTGCGGCTCAATCTGGTTCACATACTGTAGAGAAAGTTGGTCATACTTTTTCTGATCCCCGACAGGCTGAAATACTCCATGCAACTCATGCTGCTCACTACACTGCCATATATATATCCAGCGTTATGGTAGTGCTTGGTATCGGTATGGCATTTATTGTCTATGTTTTCAAGATTATTGATCCTGAAAAGACAGCGATCAGCATACGGCCACTCTACCTGTTTTCACTTAATAAATGGTATTGGGATGAGATTTATCAAGCCACCTTTATAAAAGGTTCAATTGTTATATCAAAAGTTCTTTCATGGTTTGACACCAATGTTGTTGATGGTATCGTTAATGGTACTGCTTTTCTGATAAGAAAATTTGCTTTTGCCAATGCAGGCTTTGACAAGTATGTTGTTGACGGCCTTGTAAACTTTACAGCATTTGTTGTAAACACTACGGGAGCAGTATTAAGAAAGATTCAGACTGGTAAAGTACAGACTTATGTTACCATGCTGATTTTTGTGGTTTTCGCTTACTTTGTCTATTACTTTACACGACTGATATAACAAGGATTTATTTTTAATCTGAAAACTTACAGTTACGGAACATGCTACTAAGTTTTATTGTATTTTTGCCTATTCTTGCCGGTCTGATTATTCTTGCCGTGCCCTCTTCGCAAAAGCAGATAATCAGAATTGTCTCATTGCTTGCGGCTCTTGCACAAGGAGTCCTTGCCGTTTTGCTCTGGCGAGCTTATGATCCATCACTACCGGGAATAACAGCCACTCCTGGAGGGAGTGCCTTGGGATCCTTCCAGTTTGTTGAGAAGTTGCCGTGGATAAGTCTTAATCTTGGTGGATTTGGTTCACTGAACATTGAATATTTTCTTGGTGTTGATGGCATTTCGGTAACCATGGTTATTTTGACGGCACTGGTTTCAATTATCGGTGTACTTTCAAGTTGGACCATACAGAAACAGGTCAAAGGTTACTTTATCCTTTATAACCTGCTTGCCACCGCTATGATGGGTTGTTTTGTTGCACTTGATTTTTTTCTTTTCTATGTTTTCTGGGAGCTGATGCTTCTTCCGATGTACTTCCTTATCGGTATCTGGGGTGGCCCTAACCGAGAATATGCGGCTATAAAATTCTTCCTCTATACCTTATTCGGTTCAGTATTCATGCTTCTTGTCATGATCGGACTTTACTTTAGTGTTATTGATCCTGTTACCGGCAACCACACATTCAGTCTTGTTGCCATGGCAAATCAGCATAACTATATCAAAGATGCTATTTTAGGTCCCGATAATGTGATGTGGCGTTACGCTGCTTTTATAGTGTTGTTTATAGGGTTCGCCATCAAGGTTCCGATGTTTCCTTTCCATACCTGGCTTCCTGATGCACACGTTGAAGCTCCTACCCCTATTTCAGTAATTCTTGCCGGTGTACTCTTGAAGCTTGGCACCTATGGTATGATGCGTATCAACTTTCCGCTTTTTCCTGAAGTTTTTCATGCCTCCCTGTATGTGATTGGTGTATTCGGTGCTATCAATATTATATATGGAGCTTTCTGTGCATTGGCACAGCAGGATCTTAAAAAGATGGTTGCTTACTCTTCAGTCAGTCACATGGGTTATGTTCTTCTTGGTCTTGCTGCCGCAAACAGCGAAGGAATGACCGGGGCTCTCTACCAGATGTTCAACCACGGCACCATTACAGCAATGCTTTTCCTCCTGGTTGGAGTAATCTATGATCGTGCCCATACCCGTCAGATAGACAAGTTTGGAGGCCTTGCTTCATATATGCCTGTTTATGCTGCTTTTGTTACAATTGCATGGTTTGCTTCGCTTGGGCTACCAGGACTCAGTGGTTTTATTTCAGAAGCGTTTGTATTTGTTGGCGCTTTCAGCTCTATAACAACCCGTTACATCGCTATTGTTTCGGTGCTTGGTATTGTTTTTGGTGCCGCCTACCTGCTCTGGTCTCTTCAGAGGATGTTTCTCGGAAAAAGAAAAACTGATGCAGCCTATGATCTTGAAGTAGGTGCAGATGGTCATGAGCATATCCATTTCCATGATTGGAAAGGAAAGCTCGATCTTGATGCACGTGAACTTATCATGCTTGTACCGCTTGCAGTTATAACTATTTGTCTTGGTATTTATCCTATGCCTGTGATTGGAATGTTGACCTCAAGTATTAACAAGCTCGTTGAAGTACTGTCACCTGTTGTGCTGACATCGTTGAATTAACAAGAATTAATGAGGTAAAGAATAAACGAAGATAATTATGTTCGAGCTGCCATCAGGTGCTGAAATTCAAAGTATTATTGCTGTTTTGAGAGCAAACGTTGGATTCTTTATACCTGAAATTTATCTGTCCCTGCTTTTTATGGCTTTGATCATTATTGATCTAGTGGCAAAAGGCAGAAAAAGCAATTTACTCGCTACCATAACCCTTTTAGGGCTGGCGGGTAGCATATTCTTCATTTACCAGCAGCATGGGTTACCGTCAGGAGAAATTTTTTTCGGTATGTATGTGCTTGACCGGTATGCTCTCTTTTTCAAATACTTCCTTGTTGTTTCCGGTATGCTTGCCGTGATTCTTACAATGGCAGACGAGCAGTTTAACAGGGAGGTGAAGAGTATCGGTGAGTATTATGCATTGATTGTTGCCATGGTGCTTGGTATGATCATGATGGCTTCGTCTGTTGACCTTCTGATGATATTTTTGTCAATGGAACTCGTCAGTTTCTCAGCTTACATTCTTACAGGTTATTTCAAACGGAACGCCCGTTCATCAGAAGCCGCGTTGAAATATCTGGTTTACGGTGGTGTTTCGTCTGGTATCATGGTTTATGGTTTTTCGCTTATCTATGGTATTACTGCACAGACCAATCTTCTGAAAATCAGCACTGAACTGGCTTTACATAGCTATAACCCGTTGGTAATGATTCTGGCTACTCTTCTGATTCTGGCTGGTTTCGGCTACAAGCTTGGTGCTGTTCCGTTTCATTTTTGGAGTCCTGATGTCTATGAAGGAGCTCCCACACCGGTTACCGCTTATCTTTCTGTTGCTTCAAAAGCGGCAGGCTTTGCTCTGCTTACCCGATTTTTTTACATAGCTATACCACAGGTTGATATCCTTGCCATTAACTGGCATGCGTTGCTTATTATTTTTTCTGTTGCCTCTATGGTTTATGGCAACGTTGTAGCACTGTGGCAGAAAAACGTGAAAAGATTGCTGGCCTATTCATCGATTGCCCATGCAGGTTATCTGCTGCTCGGCATCCTTGTGAAAGATGAGTTTGGTACCCAGGCGACACTCTTTTATCTGGTTTCATATTTCCTCATGAATTATGGAGCATTCTATATTGTGACTCTTATTGCTAACAAGACAGGCAGCGAAAATCTTGAGAATTACCGTGGACTTGGTAAAAGAATGCCGCTTGCCGGCGCAGCATTGACCGTATTTTTAATTTCTCTTGTAGGCCTTCCTCCTACTGTTGGCTTTATAGGTAAACTGATGATTTTTTCTTCACTGCTATCGAAAGGTTCATTATATATTTGGCTTGCATTAATCGGTGTGATGACCAGCGTCATATCACTATATTACTATATGCTGATACCTCTCAACATGTACCTGCGCGATTCAGAGCAGCCTGAAGGTAAAAGTTTTGATCCGGGGATGCCTGCAAATATTTTCATGGCATTACTGATGATTCTTACGCTTTATTTTGGCATCTATTTTACGCCACTTTCTGACTTTGCAAAATATTCATCAGCAATGTTTGGACTCACGCTATTTTGATATTTTTTACAGCCAAGCGCATGGTGCTTGCTGATGCAAAAGAGCACCATCTGATTGATTTGATTGACAAAAAGTATAACCGGTAGCCGTTTTTTAGGGCAGCCGGAAAATAACGGTTTCTCTGTGCGCTTTAGGTTACAAAGTTAACCGTAAATGAGTGCCTTGGGTTTTGTCGGTATTACATCAGGGCAAAATCCCACTTGTCACCTTCCATACCACTCATTTTTAATTATCTGTTTTGCTGTAATAATTTTGAATTTGTCTCATACAGTATGAGGGTGATGCTTTTTCCAGATTAGGTATGTCAGTCTAAACAATTTTATGAGTTGCTCCTGCGAGTCGGGGACTTTTTGACGAAAAAATGACACTTTGAAAAGTGAGAAAGTGAGGATCTACTAGTATGAAAATCGTTGGCTTACGAATATCAAATTTCCGAGGTATCAAAGAAGTTAATCTTACTGATCTTGGTGAGATGGTTATCATTGCTGGTCAGAATGGCTCAGGAAAGTCCTGCATTTTTGATGCAATCCGGCTACTTAAGTCAGTCTATGGTGGTTACCAGGCAAACGAATGGCACCACTGGATGGGTGAATTCCAGATCAGCCTTACCAATCGTTCTAGCGACTTCGCAACGATGTTTAACGATCGGTCCAAAGAATTGCGGATTTCGTGTGATTTTAAGTTCTCTCCCGAGGAAATAAATTACATCAACGTAAACGCTAATGAGTTACTACGCGAGAAAATCTGGCGGACGATTTTTCCAGAAGCCTATGGATGGGGTGGCAACAGAATGGCGATGTTCGCTGCGCAGTTCCGGGACAGAGAGCCTGAAGTCGTGGCTCGGGTAGAATCGGAACTTCCCACTCTGATGATGGATCTGGCAAAACCAACTCTGAGGGGTGAGTTATTTGTTCTGCCCGGTGCCTCACCCCATTTTACAAACTCTTTGGCGCTCACAGTGGCATTTAGCACTTTTCGGCCAACCGAAATTGGTGTAATTGATTATCATGGGCCTCAAAGGCACTATGGTCGAGAACAGGTTCAGGGCATCAACCTCAATCTGGAGATAGCTGAGCAGCAGAGAAGCCAGTCATCGCTCTATAACTATGGAAACAAGTACACCAACGTGAAAGGGGAAATGGCGTCATCGTTTGTGAAGGAACTCCTAGCCCAGGCTGCCGGAGTTTTGAGGGAGGAGCAGTCTACACTCACAAATACACTCCAAGAATTATTTAAGACCTTTTTCCCGGAAAAAAAGTTCCTTGGACCAACTCCAACTCTTGATGGAAGTCTGCGTTTCCCTGTAGAGACGCAAACCGGAAGTCAACATGACCTTGACGAATTAAGTGCAGGTGAAAAAGAAATCTTATATGGATACCTCAGGATACGTAACTCTGCTCCGCGGTATTCAATAATTCTTCTAGATGAACCAGAACTGCATCTGAATCCTCGTCTTATCAAAAGTCTGCCCGAATTCTACAAGAAATACCTCGGTGAAGCTCTGGGAAATCAGATCTGGCTTGTTACTCACTCAGATGCTCTTCTTCGGGAGGTAGTGGGAAAGCAGTCTTACAATGTTTATCATATGCTCCCGAATGGAAGCGTCCCAAAAGGACAAAGTCAGATAAAACCGCTTTCCGCGACAGCAGGCCTTGAGCTAGCTCTAGTTGACCTTGTCGGGGACATTGCGGCATATCGTCCAGGTGGCAAGGTCGTCATATTCGAAGGCGGAGGGGACTCCGAGTTTGATCAAAAGGTCACTTCGGCTCTTTTTCCTGAGTTGAGTGAACATGCAAACCTGATATCAGCCAGCAACAAGATTCGTGTTCGGGCACTTCAGGAAACTCTTGATATCGCGGCTCAACAGGGCAAATTGCCATTTGATTTCTACTCCATTACTGACAAGGACAGCGGAGCTATAGCCAAGGCTAAATCCAAGAACGTATTTTCATGGGATGTTTACCACATAGAAAACTATTTCCTTGAAGCCTCCTATATTGGCAAAGTGCTTGCTTCTATGAGCTTAGGTAAGACGATTTCCACAGAGCAGATTTGGGATGAACTGAGACAAGCTGCCCGAGATACACTTCCCCAAATGGTGCGACATGAAATGGCAGAGCACGCAAACCAGGCAATAGTAAGTGCCATTAATCTGGGAACCGATCCCAAGGCTGAAAACGTGAGCGAACTGCTATTCGCGAGTATTACTCGGTCAATATCAAAATTAAACGAGCTCAAAGAGCAATCGCTGACTCAAGACCACTTAAGGAAAGAAGAAGACGAACTTCGCGCCAAATACACCGCAAGTCTGTCAGACGGATCTTGGACGAAGAAATTCCGCGGTCGAGACATTTTGAAAAAATTTGTTGCAAAACATGGAAGCACGGTTTCTTATGAAGTATTCAGAAACCTTCTTCTTTCAAAAATGCAGGACGAAAAGTATAAGCCAGAAGGAATGGCACTAGTTGTCAGTCAAATTCTTGAAAATAGAGCAGTAGAAATCACCTAAAATTGTAGTCAAGCCCGACAATTTTTTTCGAGAATTGCAGCTTCTCCAAGCGGAGACAGCTAGGCCATAATTTTCCGTTTCGTCCAGAGAACTATCGTGAGTGAATGCTTTTGCGTTCGGCTGCACACTTTCAGTTCGTTTGTCAATAAACATTTCCGGTTTTATGTAGTACCATGTATTGCTGTTCTTCTGTTTCTGGATAGACCTGACGCATGGTTTTCGAGAATCCGAGTGCTCCATCACCGATACTCAGTTTAGGAGAGGGCATGTACCGTTCTTTGAGATCACGGGAATGAAATCATTATTGAGCAATCCGCCCAGATAAAACATAGTAAGAGCTGCTTTTATCAAATACTGTTTCTTTTACGCATCGGGGACACTTTTTTCATGATTGATCTTGTTCAGGATTCCGGCAAATGAAGAGAGGGCGGAAATGCCGAAAAAGATGAGCGAAAGAGTTATACCGGTACTGGTTTCAAGCCGTATGGCATCAAGCAGATAAAAAAAGGTTATTTCTCTTGCACCTGCTCCTCCTATGGTAATTGGAAGAATGGTTGCTACGGTTGATATAAGAAATATTGCCAGGTAGTCGATGATGCCGGTGTTTTGTGATAGAGCTTTAAGAATAAAAAATGCTGATGCTACCTGGGTTAACTGAACCAGTAGCGAATCTATTGCTGTTATGGTAAACAATCCGAGAAACTGTTTGTAGAAAAGCCGGGTCACAAGAAACGAAACAGGATAGAGTATTACGAGTAACAGCCATGTATATGGAACCAGATAGTGGAATTGTATAGCGAAACTGCTTGGCAGCAGCAGAATGAGTGAAAGAAACAGAAGCGCAACGATACCGCAGATTCTATCCCATAGGACAGCATGAAAAACATTGATTGTTTTTATGCCGTGGTTTTTCTGCAGTACATAGATTTTGTAGCCATCGCCTCCAATGCCTCCCGGAAGAAAAAGATTATAAAACATTCCAAGATAGTACAGCTTAAGGTTGTACATGGTGGAAAGCTCAATGCCAATAGCCTTGAAAAACCGGTTTAAGCGTATTGCATTGAAAATTTTTGAAATATTGAAAAAAATGAGGGCGAGTAACAGATACCACAGGTTTGCGTTACGGATAATTCCGATAAGTTTTGCTGTATCACTCTTTTTCATTACCAGATAAAGGGCAGTAACGGTAAAAAAAAACTGTAACAGCAGTTTGAGCAGCTTTTTGAGGCCAGTTTTATTATTTATCAACGAACTTTTTAATGATATAAGGTTTCTTGTTCTGAGATTCGTAATAGGTGCGCATGATGAATTCGGCAATGAAACCGGTTGTAATAAGCTGGATTCCGATAAAAGTCAGAATGATTCCCAGAGAGAGTAACGGGCGCCCGCCGATTTTTTCGCCGAAAATTTTCAGGGCTAAAAGGTAAAGATTCAGTGCCAGACCAGTGAACAGGGATAAAAAACCAAGAGTTCCAAACAGATGCATTGGCTTCTGACTGTATTTCTGGAAAAAAACCATAAACAGCAGGTCACTCATTACCTTGAAGGTTCTTCCTATACCATATTTTGATTGTCCGAACTTTCTTGCGTGATGCCTTACATCAACCTCTGCCATTTTTGCTCCATAGAGCTGTACAAGTACAGGAATAAACCGGTGCAGCTCTCCGTAAAGGCCTAAATTTTTTGCAACATCCTTTTTGAAAACTTTCAAGGTGCATCCATAGTCGCGGATGTGTACATCTGTCAGTGTTCGAATGAGGGCGTTGGCTATTTTGCTGGGAATTTTCCTCAGTACCATACCGTCCTGTCTTTCTGCCCGTCTTCCCACAACAACATCAAGATCATTGTCGTAAAGATATTGTATCATCATTGGAATATCCAGTGGATCGTTCTGCAGGTCGCCATCCATGGTTGCAATCAACTCTCCGCTTGCATGATCAATACCCGCAGCCATTGCGGTAGTCTGTCCGTAATTTTTGTTCAATACAACCAGCTGCAGATTAGGAGGAGCATTTGCCCGAATTTCCGCTACAGTATTATCGGTAGATCCATCGTCAACCAGAACAATCTCATGATCTACATCGCCAAGTGACGAAGTGAGAGCAGAAAATAACGGTTTGATGTTCTCAGCCTCATTCATGACCGGTATGACGACTGAAAGCTTCATAATATCGGGTTCATTGCATTAGTTTTGCCATTACAATTCCGTATTTGCTGTACAGTATGGCGGGTTTGTCAAGGGCATCAAGCTGTTTGACTGTTGTGAGAACAATTTCACCCTTTCGAGGTGCTCGCCGTTCAACAAAAGAGTTCGAATATACTAAAAAAGAGGGGTTATAGACTTTCCACATCACGATTTTATAGCGCTCTTTTTTAGCCTTCAGTGCAGCTTCCTTTACTGGTTCCTGAAGGAGTTTTCCTGCAATCGGCATAAGATAGATATTGATGAGAAGGGCGAAAACCATACCCGTAGCAATCAGTTTGTTCCCTGCTGAAAGCTTGGGCATGAACTGTATGGCCATGATCACGATCAGCGTGGTCATCATCACAAAAAGATGTTTACGTCCCATGAGTTCTATTGCCCCTTGAAGGAGTGCCAATATATAAGCGTCACTGGTGTAGCTCATAGCGATCTGTACAAAAAAAGGAAGGAATGCAAGCAGAGCGAGCAGGAACAGCGGCCATAAGGTTAAGCGTTCAGGATGCTTGCTTATCGGCAACGATCTGGCCATGAGGATAAAAAGCGGAGTGTAGCCGTAGATGAGATAGTGGGGTAGTTTTGTGCCCGATAATGAAAAAAAGATAAAGACAAAGCAGAACCAGATTATAAGAAACCTGTTTTCTCTGTCGGGCAGCAGCTTTTTCAGGTTGAACAGAACTGTAAAAAGCAGTCCGGTATAAGGCATTAAGCCGATCATGATAACCGGAAAGTAATACAGCAGGGAGCCTGAATGGCCCTCAAAAGAGGTGTTGAAGCGGTTTACGTTGTGTTTAAAGAAAAATCCTTCAATAAAGGGCATGCCTTGGTCACGGTATTCAAGCAGATACCAGGGAAGGGCAATGCAGAGAAAGAGGAGTATTCCCGTGGGGGAAAAAACTGTTTTAAACCACTTTTTTATATCTTTTTCCAGAAGAGCGAAAATAAAAAATACAGCAACTGGTATAATGACTGCTATCGGCCCTTTGGTAAGCATGCCGAACCCTGCGGCCGCAAAAGCAAGATGGAGTGCAGATTTTGTGCCTGTTTCGTAATGGCGCAAAACTGCAAACAGTGTTATAGCAAGAAAGCAGTTCAGCAGTGCATCGGCTATTGCGGCTTTTGCGATAACGGTGACCTGCAAAGAGAGTACCATGAGCGCCGCCGCAAGAAAGGCTTGCTTATTGTTGGATGCTTTTTTGCGTACAAAAAGAAAAATCGATGTTGCCCATACGGTTCCGGCAAGCGCAGAAGGGAGCCTGAAGGAAAACTCACTCTGTCCAAACAAACGGACGCATACTAACTGCAGCCAGTATATCAGCACTGGTTTATCAAAACGGGGTATACCATTCAGATAAGTGGTCAAATAATTTTTACTGGCTATCATTTCGCGTGTTGCTTCGCTGAATGCTCCTTCATCAACATCGAATAGCGGTGCGTTGCCAAGTCCTAAAAAAAAACTGATAAAGATAATTACCGCCAATATGGCAAGAAGGCGGGTAGTTTCAGATTTCGCGAGATTCAGATGTGTCAACGGCTTGCTTGAAATAAACGTTATAGAGAAGAACAGTGGAGACGATTCCCAGGAATGAACCTGCTATCACATCACTGATATAGTGTTTGGCAAGGAAAATACGGCTGAATGCTATCAAACATGCGGTAAATATCAAAATAAATCGCCATTGAGGATACCATGTGGCAAGTACAATTGCAACACTGAATGCAGTAGCTGAATGTCCTGAGGGAAACGATGTCCATGATGGTTCCCAGTGAAAAAAATCAAATCCATACAGTTGTCTGCTGAAATATAGCGTTGGTCGTGCTCTTCCTGCAAGATATTTGATTATATCGGCACATACTCCCGATGTTGCAACAGCAGTGAAGAGGAATAGCCCTTTAGCAGCCAACACTGTTTTTGTTTTGGAGCGAAACATAACAAAGAGCAGCAGACCCAGAACGAGATACCATTGTGATTCGCCAAAGCATGTTACTATGCTGAAAACGGTATAAAAAACTGTATTTCTGAGCTCATGAAAGAACAACGCAACCTGAATATCGGTAACAGCATAGCTTAAAACACAGAGAGCTAACGTTACTGCCGATGCCGTTATCCAGAAAAACGGTCTCTTCATAAAAGCGTTACTTTTTAGTGAATCTTGTCATTATTACAGAGGTACAGTGCTGAGAACACTTCATACCTGAAAAATTGCTGGTCGTGCCTGAAAAAAATAACTGAATTTAATAAAAATGACTATATCTTACTTTAAAATATAGTGTTAATATTTATTCAGTAAGCCAACATTATGATACATCCAAGCTGATTATTCGACGGATAACACCAAAACATTACGGATTCAGAACTCTCTTGATAAACCTGCCTGTACGCTTATAGCGTGGAACGCTGTCACTCCAGAATCACAATGACCATTCAGGCTCCAATTCTCTCGTTGCTCATATTTTTCGAATTTCAGGTCCACAAGCCAATCCTTGTTCAATTGCTTGCTGACCTTCAAGCCGGCAGTGATGGCGCCAAAAGCCGACAGCCGTTGATCTTCGCTGTAATAGACTGCTCTCCGGAAGGTGGTGGCGTAGGAGTAGACGGGTTTGCCTTTTCCGCAGCGCTTGTTGCGATATAAAAGTCAGCCTCGCTTTGCGTGTACAGCCGAAGCAAGGGAGTAAGCGTCCAGCCATGATGTAACGGTTGAACATATTCAGCACCAAGCGCATGCGCCCGTATGCCGAACGTATCGGTGTAATAACGGTACGAGAGCCGGGCTGTTCCGTCAGTACCATTGAAATGATGGTTCCAGCGGGTCATAACTGTAGTATTGTTTCGATTCCTCGGCCTGATATCCGGATCCTTATAGGGATCGGTGTAATAGCCGTTTCCATTGGAGTATCCCAGGTTAAGCTGTACAATATCACTTTTCGACAATATTTTGGTAACACCAATCAACCCGGCGACAATCTGCTTATGCTCATCTGCGGTCTGTTTTTTGACGCCCACAACATTCGGAGCATTAAGTTGGATGGAATCATCGTTAAAGCTTCCTCCAACTGTAAAAGTTGTATTTTTATCTTCTGTCAATAAACTCCCCTGAAGTGAAACGCTGCGGGAAATATAATCCGACTCCTTGGAATAGCTGATACCGCCAGTCATACTTCCCCTTGAAAAGTACCGGGTCAGATTGAGATCTCCCGCGTGTCGCAACTCACCTGACGCTCCGGATACCGTCTTACTTGTTGGAAAGCCGGAAGAATGATAGGCGGGTGATGCTCCGGAAACCGAATCCTCTATTAATGATACACCGATAGACCACTCACCGGCAACTGGTGCTACTACCATCATTGACAGTGCATTTACCGCGATCCGATCTCTGTTCATTTCCGCCTTAACTGCAGTATCTCCGGTCTGACTGTCCTGATAATTGAGATATTTAATGCTGACAATACCCCTTTCCGGAGGAGCATCAGCAAAGGCAAATTGCACCGAAGGCAATGCTATTGCTGCACTGATAAGAGTAGCACCAAGTACAGTTGATGTTTTTTTTGAAACGGATGTCATTGTTTTGGATGATATTAAGCTTGCATGGACTCGCATGATGGTGGACTTGCAACAAAAAAATGGACACCCTAAGAAGCCATAGCTCTTGGTTGTTGTTTATAACGTAAAAACTCAACGGGCGATTTGTACCCTAAAGTTGAGTGTTTCCGTTTCCGGTTGTAAAATACT
>Ga0194037_1000548_pt1 | contig 28976 bp, 12 predicted proteins | sample JunL306m_MetaG_FD_148653 | JGI IMG/M metagenome (GOLD analysis project Ga0194037, IMG submission 148653) | Anoxic zone freshwater microbial communities from boreal shield lake in IISD Experimental Lakes Area, Ontario, Canada - Jun2016-L304-6m | ecosystem: Environmental > Aquatic > Freshwater >...
ATATAAAAAATGAAAAGAAAAAATCAAAATAAATAGCGCGTTAGGCACTACAAGCAGAAAAGCAAAATGACTCCTTGATTTTATTGGGTTTGCGGGCTCACTCTCTCACTTCATGTATGAAGTCAGGTCAGTCGTTTTCTTCTTTGTCGGTTGTTGCATCGTTGACCTGAATTGGGTAGTCACCACTGAAACAAGCGGTGCAATAACTGCATTCCTCACCATCAAACGAAGGCACACTGTTCATCAGACCCTGCATGGTGAGGTATTTCAGGGAATCAACGCCGATATATTCCCTTATTTTTTCGATCTCTTCACCTGCATTGTCAAGATTGTCGAACATGTGGGTGAGCAACTGCCGCTTGGTCGGAAAATCCATACCATAAAAGCAGGGATTGGTGATAGGTGGAGAGCTGATATGCAGGTGGATTGATTTTGGATCAGCCTCACGGATCAGTTTAATCAGCATTTTGGCGGTTGTCCCGCGGACAATGGAGTCGTCAACAAGAATGATAGGCCGATCCAGAAGCACGCCGCGCACAATATTGTATTTGGAGCGAACCTTGATGTCGCGGCTGTGAATGCCCGGCTGGATAAATGTTCTTCCGACATAGTGATTACGGATGAGCCCGTGCTCAAATCTTGCCGGTCGCTCCATTTTGAGGCTTTCGCGAACAAAACCAAGCGCCGCCGTATTGGAGGAGTCGGGCACGCTGACAACCGTCAACTCCTTTTCACCGGGCTGGTGCTCAATTGTTGATTCTCGCGCAAGATTTTTACCGAGATTTCGCCTGATTTTGTCAACGGAATGGCCAAAAATAAAACTGTCGGGACGGGAGAAATAGACGTATTCAAAAATACATCGTGCTTTACGTTTGGAATGGGGCAAAAAAAGCGATGTCGGTTTTTCGTTTGCCACAGCAAGGTGGTCAATCAAAAGAAGTTCACCAGGTTCGATATCCCTGATGTATTCTGCCTGGATGATGTCGAAGGCGCAGGTTTCGCTGGCAACAACATAGGCAAGCTCTCCGGTAAGCGGATCGACCTTCTTGCCGAGGGCGAGTGGTCTGAACCCGTAGGGGTCTCTGGCGGCGATCATCTGGTTGTTGGCCAGGAGTACCATCGAGTACGCACCCTTTACCTGTAATAATGCTTCGTAGAGTTGGTGTATGGGTTCTTTTTCGCGGCTTCTTGCGGCCAGATGGGGTATTATCTCTGTATCGGAAGAGGCCTGAAAAATAACGCCGAGTTCAGTCAGTTCGCGTCGCAGGGCACGGGAGTTGGTCAGGTTGCCGTTATGGGCAATTGCCAGACTTCCGGATCGGTAGGTCAGGGAAAACGGCTGAATATTGCTGGTGGATGACGAAGAACCTGTCGTCGAATAACGGTTATGACCAATCGCAGCATAACCACCAAGAGTTTCAAAAACAGTTTCATCCCTGAACACCTCGGCGACAAGACCCATGCCTTTATGCTGTTTGAAGAGAGTTCTCTTTTTGACCTTGTTGTATTCTGCTACGACGATACCGGCGGCTTCCTGTCCTCTGTGCTGAAGTGAGTACAGTCCATAGAAGGTATCTTCCGCGGGAGTTTTAGAATTAAAAACACCGAAAACCCCACACATAAGCAATGGTATGTTTAAAGTTCAGCGAACGCTCCAACAACACAAGTGAACATAACTAATTCAAACGGCAAACAGAAAATAATCATACACTCTGTCACCGTCTGAATCAGAATATGCCAGGGTCGTCGTTATGTTCCAGAGGTGTGCAGTCCTTTTGATAGCTGGTAATATTCAACTAACCACGCAAGACTATTGACGTAATAGTCGTCAGTTTCGTTATAATAACACTCCCTTTCGTTCTGCCGGATAGACCTTCTTTGCTGCGTCAGTATGTCTGGAGCAAGAGATGAACCTGCTACATCTGTTGCAGCATAAGCTGCCGTATAGAACAGCGGGTTTTCATCCGTCGTCAGGCTCTGGTTGTCGCAGGAATATTCGCTAAAAATTTTTCCACTCCGCTTAAACTCATTTTCGAAAATCAGGGAAAATTTCTGCAGCACAGCAAGAGCCCTTGGATCTTTGTTGAGATGATAATCTGCCGCTATTCTCAGCGGTACTCTTAAGGCATCCCATCCGTAAACCAGAGATTTTCCCGGCAGAACCACGATCTTTTCTTTCGGGTCAAGTGCGCACCAGTCAGGCACCAGTCCTGACTTTTTCCGGTCTCCGAAAAGCACCTGCAGCTTTCCGAGAAGATGATACGTTGTATCAGCCAGCTCAAGCCAACGTTCGTCTCCGCTGACCTCGTAAAAGACTTTGAAACTGGACGGAGAATAGTAAGATGGATTTTGGGCCACAAGTTTATCCGCTCTGCTTTCCGTGAGTGTTGAGGGAATAAGGTAGAGTCTTCCATTGACAAGAGCAGTCTCATGGTCGAGAATACTTTTGAGAACCTCTCTGGCAAGGTCGATATAGTGATTGTAATGCCATCTCCGGTAAGCGAGAACAAGGCTATAGGCGTAATCGATATCGGCATCAGACGCTGCGGTAGTATCACTGATCTTTCCGTTTTCGAAGTGCCATGCCAGCAATCTGTCGCCATGCGACGTTTTGCGTGAAAGCACGGATTCACTCCATGCGAGGCATTCATCAAAGGTCGTTCTGTCTCCCATGAGCACCGCGCGGAGCATGGCGTAGGACTCTCCTTCCGAGACGGTGTCCATATTGTTTGCCGGACGCACGACTCGACCCGCCCGAATAAAGGTGCGTTTGTAATGCGTCCATGAACTCCTCACAATTTCTTCGGGATTTACTGGAGGAGTCGAACATTTAATCATTAAAAGCTGCAAAAGAGAAAAAAGCAGCACGAAAGCACGGATTTTCATTCTCGGTGAAGATAAAAATAGCAAGGTGCACAAGAGTATTTTTCATTCATCATGCGATCTTCAGGTCACTTATAGCTCAATGATAAAAAGAAAAAACAGACTTTTTGTTACATTGGCACTATCTTTTGGATGTAGATGACCGATCGGGACTCTTCAATCAACTTATTTCAGAACTCATGATATCAACGACAAAAAAAACTCCTGCTCCTCCGGGAGTTGCGATATGGGTATTGGTAACACTGTTATGGGGAACGCTCTTTTACTGGACATCGATTTACATGTTGCATCTTGCCTCGCTCAGGCTTGGAGAGGGTTATTTCTGCCCGTCAACAAGTGAGCAGTGGAGTGTGTATGGCATTCATGTTTTGGTTTTGATAGTCTTTGCCTTTGTTGCGATGCTTGTAAGAGGGATGCTTGATCCGGGAAGTACACAACAGGTACAACGGTGGCAAAATATTTCTGAAGGGAAGGGAGAGAAGATCTTTGTCTCTTTCGCCGGAAGTCTTGCAACCAGTTTTTTCTTTACTGCTCTCACCGCGTTGACCTTTCTTGGTAGTTCCGGGTTTCTTGGTTTTATGGTTGTCTTTACTCTTCCGGTTGTTTTGCTTGCAGGAGTGTTTAATGTTGCCGCAGGGATAGCGGCATCACTGATTGTCGGCCTGATTTTTTTGATCGCAAAGGTTGGCAGAAAATGATGATGAAAAGTGTGATGCGGCACGGAGAGCCCGAAACAAAAAAAACCCAGTCGATGACTGAGCTTTTTTGTTCTTTCTGTGGAGCTAAGGAGACTCGAACTCCTGACCCTTTGCATGCCATGCAAATGCTCTACCAACTGAGCTATAGCCCCTTATGTTGTTCTAATTAAAAGAAAAAAAAGTTGTTTTTCCAACTTGTTTTGTTGTTTCTTTGAGTGAGAAGCTGTTATTAATGAAAAAAAGCTGTTATGTCGTTGTTGTTTGTTATCAAGGAAGGGTTTTCAAGTATTGGACGGGCGAAGTTACCAGCAGCCATTACCGTCACGACAAGTTTTTTGACTCTTGTGCTGCTGGGCCTGTTCGGTACGGTCTCCCTCAGTTTTTTTGATGTGATTCAGGAGATTCGGAGCAGGGTGGAGCTTGAGGTCTTTCTTGGTGAATCGGTGACGGAACCGGAGGCGATGAATATCACTTCGCGGATTGAGAAGCTGAAGGGGGTTCGGGAGGCAATCTATGTTTCAAAGGATGCGGCGGCAAAGAGCTTTACTCGTGATTTTGGAGAGGATGTTGTAAAGATTCTTGGTTCCAATCCGCTTCCGAGGTCGATCAAGCTCAAGTTTCTCCCTGATTATGCGCGACCTGAACATATTGAGCAGATTGTTCCAGTAATTCGTGCCATCACTCCTGACGTTGATGTTCGCTATAATCAATCGTTTCTTGGTCAGATTGAGGAGAATGCGCGGTTGTTTACCATGCTGACTGGTGGTATTGGTGTGTTGATTTCAGGAGGCACGGTTGTGCTGACAGGCTATACCATTCGTCTTGCCATGTACTCAAGGCAGGAAAAGATCAGAACCATGCGTCTGGTTGGTGCAACCGGCTGGTTTATTGGAGCGCCCTACATTATCGAAGGGGCACTGCAGGGGCTGCTTTCCGGCCTGCTCGCTGCCGGGGCAGTCTATCTGATGTTCGATCAACTGCTCTACATGTATGAGCCTGAAGTGTACAAGGTCATGCAACCCTCTGCGCTCATGATTTATCCGTCAATTGTCGTCCTTGGTCTTCTGCTGGGTATTTTTGGCAGTGCCTTGTCCGTGAGCAAATATCTCCGGGTTGTTTCCAAACGATAGCCAGTCTTATTGTTCAAGAGAGTAGAGGAGGCTGATCTCTGCACTCCAGGCATCGGAGTCAGGTGTTTCAAGGATCAGCGGAATCTCTTCAAAGACCGGGGTATTCATGATGTACGAGAAGGCATCCAGCCCGATTGTTCCTTTTCCGATGCTGGCGTGGCGGTCAATCCGGCTGCCGAGGGGCTGCATGGCATCGTTGAGGTGCATTCCGCGCAGGTAGTTGAGTCCCACAATCCGGTCAAACTCACTGAAGGTGTACTTTGCTGCTTCGGTGGTCTGCAAGTCGTAACCGCTGGCAAAGAGGTGGCAGGTGTCGAGGCATACTCCCACCCTTGTTTTATCTCCAACCTGATCAACCAGCGCGGCGAGTTGTTCGAATCGGTGCCCAAGATTGGTACCCTGACCGGCCGTGTTTTCAATAACGGCCGTTACTCCTTTTGTTGCATCAAGCGCCATATTGATTGATTCAGCAATAAGCGTCAGGCATTGCGCCTCCTCAATCTCTTTTAGATGACTTCCGGGATGAAAGTTCAGCATGACCAACCCGAGTTCTTCTGCTCGCTGCATCTCTTCGATAAAAGCCTCTCGCGCACGCTGGAGCTTGTCGGGGTCGGGACTGCCGAGGTTGATGAGATAACTGTCATGGGGCAGAATGTGTTCAGGTTGAAACCCGCCGTCACTGCAGTTTTTTTTGAATGCGTCAACTGAGGAGGTCGAGAGTTTCGGAACTCTCCACTGGCGCTGATTTTTGGTAAAGAGGGCGAAAGCTTTTGCCCCGATGGCTGCTGCATGAAGCGGCGCATTTTCGACACCTCCGCCAGTACTGACATGTGCTCCAACTCGTTTCATAAAAAAAATAAAATTAATCGGTTGCAGTGAAATTTTTTGCCTGCTCTGCAGTGAGATTCAGCGTTGTGCGAATGGTAAAAGCGCTCCCTCTGGATGATGATGTTGAAAGCATTTCACCAAGCAGCCCGGTCGAAAAAAGCTGTACGCCAAGAATAAGCAGCAGGATGCCGAGAAAAAGTATCGGGCGGTTGCTCACCGGTTTATGGAGCAGAATTTTATCAAGAGTGATATAAAGGCTGATGAGAAAGCCAAAAAGAAAGCTTGTGAGGCCAGCCATGCCAAAAAAGTGCATCGGGCGGCGAAGGTAGCGCGTGATGAAAAGCACCGAAAGAAAATCAAAAAGCCCTGAAAAAAACCTTGATGAACCATATTTGGTGCGGCCGAATTTTCTTGGATGGTGTGTAACCGGCAGCTCGGCAATCCTGAACCCCATCCCGTGAGCGAGTACCGGAATATAGCGGTGCATTTCGCCATGGAGCTCCAGCCGCCGGCTCACCTCTTTCCGGAATACTTTCAGGCCGCAGTTGAAATCGTGAAGAGAGATGCCGGTAAAAAGACGCGTCACTCCATTGAAAAGCTTCGAAGGAATGGTTTTGGAGAGAGGATCCTTGCGCTGCTGCTTCCATCCACTGACCAGATCATACCCTTCGTGCAGCTTTTTGATCATCTCCTTTATGGCAAAGGGGTCATCCTGCATGTCGGCGTCAATGGTGCACACATAGTCACCGGTGGCGGCCATGAACCCGGCAGAGAGCGCAGCGGTTTTTCCGAAGTTTCTCTGAAAGGAGATGAGGCGAAGTTCGGGTCTTGAGGGAATCATGCTGCTTATCAAGGTACGCGAATCGTCAGTGGAGCCATCGTCAACCATAATAATTTCAAACCCAAACGGCTCCTGAAAAAGGGCGTGCAACTCCTTTTCGTCCATGGCGGCAGAGAGTTGCACGAGCAGCTCAGGAAGTGATTCCCGTTCATTGAAGAGCGGGACGACGATTGAGAGTTGACAGTTGATCGTTGACAATGGACAAGAGATAATGAGCAAAAGGAAACTGAGAGAGGAAAGGTAAGGAGTAGAGGGGGCAAAGCCAAACTATACGCCTCTCCTGGAGGGATCCCAGAGGTATTTGTGGAGCTGGAGCTGGAGTCTTGCCCGGAGGCGGTCATGCAGTATCCATTCAGCGAGTTCAGCCGGATCAAGTTTTCCGAATACCACTCCCATCATGACGGTGAAGGAATCGGTCAGTTGATGTTTTTGCAGAAGCGATTTTGCCCACGCATAATCCTCTTTTCCTGCAATAACAATTTTGAATTCAAAGGTGTGGCGGTGGGGAAATTCAGCGTCAAGCGCAAGGCGGATGTTATCGGGATTGTTCTGTTGTGCTACGCCAGAAGATGGTGGTTTGAGGTCAATAATTTTATGGACCCGGTTGTCAACCTTTTCGACAGAGATAAATCCTCCCGTTTCAAGCAGTACCTTTTGATTGAGATCGCAGAGTTGAGTCATCAGCGGGTAGACTGCTGGCTGGAGCAGTGGTTCGCCTCCGGTGATTTCGATAACAGGTGCCTGAAAGGTGAGCGCCCTCTGAATAACCTCCTCTCTCTCAAGCTCGACACCCTTATTTTCAGCATAGCCAGTGTCGCACCCCGCACAACCGTGGCCGCAGCCAGCAAGTCGTATGAAGGAGCAGGGGCAGCCGGCAAAGGAGCCCTCACCCTGAATGGAGAGAAAAATTTCGCTGATCGTGAGAGTGCTGGCGCTCATGATCTCCTTATGGTCAGCAGCTTCTCAAGGGCATCAGGATAAAGCGAATGTTCACATTTCAGCACCCTTGCGGCAAGAGTCTCCGGTGTGTCATCGGGCAAGACAGGAACAGTTCGCTGAAGCAGAATCTCTCCCTTGTCATACTCCTCATTGACAAAGTGCACCGTCGCGCCCGTTTCGGTTTCACCAGCCTCAAGCACTGCGGTATGAACACGAATGCCATACATCCCCTCACCACCGAATTTCGGCAGAAGAGCAGGATGGATGTTGAGCATTTTTTCAGGAAATGCCGCAACAACCGAGTCCGGCACCTTGCGCATGTAACCCGCCAGGAGGATGATATCTATATTATGCTCTTTCAGCCGTTCAACCATGGCTTCGGCAAACTTCTCGAAAGAGGCGAACGGTTTTTCGGTGATATGGAGCGTTGTTATGCCGTTCTGCTCGGCAAACTCCATAGCTCCACATTGGGCGCGGTTCGACAGGCAGAGAACGATCTCTGCCGGGAGTTGCTTGTTCCTGATCGCCTGAAAGAGCGCCCTGAAATTGCTGCCGTTGCCGGAGCAGAAGACGGCGATGCGGGTTGTGTGGGTTGTCATTGTGGTAATGGTCTTATTGCTTTACTTTATTATAAGTTCGATTCATTTCCAAGTTTTTCTGTTTTTTCGGGATTTCTCTCAAGGGTGTTCTCTCATTTATTCTGTCTCGTTCCACGTTTTGCTTATTATTGGTGGAATTTCCGTACCTTTTCAGTGTGTCTTATCTTATGAGGAGGAATTGCGATGGTCGAGGTTGGCTTGACTTACACAAGAGCAAAGCCATATCAGGTTCGACAGGTCAGACTTATTTTAATTAAATACCATAGAGCGGGTGAAGAATGACACAAATATGAAACCATATTATACTGGAGCCAGGAGGATAGTGCTTTTGTTGCCGAAGTTCCAGAACTTCCTGGTTGCATAGCGCATGGCACTTCCCAGGAAGAGGCTCTTGCGCATGTCAATGAAGCTATTCAGCTTTGGATAGATACGGCAAAAGAGTTTGGTGACCCAATTCCTGAGCCAAAGGGACATCGCCTCATGTATGCTTGAAAGATCTTGCTTCAAAGCTGATGTGCTCCGATGAAACACAAAAATAATACTTGTGCCACTAATATGTGAGCTGCATAATTGGCATCTTGCAGAAACTCATGGAAAGTTGGTAATCCTTATACAATGAGGTGTACTATGGTGTATACCATTATTCAGGTATTACCAACCGATGATTATAAGGTATATCTGTATTTGCTCATGGTGAAATCAGGTTATATGATGCAACAGGAATTCTTGAACATGGCGTTTTCAGGATAATTAAAGGGTAAGAAAATATTTGCAGATACCTGTACTGTTCTGAACAATACATTCGCTTTGGATGTAAAGGGTGATTTTGAGTCTTATGAATGTCTGGATTTTGATCCAGAAGTGCTGCTCTATGCACCAAATTCAGCAGAAAAAATCAGGCACATTATCTCAATCCAATAAATCACGATTATCGACAATCCCCGGAAAAATTGTATTATTACAGCAAGTGCACCTTTTGGTTGCATCCCTTCTGTTTATAAACACAATTTGACTATCGCACCATGACGACGAAAGAGCTACTACGGAAGACACTTCAGGTTTGTCAATTATACCATGATGCAAACATTGAAACAGTTTTCTTTTGCAGGCTCATTACGGATGTATATTACCGGGCAGTGATGCAGTCGTGTTGTTGACAAGTTAGTGCAGGTAGAACTCTTGCAAGGAACAGAGCACTGGCTGTATATTCACCTTGAAGTGCAGAGTACACGACAATCTGACTTTGCCAAGCGAATGTTCGTGTAATGCTGGTTGCTTTCAATACGACCTTTGGGTGCGGAGTAGCACAAAGTGCATATCGAAGCGCGGCTGGCTCTATAACAGATTCTGCTATGCCGGTCGCCGAGTAGCGCGAAGCGCGTATCGAGGCGTACTCCGTGACTTCCAACTCAGTTACATTGGTGGCTGAGCGGAGTCGAAGCCACTCGTCTTTCTGACCTGTTTTTTATTTCATCATAGCCCACACAAAAATACCCTGCCTTATTGGTTCATAACCCGCAAAAGCATACGTTTAATTATCGTCATAATTCATGCCAACGATCGCTCTTTTTTCACCTAAAACCGATTCCGTAATGCAAAACACTATTACGAGATATTTTCCCCCCGTAGACACCATTTTTATACGTCACGAAGTTTTCTTCCTCGATGCGACACTTTCTGATCTCATCACACTAACCTCCTCATTACCGTCCAACGCTGAAATTCATCTCATTGATCATGAAAAAGATGGGCTTGAGCAGATTGCCCTGACGCTTGAAGGGCGCAGCGGTATCGATGCCATTCATCTCTTAAGCCATGGCAGCGCTGGCTCGTTGCTGCTTGGCTTGACAACGCTTTCCAGTTCCAATATCAACAGTTACGCTGCAACCCTTTCGCAGATTGGCACGTCGCTTTCGCCAACCGGCGATATTTTGCTCTACGGCTGCAATGTTGGCACAGGCGATGTTGGTGAGGCGTTTGTGGAGTCGGTTGCGCGATTGACGCAGGCGGATGTGGCGGCTTCGGATGATGTGACGGGTGCAGCAGCGCTTGGTGGCGATTGGGTGCTTGAGGTGCAGAGTGGCGATGTTGATGCGGCGACGGCAGGTGCGGTGGCTTATGCCGGGGCGCTGGCAAATAGTGCACCGACCATGTTTACGCCACTTGCGTTATCGTTTGGCACAAAAGCGGATTATGCGGTTGGCACGGTACCGTCAGCCTTGATAAGCGCTGATGTGAATGGCGATACCAAACCCGATGTTGTGGTGGCTAACGAAAGCGGCAATACCGTTTCGGTGTTGCTCAATAACGGCGATGGCACGTTTGCGGCAAAAGTTGATTATGCAACGGGTGTGGCTCCGCAAGCGCTCATCACTGCCGATTTCAACGGCGATGGCAGGCTTGATATAGCGGTTGCCGACAAGAGTGATAAAAAGGTTGCAGTATTGCTGAATGCTGGTAACGGTACGTTTGCCGCAAAGGTGGAATATGGAGTTACCGGTCAGCCGACGGCATTGGTTGCGGCTGATGTTAATGGCGATGGCAAAAGCGATTTTCTTGTAACGAACGATAACGACACCAACACGCTTTCGGTACTGCTCGGCGTGGGCGATGGAACGTTTGCCGCTAAAGTTGATTATGCAACGGGTGCTGCGCCGCGTGCCGTGGCAACGGCTGATGTTAATGGCGACGGCAAGCTTGATGTGGTAACGGCAAACTGGGGCAGCAACACTGTTTCGGTGTTGCTTGGTAATGGCGATGGAACGTTTGCCGCTAAAGTGGATTACAACCTTGCGCCTGAGGCAATTGACCCATGCTCGTTAAGCCTTGCTGATGCGAATGGCGATGGCAAGCGCGACATTATGGTGGCGAACTGGTACACCAATTCCGTTTCGGTGCTGATGAACAATGGCGATGGCACCTTTGCGGATGAAGTGAACTATTCTGCCGGCACAGCGCCGCGTTCGGTAACAAGCGCTGATCTTAATGGTGATAACAAGCCTGATATGCTGGTTGCTAACGAAAGCAGCAACAATCTGTCAGTGTTGCTAAACAAGGGTGACGGCACCTTTGCAGAGCAGAAAATTTACCCTCTTGGCACAGCGCCGCGTGCGGTGGTTGCCGTGGATGTGAATGGTGATGGCAAGAGCGATGTGTTAGCGGTGAATAAAACCGATAACAAGCTTGTGGTGATGTTGAACAGCTCAGCAAGCGTAGCGGCGACCTCGTTTACCGAGCAGACGCCTGTAGCAGTGGTGAGCGATATTGTGCTGAATGATGCTGATGGCAATGCAAGCTGGAATGGTGGCTCGCTGAAGCTTCAGATTACCTCCAACGCTGAAGCAACCGACAGCCTCAGCCTTGCAACGGCAAACCCTGGCAGCAACGGTATATGGCTTGATGTTGCGGCTGGCAACAAGCTGATGGCAGGCACTACGCACATTGGCACAGCAAGCGCAGCCTCGGCAAGCAACGGCGCAGCATGGACGCTCACCTTCAACGCCAGTGCCACCAATCTGCTGGTTCAGGATGTTGCTCGCGCGATTACCTTCAACAACAGCAGCAACAACCCGTCGGTGCTTGAGCGCACGATGACCTTTACGGCAACGGATAGCGCAGGCGCAGCAGCAACCCTGGCACAGCACATTACGGTAACTGGCGTGAATGAGCTACCAACACTGACGGCGTTCAGTGCGGCAATTGACACCACCACCGAAGATAGCACAGTTGAAATTACTTTTGACGAGCTTGCTGCCAAGGGTGATGAGGCTGATAGTGATGGTGCCGTCACCGGTTTTGTGGTAAAAAGCCTCAACGGTGGCACCCTGAAGATTGGCGGAAATGCCACAATCGCGATCCCTTTTGATGGTTGGCTGAACAACACCATTGATACCACAAACAACGCTTACTGGACACCCGCGCACAAGGTGAGCGGCACACTCAACGCCTTTACCACTGTTGCCCGAGATAACAGCGTCAGTGAATCAACGACGGCAGTGCAGGCAACAGTTACCACCACAGCAGTGCACGATGCGCCGGTGATGTTGCGCCCGCTCTATTATGCTGCAAGGACGGATTATGAAATTCCTTATCATTATAATTATGGCAATAACGGGACTTGTTCTCTATACGCAATAACCAGCGCGAACGTCAATAGCGATGGCAGCGCTGATCTGGTTGTTACCAGTTATCATTATTATCGCTATTATCGTGATTATTACAACTATTACTCAACAGTGTTTCTTAACAACGGCAGTGGTTTGTTTAACAATCAGGCATCCTATTATACCGCTGATGATGCTCGATCTGGTGTAGAGCCATGGTCGGTGTTAAGCGCTGATGTGAATGGCGGCGGCAAGGCTGATATTGTAGTCGTCAATCATGGCACAGATAATATCGCAGTGTTTATCAGTAATGTTGATGGCTCATTCGCAGGGAGGGCGGAATATGCCGTTGGCGATGGGCCCTATGCCGCCAGTAGCGCCGATATCAATGGTGATGGCTATGCTGATGTGATGGTGGTCAACGAGTTCAGCAATACTGTTTCGGTGTTGATGAACAAGGGTGATGGCACCTTGGCTGACAAAGTTGACTACGCCACAGGTGATGCCCCTCGCTCCGTGCTCAACATGGATCTCAATAACGATGGCAAGGCTGACCTTGTTGTTGCCAATGCGAACAGCAACACGGTTTCGATGTGGCAGAACAAAGGCGACGGCACTTTTTTGCCACGAACCGATTACGTCGCTGACGATACCCCTCGCGCACTGAGCAGTGTTGATGTGAACCGCGATGGATTTATGGATCTGGTCGTGGCCAATCAAGGGAACGATACGGTTTCGGTGTTCATCAATAATGGTAATGGCAGCTTTTTGCCAAGAGTCAATTATGCGGTTGGCGATGGTCCTTTGGCCGTTACCAGCGCCGACATCAATGGCGACGGCTACGCTGATCTTGCCGTAACAAATTATTACAGCGACACCATTTCGGTATTGCTGAACCGTGGCGATGGCACCTTTGCCGCTAAAGTTGACTTTGCGGTTGGAGACGGGCCGCTCTCCATCACCAGTGCCGATATGAACGGCGATGGGTTGGCAGACCTTGCCGTGGTAAATCAGAGCAACAACTTTTCAGTGCTGCTCAGCACCTTGAAAACATCAGCCACGCAGTTTATCGAGCAGACACCGGTGGCGGTCTGTGGTGATCTTGTGCTGCTTGCACCTGAAAGCGATGCTGGCTGGAACGGTGGCTCGCTGAAGGTGCAGATTTCCGCTAACCCAAACGCTGACGACAGCCTGACGCTTGCAACCGCAAACCTCGGTGGCAGCGGTATCTGGCTCGATGCTGCAGATGGCAACAAGTTGATGGCAAGCAATGTAGAAATTGGTTCGGCTGACGCCGCTTCGGCAAGCAATGGCGCTGCCTGGACATTCACCTTCAACACCAGCGCCACCAATGAGCTGGTGCAGAGTGTTGCGCGCGCGGTCACTTTTGTCAATAACAGCAACAATCCGTTGGCGCTTGACCGGACGGTGACCCTCACCGCTACCGACAGCCTTGGAGCCACCACCTCGATCGGGCAGGTCATCAAAGTAACGCCAGTCATTGATGTGCCGACGTTCACCGCCTTCAGCAACCCTGTTGATGCTACTACGGAGGATAATGCCGTTGAAGTCACCTTTGCAGAACTGCTCGCCAAGGGTGATGAAGCTGATGAGGATGGCACGGTAACAGCCTTTGTGGTAAAAGCTGTCAGCAGCGGCAGTCTGAAAATTGGTGCTGATGCTGCAACCGCAACCGAATGGAACTCCTCCAACACCATTGTTGATACAACCCATCGCGCATGGTGGGCGCCAGCGGCTGATGCCAACGGCACGCTCAACGCCTTTACCGCTGTTGCCCGCGACAATGGCGGCACCGAGTCAGTCACCGCTATTCAAGCTACCATCAATGTTGATTCGGTGAACGATGTGCCCGAAATCACCATTCCATCAACAACAACCTTTGCACCACCAACACCGGTTGCCGTTGTGCCGAACATTGTGTTGAGCGACCGCGATGGCGATGCAAGCTGGAACGCTGGAACGCTGAAGCTGCACATAAGCGCCAACGCCAATGCCGCCGACAGCCTGACGCTGGCAACCGTCAACCCTGGCGGCACCGGCATCTGGCTCAACACCACCGGCAACAAGCTGATGGCGGGCACTACCGAGATTGGCGCTGCTGATGCGGCGGCGGGAAGTCACAGCGCTGCATGGACTTTAACCTTCAACGCCAATGCCACCACCGTGCTGGTGCAGCAGGTTGCCCGCGAGGTTACCTTCAGCAGCAGCGCCACACCCGTTGCAGGCGAGCGCACCATCACCGTTACCTTTACCGATAATGCGGGAGCTTCAGCAACGTTGCTGCAGAAGGTGAACGAGCTTCCGGTGCTGACCGCCTTCAGTGCGCCGGTGGAAGCAACAACCGAGGAGGTTGAGGTGGAAATCACCCTTGCTGAATTGACGGCGAAAAGTGATGAGCGTGATGATGATGGAATGGTGACCGGCTTTGTGGTCAAAACGGTTGGCAACGGCACCCTGCGCATTGGCACCGATGTCATCAACGCCACGCCATTTACATGGGGCGTCAACAACACCATCAATGCTACCCACCACGCCTACTGGACACCCGCGCACAATGCCAACGGCACCCTGAATGCCTTTACTGTGTTAGCACAGGATAGCAGCGGCGCAGAGTCAGCAACCCCGCTTGCCGCGCAGGTCAGTGTTGAAGCCGTAAACGATGCACCTCTTCTTCAGCGCCCGCAAACACTCTCCTTTGCCGCCAAAGTGGATAAACCTGTAGGTGCTAATCCGGTCAGCATTGTCAGCAGTGACCCGAACGGCACCGGCAATGCTGATTTGATTGTGGGAAGTTCTTATTCATATTACGGAAATACTTATAGTGTTGCCGTACTGCGTAACCAGGGAGATGGCAGCTTTGCTGCCAGCGCTTACTATGGTGCAGGCGCTAGCCCCTATTCAGCCATCAGCGCTGATTTCAATGGCGACGGCAACCCTGATCTTGCGGTGGCCAATTATGGGAGCAGCACGGTGTCGGTGATGATTGGTTTATGGAACTCACGCATTGATTATCAAACGGGTGGTAACACTATCTGGATAACCAGCGGCGACTTTAATGGCGATGGCAAGCTCGACCTTGCCGCGACCAATCATACTGCCACCACGCTTTCAGTACTGATGAACAAGGGCGACGGTACGTTTGCTGCAAAAGTTGATTACACGATTGGCTCAGCTCCTTATGGTGTTATCAGCGTTGATGTCAATGGCGATGGAAAGCTCGACCTCATTGCGGTTAACCGCGACAGCGACTCCATCTCCGTGCTGAAAAACCGGGGTGACGGCACCTTTGCTGCTAAAGTTGATTATATGGTTGGCGACCAGCCTCACCAAGTGAGTAGCGCCGATTTTAATGGCGATGGAGCACTTGATCTCGCGGTTACAAACGTGGAGAGTGATACGGTTAGTGTGCTGATGAACAATGGGAGTGGCTCCTTTATTGTGGATAGTATGTACATCACGGGCGATGGTCCACTTGGTGTTGTTGCTTCCGATCTTAACGGCGATGGCCATGCCGATTTGGTGGTAGCAAATACCAACACCGATAATCTTTCGGTATTCCTGAACAACGGTGATGGCTCATTTGCAGCAAAAAAAGATTATACAGCAGGTGATGCACCGTGGGGAATAACAAGCGCCGACATGAATCACGATGGCAAGCTTGATCTTGCTGTAGCAAATAATTCAGGTAACACGGTATCGGTATTTCTCAACACATCGCTGCCTGTAGCCACGCACTTTCTGGAACAAACGCCAGTTGCCATCTGCAACGATATTGCTATCAGCGACCCTGAAGGCGATGCAAGCTGGAACGGCGGCTCGCTGAAGGTGCAGATTACCGGCAACGCTGCTGTGGATGATGCCCTTTCGATAGCAACCAGCAACCCCGGTGGTAACGCGGTCTGGCTTGATGCAGCAAATGGCAACAAGCTTATGGCGGGCACAACACAGATTGGCACTGCCAGTGCTGCATCGGCAAGCAACGGCGCAGCATGGACCTTCACCTTCAACAGCAGCGCTACTGGTTTGGTTGTGCAGAACGTTGCCCGTGCGCTCATCTTCAACAACAGCAGCGACACTCCAGGCACTGCTGAGCGCACGGTTACCTTTACCGCTACCGATAACGCGGGTGCTTCAGCGTCGCTTGCTCAGCCAATAAGCGTAACGCTGGTGAATAAAATCCCGACCATGACCGCCTTCAGTGCGCCGGTCGATACCACCAGCGAAGATAGTATAGTGTGCATAACCACGCTTGATCTTTTGGCAAAAGGTGACGAAGCTGATCGCGATGGTTCCGTTGATGCTTTTGTGATCAAGAGCCTCAGCAGCGGCACACTCCGCATTGGCACCGATGCCGCAAGCGCAAGAGCCTGGACTGCAGCAACCAACAACACCATTGATGCAACGCACCACGCCTGGTGGACACCCGATGCCAACAGCTACGGCACGCTGAACGCCTTTACCGCTGTAGCGCGTGATAACGATGGTGCCACCTCCACAACCGCCGTGCAAGCTACCGTCATGGTTGCTCCCGTGAACGACCTTCCCGTCATAACGCGCTCACTTGTACCGTCATTTGCTGCAAAAGTGGACTACGTCACAGGCTCTCATCCTTATGCGGTAATAAGCCAGGATCCAGGTGGAAATGGCAAAGCGAACCTTGTTGTAGCAAACTACGACGGCAATACACTCTCACTCTTCCTCAACAAAGGTGACAGCACTTTCGCACCGGCAATTAACAGCGCAACAGGTGCTCAACCTCTTTCAATGACCAGCGCTGACTTTAATGGTGATGGTGTTGCCGATCTGGCAGTGGCAAATTACGCAGCGAACACTATCTCTGTGCTCTCCGGTGGAATAAATGCAAAGGTGGATGTCGCTACAGGCACCCGACTAACATCAATCGTCAGTGCCGATATGAACCACGACGGTTTAATTGATCTTGTTACCGCCAATCAGGATAACGATACCGTATCGCTGCTGCTCAACGAAGGTGATGGCACTTTTGCTGCAAAAGTGGACTTCACCACCGGCGATGCGCCGCAGTCGGTTGTTGCTGTTGATGTTAATAACGATGGCTGGAGTGACCTTGTTACCGCAAACTCGGGGGGAAATAACGTCTCAGTGCTGATCAATAAGGGGAACAGCGCGTTTGAAGCAAAGGTTGATTCCCCTACCGGCGGCGCTCCGCAAGCGCTCACCACGGCTGATTTCAATGGCGATGGCAGAATGGATCTTGCTGTAGCCAACAAAGGTGATGGCACCATTTCAGTGTTGTTGAACAGTGGTAATGGTGTCTTCAACGTAAACGGCATTTATACAGCGGGCAGCCAGCCTTTTGCCATAACCACCGCCGATATAAGTGGCGATGGCAAAGCTGATATTACCGTTGCCAATTATAACAGCGACACGGTTTCAGTGTTTGTGAACAACGGTGATGGCACCTTTGCCGCAAAAACGGACTTCACTACCGGCGACATGCCAACCTCAATCACCGCCACTGATATCAACGGTGACGGAAAAGTTGATCTTGCCATTACAAATTATAACGTCAGCACCGTTTCAGTGCTGATAAACACCTCAAAAGCTGTTGAGCAGACATCATTCGCCCGCAAAACAGCCGTGTCGGTAGCCAGCGACATGGTGATTACTGATGCCGATGGCAGTGCCGGTTGGAATGGTGGAACGCTGAAAGCACAGATTACCGCAAATGCTGAAGCTGCCGACAGCCTGAATCTGCTCACCACCAACCCCGGCGGCAGCGGTATATGGCTGAATACTGCGTCGGGCAACAAGCTGATGGCAGGCAACACGGAAATTGGCAGTGCCAATGCAGGCGCGGCAACCAACGCCGACCTGTGGACGTTCTCCTTTAACTCACGCGCTACTGGCGATATGGTGCAGAGTGTTGCCCGCGCCTTAACCTTTACCAGCAATAGTGACGCCACCGATACGGCTGATCGCACCATCGCCATTACCGCTACCGACAACAGCGGGCAATCAGGCATTGCTGTGCTGCACCACTCCGACGCCGTGCTCGACAGTGAATTTGGCACTGATACGGGCGATGTTATTGCGCCAATGCTTGATAACTTCGTGCAGTCTGACGCTCATTTGGGCATAGCGGTTGACAGTAACCTTGAACTCATCTTCAACGAAGCAATTCAACGCGGCAGCGGCTTGATTGCAATCCATCGCGATTCAGTAACTGGTTCGGTAGTGGAGAGCTTCGATGCAGCAACCAGCGCCGATATTGCAATCGCTGGCAATAAGCTCACCATCAATCCTGCCGCTGAGCTCGACAACGGCACGCACTATTTCGTAACGTTCGACACCACAGCCATTAACGACATGGCTGGTAACAGCTACGCAGGCAACGATATCTGCCACGTTAAAACCGAGATTCCCGGCGCAGAATATCATAACCTCACTGGCGGCATTACCTTCTGGAAAAATGATGCAGCAGTGAGCAATGTTACCACCACCTTAACATCGCAGCAAGCAACGCAACTCGTTGAGTTACGCAACATCCAGCTTGCAGCAGATGGCAGCCGCACCCTTGAAATATGGGCAACCTCGCCATCAACAACCGTCAACAGCCTGCAACTTGAGTTTGTGCTGCCCACAGGCTCAAGAGCCTCATGGCAAAGCGGCGCAACATTACCCGCAGAGTGGACGTTATTGGCGAACACCGAACGGGCAGGTCAATTCATTCTTGGCGGTATGGGCACAACAGCTCTGCCATCAGGCGGTCTCAAGCTTGGCACACTTGCGCTTACAGCAACTACCAATCCCGAACATGACGAACTGCTGTTAAGCAAAGGCTTTATCGGGCACGATACCGTACCCGGCTTTGGCGTATGGCCAGAAAGTGTCACCTCCACTCAACCCGGTCTCTACGAACACCTCGACACGCTTCAAGGCGCATACACCATCACCGGCACAAAAGCTGGAGGCACCGCTGAACGCAACGCCGTTGATGCCAACGACGCACTCGCAGCGCTCAAAATGGCCGTTTCGCTCAACCCAAACGACGACGGCAGTGACGTGCTCTCCTGCCAGTTCCTTGCCGCCGACATCAACCACGATGGCAAAATTCGCGCAACCGATGCGCTCAATATCCTGAAAATGGCGGTGAAACTCACCAGCGCCCCCGCCAGCGAATGGATATTCACTACCGAAAATGCCGCAGAATCAGCCACCATGGATCGCAGCAACGTTGACTGGTCGCACGTCATCCCAACCGTCAATCTCGATAACGATGTTTCGCTTGACCTCATCGGCATTGTGAAAGGCGATGTGGACGGTAGCTGGGCAGCTTGATGTTGACTGATGGATTGTCATTGCGAAGTGGCAATCCATTTTTGTCTGAACCGTGATTTGCACGATTATTGGATTACTTCAATCGTCTTGAACTTTGGACCTTGAACCTTGATTCGCGGCATGCAATTTTTTGTAGGGGCAACCCTGTCCAGCGCTCAAAAGAAAGTGTATATTTAGCGTGTATAAATAATATAAATATACTCTATATGTCCAAGACACAACCCCCCGCCAAGCCGGCTGACAAATACGACAGCCGATGGAAAGAGGCCATTGAATACTACTTCCCCGAATTCATGGCATTTTACTTTCCTGACGCTTCTATTGCTATTGATTGGTCAAAAAAGTACACCTTCCTCGATAACGAATTGCGATCGATATTTCCAGAAGCCGAAGAAAGCAACCGTGTTGTTGACAAGTTAGTGCAGGTAGAACTCTTGCAGGGAACAGAGACGTGGCTGTATATTCACATAGAGGTGCAGAGCACACGACAATCTGACTTTGCCAAGCGAAAGTTCGTTTACAACTACCGGATTTTTGACAAGTACGATAAGCCCGTTGCGAGCTTTGCGCTTCTTGCCGACCGGCACCGTCATTGGCGACCAAATTCCTATGGCTTTGCATTTGCTGGCAGCAAACATACTTTGGAATTTTCAATCGTGGGTATATCGCACACATCACGTTTGTAAGGGCGTATAGCTATACGCCCCTACCGTTGGATAATGCGTTTGGATTGATAACGTGCGGCGCATTTACTCACCCAACAAACTCGCCGGAAGAATGACGAGCGTTATAACGCAAAACTACGCCTGATACGGTTGTTGTACGAACGCCAGTGGGAGCGAAGGCGCATTGTGGAACTTTTGCGGGTTATTGACTGGTTTTTGGAATTACCAAAAGAGTTGCGGAAAAAATTAAAAACCGAAATCTACAGAATGGAGGAGCAACAAAAGATGACATACGTTACCAGTTTTGAGCGGGATGCCAAGGAGGAGGGCATTGAGATAGGCAAAGAGCAGGGCTTTGTGCAAGGCAAAGAGGTTGGGGTTGTTGAGGGCATGGAAATAGGCAAAGAGCTTGGGGTTGAAATAGGCAGGGTTGAGGTTGCTCGCAAGCTCATGGCAAGTGGGTTTAGTGCGGAACAGGCCGCAAGTATTGCTGATGTGCCACTTGCGTTGCTGCAATCGTTCTGAATCTGGTACTTTGGACTTTGAACTTTGATTTTTTGATTGAATACCCGCTGAGCTTCGATACGCTGGTTGCTCCGATACGCCCTTTGAGTGCTGAGTCTCATATAGTGCATATCGAAGCGTGGCTTGCGTCAGTAAGCGACTCTGCTATGCCGGTCGCCGAGTAGCGCGAAGTGCGTGTTGATGCGTACTCTGTGACCGCCGCATCAGCTACATCTCTGGCTGAGGCTCCCGGATCTATCCCTTTCCCCAAAAATCCTGCACGGAATTGGTTTTACACAAATTAAATTTTACTTTTGCGTTCGCACAAAATTCATTGATTACCATCAATTTTTCCTCATTTATCGATCTTCTGCTATGGCAACACTCGCATCAACATCATCATTCCGTCGTGAAGTTTTCTTCCTCGATGCTACTCTTGCGAATCTCCTTAATCTGACCACCTCTTTACCAACTGACGCAGAAATTCATCTTATTGATCATGAAAAAGATGGGCTTGAGCAGATTGCTCTGATGCTTCAGGGGCGCACGGATATTGATGCTCTCCACATTTATAGCCACGGCAATGCTGGGACACTGCTATTTGGCTCTACAACGCTTTCCATCTCCAATATCAACAGTTACGCGGCAACGCTGTCGCAGATTGGTGCGTCACTTTCGCCAACGGGTGATATTCTGCTCTACGGTTGCAATGTTGGCGCGGGTGCTGAAGGGCAGGCGTTTGTTGATTCGATTGCGCGATTGACGCAGTCGGATGTTGCTGCTTCGGATGATGTAACGGGAAGCGCGGCCCTTGGTGGGGACTGGGTGCTGGAGGTGCAGAACGGCGCGATTGAAAGCGTTATGCTGCCGCTTGAGGGATTGGAGGAAGTGCTGGCGGGGAATACAGCGCCGACGTTTACGGTTGGTGATGGCAAAATTACAACAGCTATTGGTATTGGCTATGATTCTGGTAACGAGATAACCCTACAAAGTGATGGCAAAATAGTTGTGGCTGGAACAAGTTTTAATGGCAGTAACAATGACTTTGCGTTACTACGTTACAATAGCGATGGTACGCTTGATACCACCTTTAGCGATGATGGTAAACTGATTACAGCAATTGGTACAGGTGATGATTCTGGCTCAAGTGTTGCCGTACAAAGCGATGGTAAGATTCTTGTGGCTGGAACAAGCAATGGCGACTTTGCTATTGCACGCTACAACAGCAATGGAACACTTGACACAACCTTCGATAATGATGGTAAAGTAATAACAGCTATAAGCGCAGAGAATGACTATGGTCAAAGCATGGTATTGCAAAGTGATGGTAAGATTCTTGTTGCTGGATATAGCTATAACGGCAGTAACAATGACTTTGCGTTAATACGTTACAATAGTGATGGTTCGCTTGATACTTCTTTCGACGCCGATGGTAAACTGACTACGGCTATTGCTACAGGCGATGATTTTGGTGCAAGTGTTGCCGTACAAAGTGATGGCAAGATTCTTGTGGCTGGCTATAGCATTTACTATTACACGACCTATGGTAACTATTATCATGTCACCATAGTGCGCTATAATAGCAATGGAACTCTTGATACCACCTTCGATACGGATGGTAAAGTAACGACCATAATTAGTTCTAACTACGCTGATGATTATGGTTACAGCATGGTAGTGCAAAGTGATGGAAAGATTCTTGTAGCTGGTTCTAGCTATAACGGTAGCAACAATGACTTTGCTATAGCACGCTATAATAGCAATGGTTCTCTTGACACAACCTTCGGAGGTACTGGTAAAGTAACTACAGCTATTGGTACTTCTTATGAGATGGCTTACAGTATTGCTTTGCAAAGTGATAGCAAAATAGTGGTCGCTGGTTATAGCTACAACAGTGTAACCTTAGGCTACGATATCGCTCTCTTACGCTACAATAGCAACGGTACTCTTGATACCACCTTCGATGCCGATGGAAAAGTAACGACAGCTATTGATACAGGATACAATGATTATGGTTGGAGTGTTGCTGTTCAAAGTGATGGCAAGATTCTTGTTACTGGAGAGAGTAGTGGTGATGTTGTGCTAGTGCGGTATAACAGCAATGGATCTCTTGATACACGTTTTGATGCCAGTCTGCAGAACACCCTTAATGGTAGCTCACTCTATACAGAAGGTTCTGCTGCTGTGGTACTTGATAGCGATGTCCAGATTTTTGATGCAGAGCTTGCCGTACTTGATAACTATAATGGTGCCACCCTTACACTCACAAGGCAGGGTGGAGCAAATGCGGATGACCGTTTTTCAGGTGCAGGCATTGTCGCAGGTCAAGCAAGTGGCACAGTTACCACAGCTTCCGTCGGCATTGGCAGCTATACATGGATAAACGGCACATTGCTTATCACATTCAACGAGTTAGCAACACAACGTCTTGTTAATCAGGCAATGCAATTACTTGCTTACCAAAATAGTAACAATACGCTTTCCACATCTTCCATTCAAATAGACTGGAGGTTTAATGATGGCAACAGTGGTAGTCAGGGAATTGGCGATACACTCAGCACAACGGGCAGTACAACAGTAAACATACCAGATAACACCTCGCCAACGTTTACGGTTGGTGATGGAAAAATTACAACACCGATTGGTATTGGCTATGATTCTGGTAACGAGGTAACCATACAAAGTGATGGCAAAATAGTTGTGGCTGGAACAAGTTTTAATGGCAGTAACAATGACTTTGCGTTACTACGCTACAATAGCGATGGTACGCTTGATACCACCTTTAGCGATGATGGTAAACTCATTACAGCAATTGGTACAGGTGATGATTCTGGTTCAAGTGTTGTCGTACAAAGCGATGGTAAGATTCTTGTGGCTGGAACAAGCAATGGAGACTTTGCTATAGCACGCTACAACAGCAATGGAACACTTGATACAACGTTTGATAATGATGGCAAACTGACTACGGCAATTGGTACAGGAAATGACTACGGGAACAGTATGGTATTGCAAAGTGATGGCAAGATTCTTGTTGCTGGCTATAGCTTTAACGGTACCAACAATGACTTTGCCTTAGTACGTTATAATAGTGATGGTTCGCTTGATACTTCTTTCGACACCGATGGTAAATTGACTACAGCAATTGATACAGGCGATGATTCTGGTTCAAGTGTTGCCGTACAAAGTGATGGTAAGATTCTTGTGGCTGGAACAAGCAGTGGCAACTTTGCTATAGTGCGCTACAATAGCAATGGAACACTTGATACCACCTTTGGTAAAGTAAGTACTGATTTTAGCATATCTTCTGATTATGGTCAACGCATGGTATTGCAAAGTGATGGTAAAATACTGGTGGCTGGCTATAGCTATTACTACAACACTAACCATTATGAATATGATTTTGCCATTGTACGCTACAACAGCAATGGAACACTTGATACTTCTTTCGACACCGATGGTAGATTGACTACGGCTATTGGTACTGGCTATAACTACGGTTACAGTATTGCGTTGCAAAGTGATGGCAAAATAGTGATCGCTGGTTATAGCTACAACAGTGTAACATTCGGTTACGATATCGCTCTCTTACGCTACAATAGCAACGGTGCTCTTGATACCACCTTCGATGCTGATGGTAAAGTAACGACAGCTATTGATACAGGATACAATGATTATGGCTTTAGTGTTGCTATACAGAATGATGGCAAGATTCTTGTTACTGGAGAGAGTAGTGGTGATGTTGTATTAGTGCGGTATAACAGCAATGGCTCTCTTGATACACGTTTTGATGCCACTCTGCAGAACACCCTTAATGGCAGCTCACTCTATACAGAAGGTTCTGCTGCTGTGGTACTTGATAGCGATGTCCAGATTTTTGATGCCGAACTTGCTGCACTTGATAACTATAGTCGTGCCACTCTTACGCTCGCAAGGCATGGTGGAGCAAATGCGGATGACCGTTTTTCAGGTGCTGGCATTGTCGCAGGTCAAGCAAGTGGCACAGTTACCACAGCTTCTGTCGGCATTGGCAGCTATACATGGATAAACGGCACATTGCTTATCACCTTTAACGAGTTAGCAACACAACGTCTTGTTAATCAGGCAATGCAATTACTTGCTTACCAAAATAGTAACAATACGCTTTCCACATCTTCCATTCAAATAGACTGGACGTTTAATGATGGCAACAGTGGTAGTCAGGGAATTGGCGATACACTCAGCACAACGGGCAGTACAACAGTAAACATACCAGATAACACCTCGCCAACGTTTACGGTTGGTGATGGAAAAATTACAACACCGATTGGTATTGGCTATGATTCTGGTAACGAGGTAACCATACAAAGTGATGGCAAAATAGTTGTGGCTGGAACAAGTTTTAATGGCAGTAACAATGACTTTGCGTTACTACGCTACAATAGCGATGGTTCGCTTGATACAACCTTTAGTGGTGATGGTAAATTAATTACAGCAATTGGTACAGGTGATGATTCTGGTTCAAGTGTTGCCGTACAAAGCGATGGCAAGATTCTTGTGGCTGGAACAAGCAATGGTGACTTTGCTATAGCACGCTACAACAGCAATGGAACACTTGATACAACGTTTGATAATGATGGCAAACTGACTACGACAATTGGTACAGGAAATGACTACGGGAACAGTATGGTATTGCAAAGTGATGGCAAGATTCTTGTGGCTGGCTATAGCTTTAACGGTAGCAACAATGACTTTGCCTTAATACGTTATAATAGTGATGGTTCGCTTGATACTTCTTTCGACACCGATGGTAAATTGACTACGGCAATTGGTACTGGCGATGATTCTGGTTCAAGTGTTGCCGTACAAAGTGATGGAAAGATTCTTGTAGCTGGCTATAGTCATAACGGTAGCAACTCTTATGATTTTGCCATTGTACGCTACAATAGCAATGGAACACTTGATACCACCTTCGGTAAAATAATTACGGCTATTGGTACTGGGATTGACTATGGTCACAGCATGATATTGCAAAGTGATGGAAAGATTCTTGTGGTTGGTTATAGCAGCTATAACGTTAGCAACAATGACTTTGCTATAGCACGCTATAATAGCAATGGAACACTTGATACCACCTTTAGCAGTGATGGTTTAGTTACTACGGCTATTGGTACTGGTGATGACACAGCTTACAGTATTGCAGTGCAAAGTGATGGTAAAATAGTGGTAGCTGGTTATAGTTATAACAGCGTAACATTAGGCTACGATATCGCTCTCTTACGTTACAATAGCAACGGTGCTCTTGATACCACCTTCGATGCTGATGGTAAAGTAACGACAGCTATTGATACAGGATACAATGATTATGGGTTTAGTGTTGCTATACAGAATGATGGCAAGATTCTTGTTACTGGAGAGAGCAACGGTGATGTTGTGTTAGTTCGGTATAACAGCAATGGTTCTCTTGATACACGTTTTGACTCCACGTTACAAAACACCCTTAATGGCAGCTCACTCTATACAGAAGGTTCTGCGGCTGTAGTGCTTGATAGCGATGTGCAGATTTTTGATGCAGAGCTTGCCATGCTTGATAACTATAATGGTGCCAGCCTTACACTTGCAAGGCACGGTGGTGCAAATGCAGATGACCGTTTTTCAGGTGCAGGCATTGTGGCAGGTCAAGCAAGTGGCACAGTTACCGCAGCTTCTGTTGGTATTGGTAGCTATACATGGACAAATGGCAAATTGTTTATCACCTTTAACGAGTTAGCGACACAGAGACTTGTTAATCAAGCAATGCAATTACTGGCTTATCAGAATAGTAACAATACACTTCCCACTTCTTCAATTCAAATAGATTGGCTGTTCAATGATGGCAATAGTGGCAGCCAGGGTCTTGGCGATACACTCAGCACAACAAGCAGTACAACAGTAAGCATTACCGCATTAAATAATGCACCGACCTTCACCGCTTTTGCAGTTCCCGTAGAAAGTACCAAAGAAAATCTCCAAACAGAAATCAGCTTTGCCGACTTGGCCTCCGCAGGCAACGAAGCTGATAGCGACGGAACCATTACCGCATTTGTCGTTACTTCTCTCTCAAGCGGCAGGCTTAAAATTGGCGCTGATGTAGCTACCGCAGCTTTCTGGAATCCCACAACCAACAACACCATCGATGCCACGCACCACGCTTACTGGCTACCCGAAACCAATGCACTTGGCACCGTCAATGCCTTTACCGTTGTTGCTCAAGATAACAGCGGCGGACTATCTGCAACATCCGTACAAGCTACCGTTACCGTGCAAGCCATTAACGATGCCCCAATGGTGCAATGGCATCAAGATTCATTCTTTGCCGCCAAAACCAATCTTGGCACCATCGCTCGACCGTTCGCTATTACTACTGGTGATTTTAATGGCGATGGCAAACCCGATCTTGCTACAGCAAACCACTCTGGCACGGTTTCAGTGCTTCTTAACAACGGCAACGACACGTTTGCCAACAAAATTGAAAGCGTCATTGAAAACGTAACAGGTGCCTCACCCACCTCATTAACAAGTGCCGATTTTAATGGCGATGGCCATGCCGACCTAGCAGTTGCCAGCCCCACAAGCAACACTATTTCAGTGCTTGTTGGTGGAATTGCTGCAAAAGTTGATTACCAGACAGGAGCTGGAAGCGGACCTTACGCTGTAACATCAGCCGATTTTAATGGTGATGGCAAACCAGATCTTGCTACCGCCAACTCCACGAACCAGACCGCCTCAGTGTTGCTCAACAATGGCGACGGCACCTTTGCTGCTAAAGCTGACTATGCTGTTGGCTCGTATGCTTGTGCTCTTGCTGCTGCCGATTTTGACAGCGATGGTAAAGCTGACCTGGCAGTTGCAAACAGAGATAATGATACCATTTCAATTTTACTGAACAATGGTGACGGCACGTTTGCCGCAAAAAAGGATTACTCAACCGGCGATGCACCAGTCTCTGTAACTGCTGATGATTTCAATGGTGATGGCTACACAGACCTGGTAGTTGCCAACTCCTCCACCAATACCATCACCCTGTTACATAATCTTGGGAATGGCACTTTTATACTTGCTAACGTGTATAGCGTTGGTAATTCGCCGAGTGCTGTTACCAGTGCAGATGTTAATGGCGATGGTTATACCGACCTTGTTGTTGCCAACTCCGCCAGCGATAACGTTACTGTACTCCTGAACAAAGGTGATGGCACCTTTACTATTATCGGTAACGATACTACAGGTAATGCCCCCACTGCTGTAACTGCTGCTGATTTTAATAGCGATGGCAAAATAGACCTTGCTGTTACTATTTTTGCGGACAACAACATCTCGTTGTTGATGAACAACTTGCAACCACCAACCCTCAGCGCACTTGCCCGCCAGACCGCCGTGCCAATAGCCAGCAACATTGTTATAACCGACCCCGATGGCAACGAAAGCTGGAACGGCGGTTCACTCCGTGTTGAAATTACCGCCAAAGCCGAAGCAACCGATACGCTTGCCCTGCCAACCACAAACCCTGGTAATAATGCTATTTGGCTCGACACCGCTAACGGCAACAAACTTATGGCTGGTAATGTGGAAATCGGTACCGCTGATGCAGCTTCCGTTGCAGGCAGTGCCCCATGGATGCTCAGCTTTAACAGCAACGCCACAAACGAGCTTGTACAAAACGTTGCCCGTGCCGTTACCTTCACCAACAGCAGCACCGTAACCACCGCAGCCGAGCGCGACATTACGCTGACCGCTTCCGACAATGGCGGCAACTCAAGCTACGCCGAGCTGCACTACACCATCAATGCTGATACACCCGCTGAGTTTGGCACCAATCCAACCGATACCACAGCACCAACGCTGAGCAGCTTCGTACAATCTGAAGCAATTGGTGGCGTAGCAACCAACAGCAACCTAACCTTTACCTTTAGCGAAACCGTCCGCAGCGGCAGTGGCGTTATTGAGCTGCACAGTCACTCCGAAAATGGCACAGTGGTTGAAGCTTACGACATAGCAACCAGCAGCAATATCACCATTGTTGGCGATACGCTCACCATCAATCCATCAGCCGACCTGCAAAACGGCACGCACTATTTTGTGACTTTCGATGCAGGCGCTATCAAAGACCGCGCAGGCAACAGTTATGCTGGCACCGACGTATGCCACGTTAAAACCGAAGGCATTGGCGCAGAATATCACAACCTGACGGGCGGCGTTACCTTCTGGAAAAATGGTCATGCTGTTGACGGCGTTACCACCACCCTTACCTCACAGCCTGCAACGGGAGCTATTGAACTACGCAACATGCTGATCGCTGCCGATGGTAGCCGAACGGTGGAAATTTGGACAACCTCAACAACTACGGATGTCAAAAGCTTGCAACTTGAGTTTGTATTGCCAACCGGCTCAAAAGCAACATGGCAAAGCAACGAAGCTGCAACAGAAGGATGG
>Ga0194037_1000551_pt1 | contig 28938 bp, 10 predicted proteins | sample JunL306m_MetaG_FD_148653 | JGI IMG/M metagenome (GOLD analysis project Ga0194037, IMG submission 148653) | Anoxic zone freshwater microbial communities from boreal shield lake in IISD Experimental Lakes Area, Ontario, Canada - Jun2016-L304-6m | ecosystem: Environmental > Aquatic > Freshwater >...
CTGGCAAGCGGATCGCTGCCGAATTTAAAGAGAGCATTAACACAAACCACAATGAAACACAGCATCTCAACAATCGCCGTGCTACTGCTCACCTCCGTGCCAGCGCCGCTCCTGATGGGGCGGAGACTGGCACGGCGCCTGCCCAATCCGCTCCAAAGGAGCAGCACGCGCCAGTTCCCCAAACCTTCGCCGTGGAAACCTACATGCGAAGGGCATACAATTATCTGGACACTATGGCCGACGAGGCCGGGCGGCCTTACTTCAACATCTTTTGGTTCCAAGGGGGAAAACCAGCCCAAGCCAACCACGACGAAAACGATTCTCCCGATGTGACGAGCAGACAGTGGCAGGCCGCCATCCTGGCCCGGCATATGACCGGCCAACAATGTCGCAACGAAAACGTGTGGGCCAAAACCATACTGGCGCAGCTGGATCCGAAGACCGGACTACTGGATCCCAGCATCAATCTTGCTAGTGATGGTCACAATGCTATGGTTTTGTACGCACTAGCGATCGCATGGGCCGACAGCAAAGATCCCGTTTACCGGGACGCCGCCTGCAGGATGATCGCCCAGTTGCCGGGCGTGAAGCCCAAGACCAAGTGGCAGGCGGTTGCGATCAAGAGCATCATGACATGGGTGCGTCTCTCCAACGACATGCCCGGGTTGGAATATGCCGGCACTATGGCAAGAGACGTGTTGAATGGGTTTGGCACGGCCAATCATTTTGGAGGACATATGCATTGTGGTCTCCGAGCGCTTTCCGGTGTCGTGGACTATGCGCTCTACGTGAAAGATGAGGCGATGCTTGCCCGCGTCGATGCCTTGTATCGCGACGCCCGATCCAAAGGGACTCGTTTCGGTTGGCTGCCGGAAAATGCGCCCTCTGCTGGCAGTCCGGAACGCGATCAGGTAGGCTGTGAAACGTGCGCCCTGATGGACTTTGTCGCTCTGGCCACCTCGCTCGCCAACAACGGCCATCCCGAGTATTGGGGCGATATCGAACGGATGCTCAGAAACCAACTGGCTGAAAATCAGGTGGCTGACGGCTCCTGGCTGAAGCCGGGCGACAAACCCGACACGCAGCGAGACACATGGCGGGATGTGGGTCCCCGGATGGTTGGCGGATGGGCTGGGTGGAGTTCACCCACGCATATCTGGTCCAATGGCTCGGGAAGTGAACCGACCACGTCGGGTGGGTACAGGGCGTTCCAGAATTGCTGCGGTGGATCAGGTGACACCGCACTATTTACTGCCTGGAAAAACGCCTCTCTGATTGAGAACGGCGTGCTAACAGTCAACATGCACTTCGACAAGCTCCTTCCGCAAGCCGAAATCCGCTGCCATCAGCCATATCAAGGTTACCTGAGCGTCTCGCTCAAGGAAGCGTGCAAAGTCCGAGTCCGCGTGCCGGATTTCGTCGAGGCAAAGGAGGTCAAGGTCAGCTCGAACAAGGGCGAGGTAAAAGCGGTGGTGGAGAACGGCTATCTCGAACTCGGCCCGCGCCAAGCCGGGGAGAAAATCGAAGTCACCTACCCCGTGCCCGTGAAGCAAGAAGAGATCGTCGTCGGCAATCCCGGGCATAAACAATATCACTACCGCGTGATGTGGAAGGGCGACACGGTCGTGCGGATGACGCCCATCGGCGAACAATACAAGACCATTCATTCCGGATGGAAGAAGGACCCTTTCGAAACCGAGGCCTACTACGGAGAAGAAGGCCCAGGCCGCCTCTATCAACGGGAATACATGCTCTCGGATGTCGTCCCGCATCCGTCACCCCTCTGCATGGATGACGGCAGGCTGAACTTCTGGGTGAACCACGCCAAGTGAGACCTAACATAATATGCACATCACCCCGTTTCCCACCGCCATTTGCTCCACCACCTGCTCTTTCAACGACCTCCGACCCAAAACCAATTTTCTAGCAATATTAATGAAAAAAGACCTGCCTGATCACACGTAGCGTATCAGGACGCCTGATTCGAAATTACCTATCACCATCCATGAAACACACACTCCTCGCCGCGCTCGCTCTGGCGCTCACCGTCTCTATCCACGCGCAATCCCATGATGCCAGGGTTATCCCGCTCGACGGCCCCGGCTGGCACCTTGCGACCGACCCTAACAATGTGGGTCTCGGCCAGAAATGGTGTGAGAAGCCAAGCGGTGAGACCCTGCAGGTAAAATGCCCCTCGATCATCCAAGACGCGTTCCCCGGCTACCACGGTGTGGCCTGGTATTGGCGCGAGTTCCTGCCGCCCGCCAATCCCCACGCCGATGGCCGCTACCTGTTGCGCTTCTGGCAGGTCGATTATCTGGCCGACGTCTGGGTCAACGGCGTGCATGTCGGCCGGCACGAGGGCGGCGAGGATCCATTCGTGTTAGACAGCACCGACGCGGTCAAGCCGGGTGCATCCAATCTCCTGGTCGTGCGCGTTCTCAACCCGACCCACGCACCGATCGACGGCATTTCGTTAGCGCTGACGCCGCGTCGGAACAAGGCCTATCCGCCTACGGCGGGCTGCGACTATAACTATGGCGGCATCACCGACGCGGTGGAACTCCTGCTGACGCCAGCGGTACGGATCGAGAATCTGTTCGTCCGGCCCGATCCGAAGACCGGGCGCATCCGCATTCAGGCCAATCTCCGCAACGCGGGGAAGTCAGCCGCCACCGTGAAGGTCGGGTTTGCCGTTTCGCCCGCCGCAGGAGGCGAGACCCTGGATATCGACGCGCTCGACCGCGACCTGCCGCCCGGCGACACGCTCGTCGAAGCGGAACTCACGGTGCAGAACGCGCAGCTCTGGGAACTCAACCAGCCGACGCTCTACCAGGTGTCGGCGCAGGTCGGCACCTCGGCGTCCGCCGCGATCGATCAGCAGACGGCCCGCTGCGGTTTCAGGGATTTCCGCTTTGAGGACGGTTCCTATCAATTGAATGGCAAGCGGCTGTTTTTGAAATGCTCCCATTCCGGCTGCGAACTGCCGGGAATCCGCGTGGCGATCGATCCCGACATGCTGCGCAAAGACCTCCTGAACTGCAAGGTCATGGGGTTCAATGCGATCCGCTTCATCGCCGGCATTCCGCCGCGCCTGCAGCTCGAGCTGTGCGACGAGATCGGCTTGATGGTGTACGAGGAGTGCTTCGCCGGCTGGTGCCTGGGCGATTCGCCGAAAATGGCCGAGCGCTTTGACCACGCCACCCGGGCCATGATCCTGCGCGACCGCAACCATCCGAGCATTGTGATGTGGGGGCTGCTCAACGAGACGAAGGACGGCGCGGTCTTTCGTCACGCCGTGGACGCATTGCCTCTGGTCCGGGCGGTGGACGACACGCGGCTGGTGATGCTCAACAGCGGGCGGTTTGACAAGACCACCATAGGCAGTTTGGCCAATCCCGGGACCGATGCGTGGCAGGACGTGCTGGATGAACAGCATCCCTATCAGGGGGTGCCCCATACCGCCGGTGTCATCCATACCTTGCGCACATTGGGCAGGGCAAGCCATCCGATGTTCATTTCGGAAAACGGCACCGGCAGCGCCCTGGATCTGCCCCGGCTGGCGCGCCACTTCGAACAGTGGCGGAAAACATCCTCCGAAGACGCGCTTTACTATCGGGATAAACTCGACCGGTTCATGGCCGACTGGACGCGCTGGAATCTGAGCGACACCTTCGCCAATCCGGAGGACTATTTCCGGCAGTGCCTGACGCAGATGGCCCCGCTGCGGAGCTCGGAGATCAGCGCCATCCGGGCAAACCCGAACGTGGTCGCCTACAGTCTAACAGGAACGCAGGATCAGGGACTCAGCGGCGAGGGACTCACGACCTTGTTCCGGGAACTGAAACCCGGGACAATGGATGCGGTGTTCGATGCCCTCTATCCGCTGCGCTGGTGCCTGTTTGTTGAGCCCATGCCGGTGCGCCGCGGGCAAAACGTGCGCCTGGAGGCCGTGTTGGCGAATGAGGACCAACTGGTTCCCGGCGACTACCCGGTAAGACTCCAGGTGGTCGGGCCCCATGCCGAGCCGGTCTTTGACCGCACGCTCACGGTGAAGATCCCGGACCCCATGGGCAAGCCCGCTCCAAAATTCGCGGTGCCGGTCTTTGCCGACAATGTCCGGATCGACGGGCCGTCGGGCAAATATCGCTTCCTGGCCACGTTCCTGAAAGGCGGCGCGGCCGCCGGCGGCGATGTCGGGTTTTATGTGAGCGATCCCGCCGACCTGCCGAAGGTTAAGACGGAGGTTGTCCGCTGGGGCGATGACCCGGAGCTGTCGAAATGGCTGATAGCCCATGGGATCAAGACGCGCGACTTTGTCGCCGGCGAGCGGCAAACCGCGCGGGAAGTCATCCTCGTCGGCAACCAACCGGCCGCGGGCGGCGGCAAGGCGTTCCGCGAGTTGGCCGAGCATATCGCCCGCGGATCGCAAGTGGTGTTCCTCAAGTTCGACGTCTTCAAAAAGGACGACCAAAACCCGACCGGCTGGCTGCCGTTTGCCACCAAAGGCGCGCTCACCAAGCTGCCGGCATGGCTTTATCACAAGGACGATTGGGCCAAGAACCACCCGATTTTCGATGGCTTGCCCGCCGGCGGCATCCTCGACACGACGTTCTACCGTGATATCATCTCCAACACCGGATTCTCCGGCCAGCAGGTCCCGTCCGAAGTGGTCGCCGGCATGATCGACGCGTCGAGCAACTATGGCTCGGCATTGACCTTGGGCATCTACAAACTTGGCTCGGGCAGGTTTTTCCTGAACACGCTGCGCATCCGGGAGTTTCTGCCAAGTCATCCCGGTGCTGAACGGCTCTTGCTCAACATGTTGCGCTATGCGGCACAAGACGTTGCCCAGCCGCCCGCCGAATTGCCGGCCGATTTCGGGCAACAGCTTGATGCTTTTGGATACTAACGAATTCTAATAGACTGACCCGAATGGTGCTAACTTAAGCTTCTATGGGACGGTTTTGGGGACTGCGGCTGCGCCACTGGTCACTGGTGGTGCTTTTTCGTCAGACGGTTCTTATCAAATCCCGGAGGGATTGCAGATATCAGCCCGGGGTCGAGGCCGCGACGCGGCCGCCCCCCCCGGGACGGGATGTCCCCGGATGATTCCGACCTCGGCCCGTAGGCGTGCTGGTGACAGCACGCTTGGACGCGTTCTCACGAACGCGCCTACGTCCGGGGTGTGGATCACCCGCCCCGCTAGAAATTCCTGAAAGAAGCGCTTCCCGATGCCTGTATGCCGTATGCAGCGTGTAACAGAAGATATTGCAGATGATCGAAAAAACCACTCGCAGAAGTTTCATCAAAAAGTCAGTGGCCACATCCATGACGGGTGTGCTTGCCGCGAATGCGGGCATCGGCCAGGCCATCGCCCGGAGCCACGACCATCAGCCGGCAAATCCGCAGGTGACATCGGGCGCAAAGAGCCGCCTGTTGCCGTGGGATGACGTCAAAACCATCCTCAAGCGGCACGACATCGTTTTGGATCGGCCGGTGGCCTCGCCCTACGAGGGGCTGGTGCTCGGCAATGCCGACATGGGCGCGACGATCTTCGGTCCGCCGGAGCGGTTGGTTTTCCGCTTGGGCAAGATGGACCTGTGGGATGCGCGCTGGAATGGGGAAAACTATCAGCAGCCGCTGCCGGTATCCCAGCTCAAGGAGCTGGTTGCCAAGCTGGGCAGTGAATTGGACAAGGAGCCGTTCCCGCTAGGCCGCGACGACGCGTGGAAGGGCAAAGAAAAGATTTACCCCTGCATGCGCATGGGTGCCGACATCCTGGTGCGGGTGGCCAATGGCCAAGCCATGCCCTTGGCTCCGACCCAGCGGCTGTGTCTGGAAGATGGCTCCTTCGAAATGGAAATCCCATTGGGCTGGTTTCCTGAATCCCCAAAAATCATCTGCCGGGCATTCGTCAGTTGGCAACGTAATGTTTTGGTGCTGCGTTTTAAGATGGCCAATTCCTCGCAGGGCGGCCACCTGATGGTCGGGCTGTGGCGCGACCCGTTCGGCGGACGAAGTTGGGAAACGAACGCGGGACTGGGGTATGGCCGGGAATATCCGTCGCTGCAGGACCCGCGCGAGGGGATGCTGCCGCCGTCCGAACTCACCCTGCACGGCAACACCGCCTCGCTGTGGCAGGTGATCCCGGGTGACGCGGATTGTCCCGAACGCGGGTTTGCCGTGACCGCCTGTTGCGCCGAGGGCGTTGATTTCAAACTCGAACCCAGCGGCCAGGCGGTGGTCGCGGCGCGGGGCCACGATGAGTTCACCATTTTTGTGGGCATGGCCAGCGAGTTCGAGGCGCCCGGCTCCCTCGAGCGATCCAAACGACTGGCGCAGGAGGCGGCCCGCGACGGGTATGAAGCGCTCTCTGCGGAGCACACCGCGGCGTGGCGCGACTTCTGGGGCAAGTCCGCGATCGAGTTGGAGGAGAAATCCCTCGAACGTGAATGGATCCATTCTTCGTATTCGCTGGGAATCAACGCGCGCTCGAAGCGGCCGGCGCCGCCGCTGTTCGGGGTTTGCACATTTTTCGATCGTCCCCCCTGGTCCGGGGACCGCCATAACAACTGGCCGGAATACTCGCTGCGTTTCTGGGGGGCATTCGGCTCGAACCACGAGGAACAAGCACTCAACTACAGTGAGTTCGTGAAAGGGTATTTGCCGACAGCGGAACGGATCGCCCGTGACATCTATGAGGTCAACGAGGGTGCGGTTTATCCGATGTGGTATGTCGACGGGTCCCGGCAGTATGGATTTCATTATACCTGGGGCTACCTCCTTTATGTGACTGCCGTCCATGCGCAAAACTGCTGGTGGCACTATCAGTATTTCGGCGACCGCAAATTCCTGGAAGAGACCGGTTATCCGGTCATGCGTGCATGCGCCAACTTCTTTGTCGAACTGGTCAAGAAAAACGCGCCGGGCGACTATACGCTGTGGCCCACCATTACCGCCGAAATTCGCGGCTGGACGAAGGACTTTGCCCTGAACAAGAACAACATCGAGGATCTCGCGAGCGTCAAATTCCTGATGCGCGCGGTGCTGGAGGCCTCGGAAATCCTCAGGGCAGATGTGGAAAAACGGCCCGCCTGGCGGGATCTGCTCGACCATCTGCCGGCCTACCCGACCCTGGTCGTCAATGGCAGCGAGGAGTTTGCCGACGTGTCCGGGCTGAAAGAACGGGCCCACTACAGCCACAGCGTGCCGTTGGCCCCGCTATGGCCCGCCGAAGACCCTGACGTGATTGCCGATGTGCGCTTGCGCCGCATCGCCCACCATACCGTGACGCGGGCCGGCTGGGTTGATAGCACGCGGGAGACGATGGCGATGATCCGCCTCGGGATGCAACGCGAGGCCTGGCAGAACCTGCCGAAAATCTTTGAAAAGCCATCTCCATGGTGTGCGATGGAATTATCCGGTAATACAAACTCACTCATCGTCAACGAATTGCTGGTCACGGCCTGGGACGGGATCGTGCGGGTGTTCCCCTGCTGGCCGCTGGAAAAGCGCGCGCGTTTCCGTGACCTGCGCACGAAAGGAGCGTTTCTGGTCAGCGCGGCGTGCGACGGCGGCCGCGTGCAATCGGCAAGCATTTTGAGCGAGCGGGGGAACCGGTTGCGGGTGTTGCCGCCATGGCCCAAGACCGCGGTTGTTTGTCAATCGAACGGGCGGCATATCGATGCCACGCCCGGAGCTGACGGCGTTTTAACCATCGAAACGACGGCTGGCGAATTGTATGTGCTATCGGCTCAGTGACCGAAAAAGAGGCATCTGGATACGCTCTAAGGGACTGACCGTTAGCCTGCCGAGTAACTTGGTCGTTTCGCCACGGAGCGCGGGCTTCAGCCCGCCCAGACTGAGCGGGCTGAAGCCCGCGCTCCATGGTGCAGCCGCAGTTAGTCTAGGTCCACGCCCCGGAGTGCCGCGGGCTCTGGGGCTAAATGGGAGAATGGGGCACGGAATTCCGGCTTTCTTTACCACTGATTGCGCTGATAAAAGCGCGCCGGTCGGGCCGTAGTGAGTCGCATGTCGAGACACACTCTCCAACAACGGCTGCGTAGGTTGTCATGCTCCGCCCGACTGTTGGATTTCTCGAGGCTGCTGGCGGTGGCAGCCATCATGGCGCCGGGGTTGCCGCTGCGGGCGGGGGATTGCGCCGCTCAAGCCCAGCCGCAGGCTGGGCCGCGGCCGGTCATCAACCTGAACGGCACTGGGGAGAATGTAACGCGGGACGCGGATCCGGCGGGTGGTGCCTACAAAAGGCCGTCCCGTAAGCTGGATGTCGAGGCGTATCCCGAGCCGCCCACGGTGCGGTTGGATGCGGCCGCCGCGAAGCGCCTGGTCGAGCAGGAGTGGCGAGCGCAACGCGGAGATCAAACAGTGCAGGCTGCCGTTGCCGACGAGCTGGTTCGGTGTGAACGCATCCTCGACCGGCAGGGAAAACCGTCCGATGCCCCCGAGCGCATCCAGCTCGCCAAGTTGAAAACGGACCCTGCGAGCGATCCGCTCTACACCGATGTGCGCCGGTTGAAGCGCGGTCTTCTCATGGGTGATCCGCAAGTGGATTTCTCGCAAATCCTCTGCATCGACAACCCTTACGTCCACGGCAGCGAGAGTTTCCATGAGGTGAGGCACCGCAACGAGGATGCCGCCACGCTCGGCGGGCGCTTGCTGGTGCTCGACGGGCTCGGGCCGGATGCGGCCGTCCGCAAGCTGGCGCCGTCCGGTTCCCGCGCCGCGTTCTGGCGCCCCGACCTTTCCAGTGACGGCAAAAAGGTGGTCTTCTGCATGAAGAAGGAGGATGAGCCCGCCTATCACATTTACGAGATCGGAATCGACGGCAGCGGGCTGAGGCAGATCACGCGCGGCGACTATAATGATCTCGATCCGGTTTACGCGCCAGACGGCGGCATCATCTTCACCACGACGCGGGCCAATCAGTTTTTGCGCTGCGGCGGGTCGAAGTTCCGCATGTTCGTGCTGGCGCGCATGGACGCCGACGGCAGCAACATCTATTTCATCAGCACCAACGCCGAGGCGGATCTCACGCCGGTTTTCATGCCCGACGGGCGGCTGCTCTACACCCGCTGGGAATATGTGGACCGCGAAATCGTCCGCATCCAGAGCCTTTGGACCGTGAATCCGGATGGCACCGGGCTGAATGCGATCTGGGGGAACCAAAGCAGGTGGCCCGACCTGCTGCTGCACGCCCGCCCGATTCCCGGCACGCGCAAGGTGCTTTTTCAGGCGGCTGGCCACCACGATGTCTATGCCGGCGGGTTGGGCATCGTCGATCAAAGCGAGGGCATGAACTACCCCGACGGGGTTTACAACCTGACGTCACGCGTGCCGTGGGGTGAGGTCGGACGCGGTCCTGCCGACAAGGCCTATAACCCGAAGTTTGCCGCGCCGGCCTGTTACAAAGCCTTTACCACCCCGTTTCCGCTCAGCCGCGACCTGCTGCTGGTTTCGGCCCGCACCGGAGCGGACGCACTGGCGAAGGACCCGGATCCGCAGCCGTTCGCTCTCTATCTGATGGACTACGACGGCAACATGGAGCTGATCTATCAGGGAGAATTCAACATTCTCCACGCCATGCCGGTGCGCCAGCGTCCCGTGCCACCCCAAATCCCCTCCACCGTCCAATGGCCGGGGAAAATGACAGCGCCCGACCAGCAAGCCGAGCCGGCGGTCTTCTACAGCCCGGATATTTATGAAGGCACCACGATTCCGCGCGGACGGGTCAAGGCGTTGCGGATCCTCGAAATCGAGCCGCAAACCTACTGCGACGGCAAGCGTTCCAGCGGAGCGGAGGTGAGGAGTTACTTCAAACAGGGACTGCCCCCCGAATTCTGGATGACAGGCGAGACGGCGGTTTCATTCGTGATGGATGACACACCCAAACGGATTCTCGGCACGGTTCCGGTGGCGGAGGACGGGAGCGTCAATTTCAAGGTGCCTCCGATGCGTTCGCTCTATTTCCAGTTGCTGGATGCACGGGGGCTGTGCCTGCACACCATGCGCTCGTTCACCCACGCGATGCCGGGCGAAGTGCGCGGCTGCGTCGGCTGTCACGAAACGCGCTCGGTCGCGCCGCCGCCGAAGCCCGCGATCGCCATGCGGCGCGCTCCGTCCGAGATCACGGCGCCGGCCTGGGGCGACGCGACCGTCGGGTTTCCGCGCTTTGTGCAGCCGGTGTTGGACAAGCATTGCGTCTCCTGCCATGGCGGGCAGGCGCCCAAAGGTGGCTTGGATCTGACCCACCGCACGGAAAATGGCACTTTGCTGAGCTGGCCTTATGTCAAACTGGTCTATGGCAACAAGCCGGGGAAAACCATGGAAGAAATCAAGAAGACGAGCATTGCCGGTCCCATCTTTCCCTATGCGGTTTACCCCAATCCCGAGGTGAAGTTCCCCACCCAGGACACGGTCGTCCCGCCGATGACGGCGATGAGTTATCGCAGCCCGCTCGTCGAGATCGTCAGCTCTGGCAAGCATCACAAGGTGAAAGTCTCGCCCGCGGAAAAGGCCATGATCATCGCCTGGGTCGACACGCTTTGTCTCTATTTGGGAACCGAGGAAATCCTTCAGCAGCCCGACATCGACCCGAAGCAGTATTTTTCGGATCCAAGCAACAAAAAGTTCACCTATCCGCCGCGCATGCGCACGATGCCGGCGGTTCACCGCGCGTTCCAGCAGGACGACTTCCAAACCCAGGACGACCGTCTGCCGCGCGATGCGGACGGCACGGTGCTGCCATCCATCTATTACGAGGGCAACAAGCTGATGTATCGGATTCCAAAACAGGAGGCGAAGAAATGAGCATGATGATAGGTTGTTTGCTGAGGCGGGGGATCGTCGGCATCGCGATGCTGGCGCTGGCCGGGCGGGCGATCGCCGCCTCTGACGGGCTGGTGTGCGCGTCCTACGACGGCGCGATTTACCGGCTCGACGATGCCGGGCAGATGGTCTGGGAGTATAAGACCCCCGGTCCACAGTGCGCGGATATGCAGGTGCTGGGGAACGGCAACATCCTGTTCGCCTGCACCACCGGGGTTTACGAGGTGACCCCGAAGAAGGAGATCGTTTTCCGATTCTTCGGCGGCCAAAAGCCGTTTGCCTGCCAGCGGCTTGCCGACGGCAACACGTTCGTCTGCGAGTCCGCGTCCGGCCGGCTGATGGTCGTCAGCCCGCAAGGCGACATCGTGAGAGAGGCTAACATTCTTGGCCATTGCCCGAAGGAGGGTGCTCCAGAGCTCTATCTGAGGCGGGTGCGCGTGCTGGAGAACGGGAATTATCTCGTGGCACATTATACCGGCAAAAAGGTCTGTGAATACACCCCGGCAGGTGATCCGGTCTGGGAATACCCGGTTCCCGGCGGAGCCTTTGCAGCCGAGCGGCTGCCCAACGGCAACACCCTGATTTCGGTTGCGGATAAGGACCAGAATGCGCGGCTGATCGAAGTCTCCCGCTCCAAAAATCTGGTTTGGGAGTTTTCCAATGCCGATATCCAAGGGAGCGCACCGCTCTGCTTCATGACCGGATTCGATCTCCTCCCCAATGGTAACATCCTCGCCGTCCAATGGTTAGGGCACGGCCACCTCGGTGCCTTCGACTCCATTTTTGAAATCACCCGCGACAAGCACATCGTCCGCTCGCTGCGCGTGCCGGGCAACCAGGGGACTCTCACCGCCGTGCGGGGACTAGCCCCCGCCGCCACCCATCACCCGTTGATGGCCGACCTGAAGGCCGCCAAGGCCGCGGGCTCCCCTAACTGGCGGTACATCCTGCTCCAACTTGAGGCCAAACACCCGTATGCCTCGGACTGGCTGGCGCAGGACGCGGATCCAAAGGATGCCGCCGCATGGCTGGCCGGCAATATGGACGTCTTGTTCGCCCCGCTCTGCCACAAAGCCGCGGCCCAAGCCGGCACGCTTCCAGCAGCGTTGACCTCGCGCCTCGACCGGCTAACAGCAACCCCGGACGAGGACGCGGCGCTTGTCCTCTACCTCGAAATCTGCGAGCTGCGCAGGCAATTGCGATTGAAGCCGCTCCTGGAAAAGACCGGCGCGATCGTGTTCACCAAATTCAACGACACCGCCAGCCAGGGCTACTCGGTGGTCGCGGAGGGAGGGAAAAGCCTTTGTCTACTAACAATGAACGGGGCGTATGGCACCGTGTCCGAGTTGTTCGCCGACCCGGCAGGCAAAGGGCAGATCCGGGATCCCGAGGTCGATTTCGACGCGAAACACATCTTATACTCATACAGTCCCAGCGGCAGGCGCGACGACTTCAGCCTCTATGAACAGGAGGTGGCAACCCGTGCGGTCCGCCGGATCACGACGGAACCCGACGTGGCGGACATCCAGGGTGCCTATCTGCCCGACGGCGGCATTGTGTTCAACTCCAGCCGCTGCGCCCAGGAATGCGACTGCATCAGTTACACCACCTTCAACCTCTACCGCTGCGAACGCGACGGGTCGAAGCTGCGCCGACTCGGCTACGACCAGGTCAGCGTCTGCTATCCGCGGATCATGGACGACGGCCGGGTGCTGTATACGCGTTGGGAATACAACGACCGGGGCCAGATCTTCCCGCAACCGCTGTTTCAGATGAATGCCGACGGGACGTCCCAAACCGAGTTCTACGGTAACAACTCGTGGTTCCCCACGTCACTGCACCATGCACGGGGAATCCCGGGAACCCAGAAAGCGGTGGCCATCGCCTCCGGCCATCATACGCCGCAATCCGGCAAGCTCGCGATTGTCGACCCGGCCATGGGACGGCAGGAAACCAGCGGGATCGAGTTGCTCGCTCCGCCCCGCAAGCCCGCTGCCGTGCGCGAGGACGCCTGGGGACAGGGCGGCGACCAGTTTCAATACCCGTATGCCTTGAGCGAGACCCTGTTCATTACCGCCTATTCCCCCGAAGGGTTTGTGACCCACGAGTTGCCTGATAAAAAACCCAGCCGGTCCTGCCGCTACCGGCTCTATCTGATGGATCGCGACGGCCGCCGCGAGCTCCTTGCCAGCGATCCCCTCATCTCGTGCAACCAACCCGTGCCGCTGATGTCCAGGCCGCGGCCTGCCGTGCGCGCAAGCCAGGATGACCAGACCCAGGCGGACGGCACGTTCTTCATCCAGGACGTCTACGCCGGACCGGGGCTCAAGGACGTCCCGCGCGGCACGGCCAAGACGCTCCGGGTGGTGGCCATCGAATACCGCAGGACGTCCATCGGATGTTCACTCAACACCGGTGATACCGGCGGCAATTGGCACGTGCGCACTCCCATTTCCATCACCGGCAGTTGGGACCCGAAACGCGTGCTCGGCGAAGCCGCCATCCAGGCGGACGGATCGGCGTCCTTCAAAGTTCCCGCGAACACGCCCGTCTTCTTCCAAGTCTTGGACAGCAAACGGCAGTGCATCCAGACCATGCGCAGCTGGACGACGTTGATGCCGGGAGAAACCGCCTCGTGCGTCGGGTGTCATGAGGACAAAAACAGCACGCCGATAGTCAACCATGGCGTCACCATGGCGATGCGAGGCGGCGTCCAGAAACTGGCTCCGTTCGATGGACCCGCGAGAGGTTTCAGTTTCGCCCGGGAAATCCAGCCGATCCTCGACCGTCATTGCATCCAATGCCATGACGGTGACCGCTGGCAGGCGACCGAAAACAAAACTTTAACAGCGAGCATTCTCGCATACCCCGGCAAGCAAACCTGGCCGGAAATTCTCAAACAGAACGCCGACGCGGCAGTGACGCCCAAGGTCAACGCCGCAGGCAAGGCATTCAGCTTGCGCGGCGACCTTGTGACGGAACATCTGGCAGCCCGCAAATGGAGCGATGCCTACGTCGGACTGCTGCGTCCGTTCCTGTTTCCACCGAAAGTTATCAGACGCCCCGGAGGTGACGACCATAACATCCTGGTCGCGCTGCCCAACACGTGGGTGAACTGGGTCAGCCCGCAATCCGGGCCGTCACTCCTTGAGCCTTACCACGCCGGGTCGTGCAAGAGCGGGCTGATCACCCTGCTGGAAAATGGCCACAAGAAAACCCGCTTGAACCAGCAAGAAATGGACAAGATAAGCTGCTGGATCGATCTCCAGGTTCCGTTCTGCGGCGATTATCTCGAGGCCAACGCCTGGACCGACGACGAAACGAAAAAATGGCAGGCCCAGGAGGAAAAGGCCAGACGCCTCGCGGCGATGGAGACCCAATGAATCCGAACGAGCTTGAGGCGAACCCATGAAACCGTGAGTGATTTATGAAACGAACCATGAAACGAATCGCCTGCGGATTCTTCCTGGCGGCGGTGACCGCCGCAACCGCAACTGCCGCGGACTGTCTCTCGCCGTTAGATATGGCGCTCGCCGACCATGGGAAATCCCTGTGGATCGCCGAACATACCGGCAAACGGCTCGATCAGTTTGATCCGGAGGTCCGCAAGGTGGTTCGCTCGATCCCGTTGCCGGACCGCCCGCGCGGCCTGACCTGCTCCGCGGACGGAAAAACCGCCTTGGTCGTCACCGGGGAAGGCGAGGGAACGCTGGAGGTGCTGGACCTGGAATCCGGGAAGATGCTTGGGAAGATTCCGGTCGGCCATGGGCCGACGGCACCGGTGCTTGCTCCCGACGGAAAGACCCTCTACGTCTGCAACCGCTTCGACAACACCGTGGGCGTCGTCGATCTCGCGTCTAACAAGCAGGTCGCGGCGGTCGCCGTGGTGCGCGAGCCGGTGGCGGCAACGCTGACGCCCGATGGATCCCGGCTTTTTGTGGCCAACCACCTGCCGGACGGGCCGGCGAATGTCGATTATGTGGCTGCCAGAGTCTCGGTGATCGACACGGCCAGCCGGAAGGTGGTGAAGAACATTCAACTGGTCAACGGCTCCGTGGGGCTGCGGGGGATTCAGGTCTCAGCCGATGGCAAGTATGTTTTCGCCACGCACCTGATGGCGCGCTTCCAGGTGCCGACCACTCAGATTGAACGCGGCTGGATCAGCACCAATGCACTCAGCATCATCCGGGTCTCCGACCTGACACTGCTTTATACGGTGCTGCTTGATGATCTGGATCGGGGGTTTGCCAATCCATGGGGGCTTGCCATCTCGCCCGACAGCAAACTGCTCTGTGTCAGCTCGGCTGGCAATCATGAGCTCAGCCTGATTGACCTGCCGGCGCTGACGGCAAAAGTCGATGCGGCGGTGCAGGCGATGGGCAAAGATGCCGATGCCGCGCACCTGAATGCGCACAACGATTTGACCATGCTCATCGGCGTGCGGCAGCGCGTTGCGCTTCATGGCCTCGGGCCGCGCACGGTCGTGATGCACGGCAATCGGATTTATGTGGCCGAATATTTTTCCGACAGTCTGGGGCAGGTGACGCTGCAGGACGGCAAGGTGCAGGCGGTGGAGTCGATTCCGTTGGGTCCGGAGCTGCCGCTGACCCCGGAGCGAAGAGGCGAGTTGCTTTTCAACGATGCCCGAGGGTGTTTCCAGAACTGGCTGAGCTGTGCCAGCTGTCATCCGGATGCCCGCACGGATGGCCTGAACTGGGATCTGCCCAACGATGGCCTTGGCAACCCGAAAAATGTCAAATCCCTGCTGATGGCACATCAGACACCGCCCACCACGTGGCTGGGGATTCGCGCCGATGCGGAAGTTTCCGTGCGCTCCGGCTTCCGGCATATCCTGTTTGCCGTGCCGCCCGAAGCCGACGCCTTGGCCGTCGACGCCTATCTGAAAAGCCTGACCCAGACACCCAGCCCGTGGTTGGTCGAGGGCAAGCTTTCAATGGCCGCGAGTCGCGGTGAAAAAACCTTCAAATCCATCGGCTGTGCCGACTGCCACCCCGCCCCGCTCTATACCGACCTTGGACAATACAACGTCGGCACCGGCAGCGGACCGGATGCGGGCAAATCCTTCGACGTCCCGTCGTTGCGCGAGGGGTGGCGCACCGCCCCCTACCTGCACGACGGACGGGCGGCCACGATCCGCGATGTGCTCCGCAACAAGGGCCACCGATGGATTTTTAACAAAACATCAGCGCTGAGCGAAAAACAGCTTCAGGAACTGGAAGCCTTCCTGCTCTCGATTTAAGCGAGGGGGAAAATGGCCGCATTGATCAAAATCCACAGCACCGCCGAGATCTTTGATGTGCGGCACCTCGGCCCGTAGGCGTGCTGGTGACAGCACGCTGGAATGCGTTCTCACGAACGGACGCGTTCTCACGAACGCGACTATGCCCGGGACGCGACGCGTTCTCACGAACGCGACTACGACCGGGACGCGGATGATAGATCCGCCGGACTTCCGCAATGCCTCGCATCTTCACTAGTGCCGCCTCCAGGCGGACTCGGAATCGACCCGGGCCGTGAGGGATGCGTCTGAAGCCAGTGCCATCGTGGCCCGATCCTGACATTTTTCCATTTATTGACAAAGGATCGTTAGGGCGGCCGTAGTAGGCGCATGCCCAGCTACCCTCCCACAAGACGACTGTGTCTGTTGCCATTCTCCGCCCGGTGGTCGAATTTTTTGAGGTGGCTCGCCGCTGCGTCCATCATGGCTCTGCCGCTGCGGGCGGCGGATTCGGCCGCCACCATGAACCTGTTTGAGAAGCCGCGCGGGGTGGAGACGCGCTGGAGCAGCTTTGAGAACCCCGGCGCGGGCAGGGGCTGCGCCGGCCAGGAAAACCAGGGCAACAAAGGCCACGCCAATGATCACCTGGAGGTCGGGGAGACCAAGGTGTTGTTGGATGTCAAAGGCAGCGGCATGATCCGGCGCCTCTGGTTTACCATCATGGACCGCAGCCCGAAAATGCTGCGCGGCCTGCGTTTGGAGATGTTTTGGGACGGCGCGGCCAAGCCGGCGGTATCGTGCCCGTTCGGGGATTTCTTCGGTGTCGGCCTGGGCAGGCGGACCGCGTTTGAAACGGCGTTGTTTTCCGACCCCGAGGGCCGGAGCTTCAACTGCTGCATTCCGATGCCCTTCCGCAAGTCCGCCCGGGTCACCCTGATCAACGAGTCGGGCGTGCCACTCAACAGCATCTTTTACGACATCGATTTCCTAACGAATGTCGAGCATTCGCCCGAGACCTTGTTTTTTCATGCCGGCTGGCGGCGCGAGGCACCCAACGAGCTGGGCAAGGACTTCGAGATCCTGCCGCATATCGCGGGCAACGGGCGGTTCCTGGGCTGCAATATCGGGATCATGGCCGACCCAAGATATGGCAAGGCGTGGTGGGGCGAGGGCGAAGTCAAAGTCTGGCTGGGCAACGACAAGAATCCGACGCTGTGCGGCACGGGTACCGAGGATTTCATCGGCACGGCGTGGGGGCAGAAATGCTTCAACCACCGGACGCAGGGCTGCCTGATCGCCGATGAGGAAAAATTGCAGTGGGCGTTCTACCGCTATCACATCGACGACCCGGTCTATTTCAATGACGGCTGCAGGGTCGCGATCCAGACCATTGGCGGCACGCCCAAGGCCGATGTGATCCGCCTCCAACTCGCCGGGGTGCCGGTCATTCCCGTCGGCATCTATCCACGCGACCGCAAACCCGCGGATTTCGTCGGGCTGCTCGACATGACGCAGCCCGTCGACCTGAAATCGCCCGCGCTCCCGGACGGGTGGTGCAACTTCCGCCGCCAGGACGATTGGTCGGCAACCTCCTATTTCTATCTGGACGGCCCGGGCGGCGTCCTGCCGCCCCTGGCGCCGGTGGCCGAGCGGGTGAGGGGACTGTAACCAGCAATAGTGTCACGATGATGATGAAAAAATGCTGCAAGTTGATGACGGCGGTGATGGTTGCGGGCGTGGCGTCTAACGGTCGCGCCGCCGGACAGGGTCAGGCGTTCTCCGAGGTGAGCGCGGTCTATTTCGGTGCCAAGGAAAACGCCGATGTGGATCGGATGAGCAAAGTGGAAAGCGGGCGGTTTTTCTCAACGGCTGACTACGGCTATGTCCCGGGCGAGGAATACCAGCTCATCGGCAAGGCGTTCGGTCTGGTGAATTCGGCCGGGGGGATCTTGCTGCGCGGGCAGAAGCTGGACGCCCCTCTGATCAATGGCTGTGGCGATTGGCTCAGTGATGGAGGGAAGTGCCTCTGTGGGGTGACGTATGACAGGCTTGAGCCAGGCCGTCTGGTGAATCGCGCGGTGGTTTATTGGGGCAACAATGTTCCGGCAAAGGGGAGCTGGGGGGCCTGCATTCAGGATGCCGAGGGAAACTTCAAGCAGATCACGGTCGATAACCAGAAGGCCATCTACCCGCAGGACCAGACGACCATCAACTTTGCTCCTGCGAGCGTGAAGACGTTCTACGTCGGCTTCAAGGATGGGAAGAACGGTGTGAAAGATCACTTTGTCTCGGTGCGGAAGATCGACCTCCACCGCTTTGAAAAGCGCCAGTTGGATAACCGGCCCGCAGTGTGGCAGGCGGATGCCTACTGGGCGTTCTACGACTCGGACAAGCCCGGGATGCTGAAGGGGCTCCAGATCTTTAACTATTATTTCAAGAACAGAAGCATGGGCTTCCGTCCGGAGCGTAGCATGCTCAATAACCTGTCGCCGTTCATCGAGTTAGATGGCAAGCGCCTCTATGCCGCCAAAGCCGACTATCCGGTGCAAGTCAAACACGATGGGCGGGTGGAGACCTTGCGTTATGAACTGAAATACATCCTGCCAGACGGCAAGGAGACCGCGGTGAGGGTGGTCGCGGTGTATGGGGTGAGTTTGAAGGAGACGGTCAAGTTTGAGTTCCAGGCGTCCGGGCTGCCCATGGGGGCGAGATTGGGCTTCGAGATGTCCGGCTCCCCGCAGTTGTTGCGTAACGATTCCGCCCGCTCGCCGGCCACGCTCGTCGAGCTGATCGGCGCAGGCAAAACTTTTGACACGCCCGCCGGCCCTCTGGGGCTGAAGGTGAAGGGGACTGATCAGCTGCTGGTGGTTGACGGGACTTCGGTCCGCCTGGATCTCTTTGCCGAGGGGAAGGATTTGGAGGTTGCGCTCTCGCTGCCGCTCGGCCCGCTCGCCGGAGTTCAGCCTGGGATGGTGAATTACGCCTGGTATCCCTCTCTGGCCAACCAAGGCGACGAAGGGGTCGCCCCTTTCAAGATGGAGGACTTGGAGCTTTTGGAGACGGTCAACCTGGCCGATCCGAATGATCCGCACGTGGTTTACGACGTGTCCAACGACCCGATGATCCTTAACTGGAAAAAATCCGGGGACAAGAAGCTGCCCGCCGCGCTGGGTCGGCTGGAATCGGTGAACGATCCGGAGAATGGCAAGGTCCCGCTGGCCCAGGTGCTCGGCCAGAACTGCCGCGTGATTACCAACAACAAGGCGACCAGCTACTTCCGCTTCAACCTGACGAAGACCCGCTTCGAGCCTGATACCCCATATTTCATAGTGGTGGAGCACGCCTACGACAAGGAGCGGTTCGGTGAATTCCACGCCGTGGCACTCGACCCGACAGGATTGAAAATCGCGGATAACAACTTATGGAACGCACCCAATCCAATCGGAGGTTGCGACACCGGAAATCCTCCCTACGAAGGGAGGTTCAAGAAGGAGCCATTCATCTTTTTCAGTAACCTTAGAGACGGATACAGCAAGACGACCCAGATCTCGCTCTGCTTTTCCAACTCCCCCGTCGGGATGGATCTAACTAAGGAGACGCGGCCGGATGGGCTGGCGGTGAAAAGTGTCAGCGTTTACCGCGTCAAAAAGATGCCCGCGCTGCCGGACTTGGCCACCCTTTTGCCCAAGGGCAATCGGCGGCATGTCACGGTCGGCACAGAATCGAATGGCAGCCCGTGGCAGCTGAGCGAGTTCCCGAAGTTAGCCGGGTATAATTCTGTTTTCTGCAATCACCAGATGCCGACGCAGCTTCTTTTTGGGAAGGGGTATGCCATCTCCCGCCCGGGGTCGCAGGCCGGGTGGCACGCTAACAGCCTGGAATCCCAGCGCTGGCTGTTTGCAAGCGCGGCGGAGCACGGCGTTTGCACCAAGATCTTCTCTCAGTCGCTGATCCCGCTCGGGCTCGAGGGATCGGATTTCAACAGCTTCGAGACCGCTGCCGGAACGCACGAAGGGCGGATCGCCTCGAGCGCCCCACTCAGCCCGACCAAGGACGAGTTGGCCCATCTCGCCAAGGCGCTCAACCAATCGATAGCGGCCCTGGCCGGCTACTCGTCCTTCAGCGACATCTCGGTGGTGGCTTCAGCTCAAAGCTTTTTCACCAAGCGCAACCTCGACGACTTCAGCAAGCAGACCGGAGTGGCGTTCAAGTCCACCCCGGTCGAGCTGGAGAACATCCGGACGATGCTCGACTCCGACCAGAAGACGGTGGACGCCTGGATCAAGTGGTCGTGTCAGAAGCGCTACGAATACCTCAAGTGGATGTTAGATCTGGCGCGCAAGCACCGCCCCGACCTCTACCTCTCCATCAACCAGGGGTGGGAAGCCAATCCCCTTCAGTTTGCCTACATCGGTGAGGAGAATGTCCGCTTCGATCCGGCCAAGCTGAAAGAGCATGGAATCCATAGCTACCACGAATTTCTGAAGTTTGTCTGCCATGACCCCTCTCTCTATGCTGGCAGTGACGGTTTTTGTTTCGTCTTGGAACGCGAGCGCTCGCGCAATCATGGCGACAGGCTGCGGTGGCCGTCACCCTACACCCAGCCGGGGTTCGAGCAGATTCGCGATGGTTTCAGCGGTGGGCTGGCGATCGCCATGCCATTCTATGACGAGAGCCCGAAGCCGCTCAAAGGTTGGACCTGCCAGTACATTCGCAACCAGCGGACCTTCCGCCGCGAACTGGTGGAGGGACTGCTTCATGCCAATGCCCGGGACTTTTTCCTCGATACCTTCACGAGCTGGCCGTATGAAAGCCGACTTATCGACCTGCGGACTTTTGCGGTGCCGTTTCAACTCCTGCCCTTTGCCAAGCCGGAGGAATATACCGGCAAGCTATCCGACTCCGCCAAACACGCGGTCATCAGGAAATTCGGCGACCGCTACGGCTTGATCAACGCTGGCGACCAGCCGACCGACGTGGTCCTCGCCTTGCCGGTCGGCACCACGACCGCCATCGATCTGTCCAATGGGATCCGTCAGAGTTTGCCCGCGACCCGCAACCCGAACGGCGAAGCCGAGGTGAAAATCCAACTCGAGCCATGGTCACTGAGAACTTTGGAAATCCATTGAGACCATCTGCGGCCATGAAAAAGAGTCTTGAAATTCTCGCATTATTGCTGTTTTCCCTTGGGAACGGTTGCGGAGCCATTTGTTACGACGGGGTGGGTTTTAGTGCCTTCTTGCAGGATCCGAAGCTGGACAAGTTTCTGCTGGTGGACGAACGCACCGGGCAGAAGTCGGATTGCGTCCGGTTTGGCGCGCGGAACCTCACCCAGCAGTGGAAGCGGTTCAGCTTAGTGCTGAGCGCCGAGGGGGACGGTCTCATCAATCTCCGCTTCGGGCCGATGGGAGCGAGTGAGATTCCCATCTATCTTGACGAGATCCAGGTCAACGGTGTGCCCTTGCCAAATGGCGGCTTCGAGGCCGAAGCTCCTGATGGGACGGCTCCCGGGTGGACTCTTTTCTATGGCAAAGTTGTCACTGACCCCGGCCTGGCATTTGCAGGAAAATCCTGCATGAGGCTGGCGGATTCCCGATCAGGGTTTTGGCAGGGCATTGGGATCAAGCGCGGGGAGAAGATGGAGGTCTCGTTGATGGCCAGGACCGGCTCGGCGCTGGAGTGCTTTGCCGACGAATTGGGCAAGGCGCAGCAAAACCTTGAGCTCTCCGTCAAAGTGGCTGCTAGATCCAGGGGGCTTTCCGCCAGCCGTATGCCGCCGAATTCCGAGTTCGCCCGCTGCGTGAACGACCTGATTCATCTGTCGGAAAGCCAACTGCATGTCTCTGTTCCCCTCTTGGCTCTGAATTCCATCACTCCAGAGGCACTGCGGGACAAGCTGTTGGACTTGGCGAAGGCCTGGGATGCCGAGCGCAGGAGAACTGCCGGGGAGGAACGGCCGTGCCTCTACGACAAACCGGAGGTGTTCGTCGAAATCAAAAATCGAATCAGGGAACTCGCGCGATTTGCGGACGAGTTGAAGACCGATGTGCTGTTGGAACTCATGTTCGTGAAACAAAAGAAATCGCCATGAAAAATCGTGTTTTAATAACGGGATGTGCGGTCGCTAGATTCAATCCGAGCGGGAGCCGGGTGAGTTGAAACAGAAAATCATTCAAAACGTGATCTTCGGCGACGGCGCGGAGAGGCCGTGAGCGTGATGCCCCCGGATGATTCCGACCTCAGCACGCCGGGCAGGGGACGCGTTCTCACGAACGCGCCGACGTCAGCGGTTCGGATGCTGGATCCGCAATCCATTGACAAATCATCGCCCGTCGGTCCGTAGCGTGTCACATCTCCAGCCATCTCCTATGAAACGCATCCCCAGTCTAGCAATCCTCGCTCTCGCCACCGGAGGCGCGGCCCTGGCGCAATCCAAGCCGGGCGCGCCCGTGCCGCCCCCAACGCTGGATTTGGCGGGCGGGTTTCTCAATCCGCCGGATGCAGCCAAGCCGCAAACGTGGTGGCATTGGCGCGAGGGGCGCATCAACAAGCAAGCGATCACGGCCGAGTTGGAGGCGATGAAGCGCATCGGGGTGGGCGGGGTGACGATGTTCAGCGTCATCCAGTATGGCGAGACCGGCACCAAGGTTGCGTGCCTGAGTCCCGAGTGGCACGAGCGGGTGCGCTTTGCGATGAAGGAATGCGACCGGCTGGGCCTGACGTTCCTGTTTCAGAATTGCGCGGGTTGGAGCGGCGCGGGCGGGCCGTGGATCACTCCCGATTTGGCCATGCAACACGTCACCACCGAGAAACACGCGGTCGAGGGCGGCGCAACCCTCACGCTCACGGCACCGCCATCGTGGCCGGAGTCCGGCGCGAGCTATTACCGCGACATCGCGCTGCTGGCATTCCCCACGCCTGCCGCTTGCCACGAGGCAAAACCCTTGCCCGCGCCCGCGGTCACCACCAGCGGTCTGGCAGGCGATCCCGCGATCCTGAACGGTCCCGCTAGCAGCCAGGAGGTGACCGCCAATACCCCGGCCTTGAGCGTGGACACGTCCCAAGCCGCCTGGGTGCAATTTGAATTCCCCGCGGCGGTCACCTGTCGCTCGGTGGTGATCGCCGGCACGCCGGCCAAGGATTTGCCTGACGATCAACGGCCGGTGGTTTCCGCCAGCGACGACGGGAAAAACTTCCGTGAAATCGTCCGCCTTGCCACCTACAAAACTTTGTATAGCCACGCCGCCTCAGGCGTGACTCACGCGATCCCTCAAACCAAGGCGCGGTTCTTCCGGCTCGCCTGGGAGGGCCCGGTCAAACTCGCCTTGCGCCGCGTCGCCTGGTCGGCCGATCCCGCGATCGATTCGGGCGACAGCAAGGGTGGCGAAATCGGCCGCTCGTTCCTTGCCGAACCTAACCTGCCCACCGATGCGGGCACCGCGGTGCCGCTCACCGGCATCATCGATTTGACCTCCCGGCTCGATGCCAAAGGCAACCTGGCCTGGACCGCTCCTAACGGGCATTGGTCGGTCGTGCGCGTCGGCTATCGCAATGGCTCGCAGCGCAACATGCCCGCGCCACCGGAAGCCACCGGGTTGGAGTGCGACAAGTTCAACCCGGCCGCGGTCGCCTCGCAATTCAACCACTACGCCGCGGAAATGCTCAAGGACGCGGCGGCCGTGAACTCCAAGGCGCTCACCGGCATGATCTTCGACAGTTGGGAGGCCCAATCCCAGAACTGGTCGCCCGTGTTCCGTGACGAATTCCGCAAGCGCCGCGGCTATGACGTGCTGCCCTATCTGCCCGCGTTTGCCGGGTTCATCGTGGGCGACCGCGACCTAACCGACCGGTTCCTGCGCGACGTGCGCCAAACCATGAGCGACCTGGTCTGCGAGGTGTTCTTCGGCGGGATGAGCGAGCTGGCCCACCAGCGCGGCTTGCAGGTCCACGCCGAATCGTGCGGCGGCAGCGGCGCGGGCACCATGGTCGCCGACGCCGTGCAACACTATCTGCACGTGGACGTCCCGATGAACGAGTTTTCCTGGCCGCTCAAGGAAGCGGTTTCCGGCGCCCATGTCTCGGGCAAGTCCGTCGTCGCCTTGGAAGCCTATACCCAGGGGCGCATCGACTGGCGCAGTTGCCCGGAGTCGTTGAAAGCCCAGGGGGATGCGGCCTATTGCGCCGGCATCAACCGCTTCGTGTTTCACACCTACGCCCACAACCCCGATCCCGACCGGCTCGCCCCCGGGCCGGCCTTCGGACCCTATGGCCTGGCATTCAGCCGCGGCCAGACGTGGTGGGACATGGGTGCGCCGTGGATCCAATACCTCACCCGCTGCCAGTTTCTATTGCAACGCGGCAAGCCCGCCGCCGACGTGCTCTATTTTTATGGGGAGGAGCCGGCCGGTCCGCTGGTCACGGTGTTTGGAGCCGACGCGAAAAACCTGGACCACTGGCCGGCCCTGCCCGCCGGCTTCGACTACGATTTGTTGCCCGCCGAAACCCTGATCCAAAACCTCTCGTTCAAGGATGGCAAACTCACCCTGCCTGATGGAACCTGTTACCGCCTGCTGGTGCTGCGCGACTCGCAGCGCATGACGCCGCAGGCGGCCGCCAAAATCCAGTCCCTGGTGCGCGACGGCGCGACCGTCGTCGGACCCAAACCGCAGCGCAGCGTGAGTCTGAGCGATTATCCAAATTGCGACACCTCCGTGCGCGCCATCGGCGAGGACGTCTGGGGCGAGTGCAACGGCACCGCGATCCGCCACCACGCCTTCGGCAAAGGACACGTTTTCTGGGGTATGCCCCTCAGCGAGGTTCTGGCGTCAATCCCTCTAGCGGCCGACTTTGCCGCCGCCGGCGCGCAGGATGTGCGCTTCATCCATCGCCGCGACGGCGCCGCCGAGATCTATTTCATCGCCAGCGCCAATGCCCATGACCGCTTCGATGCAACCTTCCGCGTCAGCGGCAAGCAGCCTGAAATCTGGGACCCGCTCATCGGCACGACGCGCCCGGCCGGCGCCTTCCGCCAGCACGACGGGCTAACCACGTTGCCCTTGCGCCTTGAGCCCCACGGCTCGCTGTTCGTGATCTTCCGCACGCCCATCGCCGGCGACGCGGCCGGCACCGCCACGCGCAACCTGCCGACCTTCCACCAGATCGGCAGCTTGCTCCAACCCTGGACCGTGGCCTTCACCCCGGGCTGGGGCGCGCCCGCGACGGTGACCTTCCCGACTTTGGACGACTGGAGCCAGCGCCCCGAACCCGGCATCAAATATTACTCCGGCACCGCCACCTATCTAACGGAGTTCGACGCGCCGGCGGGCCGCCCCGTCCATCTCAACCTGGGCAAGGTCGCCGTCATCGCTGAAGTCACCGTCAACGGCATCTCCTGCGGGATCGCCTGGACCCCGCCCTACCGGCTGGACATCACCAAAGCCCTGCGCCCGGGACGCAACCAGTTGCAAGTCCGGGTGGCCAACACCTGGGCCAATCGCCTGATGGGCGAGGGCCGCGTGCCGGGTGCCACCTTGCACGCTTCCACCACCAAGCATCTCTATACCGCGGACTCGCAGCCGTTCGAGTCCGGCCTGCTCGGCCCGGTCACCCTGGAGGCACCCGAGGACTTCTAATGCCGGCGGGCAGGGGCAACGGCCTTTACCACAATCATCACGCACTAACAACAACATGTCGAATCCACAACAGCCAAGTGACAGCAAGGGCAGCGGTGCAATGATCCGGCGCGATTTCCTGCAGACGATCGGGCTGGGGGCGGCCACTATGCTAGTCTCGCGCCTGCCGGTGATGGCGGGGCCGTTCGCGCCGGGCGAGTTTGAGAAGCTCGTGCCGGCCGACAAGAAACTCGATGCGGAGTGGGTGAAGTCGCTGTTCGCGCGCGGCACGCCGGAAATTCTGCGCGGGCAGGACCTCAAATTCATCGGGATGCCCGTCGGCGGCATCTGCGCGGGACAAGTTTACCTCGGTGGCGACGGCAAACTCTGGCACTGGGATATTTTTAATCATCAACTCGGTGCCATCGAGAACCACTACACCAAACCGATCCATCCGACGTCCCCGCTGGAACAGAAATTCGCGCTGACCCTCGGCGACAAGACCCGAACGCTCGACAAGGTCGGGTTTGCCGACATCAGTTTCCGCGGCGAGTATCCGATAGGGCGCGTCGAGTATCGGGCCGACGACGTGGTCGTCACGCTCGAGGCCTTTTCGCCGTTCATTCCGCTCAACACGGACGATTCCAGCCTGCCGGCCACGGTGATGCAGTTCACGGTGAAGAACACAACGAGCGCAGCGGTTGAAGCAACCCTGACCGGCACTCTCGAAAATGTGATCGCCCGGTCCGGCGCTGGCACGCGCCGCAGCCGGATCGTTGCCGGTAACGACCTCACCTTCCTCGAATGTTACGCCGAGAAACCCAACGCGCCGGAAACACCACCGCAGCCGGATCTGGTGTTTGAGGATTGGCACCAGGAAACCTACGACGCTTGGATAGTCGAGGGCACGGCATTCGGCAGTGGTCCGATCAAGAAATCGGCGATTCCGCGCTATCAAGGCGAGGTCGGCGGCGACACCGAGCGCGTCGTCAACTCGCACGCGACTGCCCCCGGCAATGGCGCCGGTGAGAAAGACAACGCCACCGGCAAACTCACCAGCCGGGCGTTCCCCATCGAGCGCAATTTCATCACCGCTTGGATTGGCGGCGGCAGCCACAAGGGCAAGACCTGCGTGAACCTGGTCGTCGCCGGCAAGGCCGTGCAAAGTTTGACCGGCAAGAACGACAACAAGATGGCGTTGCAAAGCTTCGACGTCCGGGCGCTCAAGGGCAAGGAGGCCGTCCTTGAAATCGTCGACGCGCAGCAAGGCGCGTGGGGCAACATCGGCGTCGGGAAAATCACCTTTAGCGACCGCAGCGCACAGTCGGTGGCGTTCGAGAAGTTGCCGGACAACGGCACGATGGGTCTGGCGTTGCTCGGCCCGGCGGCGGAAGTGGCGAACGATGGAGCGCTCGGTCGCAAACTGAAACTGCCGGCCGGACAATCGGCGGTGGTGACGTTTGTGCTGACGTGGCATTTTCCGAATCTAACTATCCAAGGCGCGCGCGACAGCGGGCGGTTTTACGCCACGAAGTTCGACTCGGCGGTCGCGGTCGCGAAATACGTCGCGGATCACTTCGAGCGGTTAGCGTCGCAGACCCGGCTCTGGCGCGACACGTGGTATGATTCAACGTTGCCATACTGGTTCCTCGACCGGACACAGGTGAACACCTCGATTCTAGCAACCTCGACGTGTCAACGGTTCACGACCGGGCGGTTTTGGGCGTGGGAAGGCGTCGGTTGCTGCGCCGGGACGTGCGGGCACGTCTGGCATTACGCGCAGGCGATGGCCCGGCAGTTCCCTGAATTGGAGCGGATTCTGCGCGAAAAGACCGACTTCGGGCTCGCGTTGCAACCGGACGGTGCGATTTATTTCCGCGGCGAAAACAACCAAATTCCCGCCATCGACGCGCAGGCCGGGTCGGTGTTGCGGGCGTTGCGCGAACACCAGATGTCGGCCGATGGCGCGTTCCTGAAACGGATCTGGCCCGGCGTGAAGCGCGCGACTGAGTGGCTGATCCACAAGGACGGCGACGGCGACGGGATCATCGCAAGCAACCAACATAACACACTCGATACCGATTGGTTCGGGCCGGTCGCGTGGTTGAGCGGCCTCTACCTGGCCGCGCTCGAAGCGGCCGCCGCGATGGCCGACGAGATGGGCGACGCGGCGTTCGCAGCGCAGTGCCGGGAGATTTCCGCGCGCGGTCAGAAGAATATCACCCAGCAGCTTTTCGATGGTGAGTATTACATCAACAAGCCGGACCCGAAACATCTCGACGCCGTCAACTCCGGCTCCGGCTGCGGGATCGACCAAGTGATGGGCCAAAGCTGGGCGTGGCAGGTCGGCTTGCCGCGCGTGTTCCCGGAAAAGGAAACGAAGTCGGCGCTGCGCTCGCTGTGGAAATACAACTTTTCGCCCGACGTCGGCCCGTATCGAGCGGTCAACAAGCCCGGCCGTTGGTATGCGATGGCAGGCGAAGCCGGGCTGTTGATGTGCACGTTCCCGCGCAACGACTGGGGCTATGCGCAGTCCAAAGGCAAAGGCCCGGAGTGGGCCGCCGGTTATTTCAACGAGTGCATGAACGGCTTCGAGCACCAGGTTGCCGGACACATGATCTGGGAAGGCCTGGTGCTGGAAGGCCTCGCAGTCATCCGCGCCGTGCACGACCGCTATCACGCGTCACGCCGCAATCCGTATAACGAAGTCGAGTGCGGCGATCACTACGCGCGCTCGATGGCGAGCTATGGCGTCTATCTAGCCGCCTGCGGCTTCGATTACCACGGCCCGAATGGCCACATCGGTTTCGCGCCACGCCTGACACCCGACCACTTCAAGGCGGCGTTCACCAGCGCCGAAGGCTGGGGCTCGTTCAGCCAGACGTTACAAGACGGCAAGCACCGCGCGGTGATCGAGGTGAAGTGGGGCCAACTGAAGGTGAAAACCGTCGCACTCGAATCAGCCCAAGCCACCTCGGTGAGCCTCACCCACGTGGGCAAGCCGCTTGCCGCGCAACTGCGCAGGGACGGCAACCGCGTGGTGATCGTGTTGGATCAACCGCTCGAACTTTGCGCCGGCCACAAGCTCGAAATCACTCTCAGCTAAATCCAGCCATTGAAAAATCAACACCCCAGGATGAGAACACCCAAGCCGATGGCTTTCATTGGAACAGCGTGCTCCTTGATCCTGATCTTGTCACTGATTGCCGCGCAGGAAATTCAGGCAGCGGGGTCGGGTGG
>Ga0194037_1000552_pt1 | contig 28858 bp, 26 predicted proteins | sample JunL306m_MetaG_FD_148653 | JGI IMG/M metagenome (GOLD analysis project Ga0194037, IMG submission 148653) | Anoxic zone freshwater microbial communities from boreal shield lake in IISD Experimental Lakes Area, Ontario, Canada - Jun2016-L304-6m | ecosystem: Environmental > Aquatic > Freshwater >...
GGGTGGGGTTGGAGGGGGTCTCCACCCAGAGCAGGCGCGTCTCCGGGCGGATGGCAGCGGCCCACTCGTCCAGGTCCAGGGTGTTCTGGATCCAGGTCACCAGGAGGCCCCGCTCGGCCTCCCAGCGCCGAATAAGCTGCTCTGTCCCCAGATAGATGGCCGCAGGGGCCACGATGTGATCCCCGGTGTGGAGGAAGGCCTCGAAGACCAGGGCGAAGGCCGCCATGCCCGAGGCTGTCACCAGGGCGCGCTCGGCGCCCTCCAGGCCCGCCAGTACGGCCTCCACCTCGCTGCTGTTGGGGTTCCCCCAGCGGGTGTAGAAGGCCGGCGGCTCGACGCTGGCGGAGAACTGGGCCCCCTCGTGGTTTTCCATGAGCTGAAAGACCGAGGTCTGGAAGATGGGGGTGGTCACGGCCCGGGTGGTGTTGAAGTGCTTCCCGGCGTGGATGGCGGTGGTGGTGGGTCCCCAGGGTCTGGGCATGGTCAACTCCAGCCCCCAGCATAGGGGCTCCGGCGGCCCGGGTCACCGCCCGGCAGCGCCTCACCAGCTCATCGAAGGGCTCAGCGCCGCCAGAACACGAAGGCCAGGGCCCCCACGGCGAAGGTTAGGATGGCGACCAGACGCCACATCGTCGGTCCACCCTCGGCCTCCTGGGGGGGCACATCCTCTAGCGCAGCGCGGGTGAGCTCATCCTCGGGCGGCGCGACCAGGCCCCGACAGCTCAGGCAGTGGAAGGGTTCGCCCTCGGTGATGACCGCGTCCACCACCGAACAGCCGCACCCTTGGCAGATGTGCGCCACTCCGGGGTGGTAGGCCTGCAGGGCGGAGGGGATCTCGTGGGTCATGTCCCCAGCATGGGGCCGGATTCAGCTCCGGGCCAGGGTCTCCAGCAGGACTTCCTGCACCACCTTGGCATCCAGGCGCCCGCCGCCAGCCTTGAGGACCTGCCCCACCAGGAAGCCCCGGAGGCTGTCCTTGCCAGCCCGAACCTGCGCCACGGGTCCCGGATGGGCCTCCAGAACCTGCGCCACCAGGGCGACGATGGCCTCCCGGTCACTCACCTGAGCCAGGCCCAGGCGGGCCACCACGGCCTCCGCATCGCCCTCGCCCGCCAGCAGGGCGGGGAACACCTGGTCCTTGGCAGCGCCGAAGGAGAGGGTCCGGGCCTCCACCAGGCGCACCAGGCCCGCGAGGACCTCGGGCGCCAAGGGGAAGGCCTCGATGCCCAGGCCCTGGAGGTTCAGCGTGCGGCTCACCTCGCCCAGCATCCAGGCGGCGGCCCCGCGTCCCGTCCCACTAAGGCGACTCAGGCGCTCGAAGTAGTCGGCGAAGGCCGGGCTCTGGGCCAGGGTCTGGGCCTCGTCCAGGCCCAGGCCGAAGGCGGTCCGCCAGCGCTGGATGCGCTGCTCCGGGAGCTCTGGCAGGGTGCTTCGAACAGCTTCGACTTCGGCGGGGTCCACGGTCAGTACCGGCAGGTCCGGCTCCGGGAAGTAGCGGTAGTCCATGGCCGCTTCCTTGGAGCGCTGGAGGCGGGTCTCGCCAGCCTCGGTGTCCCAGCCGCGGGTCTCCATCCCCACGGTACCGCCCCCTTCCAGGACGGTGCTCTGCCGCTCAATTTCAAAGTCGAGTGCCTGCCGCAAAAATCGGAACGAGTTTAGATTCTTCACTTCCACGCGTGTACCCAGGACTGGGTCCCCGGTTTTCCGCACACTCACATTGGCGTCGCAGCGGAAGTTGCCCTCCTCCAGGTTGCCCTCACAGATGCCCAGGGCCACCACCAAGCGGTGCAGCGCCTTCATGCAGTCCGAGGCCTCCTGGGCGCTGCGCAGGTCCGGGGCGCCGACGATCTCCAGGAGGGGAACCCCGGCCCGATTCAGGTCCACGACGCTGGTGTTCCCACTGGGGTCGTGCTGGCTCTTGCCCGCATCCTCCTCCAGGTGGGCCCGCTCCAGGTGGATCCGCACCGGGCCATCGCCGCTGCGCACCGCTGGGTCTCCGGGGATGTCCAGGTGCCCACCCTCCACGATGGCCACGGGGCCCTGGGTGATCTGGTAGCCCTTGGGCAGGTCCGGGTAGAAGTACTGCTTGCGGTAGAAGGTGCTGCGGGGCTGGAGGCGGGCCTCGGTGGCCAGACCCAGGGCCAGGGCCATGCGGACGGCCTCAGCATTGAGCACCGGCAGGGCTCCGGGCAGACCCAGGCAGACCGGGCAGGTGAGTGTGTTCGGGGGGGCGCCCGCCGTGTTGCGACAGGCGCAGAACATCTTGGACTGGGTCCGCAACTGAACATGGACCTCCAACCCGATCACCGCCTCAAAGCCTGGCCGCATCCCGCCTCCCGAGCCAGTCTACTTCGACCCAGCCTACTTCCCGAGACAGAACCCTTGGAACAAGGCGTCCAAGGCCGTGTCCGTGCGGTCCTCGCCTGTCAGGCGGGCCAGCAGGGCCCAGACCCCCTGAAGGAGCGAGGCCGGTAGCTCGGGGGGACACTCGGCAGGGAGACCCAACAAGAGCTCCACCTGCCGGACGAGGTCAGCCAGGAGGGCAGACTGACGCTCGGTGGCCAGGGCGCCGAAGCAGGCATCCGGGGCCAAGCCTCCCAGCAGACGCTCCCGGAGGGCCTCTTCCAGGGCATCCAGATCCCCCGTCAGGGCCGAAACAACGGTCCCGGGGGCGGTGCCCAGGTCGCCGAAGGTCCGAATCTCCAGGACCTTGCCCACAAAGGGGGCCAGGGCTGCGGCCAGGGCAGGATCCACCTCCGCATCCTGGGTTGGGAGCAGGTGGAGCACGAGGTCCGCAGCCTCCAGGACCGGTGCCACCCGGGCGATGCCCAGGGACTCCAGGGGGTCCTGGGTCGCCCGCACCCCCGCCGTGTCAAAGAGGCGCAGGGGCAGGCCCCGCCACTCACAGCGGACCTCCAGGACATCCCGGGTGGTGCCCGGGGTGTCAGTGACGATGGCCCGGTCCTCGCCGGCCAGGGCATTAAAGAGGGCGCTCTTCCCGGCATTGGGGCGACCCACCAGGGCCAGGCGGATGCCGTCCCGCAGGTGGCGAGCGGCCCGGCAGCGGCTCTGTTCCACGTGGAACCGGGTGCATAGGTCGGATAACTCGATTTTTAACTCGTCTAAATTCAGCGCAATACCCTCTTCTTCACCGTAGTCCACCACCGCCTCAGCTCGCGCCATCCAGGGCGTCAGGAGCGCTCGGCCCTCTTTGATCCACAGGGGCTGGGCCCCGGCCCGGGCCTGGGCCAAGCGCAGCTGGGTGTCGGTCTCGGCGGCCACCAGGTCCCCCAGGGCCTCGGCCTCCAGCAGTCCCTGTTTGCCGTTGCAGAGGGCCCGCCGGGTGAACTCACCGGGTTCGGCCGGGCGCACCCCCAGGCTGCCCAGGTGGGCCAGGAGGCGGCGCACCAGGAGGGGGTTGCCGTGGACCTGGAGCTCCACCAGGTCCTCCCCCGTGTAGCTGGCGGGCGCCTCAAAGAAGAGCACCAGCGCCTTCTCCCGAAACCCGCCCCAGTGCAGGGTCCGCACCTCCGCCCGCCGGGGCGCGGGCAGGTGCAGCAGGGGCGCCAGCACGGACTGGAGGCCGGGGCCCGACACCCGCACCACGGCCACCGCCGAGGGAAACAGCGGGGTGGCCGGGGCACAGATGGGATCAGGGAGGAGACTCACCCGCCCAGTCTACTTCCGGAAGACCTTGACGGGCTTGAAGGTGCCGACACCCTCGCTCTCGGTACCCAGGCCCTCTTCACGGCTGACCACCAGGTGCACCCAGCGGCGCTCCCGGGCACTCAGGGCCCCCAAGGTATGGCTGCCCAGCTCGCGGGCCTTCTGGGCGGCAAAGAGGCCCATGGCCATGACCTCCTGCATGCGGAAGAGGCGGGCGCCCCGCACATCCAGGTAGGCCAGCTTCAGATCCTCCCGCTCGCCCTGGGCCTCGTGGACCAGGAACTGGAGGGCATCCAGGGCTGCACCCCGGTTGGCACCCAGCAGGGCGGCGTCAGGGCCCCCCACCAGCACGCGGTTGGGGAAGGCCTCCTCGTCGCCGGAGGGGACGAACTTCGCCTCCACGGCGAGGCCCAGGTGGGCCCCCCAGCGGGCGATGAGCTCGGGCACGGATTCCAGACTGGCGCTGCTTCTGCGCATGGCGGGACTCCTAGAGCTTGATGGGTTCAGGCTGGTAGGACCGCATGATCCACCAGGTCTGACCCAGGCCGATCATGTTGAACACGAAGTAGTAGATCGTAAGCCCGGCGGGACTCGAGGCGAACATGAAGGTCATCATGACCGGCATGAGCACCAGCATCATCTTGCGCTGGGCGGGGTCCCCCACGGCGGGTGTCACGTACTGCTGGGCGAACATGGAGGCGCCCATGAGCACGGGGTAGATGAAATAGGGGTCCTTGCCGGACAGGTCGGTGATCCAGCCAAAGAAGGGGGCCTGGCGCAGCTCGAAGACGGCATTCAGCATGGACCACAGGGCCAGGAAGATGGGCATCTGCAGCAGCATGGGCAGGCAGCCGCCCATTGGGTTGTGGCCGTTCTTCTTGTAGAGCTCCATGAGCTCCTTGTTCATCTCGGCCTTCTTGGTCATGTCGTTGCCGAACTTCTCGTACTTGGCCTGGAGGGCCTTCTGGTGCGGCTCAAAGTCCTTCATGCGGAGCATGGAGATGGTCTGCTTGGTGTTCAAGTGCCAGGTGGCGAGGCGGATGACGATCGTGAAGATCACGATGGCCCAACCCCAGTTGCCAACGAGGGCATGGAGCTTCTTCAGGATCCAGAACAGGCCCTGGGCCACGGCGCCAAAGAAGCCGTAGTCGATGACTTGAGTGAAGGGCTTCTCAAAGGCCAACAGGGGCTCGTCTCGCTTGGGTCCCAGGTAGAGCGAGCCCAGGGGTTGGGCGGTCTGGGGTACCAGGAGGTAGCCTGCGGCATCCGTGGCAGCGGGGCGCGGCAGCTTCCAGAGGGCTGCAAAGTAGTGATTGCGCTGGTTCTTCTCATCCTTTTCGAGGCCGGCATCCAGGCCCAGGCGCTCGGCGGCGGGGGGCAGGACCTTGCGCTTGGAGCCCAGGAAGCTGAAGAACGGATCGTTCAGCATTTCGGTCCAGGTCACGGCCTCCACGCCCTTGTCGCTGAGGGTGAACAGGCGGCCCAGGTGCTTGACGGGTTCCTCGGTGGCGGGGTTGGCAATGAGCAGGACGGCGGCGCCGCGGGGAGAGGCACCCTCCACCTGGAGCACGTGGCCGCGGGGGGGGACCAGGTAGGACAAGCGCTCGCCCGAGGCGTTCTCGAAGATCACGGCGGTGCCCCTGGTACCCATTTCCTCTTGCCGGACGCCCTCAAAGCCGGTCCCCCGGAAGGCCGCGAGGCCAGGGAAGGAGGCGGGGAAGAACTTCGTGCCGTCCTGGCGCCAGACCACCTGCTTCAGCGCCCCGGTGGACACCTGCCAAGTGAGGGCCAGCTCGTTGTTGGCCACGGAAAAGGTGGCGGCGGGATCGGCCACCTTGGTGGCGCCAGCAGCGGGGGCAGCAGCCGAAGCCACTGGTGCAGCGGCAGTGGCAGGAGCCGCCGTAGCCTGGGCCTGAGCGGGGGCAGCGACCTTTGCCTCGGCCACCGGCGCAGCCTTGGGGTAGCGCGAGGACAGCCAGAACTGGCCGCCCAGCAGGATCATGCTGCCGATGACGAAGTAGATGACATTCCGATTGTTCATGGGGTATCCAGGGTGGGGAGTCGGCGGAGGGCCAGCTGCAACTGTGTGGCGATGTCCTGGATGCGGATGCCCTCAACAGGCGGGGCGGTCCGACTGGGGCGTACCCAGACCACCCAGGGGTGCCCCTGAATGGGGTCCAGACCTGCGAGGAAGGCCATGCGCACCCTGCGCCGAAAGCCGTTGCGCTGCACCGCTGGCCCACACTTCTTGGGGGAGGTCACCAGCAGCAAGGGACCCTCTGCGCCGGGGTGTTGCCAGGCGCGGATGTCCAGACACGACGAATGCCCCAGCAGGGGCCGGGGCAGGGGTGCGGGAACCGCGTGGTCCTTGTGGCGGACCGTGCGGAATCGGCCCTTGAAGATCACGGGGCGAAGCCCGGCCGGCGTTCTAGAGCGCCAGGACGTGGCGGCCCTTCGCGCGCCGGCGCTTGAGCACCAGGCGGCCGTTCTTGGTCTTCATGCGGCTCAGGAACCCGTGGGTCTTGGCGCGGCGACGATTGTTGGGCTGAAAGGTACGCTTCATGGTTCCACCTCGGGGGTCCCCTCCCGGGGGGGAGGACGAACCTTCAACGATATCAGCGGTGTTCGCCTCACTCAAGGGCATTTCCATCCGCCCAACCCCGCCCCGAGGATGCTAGATTGGGTTCCCCCCGCGAGCATGGCGTGGTTGGAGCGCGTGTGGCGCCCCGGCCGACGGCGCGCTCAGTGGCCGCTCCCCGGTGAACACGATGCGTTCGACAGACCCCGCCGCCCTCTGGGAAACCATCCGCCAAGGGCTGGCCAAGCAGCTTCCAGAAGCCAGCTTCCGCGAGTGGATCGCCCCCTGTGCGCCCCTCCAGTTGAAGGACGGAACGCTGTGGGTGCAGGTCCCCAGCGCGGCCGCCAAGCTGTGGATCGAGCAGCAGCTACCCGAGGAGTTCAGTGACGCCTTGGCCCTGGCTGGCCTGGCGGACCTGCGCCTGGAGTTCCGGGTGGATGGGGCCCCCAAGGTTGCCTCCAAGCCCGCCAAGCGCGCGACGGCAGCCCCCGTGGAGGCTGCCGAGGGCCAGGCCGCGCTGCCCTCCCTCTTCAACCGCTACACCCTGGACCGCTTCGTGGTGGGCCCTGGCAGCCAGCTGGCCTTTGCTGCGGCCCGGGCCGTGGTGGACAACCACGGCAAGGCGGCGACGCCGCTCAGCATGAACCCGCTGTTCATCTATGGCGGCACCGGCCTCGGCAAGACCCACTTGATGGTGGGGATCGGCAAGGGCCTGCTGGAGAGCAACCCGGGACTGCGGGTGGCCTACGTCAAGGTGGACAACTTCTTCAACGAGCTGACGGTGGCCATCCGCGTCAAGAACACCGAGCCCATGCGCAAGAAGTACCAGCAGAACGACGTCCTCCTCCTGGATGACGTACAGACGCTGGGCAAGATGGAGCGGACCCAGGAGGAGATCTTCTACATCCTTGAGCACCTGCTCCAGCATGGGAAACAGATCGTCATCACCTCGGACAAGCCCCCCCAGAAGCTCGAAGGCTGCCACGAGCGGCTGATCACCCGCTTCAAGTGGGGCCTCACCGCCGACATCCAGCCCCCCGACTTCGAGACCCGCATCGCCATCCTGCGGAAAAAGCTTGAGGATGCTGACTTCAAGAACGTGCCCCCCATCCCCGAGGACGTGCTCACCTTCATCGCCCACAAGGCCAAGGGGAGCGTGCGGGACCTGGAGGGCTTCCTCACGCGGGTGATCTTCCAGGCCAGCCTGCTGGGGATTCCCCCCACCCTCGAGGTGGCCCATGCGGCCTTCCAGGGCCAGAGTGGAGAGGAAGCCTCTGCCCCTATTCCGCCCGAGCGCATCTACCGCATGACCGCCGAGACCTTCAACGTCTCCTACGCCGATCTCATGAAGAAGCGCTCCCGGACCCAGGCCATCCTGCTGCCTCGCCAGGTGGCCATGTACCTCGCCCGGGAAATTGCCTCCCAGGCCTTCACGGACATCGGGCGGGCGTTCAACATGCACCACTCGACGGTGATGAATGCCATCGGGTCCGTTCGGGAGCGCATGAAGCGGGATCCCGAATTCCACAGGATGGTCCAGGCCCTCTTGAATAGTATTCACTGATTTAATTGGTCTTCTGTTGTTATCCACAGGGTGGGTGCGGTCCCAGTCCACAAGGGACCCTTCCTGGGGGAGCTGTCCGGGGATGCGCGCCCCCTCTGTGCCCTTCCCAGGCCCCTTTCCACAGCCTGTCCTGAGCAGGGAAAGTCCGGTAGGATAGGGCTTTGACAAGCCTTTCCACAGGTTGGCCCGCTCCTCAGCATCATCAAGGGTGATACATGAGTCTTCAGTTACAGGTTTCTAAGGAACGTCTGGACCGGACACTGGCCCTGTTGAGGCATGCTCTGGACCGACGGGTCACCCTTCCCATCCTCCAGCACATCCTCGTGGACGTTCGTCCCAAGGAAGTCGTCCTCAAGGCCACGGACATGGAGCTGGCCTTCGAAGCCACGGTCCCCGGTGAAGGTCAGGGGCAGTGGACCATGGCTGTTCCCGGCAAGAAGTTCATCGAGACCGTGCGCGTGTTCCCCGAGGGCATCCTCAGCCTCGAGTGTCCCGAAGCCGGTGGTCGCCTGTGGCTGCGCGCCAAGGGCATGAACTCCGAGCACAACATCCAGCCTGGCGAGGGCTTCCCCGAGCTGCCGTCTCCGAACCAGGACCTGCCGGTGGTGCGGATCCCTGTGCTGCGCCTCAAGCGCGCCATCCAGCTGGGTGCCATCGCCGTGAGCCGGGATGCTACCAAGCCGACGCTCTCGGCCGTGCTGCTGCATCTATCCAAGCACCACGTCCGCGTTGTCTCTACGGACGGTTTCCGCCTCGCAGTGGCCGAAGTGCCCTGTGAGACGAGCCTCAAGGATGATGTCCGCCTGATCGTACCCAAGCGGGCCCTCGACCTGATCCCCACCCTCCTCGGCGACGAGGGCGAGGTGGAGCTCTGTTGGGATGGGACCACGCTGTTCCTGGATCAGCCCGGTCTCAAGTTCAGCACCCGCCTGGTCACAGGCAACTATCCCGCCTACGAGAAGGTGCTTCCGGCGGAGCTGCCCAAGCGGGTGATCGTGGACCGGGAAGGCTTCCTGCGCACCCTGCGCTTCGTCGGCTTAAAGAAGGACGACTACAACAAGAACGTCCGTCTTTTCTATGAATTCCCCAACCTGCGCACGGTCTTCCAGCACCCCGACGAGGGCGTGAACCAGGCGACCCTGCCGTTCTCGGGCGAAGAGCAGCCCTTCGAGCTGGCCTTCAACATCGACTACCTCACCGAGCTGCTGGAGCGGCTGCCTGGCGAAGAGGTCGTGTACCAGTTCAAGGATGAAGTGGGCCAGGGTGTCTTCATGAGTCCCAGCCTCGAGGACTTCAGCTTCCGCTACGTCCTCATGCCCGTTCGTTTCGCCAACAGCGCCCAGGCCTGATCCGCGCTGACCACCCGCAGTCCACCGAACCACGATAAAGCGAGTCTTGATGTCTGCAGAAGCACCGAGCGCACGAGTTCACACCCCCACGGAAACCGACAGCTACACAGCCGAGAACATCACGGTCCTGAGAGACCTTGAGGCCGTGCGCAAGCGTCCCGGCATGTACATCGGCGACACCGATGATGGCAGCGGGCTCCACCACATGGTCTACGAGGTGGTGGACAACGCTATTGACGAGGCCCTGGCGGGCTTCTGCACGCGCGTGGACGTGATCCTGCACAGCGATGGCAGCTGCAGTGTGGACGACAATGGCCGCGGCATCCCGGTGGACATCCACAAAGAGGAAGGCCGCAGCGCGGCGGAAGTGATCATGACCGTGCTCCACGCCGGCGGAAAGTTTGACAACACCAACACCGACGGCAAAAACGCCTACAAGGTGTCCGGCGGCCTGCACGGCGTGGGTGTGTCCTGTGTGAATGCCCTCTCTGCCACGCTCTGGCTGACCGTCTGGAAAGACGGCCAGGAATACGGCATGACCTTCAAGCAGGGCAAGGCCGTGGCCCCCCTGGCCAAGGTCGGCCCCGCTGCCCGCCGCGGCACCCGGGTGCGCTTCATGCCCGATCCAGACGTCTTCAACAACATCCTGGACTTCAGCTTCGAGACCCTCAGTCAGCGCCTTCGCGAGTTGAGCTATCTGAACCAGGGCGTCCACATCCGGATCACGGATGAGCGCACGGGCGACACCCATGACTTTATGAACGCCGGTGGCATCAGCGCCTTTGTGGAGCACCTGAACCGCAACAAGGTGCCCCTCCACAAGCCGCCGATCTTCATCAAGGACGAGAAGATGGACACCACCGTGGAGGTGGCACTCCAATGGAACGACACCTACCAGGAGACCCTCTACTGCTTCACCAACAACATCCGGAACCGCGACGGAGGCGCCCACCTCGAGGGCTTCCGGGCCGCCATGACCAGGGTGATCAACACCTACGCCGAGAAGAACAACCTGCTGAAGAGTGCCAAGGTCAGCCTCTCGGGCGAGGATGTCCGCGAGGGACTCACGGCCGTCATTAGTGCCAAAGTTCCTGACCCCAAATTTTCCAGCCAAACCAAGGACAAGCTCGTCTCCAGCGAGGTCAAGGGCATTGTCCAGACCATCGTCTACGAGAAGCTCTCCAGCTTCTTCGAGGAGAACCCCCGGGAGGCCAAGGCCATCCTGGAGAAGGCCATCGAGGCCGCTCGTGCCCGCGAGGCCGCCCGCCGGGCTCGCGAGCTGACCCGCCGCAAGGGCGCCCTGGATGGGGGTGGCCTGCCAGGCAAGCTGGCCGACTGCCAAGAGAAGGACCCCGCCCTCAGCGAGCTCTTCCTGGTGGAGGGCGACTCCGCCGGTGGCAGCGCCAAGCAGGGGCGCCACCGCGCCACCCAGGCCATCCTGCCCCTCAAGGGCAAGATCCTCAACGTGGAGAAGGCCCGCTTCGACCGGATCATCAGCGCGGTTGAGCTGCGGATCATGATCCAGGCCCTGGGCACCGGCATCGGCAAGGACGAGTTCAAGGTCGAGAACCTGCGCTACCACAAGATCGTGCTCATGACTGACGCCGACGTGGATGGTGCGCACATCCGCACCCTGTTGCTCACCTTCTTCTACCGCCAGATGCCAGAGCTGGTGGAGCGGGGCCACCTGTACATCGCCCAACCCCCGCTCTACAAGGTCAAGAAGGGCAAGACCGAGAAGTACCTCAAGGATGAGCGGGCGCTGGAGGAGTTCCTCTTCCAGAAGGCCCTGGATGGCTGGAGCCTCACCGTGCCGGATGGCACCGAGCGCAAGGGGCCAGTCCTGGTTCGGGAGATGAAGAAGTGGGGCGAGGTGAAGCAGCTCTACACCAAGCTTGACCGCCGGGGCTACAGCCAGCCCCTGGTGGATGCCCTGCTGGCCAATGGCCTCCTGGAGCCGGAGTGCTTCGACGACCGGGCGGGACTCGAGGCCCTGGCGAGCGCCATCACCCAGTCCAAGCTGGGCACCTGCGAGCTGGAGACCACCGAGGCCGTGGAGCTGCCCTCCGCCGGCGAAGAGCCTGCGGTCACCATCCCTGCCAGCCACCGCCTTCGGGTGGTGCGCATGCACCTTAACCGTCCCATAACCTTGTGGATCGACAAGCAGGTGGCGCACTGGGGCGAGTTCCGTCGCCTCGCCTCCCTGCACCTGGAGCTGGCTGCCTTCCGGGGTGGCGAGCTGAGGCTCCGCCGCCTCAAGGACGTGAAGGACGGAGCCAAAGAGGTGGCCACCGACGAAGAGGGCGAAGAGGCTCCCAAGCTCGGCAAGGAGCAGGTTTTCACGGACCCCGAGGCCATGCTGGCCATGGTCATGGAAGAGGGCAAGCGGGGCCTCGGCATCCAGCGCTACAAGGGCCTGGGTGAGATGAACCCCGAGCAGCTCTGGGAGACCACCATGGACCCCGAGCGGCGGACCCTGCTGCAGGTGCGGGTGGACGATGCCGTGGAAGCCGACGAGATCTTCACCATCCTCATGGGCGACGCCGTGGAACCCCGCCGGCGCTTCATTGAGACCAACGCGTTGTTGGCTGAGAACATTGACATCTGATTTCGGAGTTTGACCTTCGGCCAAATTCCGCGCGAGTTAACAACCCCAGAACTGTTCCACGTGGAACCCTAATGATCCAGCCCTGTAAATCCCTTTCATTTGTATCAACACAGGAATCGGCCAACGGCCGATTCCTGTGTAACGAGAGACCATGACCCAGAACCGTATTGAGCCCCTGGAAATCGAAAAAGAGATGCGCAAGTCCTATCTGGACTATGCGATGAGCGTGATCGTGGGCCGGGCCCTGCCCGATGTCCGCGACGGTCTCAAGCCCGTGCATCGCCGGGTCATGTTTGCCATGAAGGAGTCGGGCAACGAGTGGAACCGGGCCTACAAGAAGTCCGCCCGCACCGTCGGTGATGTCATGGGTAAGTACCATCCCCATGGCGACTCAGCCATCTACGACACCCTGGTGCGCATGGCCCAGCCTTTCTCCATGCGCCACGTGCTGGTGGATGGCCAGGGCAACTTCGGCTCCATCGACGGCGACTCCGCGGCCGCCATGCGCTACACCGAGGCGCGCCTGTCCCGGCTCGCCAACGAGCTCATGGGCGACATCGACCAGGACACGGTGGACTTCGGCCCCAACTACGACGGCAGCATGGAGGAGCCCCTCGTCCTGCCCTCCCGCTTCCCCAACCTGCTGGTCAACGGCTCCCAGGGCATCGCCGTGGGCATGGCCACCAGCATTCCGCCGCACAACCTGCGGGAGTGTTGCCGCGCCCTGGTCGACCTCATCGACAACCCGACCCTGGCCCTGGAGGGCCTGATGGCCCACATCAAGGGGCCCGACTTCCCTGGCGGCGGCCTCATGCTGGGCACCGAGGGTGTGGTGGATGCCTACCGCACCGGCCGCGGCCGCTGTGTGGTGCGCGCCAAGTCCCACATCGAGCAGATCCGGCGAGCTGGAGACCGCGAGCAGATCGTCTTCACCGAGCTGCCCTACCAGGTGAACAAGGCCACCCTCACCGAGAAGATCGCCGAGCTGGTCCGCGAGAAGAAGATCGACGGAATCAGTGACTTGCGGGACGAGAGCGACCGCGAAGGCATCCGCCTGGTGGTGGAACTGAAGAAGAACGAGCCCACAGACATCGTGCTCAACCAGCTCTACCAGCAGACCCAGCTCCAGAACAGCTTCCCCATCACCATGCTGGCCATCGTAAATGGTCAGCCCCGGGTCTGCACCCTCCGGGAGGTGCTCCAGGAGTTCATCGGCTTCCGCCGCGAGGTGGTCACCCGCCGGACCCTCTTCCAGCTGCGGAAGGCCGAGGAGCGCCACCACATCCTCATGGGCCTCAAGATCGCCCTGGACCACCTGGATGCGGTCATCAAGCTCATCCGCGCCGCCAAGAGCCCCGAAGAAGCCAAAGCCGGCCTCATGGCGGGCGCCTTTGCCACCGCTGCGGCCATCAAGAAGAGCCCCTGGCTCTGTCTGTCGGCCGTGCAGGCCCAGGCCATCCTGGACATGCGCCTCCAGCGCCTCACCGGCCTGGAGCGGGACAAGATCCTCGACGAGCTGGCCGAGCTGGAGAAGACCATCGCGAAGCTCAATGCCATCCTGGCTGACGAGAGTCTGCTCCTGAAGGTGATCAAAGAAGAGCTCCAGCAGGTGGCTGAGCAGTTTGGCAACGACCGCCGCACCGAGATCGTCGGCTACACCGGCGAGATCCGCATGGAGGACGTGGTCCCCGACGATCCCATGGTCGTCACCATGTCCAAGGCCGGCTACATCAAGCGGACCGATCTGAACGCCTACCGCCGCCAGCGGCGCGGGGGCAAGGGCAAGGTCGGCATGAAGACCAAGGACGAGGACTTCGTCGAGCAGCTCTTCATCACCAAGGCTCACGACACCCTCATGGCCTTCACCGACAAGGGCATTGTCTACGCCCTCAAGGTCTACGATCTGCCCGAAGCGGCCGCCTCCACCCGGGGCAAGCACATCCGGAACCTCATCTCCCTGAAGGATGGGGAGAGCGTGGTGACCCTGATGGCCCTTCGGGACTTCCCCGAGGGTGAGTGCCTCGTGTTTGCGACCAGTGACGGCACCGTCAAGCGCAGCAGTCTCGCGGCCTATGCCAACATCCGCGCCAATGGCCTCATCGCCCTCAACATCGACGATGACAACAGCCTGGTGACGGTGCGCCGCTCCACGGGCCAGCAGCAGATTGTCCTGGCCACCGCTCTGGGCAAGGCGATCCGCTTCTCGGAGGAGGATGTCCGGGCCACGGGCCGTGCCACCACGGGCGTTCGCGGCATGAAGTTGGCCAAGGGTGACCACATCGTGGACATGGAAGTGGCGGATGCCCTGCCGGATCTGCCCGAAGGTGTGGAGCCCGACAAGAGCACCGAGGACCACGGCCGGTTGCTCACTGTGTGCGAAAAGGGCTATGGCAAACAGAGCATGCTCCAGCACTACCGGCTCCAGGGTCGGGGCGGCACGGGTGTCATCAACATCCGGGCCGGGGTCCGCAACGGCCGGGTGGTGGGCTTCAAACTCGTCAAGCCGGGCGAGGGCTGCCTCCTCATCAGCCAGGAGGGCATGGTCATCCGCTTCCTTATCGACGAGGTCCGGAAGACCGGTCGGGCCGCCCAGGGTGTGAGCCTGCTCAAGCTCGCCAGTGCCGATGACCGGGTGGTGGGTCTGGCCAAGATCGACGCCAGCGCCATGGCCCTGGACGAGGAAGAGGACCTGCCGGAGACCGACCTGGCCCACCCGGGTCCTGACGAGAGTGGTGAGCAGCCCTCGCTGGGCCTCTGATCCGGGCTCGACCTACAAGTAGGCCCCCCAGTCTCCGCTCGGAATTTCCACCGCCTCCCGACTCAACCTCGGGAGGCGTTCCACATGGAACACATAGGCCCAGGCCCAGCAGGAGCGCCCTCCTTCGAGCAGCAAGGGGATCACCTCGCGGGTGAAGAGGCCCTCCTCGACGCCCTCCAGGGGGTCCAGGTCCGCCAGGGCCTGGTCCAGGTCGGCGAAGTCCGCATAGCCCACGAAGTCGCCGCGGACCCAACCGGGTGAGCCGGGTGGGTCCGGCGGTGCAGGCTGGGCGACCAGGGCGGGATAACCGGCGGGGAGGTGGAACAGTCGGCCCCCGGTCCAGGCGCGGCAGAGCCCCTCCGGATGGGTCCGCAGCAGCCAGGCGTGGTTCGAGCCACCCTCACGCAGCGTCCCATAGACAAACAGCCCATCCGGCTCCATGACCACCCCTAAAAAACATACAGCCAAAACGCAAGGCGTTTTGGCTGCAGTCCAATGCTTGGTCGGGACCTACTCAGGAATGGGGAACTGGTCCGTGAGGTGGAAGACCTCCTGGCGGACCCGGGCGAAGGTGCTCTCGTCGGCCCGGTGGCGCAGGGTCAGGTCGAAGAAGCGGGCGATGTGGTCCATCTCCTCCTCCTTCATGCCGCGGGTGGTCAGGGCCGGGGAGCCCAGCCGCACGCCGGAGGGCTTCAAGGGAGGGTTGGGATCGAAGGGGATGCCATTCTTGTTGGTGGTCATGCCCGCCCGGTGGAGGCACAGTTCGGCCTCGTTGCCCAGGAGCCCATGGTCACGCAAGTCCACCAGGAACAGGTGGTTATCGGTGCCGCCGCTGACGATGCGCCAGCCCCGCTCCTGCAGGCCCTTGGCAAGGGCATGGGCATTGCGGATCACCTGGCCGCTGTAGGCCTTGAACTCCGGCTGCATGACTTCATGCAGGGCCACGGCTTTCGCCGCGATGATGTGCATGAGGGGGCCGCCCTGGACGCCAGGGAACAGCGCTCTATCTATATCCTTGGCAAACTGAGACTTACACAGGATGAAGCCTCCGCGAGGCCCACGCAGGGTCTTGTGGGTGGTGGTGGTCACGAAGTCCGCATGGGGCACCGGGCTGGGGTGGTGGCCCGTGGCCACGAGGCCCGCGATGTGGGCCATGTCCACCATGAGCAGGGCGTCAACCTCGTCGCAGATCTGGCGGAAGAGGGGGAAGTTCCAGGTGCGGCTGTAGGCCGAGGCACCCACAACGATCATCTTGGGGCGGTGCTGGAGGGCGAGGCTGCGGACCTCGTCCATGTCCACCCGCTCGTCCTCCTGGCGGACGTGATACGGGACAAAGTTGTACAGGATGCCGGAGCTGTTCAGGGGGTGGCCGTGCGTGAGGTGACCGCCGTGGGCGAGGTCCAACCCAAGCACTGTGTCGCCGGGCTTGAGGGCCGCGAGGTAGACGGCCATGTTGGCCTGGGCGCCGCTGTGGGGCTGCACATTGGCGTGCTCCGCCCCGAAGATCTGCTTGGCCCGGTCGCGGGCCAGGTTCTCGATGATGTCGACCTGCCCACAGCCGCCGTAGTAGCGCTTTCCGGGGTAGCCCTCGGCGTACTTGTTGGTGAAGTGCGAGCCCATGGTCTGCATGACGGCGCGGGAGGCGTAGTTCTCAGAGGCGATCAGCTCGAGGTGATGCCGCTGCCGCTGGACCTCGAGCTCGAGGGCCTGAAACACGGCGGGATCAGAGGTTCGGATCACTTCATACATGGCGAGGACTCCCAGGGATGCCCCTATCCTAGCCGCGGCCAGTCGCTGCAAATGGGCCCTCTTCGTGAGCGGGATCACAGTCCTGCGGCCATGCGACACTGGAGGCACGGAGTTCCCATGTCCTTCCTTCCCCCCCACGAGGGCCCCGAGCTGGAGCGCTTCGAGCACCCCCTGGCCAGTCGCTACGCCAGCAAGGCCATGGTGCGGCTGCTCTCTCCCCTCTACCGACAGCGCGTCTGGCGGCGGCTCTGGGTCGCCCTGGCGGAGGCCGAGGCCGAACTGGGCCTGCCCATCACGGCAGCCCAGCTCCAGGAGCTGCGCGCCACCCAGGATGTGGTGGACCTGCCCACCATTGCCCGCCACGAGGCCGCCCTGCGCCATGACGTCATGGCCGCCATCCACGCCTGGGGCGAGCAGGCCCCGGGCGCCCGTCCTGTGATCCACCTCGGCGCGACCAGCTGCTTTGTCACCGACAACGGCGACCTCCTCATCGCGCAGGAGGCCCTGGGCCTGCTGCGGCGGCGCATCCAGGACCTGATCGCCGCTCTGGGGGTCTTTGCGGCCCAGTGGCAGGACCAGGCAACCCTGGGCTTCACCCACTTCCAGCCCGCCCAGCCCACCACCGTTGGCAAGCGGGCCTGCCTCTGGATCCAGGACCTGCTCCTGGACCTGGAGGACCTGGACCACCTGGTGCGCACCACCCCGGTGCGCGGCATCAAGGGCACCACGGGCACCCAGGCCAGCTTCCTGGAGCTGTTCGACGGCGACGGCGCCAAGGTGGAGGCCCTGGAGTTGCGCTTCTGCGCCAAGGTGGGCTTCCCGGCCATCCCTGTCTCGGGCCAGACGGCCACTCGCAAGCTGGAGGACCGCATCGGTCAGGTGCTCTGTGGCATCGCCGCCTCGGCCTCCAAGTTCGCCTGTGACATGCGCCTGCTCCAGCACCTCAAGGAGGTGGAGGAGCCCTTCGAGACCCAGCAGATCGGCTCCAGCGCCATGCCCTACAAGCGCAACCCCATGCGCTCGGAGCGCATCAACAGCCTGGCCCGCTTTGTCCTCGGCCTTATGCCCTCCACCTACCAGACCAGCGCCACGCAGTGGATGGAGCGGACCCTGGATGACAGCGCCCACCGCCGCCTCACCCTCAGCCAGGGCCTCATGGCTGTGGACGCCATCCTCGTGCTCTGCCGCAACGTCGCCTCCGGCCTGGTGGTCTACCCCCGGATGATCGAGGCCCGCCTCGCCCAGGAGCTGCCCTTCATGGCCGCCGAGGTCCTGCTCATGGAGGCTGTGAAGCGGGGCGGCGACCGCCAGGACCTGCACGAGCGCTTCCGGCTGTCTGCGCTGGAAGCCGGCCACCGCATCAAGGCGGAGGGGCGTCCCAACGAGCTGCTCACCCTGCTGGCGGCCGATCCCGCCTGGGCCATGACCGAAGCCGAGCTCACCAGCCTGCTGGATGCCAACCGCTTCACAGGCCGAGCCGGCGAGCAGGTGCGCCAGTTCCTGGCGGGCCCCGTGGCCCAGGCGCTGCGGGATCACGTCCCTGCTGACTCAGCCCCTGTGCGGGTGTAGGCCTTGGTTGGGTGGGCGCTAAACAGAATTGAGGGGTTGTGACATGTTGAAACTCGCCGTAATCGGTGCCCAGACACTTTTGGGCCGGGAGTTGGTGGGTGCCCTCGAGGCCCGCGATGCCTCGGTGGTACCCCTGTCAGTCGGTGCCCTCACCGTGGCCGAGGAGGAGGGCGACCTGGTGGTCTTCGCCCCCGACCCTGCCCTGCTGGAGGGCATGGATGTGGTGATCCTGGTGGCGACCCCGGACCCAGGCCTGGTGTCGGCCTTCCCTGGACGAATCCTGGACCTCCGCCCCGAGCCTGATCCGGCGGCAGAGCCCCTGCCCCTGGCTGGTGCTTGGCCCGCCGGCGCACGGATCCTGCGGGGGCGACCCGCCCTGGAGCAGGTGCTGGCCCAGGTGCCGTCCCTGCTCAGCAACGTGGGCGAGGTGGGCGGTGTTCACCTCCGTTCCATTGCGTGGCTCGGCGACCGGGGCCTGGATGGCCTGGTGGCGCAGACCTTGTCCGTCCTCAACGGCGAGGATCCCGACGAGAAACTGCTGGGCTACCGGCAGGCCTTCGAGATGGTGCCGGTCCCTCCTGTGGTCGGCAAGGGCCGCCTGCTGGAGATCCGCATCCCCTCCTTCCATGGCGACCTGCTGGTGCTCCAGGTGCGGGCCCAGGATGGCGCCGCCCTGGCCAAGAAGGACGCCCCCACCGGTGTGAAGTGGGTGGAGGCCCCACCCAGCTCCCGGGAGGTGGCGGTGAGCCCCGAGCTCCTGGCCCATGCCGAGATCACGGCGGATGGCCGTGCGGCGGTGCTGACCCTGGGCTTCGACCCCGTGCTGTGGGGCACCCTCTGGCCCGCCTTGCGAGTCCTGGGGCTGATGTAGGCCCATGGCGAAGAAGCTCGACGAACCCCAGGAGCGCGGGGACTTCTTCAAGTCCCTGGGGACCCTGTTTGCCGGGTTCGTGGCCAATCGGGTGGACGATGCCGTGACCAGCTTGGGGCCGAAGCTGCTGCGCCCGCCCGGGGCCCTGGACGAGTTCGAGTTCCTCACCCAGTGCACCCGCTGCGACAAGTGCATCCGGGCCTGTCCCGAGAACGCCATCCTCAAGGCACCCGCCACGGCGGGCCTGGCCCTGCGGACGCCCTACATCGACCCCCGGGCCATCCCCTGCTTCCTCTGCACCACCCTGCCCTGCATCGCGGAGTGTGAGGACAATGCTCTGATCTGGCCCCGGCTGGTCCGTGCCGATGGCACGGTGTTGGAAGGGCCCAAGGCTGTGCGCATGGGTACTGCCCGGGTGAAGCCAGCCCTCTGTGTCACCTGGGGCACCCTGGACCGGGAGCCCCGGGACTGCCGCATCTGCGTGGACCGCTGCCCCTACCCCGACGAGGCCCTGCGCCTGGCGCCCCCCGGAGAAGGTGAGCCCTATGGTCATCCCGTGGTGGACAGCGCGTTCTGTACAGGGTGCGGCCTGTGTGTCTTTGCTTGTCCTTCGGAGCCCGCAGCCATCGTGGTGGAGCCCCGCCGGGGCTGATCAGCCCTGGGCTGCCACCTCTTCGGCGTGGTAACTGGAGCGCACCATGGGGCCGGCGTGGACGGTGCGGAAGCCCAGGACCCGGGCCTGCTCAGCCAGGGCCTCGAATTCCTCCGGGGGGACATAGCGCTTCACGGGCAACTGGTGGCGCGTGGGCCGCAGGTACTGGCCCAGGGTGAGGATGTCCACGCCGACCGCCACGAGAGCCTGGAAGGTGGTCAACAGCTCCGCCTCGGTCTCACCGAGGCCCAGCATGAGGCCGCTCTTGGTGCGGAAGCCGGGGCCGTAGAGAGCGGTGCCCAGGGTTTTGGCGTGGCGGAGCACAGCCAGGCTGCGCTCGAAGCGCCCCGCAGGCCGTACCTCCTTGTACAGGCTGGGAACGGTCTCGGTGTTGTGGTTGAACACCTCGGGACCGGCAGCGACCACGCGGGCCACGGCCTCCAGGTCACCGAGGAAGTCCGGCACCAGCACCTCCACGCCGACGCCCGGGTTGCGGCGGCGGATGGCCAGGATGGTCTCGGCGAAGTGGGCCGCCCCGCCGTCCGGCAGGTCATCCCGGTTCACCGAGGTGAGCACGGCGAAGCGGAGGTTCAGCGCCGCCACACGCTCGGCGGTCTCCTGGGGCTCCAGGGGGTTCAGCGCCTTGGGTTGCCCGCTCTGGATGCTGCAGAACCCGCAGGCCCGGGTGCAGACGCCCCCCATGAGCAGGAAGGTGGCGGTGCCCAGGGTGAAGCAGTGGGTGCGGTTGGGGCAGCGGGCCTCCTCGCACACCGTGTGCAGACCCGAGGTTCGCAGGTCGGTCTTCATGCGATGGAGGTCGCCGAGGCGCACGCGCTCCTGGGCAATCCAGGGCGGGAGCCGGGGATGCCCTTCCAGGACTTCGCGGCCAACACGGCGGGCATATCGGGGCATGCAGGCTCCTGGGGTTCCAGTCTCTCGCAGGGGAGGGGTGGCGGACAGCCCCTGTGCCCCCCCAAGCCCAAGCGGGGGCAAAAAAAGGGAAAAATTCGGTTCATCCGGCCTCAAGCCTTTTCCCCAAGGCTCCCCGTAACAGCCATAATAGATGGCTTAAGAAAGGCAACCCCGGCCTCGTCATCTCTCTGGCCACCCTTCTCGTGCGGCACCCGCCCCCGAGACCCATGGGCCCCGTTCCCATCGTCGCCGACCCCAGGCCGGTGCCACCATTGATGCAGGATCCCTGAGCCATGCCCAACCTTCGACGCATCCTCTTGGGTCGGCGCTTGTCCAGCGTCGAGAGCCAACACACCAAGGTCAGCAACGTCATCGGCCTGTCAGTGTTCAGCTCGGACGCCCTCTCCTCCGTGGCCTACGCCACTCAGGAGATCATGGCCAGCCTGTCTAGCAACCTGCACAGCGTGGGGGCCCTGGTGGCCGTGGCCGCGGTGCACCCGCTCTTTGGCCTGTCGGTGCCAGTGGCGTTGGGCATCGTCGGCCTGCTGGTGATTTTGGGCATCAGCTACCGCCAGACCATCCTGGCCTACCCCTCCGGGGGCGGCGCCTACATCGTTGCCAAGGAGAACCTGGGTGAGAGCGCCGCCCTGGTGGCGGGCGCCAGCCTGCTCCTCGACTACATCCTGACGGTGGCGACCTCCGTGTCTTCGGGGGTCGCGGCCATCACGGCCGCTCTGCCCAGCCTGGACGGCCACAACGTCTTCATCACCATTGTCTGCATTGTCCTCATTGCCCTGGCCAACCTGCGGGGCGTGAAGGAGAGCGGTGCCTTCTTTGCGGTGCCCACCTACGGCTTCGTGGCCCTGATGCTGATCATGATCGGCTACGGGACCCTCAAGACCTTCCTGGGGGGCGGTCCCACGCCGGTCCAGGTGCACACGGCGGTGGAGCACACCCAGCGCTTTGGTGGCCTGGCCATGATCTGGATCTTCATGCGGGCCTACTCTGCAGGGTGTACCGCCCTGACGGGGGTGGAGGCCATCTCCAACGGCGTCCAGGCCTTCAAGGATCCCGCGGAACAAAACGCCTCCAAGACCATGATCTGGATGGTCCTGCTGTTGGGCATCATGTTCCTCGGCATCACCCTGCTGGCCCATCGGCTGGGCGTGGTCTATCAGCACAGCCTGGATCCCACGGTGGTGCCGGAGACCCTGCTCTCGAAGCTGGAGAAGGCCATCTATGGGGATGTCACCCACGGCCTGCCCAAGCTCATGTACTACCTTACCCAGGGCTTCACCTTCGCCATCCTGGTGGTGGCCGCCAACACTGCCTATGCTGACTTCCCGCGCCTGGCGGCGCTCATGGGTCGGGACAACTACCTGCCCCGCCAGTTCGCCAGCCAGGGCGACCGCCTGGTGTTCTCCAACGGCATCGTCATCCTGACCTCCGTCAGTTGCTTCCTGGTCTTTGTCCTCCACGCCAACACAGATCTACTGCTGCCCCTCTACGCCCTGGGCGTGTTCACGGGCTTCACCATCTCCCAGGCGGGCATGGTGATGCACTGGTATCGGCTCCGGCGTGCGGAACCACGCTGGGTCTCCAAGGCCGTGATCAACGGCATCGGCATGGCTGCGGCGGGCATCGTCATGGCCGACATCGCCGTCACCAAGTTCATCCATGGTGCCTGGCTGGTGGTCCTGCTGATCCCGATCATGGTCTGGATGTTCCTGAAGATCCACCGGCACTACATCCGGGTGAAGTCGATCCTGGCGGGCAGCCGCACCGAGTTCCTGCCGCATCGGCGCAACCGTGTGGTGGTGCTGGTCTCGGGCATCCACTCAGGCGTGGTGCAGGCCCTCAACTACGCCAAGGTCATCGCTGCCCACGGCGACGTGGAGGCCCTCACGGTGGACTTCCCGGATGAGCACGGCCGGGAGAGTGCGGCCCTCCAGAAGCTCCGCTCCGACTGGCCGCACTACTGCGAGGGGATCCCCCTGCGGTCCATTGAGAGTCCCTACCGGAAGATCGTGGAGCCCATCACCGACGAGCTGGACCGCATGCGGCGGGTGGAGCCCGAGTACACCATCACCGTGATCCTGCCGGAGTTCGTGACCGGCCACTGGTGGGCCAACATCCTGCACAACCAGACGGCCTGGCGCATCAAGGGCGCCCTGCTCCTCAAGCCCAAGACCGTGGTCATCTCCATCCCCTACCACCTGGAACCCTTGGTGGAGTAGGTCCGACCCTCAGCGCAGGCGGGGTGTCGGCAGGGCGAGAAGCTCCTGTCCGGTGAGGATCTCCGCCAGGGTCTGGTGGCGCTCGCCCAGGACCATGCAGAGCAGGCTGATGGGGAAGCAGCACACCGAGACCAGGTGCGCCAGGGAGTAGATGGCGCGGCGGTGGGGGGCGTTCTCCGGGAGGGCCACGCCGAAGAACCCCATGCTGGGCGTCTGCCCGATGAGCAGCAGGGGGGCCAGGAACAGGAACCAGGACACCACCAGCAGGTAGGGGATCACATAGACCCAGGCCTCCGAGGCCAGGCGGAGGGGTGACACCCCGAGGGCCAAAGCAGGCAGGGTCAGCGCCAGACCCTGAACCACCGCCAGCAGGAGGGCATCCGACAGCTCCACCCACAGGAGGGGGGCGAAGCTGGAGACATGCTCTGTGAAGCCCAGGGCGGCTGGCATGGTGGGTTCTGGTGCTGCCAGTGGCAGGGCTGGCAGGTCAGTGGCGACCAGTTCCTCGGGGCTCACGTCCACGGCCACCGGGGTCACGCGGCCCAGGGCCGGCGCCATGAGGGCCCGGGAGGGAGGCTCGAAGGTGGCCTGGGCCAGGGCGGAAGCCTGGAAGAGCATGCGCCGTCCCGGCTGCTGGGGCGGGGCCAGGGTCAGGCCGCACTCCGGGCACTCTGCCGCCAGGGCCGGGAGGGCGTGCTGGCAGCTGGGACAGACTCGGCGGGGGGGGACGACCATGGGTACTAACTATCCGACAACTTGGGGCACAGCGGAATGCCGCCCGAGTGGAATTTGTCCCGCCCCGGCCCCGGGACGCCATGGGACCATCGGGGCTTGGCTCCGGGAACCCCATCCCTGAGTCCCGGCTGACGAGGTTTCCCATGACGACCGAGACCCTCGGTGCTTTCCATCCGAGCACCCGGCTCTACCGCTTCACCATTCTGCTCTTCATCAGCCTGCTGGCCTTCGGCAGCTACTTCGCCTACGACAGCATCGGGGCCCTTGGCCCCACCCTGATGCGGGAGCTGCACCTGGACCGCAGCGACATCGGCAACCTCTACACCGCCTACTCGGTGGCAGCCATTGGCATCGTCTTCTTCGGCGGGATGCTCTACGACGTCCTGGGGCCCCGCCGGGCCAGCCTCCTCTTCAGCTTGCTGGTCCTGATTGGCGCGGTCATGGTGGCCATGGCTACAACCAAGTGGATGCTCTTCACCGGGCGTCTGGTCTTCGGGGCGGGCTCCGAGGCTCTGATCGTGGTGCAGAGCGCCATCGTCAGCCGCTGGTTCAAGGGCAAGGAAATCGCCATGGCTTTTGGCATCACGCTGACCATCAGCCGGATTGGGACGCTCTTCAGCTTCAACATTGAGGAGCTCATCGCCACCTACTTCGGCAGCTTCCGGGTGGCCCTCTGGGCCGCCGCAGGCTTCTGCCTGCTCTCCGTGCTGTGCAACCTGGTCTTCAACGTCATGGACCGCCATGGGGAGGAGGTCCTGGACCTTGCCAAGCCCGACGCCGGGGACCGCATCGTCTTCTCGGACATCCGGAAGTTCACCCCATCCTTCTGGTTCGTGGTGCTCCTGTGTGTGACCTTCTACAGCGCCATCTTCCCCTTCACCGCCCTCGCTCCGGACATGTTCCATGACAAGTGGGGCCTTCCTTTGGTGAGCGCCAGCTCCGGTGGCTTCCTCTCCCAGGTGTTCTACAACTTCACCCACATGTTCAACACGGCGCCCGGCGTCACCAGCATCGTGATCGCGGCGTCCATGGTCTTCGCCCCCTTCGCTGGGGACCTGGTGGACCGCATCGGCAAGCGCGCCTCCCTCATGGTGCTGGGCTCCGTGGTCCTGATCCCGGCCCACCTCATCATGGGCCTCACCCACTGGAACCCCATCCCCATGATGGTGCTGCTGGGAGCGGCTTTTGTGCTGGTGCCCGCGGCCATGTGGCCCTCGGTGCCCATGATTGTGGAGGAGAAGCGTGTGGGCACCGCCTTCGGCCTGATGACAGCCATTCAGAACCTGGGGCTGGGCCTGTTTCCCCTCCTGAATGGCAAGCTGCGGGACGCCACCGGAACCTACACCGCCACCCAGGTCATGTTTGCGGGGCTGGGGGTGGCTGGGCTCATCTTCGCAGTCCTGCTCCTCCGGGCGGACCGCCGCCAGGGGGGGATCCTGGAGGCTGGGCGACCGGAGGAGCGCTGAGGCGGTAAACTGCCGTCATCGTGGAGGACCCATGACCCACTGGCGAAGGCTCCTGGCATACCTGGCTGTGGGCCTGGTCTGCCTGGGCGTCCTCCTGCCCGGGGTGCTCCGTGCGGCCCAGGCGCCGCTGCCGCAGACCTTGCTGGTGGCCCAGGTCCAGCCAGCACCCCGCGACCCTGTTCCGGCCCAGGTGCGGGAGACCTTGGCCTATGTCCGCAAGCATGGCTTCCCGGCGCCGGGCTACGTGGGCGGCCGGGTCTTTGGGAACTATGAGGGGTTGCTGCCCCGCTACGACGGCCGGCGCAAGCGCATCGAGTACCGCGAGTGGGATGTGCGGCCCCGGGCCGTGGGCAAGCACCGCGGCGCCGAGCGCCTGGTGACCGGCAGCGATGGGCGGGCCTGGTACACCGCTGACCACTACCGCTCCTTCGTCGAAGTCCGATGACAGGGCCGGTCCTGGCCTGGCCTGGGCCGGTGGCCGCCGAGGCTCTGGCGGCCCTCTTTCCGGGGCCCCTCTGGACCCTCCGGGGTGCCCACATGACCACCCGGAATGCCCTGCTGGCCGAGTGGGCGGCAGCGGCGGGCTTCCCCTCGCACTTCGGGGGCACCTGGGATGCCTTCCGGGATGCCCTGGCGGACCTCCCCGAGGGGGGCACCTTCCTGATCCTGGAGGCGGATCGCCTGCTGCAGGAGGCCCCGCCTTCCGCCGGTACCACCTGGCTGGCCGTGCTGGCGGTCGTGGCCGAGGACCTGGCCCCGCGCCCCTTCCGGGTGCTCCTCCACACGGAGCCCGACAAGCTCCCCGAGCTGGAAGCCGGTCTTCGGGCCATGGGTTGGTAAAATAAAAGTTTGAACACCTAGTTTGCTTTCCAGCCTATGCTGAGACCCTGTCTTAACAAGGAGTCTCTGTGAGCCGCGATCTCTTCAGCCCTGCCCCCCTGGGGCGCATCACCCTGAGCAACCGCATCGTCATGGCCCCCATGACCCGCAACCGCTCCCTGGGCAACATCCCTGGTGAGCTGGTGGCCACCTATTACGGCCAGCGCGCCAGCGCCGGCCTGATCGTCAGCGAGGGGACCTCGCCTGCGCCTGACGGGCTGGGCTACCCCCGCATTCCCGGCATCTTCTCAGCGGAGCAGATCGCCGGCTGGCAGGCTGTGACGGCGGCCGTGCACGCCCAGGGCGGGCACATCTTCTTGCAGATGATGCACACCGGCCGCATCGGCCACGCAGCCAACCTCGCCCCCGGGGCCGAGGTGCTGGCGCCCTCCGCCGTGGCCGCTGCGGGAGAAATCTGGACCGACACCCAGGGCATGCAGCCGCACCCGGTACCTCGGGCGATGACGGAAGCAGACATTCAGCGAGCCGTGGCGGCCTTTGCCCAGGGCTGCCGCAACGCAGTGGCGGCGGGCTTCGATGGTGTGGAGCTGCACGCCGCCAACGGCTACCTCCTGGAGCAGTTCCTGAACCCGGGCTCCAATGTGCGCACCGACGCCTACGGTGGCAGCCACCAGAAGCGGGCCCGCTTCGTGCTGGACGTCGCCGCCGCCGCCGTGGCCGCCATCGGCAAGGACCGCGTGGGCATCCGGCTGTCTCCCCATGGGGTCTTCAACGACATTGCCACCTTCCCCGAGACCGAGGAGGCCTACGCCCACCTCGCAGCGGAAATCGACGCCCTGGGCCTGGTCTACCTCCACCTGGTGGACCACAGCGCCATGGGTGCGCCGGCCCCGGCGCCCGCCACAGTGGCGCGCATCAAGGCGGCCTACCACGGCACCCTCCTCCTGAGCGGCGGCTACGACCGCAGCCGGGCCGAGGCGGACCTGGCCTCGGGCAAGGGCGACCTCATCGCCTTCGGTCGGCCCTTCCTCGCCAACCCGGACCTGCCCGCCCGCCTGGCCTCGGGCGCCCCACTGGCCAGCCCGGACATGAGCGCCTTCTACACGCCGGGGGAGAAGGGCTACACGGACTATTCGAGTCTGGGGGCCTGAGGGCCAGCCTAGAACTGATCCCGGAAGGCCTCGAAGGCCTGGCGGAGGTCTGCCAGCTCGGCCCTGAGGGCGCCGACCTCGGCCTCCAGCTGGTCCAGTCGGCCGGTGCGCACCGCGCCGCTCTCTGCGGCCTGGGGGGCGCTGCCTTCTGTCGGCGGGCCGGACAGCAGGTGAGCCACCCGGGCTTCCCGGGACCCTGGGGCCCTGGGCAGCCGTACCACCAGGGGCGGCTCCGCCTCCAGGAGGACACCCAGGCAGGCTTCCACCTCGTCCAGATCGGGGAAGGCATACATGCGCCGGGTGTTGGTGCGCAGCTCCCCGGGCGTCTGGGGACCGCGCAGCAGCAGCTCACCCAGAAGGGCCGCCTCCTGCACGGAGAGGTTCCAGGTGGGCTTGGCGGTGTGGGCGACCTTGAGCACCCGGCCCGGCCAGTGCTCGGCCAGGCCCCGGGTCACCAGCTCCGCCACGGTCGCCTGGAGCTCAGGCTCGGTGAGCGCCAGGACAGGCTCGCGGTTGCTGGACTGGTTGCAGGCATTCAGCAGGGCGTTCAGGGACAAGGGATAGATGTCGGGCGTGCTGAGCTGTTTCTCCAGGAGGCAGCCCAGGACACGGCATTCGAGGGGACTCAGGTCGTTCTGGATCATGGCGCTAGGTCCCGATGACGCCCGTCATGGGGCTGCTGGCGCTGGCAAAGAGGCGCTTGGGCATGCGCCCGCTCTCGAAGGCCAGGCGGCCGGCCTGGACGGCATGGTCCATGGCCTGGGCCATGCGGATGGGGTCGCCCGCCTCGGCCACGGCGGTGTTCAGCAGCACGCCGTCAGCGCCCAGCTCCATGGCGAGGGCTGCATCGGAGGCGGTACCCACCCCGGCGTCCACGATCATGGGAATGGCGTAGCTGTCCGTGATCTCTTTGATGAGGAGCAGGGTCATGGGGTTCTGGACGCCGAGGCCCGAGCCGATGGCGCTGCCCAGGGGCATGACCGCTGAACAGCCGGCATCGCAGAGCTTCTTGGCCAGGATGGGGTCGGCATTCACGTAGGGCAGGACGATGAACCCCTCTTTGACGAGGATCTTGGCGGCCTCCAGGGTCTCTTCGTTGTCTGGGTAGAGGCTCTTGGCGTCCCCGATGACCTCCAGCTTCACCCAGGGGGTGTTGAGGGCCTCTCGGGCCAGGCGCGCCACCCGCAGGGCGTCCTCCCGGGTATAGCAGCCCGCGGTGTTGGGCAGCAGGGCGATGTCCTTGGGGATCCAGTTGAGGATGTTCTCCTCGCCCTGGGCCTCCAGGTTGAAGCGGCGCACCGCCAGGGTCACCATGTCCACCCTGGCGGCCCGATAGCAGGCCTGCATGGTGGCGAAGTCTTTGTACTTGCCCGTCCCCAGGACGAGGCGGTTCTCGAGGGTCTTGCCGGCGATGACGAGGGACATGGGCGCTCCGAAGCTCCAGTCTAGCCTCGCTGGAAGCTTGTTCACCGGGGTGCAGGCGCCGGACAGGTCAGATCCAGCACCTGCTCTTTGTCCCCGGTGCGGTAGAAGAGCTGGACCGGGAAGGCTGTTTCGGGGTCCTGGCAGCGGAAGAACACGAGGCCACGTCGGCTCTGGCCCGGCTCCAGGCGCCCTGGCGACCAGGCCCGGGTCTGGAAGAACTCCGCCAGGCGGCGGTTGCTGGTGTTGGCCACGCCCAGGTTGGGAAGTCCGATCAGAAGACCCACCACGGCCATGGCTCCAAAGACCATCGCGGGCGTGGGTCCGATGTAGTTGGCACCCCCGCCGCCAGTAGAGGTTGCAGACAGGAGGGCCGGGATCAGTGGGTAGAGGAGGTGCAGCATGCTGGACTGCTTCACCAGGTCGGCGGCCGCCTCAGGCGAGAGGGCTGTGACCCCCTCGGGGACGCCCAGGCGAAAAACCTCCAGCCCGGCAGCAGAGGGGTTGTCCAGGCCGAGGACCAGCACCCGGAGGTGAGCCGACTGAGCTTTTCCCTCGTTGCGGGAGTTGTCGCCCCAGGGCTGGGGCACCAGGGTACCGGCCAAGCCCTGGCCCTGGGGCTGGGGGCGGGCGGTTGCCAGCTCGACAGGCCGGTAGATCCGGGCGCAGGCCAGGGAAGCAAGGAGCAGAAGCGTCAGGGCGGCCGAGCGCATGGTGCCTCCGGGGTGTGG
>Ga0194037_1000553_pt1 | contig 28779 bp, 30 predicted proteins | sample JunL306m_MetaG_FD_148653 | JGI IMG/M metagenome (GOLD analysis project Ga0194037, IMG submission 148653) | Anoxic zone freshwater microbial communities from boreal shield lake in IISD Experimental Lakes Area, Ontario, Canada - Jun2016-L304-6m | ecosystem: Environmental > Aquatic > Freshwater >...
GCTGTATTTTTTTGCTTGTAATACAGTCTGAGTTGATTATGGCGCAGACACAAAATTTAATCTTTATTGGAGTTGCTAAGGTCAAGGGTAGTGTGTCATATAGTTATAAATTACAATTTACAGACTCTGCAAATAAAATATACGGCTATTCTGTTACAGATGTAATGGGGCCTAATGAAACGAAGACTGAAGTATTGGGTACTATTGATAATGATAAACAAAAGCTTTCGTTCAGGGAACGTAAGATCATATACACTAAGTCTAAAGAATCTAAAGACAATTTCTGCTACTTACATGCCGATCTGAAAATTACCAATATAAAGGGAGCTACTGCTCTCAAAGGCCATTTTACAGGTTATAAAGAAGATGCTAAAACTGTATGCGCAAAAGGTGAACTCCTATTATTCAGTGCAAACGATGTATTAGATCAGTTATTAAAGATAGCACCTAAAAGAGATTCTGTGGAAAAGGCGGATAGTAGCAAAATTGAGCACAGGGAAAACAGTAACATTACGAATGTGATAAAACTGGCACCCGGAAAAACTTTCGATTTGCATTGTCCTTCTAATACTTTGAATCTAGAAGTATGGGATGATAAGAATATCGATGGTGATATTATTACCATCATGCAGAATACTAAGTATATTTTGCAAAACTATACCCTGCAACGAGATCATAGATTATTACACATCGATCTCTCAGCCAATCAAACAGATACTTTAAAGGTGATAGCCATCAACGAGGGCTCAGAACCTACCAATACTGCTCGTATAAAAATTACTTCAGGCAATATGACTCAGTATATAGATGCCACCACCACTATCAGCACGCCCGTATATATATACTTGAAACAGGATAGCAGAAAGTAGTCATTTTTTTTTCACAGACAATTTTATGCTTTGTGGATGTTTTAAGCGAGGTATATCAAGCGTCAAACGTGATTTAATTTTCAGGATGAGCTATTTTGTTATCACGCATCGCTTGGTTGATCATTTTTATGAGTTTGGCATGTAGTGGTTTGTTGATCATAAACTTGCCGCTGCTTTTTGAGAAGAATTGACCAAATCCAGCCATACAAACTATACTGTCCTTACTGTTCCTATTTATTATTTCAGCCCTTACATCAATACTTGTTATTGCTGAATTATCTTTGAATAGATTAAACAGGCTGTCAATTTCAATATAATCTTGAGAATTTTCTTTTACAATAATTTTTCTTTTTTCATCTGTGTAAGATGTTATAAAGGCATTACAACTGATATCAATAAATGTTTCCATTCCAGGGTCCATATATTGAATGACAATCTCTTTTGTTGTTCTTTGTTTATTCTTTAGTGTATCAGCATGAGTAGATTTATCATTTTGCACATTTGGGTTATTACATCCTAATATGGCAATTATTGAACAAAATAGTATCATGCTCCTTTTCATAGGCTCAATATTAACATCCAAATCTAATATCTATTAGCAACTTATTACCCTTTCTCCATCTTACCCATCCGCTCATTCCTTTTGCAGGGCATTCATTACAGGCTGTATTACATTCTACATAGCACCATTCACCCTTTACTCGTTTTATAGTATAGGTATTAGTATTGTTTTCTGCTATCAATGTGTGCGATGTACTATCAGTGTATAAAGAAGTGTTTTTATCCAGTTTCAGTATCATGCCTTTCAGGTACACCTGCCAGGGCATATAGCTTACTTGCTCTCCGGCTACATTTCTTAGTATCAGTACTACTCGGTTATTTACCAGCACTTTATAATACTTATCGGCAGTCTCTACACAGTCTAGTATCAGTATGTTTTTATCAGGGTAGTAGTACCTGCTATGTACATTGCCGCTACTTACACCAGTATGTTTTATACAGCTATATACTTCACCGCTTACCTCATACAGTACCACACTATCCTTGCTACTCATTTTCTCCAGATCTACTTTCACTACACCATTCTTCAGTGTACCCTGTGCATATCCGTTTACCGCGTATATGTAGAATAATATAATGATGGCAACTGTGCGAATGCTCATAATATCAGAGTCGATGAATATTTTCACCAAAGATATACTGCCGATGCTACACATTATTTCCTTTGGAAAAGCCGACCTTTTTTCGTACTTTTACCATGCCTGCAAGACGTATTTTTTTCCTTTCATACGTCCTTTATATTGCAAAAATATCATCGGTAATTATTCGGTAACGATCGGTAATAAATCGGAAATCCATCGGTAATTTTCGGTAATCAGTCGGTAAAGATTCAGTAACTATTTTAGCTATACCCACAACACATTGTCGATTACCAAATGTTACACTGTAACCCAAATGTAACCTTTGAATTCTCACAACTCACTGATTATCAACCACTCAAACTTCTCGCTAACCATAAAAAAGTTTTTAAGAGAATGTAACCTTACGTTTTTTTATAGATGTCAATTCAATACTTTTATGAACATACTCAATATGAATACCATGTCTTTAATTAAAAATAGATCCTGCTTATTTATTATTTGTATTTGTTTCCTTTCTATTAACTCACTTGCACAGGATAAACAGAAAGTTTTTCAAATGCACGATAATGAATTTATTGAAGCGCGTTTGGGTAAAGTTTTTCCTGTAAATGAAATTCTTACATCAATCACTGGAGAATTAATTGATCTGAAAAACCTCCACGAACCTTTAATTGTTTTCTTAGGTTTTTGGGGTTGTCATCCTTGTGAATTTGAATTGCCCATATTAGCCAAAGTATCTAAGATGGGAAAATATAAAAACTATCATTTTGTATATATAACTAAGGACAGGCTTAACAACTTCGAAAAAGAATTATCCTCAATGCATTTAGATAGCTTAGGGAATATTAAAGTTGTTTGTGGCCAAGATACAATGATACATAAACGTAAATTGGATAACGGTTACCCTACAATGTATTTTATTAATTCAGATTATACAGTTTCACATATAGAAACAGGTGGTAATACTAAGGGTGAAGAAACAGTAGTACTAGAACCTTGGAGTAAAGAATTGGATAAATTGAAATGATTTCAAATACCCCATGTAACCCAAATGTAACTTTTGAATCCACACAACTCATTGATTATCAACTATTCAACTTCCCCTGTAACCTTAAAAAATTCTCTCAGAATGTAACTTTTGAATTTCAGCTCGCTCAACATAAATTTAACTAAGCCATAAACGCTCTTCACCTTTTTTCTACTCATTACACTATACATTTGTACCACAAACAATACTTATGCATCGCATCTCTCTCATATTCATAGCTTTTATATTAATATTTGCCACACCATTGTCATCATTTGCCTGGGGCAAAAAAGGCCATAATCTCGTGGCCGATGTAGCTGCCCGTTATATGGATGATGCTACCCGCAAAAAAGTACAACATTATCTGGGTTCCACCACTTTCGACGAGGCCAGTACTTGGATGGACGAGATGCGCTCCGACCATAGTTACGATTACATGAAACCATGGCATTATGTAGATTTCCCTAAAGGGAAATTATATAATGCCAATACTGAGGAAAATCTGGTGAATGAACTGAACAAGGTGATTGGCGAACTGAATAATAAGAGCAAACTCTCTGATGAACAGATAAAAACGGACATACTCATACTTTTCCATCTCGTAGGCGATCTGCATCAACCTTTACATGTAGGTTATGCTGATGATAAAGGCGGTAATGCGATCAAACTTACTTTTATCGACAAAGCAGATAATCTGCATTGGGTTTGGGACAATGGTATCATAGAAAATAAAAAGGTTATTCTTTCAGATGTAGTTAGGGAGGAGGCAAATTATACCCCTGCACAACTGGAACAGCTCAAAAAGATCAATATCGAGAATTGGGTAAATGCTGAACGTCCTTTATTGACCGCAGTATACGATTTCAACAATAATACCATCGATCAGGCTTACGTAGATCGCAATATTAAGACAGTAGAAACACAATTATTTATAGCCGGTATCAGACTGGCAGCCATTCTGGAGCAAGCATTCAAATAGATAATTGCAAATAATATATATGTGTATGTCAGTAAGCTATTGCTTATTATCAATATATTTTATAATTTAGCTGTCTATACATCCTTTCCTATTATTAGACTTTCGGCTATATAAGCACGAATACGTTTTTGATAATAATGCGTAAGATTTGATGAGACATTCTACTAAGCAGGATTTTGAAATGATACTGGAAAGTATTACCGACGGCTTTTTTATACTGGATAGGTCATGGCGATTTTCCTATATGAACTCCGCTTTTGAACGCATGTACCATTTTCGTAGAGAATTGTACATAGGTCGGGAATATTGGGAAGTGTTCCCTAAGTCTATGGAGCGTTCCTTCGGACCTCAATTCCATAAGGCAGTGAAGGAGCAAATGTCCGTTCACTTCGAAGAATTCTCTCCTACTTTACAAAAATGGCTTTCCGTAAAGGCATACCCATTTCATGACGGATTGGCAATTTATTATAGAGATATTTCAGAAGAGAAAAAGGCTCGTGAAAAAATAAAGGCTGATGAACACAACATGCGTCTGCTCATTAATAATACAGACGATCCTATTTGGGCCATTGATGTCAGTGCTAATATTATTCTATGTAATAATGCATTTAGTAAATGGATAGCTCACTTTATAGGCACAGAGTTACATAAAGGCGATAATGTACTTTCTTCAGAGTTTGGCAGGGCCTACATGGATAAGTTTGAGACTTGCTACAAAATGGCATTGGCAGGTAAGACATTTAGAGCAGTAGAAGATGTTATTATAGATGGCGAAAGAAAGTTCACTGCCATTCGTTTCCATCCTGTATACGATAGCAATGAAGTAATGATAGGTGTCAGTTGTTTTGCCCGAGACATTACCGAACAAAGAGAATATCTGGACAAAATAGAAGCTCAGAACAAAACATTATTAGAGATAGCAGCAATAGAATCTCACAAGGTAAGAGGCCCTATAGCCAATATTCTTGGCCTGTTACAACTACTGAACAATGATGATATAACCGACCCAATCAATAAGCAGGTGATAGAGGGTATCACTACTGTTACAGAAGGTCTGGATGAGATCATCACAGATATTGTTCGTAAATCCAACAGTATCTCTAACAGATTAGGTATAGACAATTAGCCTACCCAAGCATCGGGTGTCGTTTGAATTCCTTACTCCTATCAAACAGATAACGATAGGTAGCTAGTCTTCGACTACGATGTGTGCCAAGGTTCTCTGCAATGTTGATCATCTTAGGGTTGAAGTCGCCAATCCATTGCATTTCGTAGTCGTCATATTTAGGCGGGTGCTGTACTACTTTGGCTGCTTCTACTATTATATAAGCATCCACACCCTTACCCTGAAACTCCGGTATGACACCAAATACAAGCCCCACAAAACGGCTACACTTACCAAACTTCTGCATCCATAAGAAGCGCAGTTTCTCCAGCAAGCCGAATTTACCATTCAGGTGTTTGAAGAATTGGTTCAGATCGGGTAAGTTTACCCAAATGGCAATAGGTTCGTGCTTGTAATAGGCAAACCAAATGATGTTCCTATCCATTACAGGTTTCATCTTTTGGAACATCTTCAGCACAGTACGTTCGTCCAGGCTCTTACCGCCACCATGGCCGGCCCAAGCTCTGTTGTATACATGTGTGAAGTCTTTGGCATATTTACGCAGCTCTGATTTATTGATCCGTTCTGCTCTGTAATCTGTATCCTTGGCTATTTCTGCATGTCGTGTTTGATATTTATCAGGTAGTGTGTCCTGCACCTTCATACCGAAGCATACCTGATTGAAGTAGACTTGAAAGCCATAGTTCTCAAACAGTTGTTGGTAGTAAGGGGCATTATAGTTCATGCAGTATAGAGGCTCAAAGAAGCCCTCAACCAGTAAGCCCCACCAGCGGTCGCGCTCACCAAAGTTGATGGGGCCATCCATAGCTTCCATGCCACGCTCTTGCAGCCATTGTTTACAATGATCGAATATAAAGTTGGCAGCTACCTGATCGTTCACACACTCAAAGAAACCGAAACCACCTGTGGGCTGTTCCATCTTGTATTGCTTATTCACAAATGTGGCCACACGGCCTATGGCCTTATTGTTATCATCTCTCAGTATCCAGCGTACACATTCCCCTTTCTTGAAGAACTTGTTCTTAGTAGTATCAAATACCTCCTCTATATCCTTATCCAATGGACGGACCCAGTTCTTATCATCTCTGTATAAGTCTACGGCTATTTGCAAGAACAGTTGCTTATCGGCAGCTGTGCTTACTTCCTGCATGTGCATGTGCTATCTGCTTTTGGGGCTTTAAGATACGGAATTATGAAAAGCCATGAGCAGACTAGCCCAGTTTCTTCAAATAATCCAGTACTTCGGCCTTAGAGTATTCCTTGGGATTGAGCTGTTGGCCATATACTTTGTTGATATAATATACCAGCCTCTTCTTAGGAAATGTGGTCCAGAAGGTATTCATATCCTCTATCTTGTTGTTGTAGGCTACTTTCATATCATCCAGTTTTATGCCACGGTGGCTATAATCGAAAGTATAGGAATAGTCGTAGAGGCTGAGTTTGCCGGTATATACCAGCCTGTAAAATGTGTTTTCCTTAGCATCGAATTTGGTGAGGAACAGGCGTTGGTTATCCTTATCGGTAAGGTATAGGGTATGCAAGTTGGTATCTATGAGCTTGTATTTGGTGCCGGTACCTGCGGCATTAGTGATGGTTACTGTTTCCCCTTTTATATATAATGTGCCTCGTAATGTATCGTTGTTGTATACCGCGTAACCATTGTAATTCGTTTTGCGTATTTCATCAAATTTGTTGAAGTAATTATGGCTATGGGATGTAATTAACAAATAGCCACCACCGCCATGTGCGCATGTGTGGCCGCTATGCGCGCAGGCATGAGCGGCGGAGAATGTAAAACCCGCCATGGGGGATAGTATGAGAAGACAAATAAGGATAATGGTTAGCGTTTTCATATGCTGTTTTTTACAAAAATGAATAAGTGCCAGTTTGACCAAAATTAGACAACTTAGTTTAATGGCAGATTTTAGCAAAGCATATTTAGGGTTTCTTTTTGATTTTTGATTAGATTGCTGTCTTATGCAATGGCTATTCGTAATTCTGGCTGTGCTTTTGTCGTTAGGAGCAGGTTATTGGGTGTATCGCGCTGATAAGAAGCGAGCAGTGCCCTATCCGTGGATCACATCCTTACTTCGCACATTGGTGGTATTCCTTACTTTACTGTTACTGGTGATGCCTGCCATCACTATATCGCGCAATGAAGTGCAGAAGCCTGTGGTATTGTTCCTGCAGGATGATTCGCGCTCTATAGCACAGGCACTGAAAGCGGATACTACTACATACCGCAAGAATGCAGAAGCATTACTGGCCAAACTAAGCGACAAGTACAGAGTGGTGAAATGGGGTTTTGGTAATACAGTAACAGCAGATAGCCTGTATCACTACAAACAATCGGCTACAGATATAGCTACTGCACTGAGCAGGGCGCAAGAGTTCTACGGGCAACAAAATCTGGGAGCTATCATACTGGCTACAGACGGGCATTTCAACGAAGGTGCTAATCCGCAATACCAGAGCTTATCGCTGCACAATCCTGTGTACACAGTAGCACTGGGCGACAGTGCCGCAGAAAAGGACCTGCGCATCACACAAGTATATGCCAATAAGAGAGTATCGCTGAATAGCCAGTTTGAGATAAGAGGAGATATGGTGGCTACACTGTGCAAGGGCTATCAGAATGATGTGCGCCTGCAAGAAGTAGATGGAAGCATACTAGGCAATAGTGCATTGAACATCATCAGTGATAGGTACGATCATTCGGTATCGTTTACTGTAAAGGCAGAGAAAGCAGGTTTACATCATTATATCATCAGTGTGCCGGTGGCAGATGGTGAGCAGAATGTGGCCAATAACCGCAGAGATGTATTTGTAGAAGTAGTAGACGAGAAGAAGAATATACTGATAGTATCAGCAGCACCTCACCCCGATGTGAATGCTATAAAAGAAGCCCTGAGCAGCCTGGAAGGATATACGATAACAGTAAAGACGATAGATAATTTCCCTGCATCGCTGAGCGAGTATAATGTAATCGTACTGCACGGGCTACCCTCTGTGAACAGTAATATAGTACCGCAACTACAGGCTGCTAAAAAGCCTACATGGTATATACTGAGCAGCCAGACAGGAGTAGCTAATATAGCAGCATTGCAAAAGCCGGCTACATTGAATATAAGCCAAGGACAATTGCAAGATCAGTTTGCTACACTGAATACAGCTTTTACAGGATTTACACTGCCACAGAAAACACAAGCGGTGATGGATAAGATGCCACCGCTCGGTATGCTATCAGGTAATATACAAGCTATGCCCGATGCTATGGTCCTCTTTCGCCAGCGTAATAATGCCACACAGCCGGTATGGATGCTGAAACAAGGTGCAGTGCCTACAGCAATGCTGGCAGGTGAGGGTATATGGCGCTGGAGACTGTATGAGTACAGGCAGTTTGGACAGCATACGGTAGTAGATGAGTGCATCAGGCAAACAGTTTCATTTCTCTGTGCTACTAATGAAAAACCTTTTCGTGTGGAGCTGCCTAAGTATGTATGGAGCGACCAGGAATCTATAACACTGAATGCCTACCTGCTGAATGCCAATAATGAACAAGTAAATACACCCGAAGCACAACTGGCCATAACAGACAGTGCCGGGCGCAAACAAAACTACTCGCTGGAAAGAGCGGGGAATGCCTACCGCATAAATATAGGTGTATGGGCAGGTGGTACTTATACCTATACCGCGCATGTAAACTATGATGGTAAGGAACATGCAGTGAACGGGAGTTTTGTAGTGGAGAGCGTGCCACTGGAACTGATGGAGACAGGTGCTGACTACTCCCTGCTATACGGGCTGGCTAAAAAGTACAGCGGTGCGTTTGTACCAGCTAAAAATATCTCTTATCTGTATGACAGCATTAGCCATAATACGAGCATAAAACCTGTGATACAAACCAATACGGAGACCGTACCTTTGGTAGACTGGAAATGGTTCTTCTTCCTGATACTAGCCATAGCTGTGGGAGAATGGCTGCTACGTAAATACTGGCTGGCACAGTAAGGGAATATTGATAAGTTGTATTAATCTATGATGCAATGAAAAAGTTGTTTGTATTTTTATCAGTAAGCATAGTACTGACAGCGTGCAAAAACACGCCTAGCGGAAGCACCTCTAATGCAGACAGCATTAAAGTACCTATAAACAAAACAGACTCCTCACAAAACGCTATTGCTGATACTGAAAATGATTTTGCAGACTATTATGTTGCTATAGTTGATAAGGGTTATGACTATTATGCACTTGACAGATTGATGTATAGCATCGGTAATGCTTTGCATATGAAAGTAGATACACTGGGACGGTACTATAATGCAATAAAAAAGGAGATAGTATTGCCGGAAAATGATGAAGATGAAATGTACAGAGGTGAGTATTACCCAAGAAGAGATGGTGATGATTTCTTGAGTATCGAGCGTACGACCCTGTATGATAGTACTGAAAAAGAAGGTAATATGTGCCTAGTGGCAGGTTTATTTACCAATAAGCAAAGTGCTGACTCTGTACTGCAAGCGATAAAGCCTATAAGTGGTAATGGTTATGTAGTCAAGGCTAGTATTTATATGGGATGTTTACATTGAGTACACTTCTGTCGAGCTAATAATAACGGATAAATATTTAATCGACTGATTATGTTTTATGTGTATTCGCTTTTATTCCCAATATTAATACTAGAGGTTAACTATGTATTGAAACCTCCGAAGGATAGGAGCTTTCCTGCTCATATACATACTTTGCTACGTGTGTTGCTTTGTGAATGGGTGTACACATTTCTTATCTATTATATGGAGCTTGCAGAAAAGATAAATTCAGGATGGATATTCTATACACTGTGTTTTTTCTTAGCGCCAATAACTGTAATTATTTTATTGATAAAACTGATTTTCTGGGTTAAAAATAAAAAAACGCTCCAGAATAGCGAAGCAATAAATAAGTCTGATTCAATGATGAGTATAATTAATGAATATAGTGATAAAGGTTATTATATAGCTTTGTTAGACGCAGTTAACTGCCCTACCTTAAATTCATTTGTTATACAAATTGGTGTAGCATTCCGTTTCCCTAGTTACTATGGTAAGAATATGAATGCATTAGATGAGTGTATTAATGACCTCGACTGGCTAGAGGAGAAGAACTATGTATTGGTAGTATCACATTCTAAATTATTTCTTGCAAAAGAAACAAAGAAATTAAGAGAAGAAATGTGGCAATTACTTGAAAAGGTGAGATTTGAATGGGCTTCTGTGCCTAACTATGATGGCGAAGATATGTATAGAGAGAAAGCAGACTTTGTTATTATAAGACAGTAATATTTATGCGAGAGTTATTTTACACCAAATGTCCTTCCCACCTAATACATTTTTCGGGGTAGCTGGCAGCGTGCTTGTATATAAGGTTGCGTATATAGTCGTTGTCCTGATAAGGTTCCAGTTGTTCCTGTAGTGCATCTATATTCTTCAGTGCCTTATCAGAATTGATATATCCCATACCATAAAAGCTACCTTGTTTTATCAGTATGCAGCTTTGCTCGGCCTCGCTACGGCCCATATCTACTAATGCAAAAGTGGGTAAGTGTTTCTGAATCCAGCTAATGGCCTGCGCTACTTTTTCGTTATATACCTCTGGTGTAGCAGTAGCCATACAAGTAGTACCTGTGCATGTGTCAGCAGCCTCGCCATTACTACAATCGGCATCTTTGGCAATATTGCATAAGCGGGCACACAGGCCAAACTCTGTAATGAGCTGTCGCAGCCAATGATGCCCTTCGGCAATGGTATTGAAAGTATATACAGGTTTGAAGTGCTCTTTGTGTTTGTCTATAGCTAGTCGCAAATAACCTTGTCTGTCCTCGTAAGCAAAGAGGCCGAACTTAGGATGATAGCCTTTCTGACTGCGATTGTGTGCAGGCCATAGTTTGCGTATCTCTGTACTCTCCAGAATATGTGCCATCAGATCGGTAGCACAGGGTTTGTAAGTGATACGGAATATCTCCCGCAGGAAATCCTGTTTTTGTTTATTGGTCTTGTTGTTAGAGAAATGGCTTTTGATACGCTTCTGTAAATTTTTGGCCTTGCCTACATATATCACCTTGCCGGTAGCATTGTAGAAATAGTATACCCCCGGTGTAGCGGGTAAGCCGTCTACCTGTTCTACAGGTACATTAGGTGGCAGGTACTGTTCGCGGTTACGACCTTTGAGCATATCCAGCACGGCATTGTCCTTGTCGCGTTCCATAAGGTAAGTGAACAGATGTGCAGTAGCCATAGCATCGCCACCTGCACGGTGCCTATTGCCATGTGTGATCTCTAACTGATGGCAGAGCTTACCCAAACTATAGCTTTTAAGGCCAGGTACTATCTTACGACTAAGGCGGACGGTACATAATTTCTTTACATCCCAATCGTAACCCGCACGTTGTAGCTGGTACTTGATAAAAGAGTAATCGAAATTGACATTATGAGCTATGAATATCTTATCGTGCAGTAGCTGGTATATCTGCTCAGCCACCTCATCGAAAGTAGGGGCATTAGCTACCATATCGTTGGTAATGCCTGTAAGACCCTGAATGAAGTACGGTATGGGTTGTTGAGGGTTGATGAGCGTTTCGTACAGATGCAGTATCTCCTGTCCATCGTGAATGACGATAGCTATCTCGGTAATGCCATTGCCTGAGGCCTGGCCACCTGTGGTTTCGATATCTACTACTGCATATAACATCTGTGCGCCTCAAATTGACTTAGCCGATGACAAGGCTAAGTATTGCTAAGTTAAGTTAAGAATCAACACAACAGATGGATATGTTGATATAAAAAAGCGGACCTCGTAAGAGGTCCGCCTGAGATATAAATATATGGTAAGATGATATGGTTATACCATCGCTTTTTCTTTTTGACGTTTTATCTGTGTGACCATAGAGTTGAAGGCAAGGTCGAAAGATTCTGCGAAATTTTTGCTTTCGTGCTTTACAAAGAGTGTATGTTTTGGTATCGTCACTTTTATCTCAGCCACTTTATCCTTTATCTGGTGCACTACATTGTCGAGGATCAAAAATACTTCTACACTGAGTATTTGGTCGTGGAAGGTGGAGAACTTTTGTACTTTTTCGTTTACATGTTCCATCAATTTAGTGTCTGCATCAAAATGCACGGTACGGATTTGCACATTCATAATTGAACTGTTTAAAAGGTTAACTTATTTACCCACGGGGATGATTGAGTTTATGTATCTCCTTGAGTTTATCTATATTATTATGCGTATAAACTTGTGTGGCTGCCAGGCTGCTATGGCCCAAGAGGTCTTTTATAGCCTGTATATTGGCGCCGTTATTCAATAAGTGTGTAGCGAAAGTGTGACGCAATACGTGCGGGCTTCTTTTTTTGAGAGTAGAGGTCATGGTCAGGTATTTTTTGACCACCCTGTATACATAGCCTGCATATAAAGGTTCGCCACTTTCTAGTACTAACAGGTGTTTATCGTCATTGGCTATGAGTTTCTTTTTTTCAGTGATATAATTTTTTATTTTGTCCAGTAGCACTGGGCTTACCGGTACTAAACGTTCTTTGTTTCCTTTACCTAATATACGAATTTGTTTGAGGCTCCATTCTATGTCTGTTTCTTTTAGTTGCAACAACTCAGAGCGACGCATTCCAGTTTGGTAAAGCAAATCGCATACCAATCTTTCTGTATTGCCTTTAAAACCTTCATCAAATTGCAATTCTTCCATCAAATGCTCTGTTTCGCTTTCCTTCATGAACACAGGTAAGCGTTCAGGCAGGCGCAAGGCATGCATTTGTCTAACGGGGTTTTTGTCAACTAATTGTCGACGCAATAAATATTTATAAAATGAATTTAGCGTGGAGATCTTTCGGTTGATGGTACGAGCGGATTGTTTGTCATCTTTGAGAGATGCTAACCAGCTACGAATGTGAAAATGTTCTATTTGTTTTGCGTCTTGACAATCGAACTGATGGAGCATGAAGGCTTTGAATTGCTCCAGGTCATTTGTATAAGCTGTTAGGGTGAGTGGAGAATATCTTCTCTCAAACCTAAGGTACTGCAGAAAAACCGCTTGCCATTGCTCTAACATAGAAATACCTGCTATTGTAAATATACAAATTTACAATAGCAGGTACAAATCTTATTTATGAGAATAAGTTAGGATTAATCCTCGAATTTTCCGGCTGCCATTTGTTGGCGGTATACGGCTTTCAGAACTTCAGTACGGCGTCTAATAGATGGCTTAGTGAAAAACTGACGGTCACGTAATTGATTGAGAATGCGCGATTTTTCATACTTTTTCTTGTATTTCTTAAGCGCTTTGTCAATGTTTTCGCAATCTTTTGAATCTATGATCAACATAATATTATACCCCCTTTTGGTCTTTGAGGACTGCGAAGTTAGGAACTTTTTTTATTTGAACAAAAGTTTTTAGGGACTAAGCTGAAAACTGAATAATTTTGGGTGTAATATTACGTTATATACGTACAAGTGGCCTTAAGGGCAGTCATATGATTAAAAAAATACTATTTATTTTGTGTAGTGTGCTTGTATTGTACTCTTGTCAGAAGTGGCAGGATAAGCCTGCAGCAGATCCGCACCTGAGTAATAAGTATTGTAATGACCCTACGGCAGTGAATTATAATTGGGGTTTCCCGGGTACGCCGGATAATACGGTATGTTACTATCCTACTGATGTATTCAAGGGCACTTATACCTTTAAGGATTCTGTTTACCTGCCGGATGACTCATTGGCTTTTGTAAAGTCATATACCCTGAATGTAATAGCCATCAACCATGTGAATATGGCTGTGATGGGCTTTTGCGGTACATCAGACTCGCTGAAATTCACAGCAGGCAAGTATGGTATGGCCACCGCGGATACGAACGCTGTAAGTGGCCAGTTCTTTTGTAGGCAACTAGATACCCTGACCGGTAATCTGGTAATAGATAGTGCAGGATTTCAGATCAGTTTCAAGGTGCAGAGCGACACCGGATATACCATACATAGCGGTCAGGCTATAAAACAATAGATTTACAACATGTTTACCGGCATTATAGAAACAATGGGTACTGTATCTGAGATCATAACTTCGGGTACGAATGTTGATTTTTGGATAGAAAGTCTGATCACGTCTCAAATGAAAGTAGATCAGTCTGTGGCGCATAATGGAGTGTGCCTGACTGTTGTGGAAATATCGGGAACCAAATACAGAGTAACGGCAGTAGCGGAGACCATAGCCAAAACCAATCTGGGTAAATGGAAGGCGGGTGACCTAGTGAATATGGAACGATCGCTGAAAGTGGGGGATAGACTGGATGGGCATTTTGTACAAGGGCATGTGGATGCCAGAGCTACCTGTATAGAAAAGCAGACAATAGATGGTAGTTGGTTATTTCGTTTTCGTTTCTCTGTTGCATTTGCAGCATTAGTAATAGAAAAGGGTTCCATATGTATCAATGGAGTAAGCCTTACGGTATTTAATGTAGGTAAAGATGAGTGTACGGTTACTATTATTCCCTACACATACGAACATACTAATTTCCAAAACATAGAAGAAGGCTCCATTGTAAATATAGAGTTTGATGTACTAGGTAAATACCTGCTTAGGAAACAAGAAGTGGGGTAATCTTTTACCAGAATTTATCTTTTTTGGATGCGCCATCGAAGTGTTCTTCTTTGTCTTCTTCTTTAATATTTTTTCCGAATACCAAATTCATACCCATACGCAGGTTCATATTTTTACTATCCAGTGGTGTTACAGCAGCCCACCAATTGTCAGTAGCAACATACCATTGCATATTTAGGAACTGTAAAATTACAGCACCGCCCACGTTGAAAGTGGATGTGGACTTTGCAGTATAGGATAATGCACCTGTAAAATGATTGCCGAGTTTCAATTGATAACAAAGGGTGCCTGCATAAATGATTTGATCATTGAAACGAGTACCGCTGAGCTGTAATCCAAACAAATTGTGTTTTGTATTGTAATTAACTGTAGTGAAGAAATTATAAGGTAATGTGGTAGCGTAAGAACTATTGTTTTCTGCAAATTTGATCAGCTTTTTTAGTGAGTCTGTAAGATTTTGGGATGAGACGATATCAGTGTTGCCTTGAAAAAAGCTCTCAGCGTGGAAACCATCAAATGTGAATGCTGCTGGTCCGGCAGTATAATTATGTATGTTGCTGGTCCAGTTGATATAACCCAGATCATTGATGCCTGCTGATAAACTTAATTTAGGAGTGATCTCATATTTGGCCCCTAAGTCTATTGCATAACCCTTGTTCTTATTATTCATGATATAATCAGCACCGAAATAACCATCCTTTTTATCGTTACTATCAGGTATTCCACTCATCTGAACATTCATATTAGCAGTTGCTGTGAGCTGATAATAAGATGGATCTGTATATAATTGTATGGAAGTGGTTTTACTATTAATGTTTGTCTTTCCAAATAACATTTTGGGACTGAGTCCAATTGTTAAGTTGCCAAATCGTTTAGATAAGTGTAAAGCATATTCGCGATAATAGGTGGCATTGATTCCGAAATTGCCTATGTTCAAAGTTTGTCCAATATAGTGACCATTACCATACCATAATAGTTTGAAAAAATCGTTGGGGTAGGCAAATTGAAAATCTAATTTATCATTGATAGACAATCCGGCAGAGAATCCATGTGAAGCATAGTTGAATGAGAAAAGAGAGACTGAGGCACCAAATGCCAAGAAATTCTTACTATCCAATTTATCAATCAGTTTACCTAGATCTACGCCCATAGTATTGTTATCTACCCTATGGAATACATCATGGTAGCTGAAGCCAGTATTATATATATACATAGATACAGAAGAGAATACAGGTAGCCCAACTGAAACTTTTGCATCGGTCTGATTACTGGCATTGAACCACTGAGATTCTTGTAATTGTGGCAAGAATTTTAAGGTATAAGAATCTTGGCAGAAAGATGTAATTGGTAAACAACAGCAAAGGAATATGAGTAGTTTTTTCATAAAGTAGTTTTTATAAGCTAGTTGAGACATTTAACATGAAACGAAATCCCAATTTGATGTTGATGTTGTCAGATGAATGTATCTGCACAGAATTAGTGCCACTGCTTTTTAAGTTTCCACGTATAAAACCGTATCGGACCTTAGAAGCCATGATATGGTACCTATCGTGGTCGTAAATGAAATCGCTGGTGGCTAATGTGCTGCCATTTACTACCCCAGATGAATTGACAGGTGCCTGAGGTATGAGATTGTTAGTAGGTGTTATCAGTGAATCGAGAATATTATATGCACTATCTGCAAAATATAATTGTATAGAAGCATATACAGGGAAGGCATTATTGACCAACATCTTGAATTCTGCTTTTTGCAGGATATTGGTGTCCTTTGGCAAAGACATTTTTAAGGTATCCTGTAGAGAGAATTCTATGATCTTGAACCATGCAGGTAATTCTGCATCAGCACTGAGCGAGATAGTGCTTTGATCTGTAATAAAATTGTAAGGCATTCCGCCCCCCGGATTAATATCGATATGCCCAACATAGATCACCTGATTAGGTGCCGGGTTAAATATATTTTGGATAGTACTATTGGTACTATCTACCGTATAATTACTAGTATCTGTAGACCCTATAGATGTTGCGCCAGCCACTGAGATAGGAGAGATGTTCATATTTACATATACACCGTGATTTGTGAGACCATATAAGCTATCGAACTGCGCAGATACACCTAATCCTAATGAATTGGCGAATGCCAAATGTAGTTTGGGATTTTTTAAATATATCTGAGCAGTAAGAGTATTATTAAATACAGCAACATTTATTGTATCGTGCGGAATAGGAATGGAATAATGACCTAAAGTACCATCAATAAAGCTATACTTGATATTAGTAAGATCGATAGCTGCTGAAAGAGAATCTGTTGAGCTGTTGATGCTTTGGCCAGAGCCATTAATTACATAGTTGATCTTATAGGCCATGTAATTGCGAGTAGTATTACCATTTGTGAGATCTATAGTGTAATTAGACAAATCTATGGATACATCACTAGTAGAACTTGGATAAGAAATATTAGCATTTATATTTAATGCGCTACCACTAGTATTAATAATGTTAGGAAAAGAAAGTTGTAATGATATGTTCTGCCTGTATGTAGAAGCTAAATGAAAATTGAGGGTACCAGCTTTAATCTTAATATGCTCTAGTTGAGCGCCACTAGTATCAGTATAGCTGAAATGATTTGAAAACGAATCGCTTACAGTGCCTGTAAAACTAGGTATGGATAATGGAGTATGTAAACTGATAGGGCCTGAACTATAACTCTGGTTGGGAATAAAAATATAATCTGATGCTTTTGCTGAGAACAGTTTACCATCATAATGCAAAGAATACAAACCAGTAGAATCTTCAGTTACTACATTATTGCTTTTAACTAAGTTCTTTAAGGTTAGCTGTGCATTCAATAATGGGAATGCCCAATCGGGTGTCCAGTTGTCAATTTTCAAATTATTAAAAGCAAAGTCAGATTTCTTGATACAGCTAATACCTAGAACAGAGGTAACTAAAATGAAGTAGTATATTCTTTTCATAATTGAGTTTGTTTGAGATATATAATGACAGTTTAATTACTGTCAAATAATTATAGAGCTGAATGGTATTACTAAAAATACTACAATTAGTATGCCATACAATATACATTTTTTTTAGATGTGCATGGGGTAAAGTCTACAGAAAATGAAAAAGGATGCCTATAAGGCATCCTTTTTCAAGAACAATTTTGTGAAAACTAGTTTTGTGAATGTAAGGCTACTTTGTTGCCTTCAGAATCAACAAAGAATGCCATATGCCCTATTTCTGGACTGATATTGGTCTTGGGCATTATTATTTTACCACCAGAGGCTTCAATTTTTGCTATAACTGGGCTCATGTCAGGGTTGGCATTAAGGTAAATAACGCTTCCGTCCATTGAAGGCTTGTGCATAGGGCTTTGGCATAATCCGCCGGAAGCTTTACCATTACCGTTTTCGCCGGGGAAGAAAGCCATTTCCATACCCATCATACTGGTAGTATCCATTGTGATACTGAAGATGTTTTCGTAGAATGCTTTAGCACGTTTGATATCAGTTGCCGGTATTTCAAACCAGTTCAACGCATTTGTATTTTTGTCCATAACGAGTTTTTTGGAATATAAATATAGTCTAAATAGCTGTATGGAATTGTTATTAAATGATGAACATTATATATGTGAAATATTACTTTGATGGCTTGCCCAGTATATCAGAAATGAAAATTCCTTTTTCAGCATCTACAGACATAGTATGCCATGCCCCAAACATTCGGGAATCGGGCATGGTGGAATCTGTTTGTAAGTAAACCAGTTGCCAAAGGAATTGTTTGCGAAAATGGACATAATGGAGGGTTATTTGGGGTTTATCCAAGGTTCTCATACCTTTTTTAGTGGCGGTATCTATTGCTTCTTCTTTTGTAATGAAATGACATTCTTCACCTTTGAGCATATAGTCCGGTATGATATTCAGGTCGCGAGCAACGTTGAGTTGTAATTTGTTGTCTAGGTCTAAGGATACTACACCGGTAACTGTATTGTATTCGGGGCAATGTGGATAACTGTATTTGACATTATAGCGAACAAAGATGTTCTGTACTTTTCCTCGGGTAGAAAAATCGGTGTCTAATACAGACCATTCGGCTTCTTTTTTTCGTTGACCTTTATAGTTGTAATAAGTATGAGGATCGTAAGTGCAGCGTTTGAAAATAGACTCTCCCACCAAAGATCGCATTATACTATCTGCATTATGGCGTACTTGTTCGATAGTGTATTGTTGACCCATAGAAAAGAAGGGGCAACCAACTATTAAAACTAGAAATATAATGCGAAATAATGAAGACATAATTGACAGTTATTGGAAATAAAGTTACTATCGGTTATGTAAATATCGAGGGTTATTAATTATATAATTTGAATGATGTCCTTTAAGTTTTGAACTTCATAAGTAGGTTTTCTATTATGAGGGATAGCAAGAGGATTAAAGTATACCTGATCGATACCGGCATTCTGTGCGCCCATTACATCAATTTCCAAAGCATCACCTATCATGAGGCTGAATTCAGCAATAGAACCCGTAGTATTCAAAGCATATTCAAATATCTCCGGATGAGGTTTCATACTATTACTTTTTTCTGAAGTAATGACCTGAGAAAAATAGGAAGCGATACCTGAATATTGCAGTTTTTGCCATTGGGTTGTTTCAAAGCCATTGGTAATTAAATGCATATCGTAGCGTCCTTTACAATGCTCTAAAAGTGCCTTGGTATCAGGTATCAGTAAGGTTTGGGTAGGTAGTATTTCCAAATATGCTGCACTCATTTCATAGGCCAGAGCAGTATCTGTTACTTTGAGATCGAGCAGTGTAAGCCACATACGTTTCCAACGTAATTCCTCACGTTTAATAAATCCATTGCGAAAGCGTTCCCATAATCTGTCGTTGTGAACGACATAAATATCGTAGAAGGTCTTAAAGTCTGTAATGCCACGATCTTGCAGTTTGTATTCTTTGAATAACTGCTGTAAAGTGAGTTCAGAGTTCTTATCAAAATCCCAAAGGGTATGATCGAGATCGAAGAAAAGATGTTTATATACTTTAGCCATCTGAAAGTAGGAATAAAAGCAAAGAGCCACCGTTAACGGCGGCTCTAAAAAAAGAGTATGCTCAATATTATTTTTTACGATAGTATATCTTATCATCAAAGAACTCATTTACAGACTGTAACGCAGGGTTTGCCATACGTTCGTAAATGCGAGATATTTCGATTTGTTCTTTGTTTTCGTGGATCTCTTCCAGATTATCACCATGGACAGTAAATTCATCCAATTTGCGATGTAATTCTTCCTTCATAGTAACTGAAAGTTGATTTGCACGTTTAGCCATAACAGCAATAGATTCGTACAAATTTCCTGTCTTATCTTTTATCTTGATAACATCACGGGTTTCAACCAATGGGTTAACAGAAGCGAGTGATCTTTTACTTGTGCTCATTGCGTATTTTTTTAATTTTTAAATCGGTCAGAGTATATAATTTTTCTGCTTCGTGCAGGTATTTCGATTTTGGATAACCTTCTACCAGTTCATGATAAGCATTTAAAGCTATTGCAAAGCGTTCTTCCTGTTTTTCAAGAACACTGGCTTTGCCATAGTTATAAAACGACTTAATGATCATAAATTGATAGAAGTCACTGCTAGCAGATTCCGGAAAGTTACGTAATACGCTTTTATAAGCAATGCCAGAGGCCTTAAATTGATTGATATTAAAGTAAAGTTTAGCGGCATCTGCCTGTTTCATCTCTAATTTGGCACGTCCGGCATCAATATAAGTATTAGCATCCTTTATACGCTTACTGTTAGGATGAGTATTTACATAAGATTGTAGAGTTTCTAGGGCTTTTTCGGTATTTGTTTGGTCCAAAGAGTATTTTGGAGACATTTTAAATAAGGATACACCATGCATGAATTCGCATTCATCGGCATCCTTGCTCATTGGGAAAAACTCTACAAAATTCTTGAAATGATATGACGCAGAAAGATAATCTTTCATGTAATAAAAGCTATATGACCAGCGATAGTACAGCTGTTCATAGTTGCGTGTATTACGCATAATAGGTACTAGCTTTTCATAAAGCTGATTTGCCTTCAAGTATTCCTTTTTATCGTAGTATTCATTTGCCTTAGTGAGCTTAAAGTTCACATCATGGCTCTTGAGTACTTTTTCGTAGTTACCGCAAGAACTCAACAACACAGACAAGCTGAGGCAAATACACACAAAATGGATGGCACGATTATGCATAATGGGTCGCAAAAATAAGTAATACAGGCCTTATTCCCTAATTGTGCTGGTAAAAGTGTGTTAAAATATAAGGTGTCCACCATTTTGGCTCGATCTTCCACAGGTTATTCACATTTAATTATAGATATGCACATTCAATTGTGAGTTTGTGGCCTGAAATGACATAAAACGCTTTGTGGTAAAGGGTTTGGGTGTCACATGTGATTGTGGATAAATATGTTCTTCATTTTAGATGTATATTTGTGGGAAAGTGTGTTAATTTGTGGGAAGAAATGTAAATAATCATTGATGACGAACTTTTTAGGAGAATATGAAGTTGCTATAGACGCCAAAGGCCGCTTTTTGCTGCCTTCGGCTTTCCGTAAGCAATTACCTAAAGGTGCAGCTGAGAGCTTCGTCATCAATAGAGGTTTTGAACATTGCCTAACAGTATATCCGTTGGATAGCTGGAATATATTATCAGAAAAAATAAATCGACTTAACGATTTTAATCCTAAGGTTCGTGAGTTCAAGAGATTGTTCTTAAATGGAGCAACTATGGTAGATGTAGATAATGCAGGTCGCATATTGCTACCTAAGCCATTACAGGAATATGCGAGTATTAAAAAGGATATCATTTTCTCTGCGCAAGGCAATAAAGTGGAGATATGGGATAAAGATACTTATCACAATTATATACAACAACATTCTGCCAGCTTTAGCGATTTGGCAGCAGAGGTAGCCGGTGGAGATTTTATTAACCCATTTGATAGTCTTTAAATAATGGGTAAACCCACTTTTTACCACACGACGGTCCTTTTGCAGGAAGCTGTGGACGGATTGGCGATAAAAAGTAACGGTATATATGTAGATGCCACATTTGGTGGAGGAGGGCACAGCAGAGAGATATTGAAGCGGCTGGGGCCTGAAGGCAAGCTGATAGCCTTTGATCACGATGAAGATGCTTGGAAAAACATACCAGATGATAACAGGCTGATACCAGTAACAGAGAACTTTCGTTATGTGCGTAGATTTTTGAGATTGCATGGTTTTAATGAGGTGGATGGGATACTGGCAGATCTGGGAGTAAGTTCTTTTCAATTTGATACTGCAGAGAGAGGTTTCTCTATACGTTTTGACGGGCCGCTAGATATGCGCATGGATAAAAGGCAAGAACTGACCGCTGCACAGATATTAAAAACCTATAGTGAGATACAATTACAAAAGTTGTTTGAACAGTATGGTGAAGTGCGTAATGCAAAGCAATTGGCAAAGCATATGGTAACGAACCGTAAAAGAGTTTCACTGGTGAGTATAGAAGCCTTAAAGGCAATGATAGCGCCGGTGATGAAAGGAAACCCGAATCGTTATATGGCGCAATTATTTCAGGCATTGAGGATAGAAGTGAATGGAGAGATGGATGCGCTGAAAGAATTTTTGCAGCAAGGCTCACAATGTCTGAAGATAGGAGGAAGGATGAGTGTCATATCCTTTCACTCGCTAGAAGACAGAATAGTGAAACAGTATTACAAGAAAGGCAGATGGGATGAGCAAGAAAGTTTTCCCGGTATGGTAGAAGAAAGGCCACCGCTGAAACAGATACATGCAAAACCAATTGAGCCAACGGAAGAAGAAATAAAGAGAAATCCCCGAGCACGCAGTGCTCGTTTGCGAATAGCAGAGAAAGTAAATAATGAGTGACGAAAAGGACATACCACAACAGAAAGAAACACCTGCACAGCGTGTACGCAATGACTGGAAAGCGTTGCTTAATAAGGTGTCTTACAAAGGTATCGTCAATAACATCCCTTATCTAGCGTTCCTTGCATTATTGAGTGTAGTGTATATCACGAATAGTCATAGAGTGATAGAAACACAGAGAGAACTGAACAAGAATACCAAAGTGTTGAAAGAGTTGAGATGGAAGTATATGGACATCAAATCGCAATTGATGTATGCGGGGATGGAAACACAAGTGATAAGAAATGCAGCTAAAATAGGATTGAAACCATTGATGCTGCCTGCTTATAAAATAACAGTTGACACCACTACGACAAAACGATAGAAGTTTTGAATATTAAGAAGGATATACGGTTTCGTGTTTATGTTGCCTTTACAGGTGTATGCCTGTTTGGGGTAGCTATCCTCTTCAAAGCAGCTCTAATACAAGTAAAAGAAGGCCATGATCTGAAACTGTTGGCAAAGGAAATGCACACTAGAACAGATACGTTAATGTCGGAACGTGGTAATATATATACTGAGGATGGGTTGCTGTTATGTTCATCAATTCCTCAGTTTGATATACATGTGGATTTCTCTGTGATACAGCCAGATACTTTTCAGAAGTATGTAGATACGATAGCAGCGAAACTATCTCAAATAATAAATGATGGTACTGTCGATCAATACAGAGAAAAATTGATAGCGGGATTTAATGATACAGACAGGTATTTCCCATTACATAAAAATTTGCCTTATTATCAGTACTTGGCAATCAGATCATTGCCGGTATTCTCTAAGAGCAAAAACCATGGAGGGTTCATTGAAGATCCTAAAGAGAAACGTATCAATCCTTATGGAATGCTGGCTTATCGTACAATAGGATTGTGGAGAGAGAATAGTCCAACGATAGGATTGGAAGCAACTTATGATAGTATACTTACAGGAGTAAATGGTAGTAGGGTGGTGCAAAAAGCTACAGGCGGAGTATGGATGCCGGTAGACGGATCGGAAGTAGAGCCACAAAATGGCCGTGATATAGTAACCACATTAGACATCAGCATACAAGATGTTGCAGAACATGCGCTAATGAGTGTATTGCAACAATATGAATGTTTATATGGCACTTGTGTAGTGATGGAAGTGCAAACCGGTAAAATACGTGGATTGGTAAACCTTGGCCGTCAAACAGATGGTAGCTACTGGGAAGATCTGAACTATGCGATGATGCCTACTGAGCCGGGTTCTACATTCAAGCTGGTAACACTCATGTCCTTATTGAATGATAAATACATCAATATTCACGACATAGTAGATGCTCAAGGTGGAGCGATACATTTTGGTAATAGGGTGATGAAGGATTCACATCTAGGATTGGGTAGAATTACTATCAAAGATGCTTTTGCACACTCTTCTAATGCGGCAATGGCTAAACTGGGTTTTCAATATTATTATAAAGAACCTAATAAGTATGTGCAGCATTTACGTGACCTTCATTTGGATAAGCGTACAGGGATTGACCTGATAGGAGAGCGGAGACCACTGGTAAAATCTCCGGAAAGTGATGGATGGAGTGCTACCACACTACCATGGATGGCTACGGGTTATGAAGTGTTGATAACACCACTACATACTTGCATGGTATATAATGCAGTAGCAAATGGTGGAAAGATGATGAAGCCATACCTGATAAGTGCTGTAAGAGAATATGGAAAAGTTGTAAAAAAATATGAGCCTAGAGTATTGGTAGATAAAGTGGGAGATTCCAGTACTATATCACAGTTGCAGGAATGTATGCGAGAAGTGGTATTGACGGGTACTGCTAATAGTATCAAATCGCCATATTATGGCATAGCAGGAAAAACCGGAACAGCACAGGTAGCAGATAAAGGTATCAAATATACAGATGGCGTATATCAGGGGTCATTTGTTGGTTATTTTCCATCAGATAAACCACGATACACCATAGCCGTAGTGATACGTACCAAACCGCATTCCAGCGCTTATTATGGAGGAACCATTGCAGCACCTGTGTTTCGGATGATAGCAGATAAGGTTTTCTCAGCAGGAGAAGAAGGTTGGGGTGGCGCATTGGATAGTTTTTCAAAAAGCGACAATCATAAAATTCTGGCCAAACTATCAACTACCAAGAACTACCAGATACTGCTAGGTGCTGTTGGAAAGCCGATAGCGACAGACCTACAGAAAAATGAAATAGCGCAGATAGTGACAGACTCCAGTAAGCAAGTAACACTTAAAAGTAGGGCTGTATATATAGGAAGAGTGCCTGATGTAACAGGTATGGGACTGAGAGATGCAGTTTATCTGCTGGAGCGTCAGGGAATGCAAGTGCAGGTAATGGGTAAAGGGTCTGTAAAAGCACAGTCAATAACCCCGGGAGTAAAAGCAGAAAAAGGACAAACAATAACATTGCAGTTAAGCTAAATAAATGCCAGCATTACAAGACATATTAGTAAATGTACAGCCATTGCAGGTGACAGGCAATCTGTCTGTTAATGTGAGCAGTCTTTGCATAGACTCTCGCAAAGCAAATGCAGGCAGTGCTTTTATTGCTGTAACCGGTACTACAGTTGATGGACATATGTTCATAGACACAGCAATTTCTCAGGGAGCTGCAGTAATAGTTTGTGAAACATTGCCAATTAAGAGAAATGAGAATGTGACTTATGTGCAAGTAAAGGACAGTGCTGCAGCAGCAGGATTGATGGCAGATGCTTATTATGGCTTTCCATCAAAACATATGAATGTTGTAGGAATAACCGGTACTAATGGTAAGACCACTACTGCTACTTTATTATATAAGTTGTTTGAAACATTAGGACATAAATGCGGACTGATCTCTACAGTGCAGAATCACATTCATGATCAGATAGAGATAGCTACCCATACAACACCTGATTCCGTAACTCTACAAGCATTGTTAGGACGTATGCAGGCAGCGGGTTGTACACACGTATTTATGGAGGTGAGCTCTCATGCAATTCATCAGCGTAGAATAGAAGGTATACGATTTGAAGGTGGAGTGTTCACTAATATCACACACGATCATTTAGATTATCATAAAACATTTGATGAATATATACGTGTTAAAAAAAGCTTTTTTGACGAATTGCCTGAAGGGACATTTGCACTTAGTAATGTAGATGATAAGCGTGGTATGGTAATGCTGCAAAATACAAAAGCAGAAAAAAACACATACAGTCTGCGTGTATTAGCTACAATAAAAGGTAAAGTTCTGGAGAATAACCTTACAGGGCTAGTGATGGTAATAGATGGACATGAGGCGCATTTTAGAATGATTGGCACATTCAATGCTTACAATCTATTGGCAGTATATGGTGCAGCAGTACTACTGGGAGAAGAAAAAAGGAACGTACTGGCTGTATTAAGTGGCCTGCATGGTGCAGCAGGAAGGTTTGAAACCTATATGTCTACCAATGATAAAGTGCTGGGTATAGTAGATTATGCTCATACCCCGGATGCATTGATCAATGTGTTAGCTACAATAAAACAATTGCGTACTAACGGGCAGCAAGTCATAACTGTAGTAGGATGTGGTGGTGACAGGGATAAAGCAAAACGTCCTTTGATGGCTGAAGTGGCTTGCGAGCACAGTGATAAAGTAGTATTGACTGCTGATAATCCAAGGAGTGAAGATCCGGAAGTGATATTGAATGAAATGGAGACAGGCTTATCACTACCGCAAAAGAGGAAAGTATTGCGCATTTCTGATAGAAAAGAAGCAATAAAAACGGCATGTTCTCTGGCGCAGCCGGGAGACATATTGCTGATAGCAGGTAAAGGACATGAAACATATCAGGAAATAAAAGGGGTGAAATATCCTTTTGATGACCGCGAAGTATTAACACAAACATTTGAACTACTAAACAAATAATATAAACAGTAAATGTTCTACTACCTGTTCACATATCTGCGAGAGCACTTCGGATTATTCGGTGCCGGGATGTTCTACTACATCACTTTCCGTGCAGCTATGGCTATTATTCTTTCTTTGATCATCACTACTGTGATGGGAAAGAGAATAATAAAATTCTTGCAAAGAAAACAGATAGGTGAAACTGTCCGTGATCTGGGATTGCAGGGAGAAAATCAGAAAAAAGGTACCCCTACAATGGGCGGGCTTATCATAATAGCAGCTACGTTGATACCGACTCTGTTATTTGCGAGAGTGTTGAATGTATATATCGTACTAATGATAGTATCTACTATATGGTTAGGTATTGTAGGTTTTATAGATGATTATATCAAAGTTTTCAAGAAGAATAAAGAAGGACTAGCTGGTAGATTCAAGATAATGGGACAGGTGGGTCTAGGTATAATAGTGGGTGTTACTATGTATTACAATCAGCATGTAGTAACAACACGAGAGGTACTGCCGGGAAAAGAAGTATGCAGAAATTCTACAGAAAAATCACTTGGTACTCTATTTATCCGTAAAGATGAAGCAGGTAAAGAGCACCAATATGTGATGGTACAAACAGCTACCACTACTATACCTTTTGTGAAAACCCATGAGTTTAGTTATGCTAAAGTCGCCAGCATATTCGGAGAGAAAGGATTAGATATTGCAACACCTATAATATATGTATTGTTTGTGATTTTTATCATCACGGCTGTATCGAATGGGGCCAATATTACTGATGGATTAGATGGTCTTGCAACAGGAGTGTCGGCTATTATTGGTATTTGTCTTGCTGTATTTGCATATGTGTCAGGTAACTACATTTTTGCAGATTACCTGAATATTATGCACATACCTAATTTGGGTGAACTATCCATATTCATTGGTGCATTTGTAGGTGCTTGTGTAGGGTTCCTTTGGTATAATGCATATCCTGCTCAGGTATTTATGGGTGATACAGGTAGCCTTGCATTAGGTGGTATCATTGCTTCTCTTGCCATTATTGTTCGTAAAGAATTATTGATACCCATTATTTGTGGTGTTTTTTTAGTTGAGAATTTGTCAGTAATGATTCAGGTGGCATATTTCAAGAGGACAAAAAAGAAATATGGAGAGGGTCGTAGGATATTTCTGATGGCACCATTGCATCACCATTATCAAAAGAAAGGATATCATGAAAGTAAGATAGTAACACGATTTTGGATAGTGGGGATTATACTGGCAATATTGAGTATTGTAACATTAAAAATGCAATAGTGAGTACAAATCACATAAAACGACTTGTGATACTAGGCGCCGGAGAAAGCGGCGTAGGTGCTGCATTGTTGGGTAAACAGCAGGGCTGGGAAGTGTTTGTAAGTGATGGGGGTACTATTAAAGAAGCATTTAAAAAAACGATGCTACATGCGGGGATAGAATTTGAAGAAGGTAAACATACTATGAACAAAATATTGATTGCACAGTGTGTAGTGAAAAGCCCTGGTATCAGTGAGAAAGTAGAGGTGATGAAACAAATTCGTGCTGCTAAAATAGAAGTATGTAGTGAGATAGAGTTTGGATTTAGATATAAAGGGGATAGTAAGATAATAGCGATAACTGGTAGTAATGGTAAAAGTACCACTACGAAATTAACGTTCCACCTGCTGAAAAACGCAGACTATGATGTGGCAATGGTTGGAAATATCGGTTACAGTTTTGCTAAACAAATAGCAGAGCAACCTACAGAATGGTATGTGATGGAGGTAAGCAGTTTTCAGTTGGACGATATACATCAGTTTCGCCCGGATATTGCGGTGCTGCTGAATATTACTCCGGATCATTTAGATAGGTACAATTACAAGTTTGAACACTATACTGCAGCCAAATTTAAGATCACAGAAAATCAAACATCAAAAGACTATTTCATTATTAACCTCGATGACCATGTTATTAAAGATTACTTGGCTTCCCATTCACCTAACGCAAAAAAAATATTTTTCACGATGAGCGAACATAACATTCCGAACGAAGGGAGCTATATCCACGACGAGCAAATGCACATACGGATAGATGGGGATGATATGGATATGTCAATTCACGATCTTTCTATTAAAGGGAAACATAATCAATATAATAGC
>Ga0194037_1000554_pt1 | contig 28758 bp, 23 predicted proteins | sample JunL306m_MetaG_FD_148653 | JGI IMG/M metagenome (GOLD analysis project Ga0194037, IMG submission 148653) | Anoxic zone freshwater microbial communities from boreal shield lake in IISD Experimental Lakes Area, Ontario, Canada - Jun2016-L304-6m | ecosystem: Environmental > Aquatic > Freshwater >...
GGGCGAATTCATTCGCCCAGTCTGTAAAACGGAATAAGACCACCCAAGCGTAGCGCGGGGTGGCGATTCCGGCGCAGCAGCCGTGCCTATGCCGGAAACGCTTTACTCGCTTACGCTCGTAAAGCCTTATTCCGGCCTACAGGGGAGGGTTGATATTGGGTTTTGATAAATTAAATCCCACGTCAACGATGCCCCCTTCGTTTTTTTTCTGTTTTTTTTTAAGTCATCATTGGAGTAAACAATGAAAGTATTTTGGTTTTTGCCCACACATGGTGATGGCCGTTATTTAGGGACTAGCAAACAGGCTAGACCGGTTAATCATCATTATCTAAGTCAAATTGCTAGAGCTGCTGATGAATTAGGCTATGAAGGTGTCTTAATTCCCACAGGAAAAACCTGTGAAGATGCTTGGGTAGTCGCTTCCTCTTTAGTGACTTTAACTCAACGCTTAAAGTTTTTGGTTGCTTTACGCCCTGGTGTTATTTCACCTGCAGGAGCTGCTAGGATGACGGCAACTTTGGATCGATATTCCGAAGGTCGTTTATTAATCAATATTGTTGTGGGGGGCGACGCTGCACAATTGGCCGGTGATGGTATCTATCTTTCACATGATGAACGATATGATGATGCAGAAGAATTTTTTCATATCTGGCGTGAGTTATTAAAAGGTGAGGAAGCGGTTACTTTCGAAGGTAAATATCACAAAATTGATGCCGGACGATTGTTGTTTCCTGCCGTACAAAAACCAAATCCGCCGCTATACTTCGGTGGCTCTTCTGAATCAGCACATGAATTTGCTGGCAAATATGTAGACTCTTATTTAACTTGGGGCGAGCCTCCCGCTAAAGTCGCTGAAAAAATTGCCGAAGTTCGTTCTAAAGCAGAAAAACATGGTAGAACCGTGACGTTTGGTATTCGATTACATATTATTGTAAGAGAAACTGAAGAAGAAGCATGGCAAGCTGCTGAAGATTTAATTAAATATGTTGATGATGAAGCTGTTGAAAGAGCTCAGCGTGCTTTTAAACGTTCAGATTCTGAAGGCCAACGACGTATGGCAGAATTAACCCAATGGGGCGGTTCTCGTACTCGAGAGGCTTTAGAGGTTTCACCTAATTTGTGGGCGGGTGTGGGCTTAGTACGTGGCGGTGCAGGAACAGCTTTAGTCGGCGATCCGCAAACAGTGGCTGATCGTATGCAAGAATATGCCGACTTAGGTATCGAAAATTTTATTCTATCTGGTTATCCTCATCTTGAAGAAGCTTATCGTGTTGCTGAATTATTGTTCACTTTATTGCCAGTTGATTATGTTCAGTCCAGAACGGGTGATGTCGTACATTTAAGTCCTGTAGGTGATACCGGTACCGTTGATTTGACTACTGAGTTAAGAGTGTCTGCATCATGAGTCAGCGTTCCCATTATGAGTTACCAATTTGGTTAAATTGGATAAAAGATGCTAGTGGTTGGTTGCTGCCCATTTTGTTAATAGCATTTTGGGACATCGCTGCACGTAACGGCTGGATCACCTCAAAAATATTGCCAGCACCCTCAGATATTGTTCATGCTGCGATTAATCTAAGTCTTTCAGGTGAGATATTTAAAAATATTTTAATCAGCACCAAACGGGCGGCTGGTGGCTTATTAATTGGTGGTTCTATCGGTTTAGTTTTAGGCTTAATAAATGGGATCTTTAGACCGGCTGATCGTTATTTAGATACCACGATACAAATGATCAGAAATGTACCGCATCTAGCTTTAATTCCCTTAGTAATTATTTGGTTTGGCATTGGTGAAGAGGGCAAAGTATTTCTAGTTGCTTTAGGTGTGTTTTTTCCGATTTATGCAAATACCCATCATGGCATAAAAATGGCTGATCCTCAGTTACTTGAGATGGGTCGTGTTTATGATTTGAACCATTGGCAATTATTTACTCAGATTATTTTCCCTAGTGCGCTGCCATCAATACTGGTAGGGCTTAGGTATGCGCTGGGTTTTATGTGGCTGACCTTGATAGTCGCTGAAACCATTGCGACGACTTCTGGCATCGGCTACATGGCTATGAACGCCCGAGAGTTCATGCAGACAGATGTCGTGGTTTTAGCTATTTTGATTTATGCCTTGTTGGGTAAGTTGGCGGATACTGCAGCACATTTTCTTGAATTGAAGTTGCTGCAATGGCATCCAAATTTTAGACATAGTTGATAAAAATTAAAGAACAAACTGTTAAAGGGAGCGCTATATGTCCAATCAAAACTTAAATATTCGTAGAGAACGCCCCACTTATCAGGCTTCTAATGATGTCAAACATAAAATGAAAGTTGAGCAAAAAGTGAATCAAAAATCGACTTCTGGTATTGCGATACAGATAGAAAATTTAAGTAAAAGTTTTGGTGATATCAACGTTCTTGAGAATTTAAACCTAGATATTAAGCCAGGTTCTTTCGTCGCTATTGTGGGTCGTAGTGGTTGCGGTAAAAGCACATTACTACGATTGATTTCTGGTCTCGATCAAGCAAATGTAGGCTCTATTTATTACGATGGTAATCAGCATAATTCAATTAATGGCGATGCTAGATTCATGTTTCAAGAGTCGCGTCTACTTCCATGGCAAAGCGTCATAAACAACGTACGCTTGGGACTTAAAAAAGCTGAGTTTCCTAAAGCGCTAAATGCCTTAAAACAAGTCGGTCTCGAGGCTCGAGCCGATGTTTGGCCTTCGGTACTTTCAGGTGGACAACGGCAGCGGGTTGCCTTGGCAAGATCATTAGTACATGAACCGCGATTATTGTTATTGGATGAGCCTCTCGGTGCTTTAGATGCATTAACGCGCATTGAGATGCAGAATTTAATCGAGAGGCTTTGGCGGGAACTTGGTTTCACCGCTATTTTAGTGACTCACGATATATTCGAAGCAGTTGCTTTAGCAGATCGGGTTATTTTGCTTAATGAAGGAAAAGTTGACTTAGATATTACCATCGATATTCCAAGACCAAGACAACGCAGTGATGTGGAATTGAACCGCTTAGCCGAAGAAATTCTGCAAAGAATTTTGACAACACCTGTTACTTCATGAGTGTTCATGTAATTCAGTAACATTGTTATTACTCTCGTATGTCGCGCCGAGCACACATCGGTATTCATAAATCAAAGCATTATTTTTCTTATAAATCACTGAATGGCTGCGTAACTTCAGATAAAAGTAGGCACTTATGACAACTAAAGCACTTTATCTTCTAAAGCAAAAGCTAAAAGAAACCGCCGCACAAAGAGATCAGCTGGGTGGAACCGCTTTTCATGAAAGGCAATTGATCAGAGACAGCGGTTTATTACGACTTTCTTTACCGAGAGAGTTTTCTGGTGATGCTCAAAAGTGGCCAGTTATATTTCATACGGTTAGGGAAATAGCCAGTGTCGACAGTTCCTTGGCGCATATCCTAGGTTTTCAATATTTAATATTAGCTACTATTAATTTGTTCGGAACGCCCGCTCAATCGGCATATTTTTTTGCCGAAACAGGACAAGATAATTTGTTTTGGGGTAATGCTTTAAATCCATTGGATACTAGAACATCGGTAACGAGAGTCGATGGACACTTATTGATTAATGGCCATAAGAGTTTCTGTTCAGGCGCACGTGATTCAGACCGCTTATTAATTTCTGCTTTGAATGAAGAGGGGCGCTTATTAGTTGCAGCGATACCCAGTTCTCGTAAGGGTATTAGCATCCATGATGATTGGGATAATATCGGTCAACGTCAAACTGATAGCGGCAGTGTCGAGTTTAACCAAGTTGTGTTATTTGAGGATGAGATTTTGAGTTCACCTGGGCCTTTAGGTAGCACTTTTGCCAGTTTGAGACCGCTCATTGCTCAGCTTTCCTTTTGCAATATTTATCTAGGTATTGCCTTAGGTGCTCTTAAAGAAGCTGTTGTGTTTACCAAAACCCAGGGGCGGCCATGGTTTAATTCTGGTGTACAGGAAATAGCTAAGGACCCTTATATTCTTCGCCGTTACGGAGAACTGAGTGCTGAAATTAGCGCGGCTATTGCGCTGACCGATAATGCCGCTTTGAATCTTCAAGCGGCTTGGGAGCAGGGCGATAACTTGACGCCAGAGGAACGAGGGCAATGCGCTCTAGATATTGCCGCTGCTAAAGTGATTACTACAAAAACGGGTTTGCAAGTGAGTAGTCAAATATTTGATGTGATGGGCGCAAGAGCCACCACTGCCAGCTTAAGGCTAGATCGATATTGGCGTAATGTTCGTGTGCATACCTTACATGACCCTGTTGATTATAAGTTGCGAGATTTGGGTGATTGGGTACTTAACCAACACTTGCCTACACCTACTTTTTATTCCTAAGCTAGCGTTAACACAAACACCTAAAGAGAATTATCAATGACAAAAATAATAGATATGCGCAGTAGACCTTCGTTTCTACATGATTTTTATGGCGCAACTCCAGGTACTGATGAATATGAAGTCGCAAGATGGTTAAACCGTCGTGTGGGTTCTAAAGATGATGAGCATTTTAAACGCTCAACAACCATAGAGGCTTTTGTCGAAGAAGTGCGAGAAGTGGGTATAACGGCATCAGTCGTTGTCGGTCGTGATACGCCCAGTTTAAGTATATCTAATGATAGGATTTTAGAGATAACTGCGCCCTATAAAGAACTAATAGGCATTGCTTCAGTCGATCCACAAAAATCAAATGCCGTTGCAGAGATTGAACGCGCTGTTAAACAGTTAGGTTTTAAAGGTATTAATATTGAACCCGGTTTTGGCAGTCCGGCACTTAAAGTGGATGATTTACTCATTTATCCTATTTATGAAGCCTGTGAGCAATTGGGCGTTCCGGTATTTTTAATGTCAGGCCCAACTACGCCGGATTTGGAATATGCAAATCCCGCTGCAGTGGCTAGACTTGCTCGTGCTTTTCCTAAGTTACAAATTGTTTGCTACCACGGTTACTATCCTTATGTGAGCGAAATGATCGGCGTGGCTTTTCGTTATGAGAATGTTTACGTGGTGCCGGACATGTATATTTTTCTGCCAGGCGGCAGTTTATATGTAGAAGCGGCCAACGGTTTTATGAGAAATCAATTGTTATTCGGAAGTTCCTATCCATTTCGGGCTATGGGACAAACTGTTGACGATTTTATAGGGTTGGGTTTCAAAGGAGCGGTATTAGACGATGTGCTCTTTAATAATGCCACTCAGTTATTAAAATTTGATATTTAAAGTGATATGCAAACTATAAACAATGAAGACTTGGTGTTGACTAGCGAAGAAATTGAAACTGATGTTTTAGTAATCGGTGGTGGCACAGCAGGACCTATGGCAGCCATCAAGGCTAAACAACAAGATCCAAGCTTACGAGTGTTATTGCTAGAAAAAGCCAATGTCAAACGTAGTGGTGCTATTTCTATGGGCATGGATGGACTTAATAATGCCGTTATTCCTGGTTATGCTACACCTGAACAATACGTCAAAGAGATCACTGTCGCTAACGATGGTATCGTCAATCAAAAAACGTTATTCGCTTATGCTGAAAATAGCTATGCAATGATCGAGGAGCTTGATAGCTGGGGTGTTAAGTTCGAGAAAGATGAGAATGGCGACTATGCAGTAAAAAAAGTTCATCACATGGGCACTTATGTTTTACCGATGCCAGAAGGACATGATATTAAGAAAGTGCTGTATCGCAAATTAAAACAAACCAGAGTCAATGTCACTAATCGCTTAGTCGCTACTCGTGTCTTGATTGCAGACGATGGTAGGGTAGCTGGTGCTTTGGCCTTTGATTGCCGTAGTGGTGTTTATACGGTTATTAGAGCTAAAGCAGTCATCCTTTGTACGGGAGCGGCTGGCCGTTTAGGTTTACCTGCATCGGGTTATCTATTTGGAACTTACGAGAATCCCACTAATGCCGGTGATGGCTATAGTATGGCTTATCACGCGGGCGCTGAATTATCTGGCATAGAATGCTTTCAGATTAATCCTTTAATCAAAGATTACAATGGCCCAGCTTGTGCTTATGTGACTGGTCCCATGGGCGGTTACACTGCAAATGCTCAAGGTGAACGTTTTATTGAGTCTGATTATTGGAGCGGTCAGATGATGCAGGAGTTTCATCAGGAATTGGCTGGTGGCAAAGGGCCTGTGTTCCTTAAGGTCGACCATTTAGCCGAAGAAACGATTTCAAACATTGAAACGATATTACACAGTAACGAGCGGCCTAGTCGTGGACGATTTCACCAAGGAAGAGGCACAGATTATCGTGCTGACATGATAGAGATGCACATCTCTGAAATTGGTTTGTGCAGTGGTCATAGTGCTTCAGGTGTTTGGGTTAATGAGCATGCAGAAACCACAGTGCCTGGACTTTATGCAGCCGGTGACTTGGCCTGTGTTCCTCATAATTACATGCTGGGGGCTTTTGTTTATGGTCGTTTAGCCGGTGAATCTGCTGCGAGTTATTGCGCTAACAACGAATTAGCAGTGGTCGATACTAAGCAAGTGGAGGCTGAGCGTCAGCGAATTTTTGCTCCATTAGCCCGTAAGCACGGTCTTTCACCTACTCAAGTGGAATATAAGTTACGCAGATTGGTGAATGATTATTTGCAGCCACCTAAAGTTGCGAGGCGTATGGAAATAGGCTTAGTTCGTTTTGAAGAAATTCGTGCCGATTTGCAGCAGATGGTCGCAAGCAATCCACATGAACTGATGCGAGCGGCAGAAGTTGGCTTTATCTTAGATTGTGCAGAAATGGCGGCTAAAGCTTCGTTGTTTCGAACAGAAAGTCGTTGGGGGCTTTATCACGCTCGTCAAGATTATAGCGAACGTAATGATGCCGAATGGGCTGTGCACGTTCAAGTACAAAAGGATCAATCGGGTAATATGTCGGTCTTTAAAAGAGCACTGGAACCTTATGTTGTTGAACCTGATGATGAAGAAAAAGCGGTATACCAGCAAATACGTATTCAGCCTAAAGGCGCTGTTGTGTCATCAGGAGTAAGTCATGAGCTTTAGTCCTATAGATTTTCCGGTTAAGGTGGATTTGAATGCTTGTATTGCCGATAAAGGTTGCACAGTGTGTATCGATGTTTGTCCTTTAGATGTATTAGTTATTGATCCCGCTACTGGCAAAGCCGGTATGAAATATGATGAATGCTGGTACTGTCTCCCTTGCGAAAAAGATTGCCCAACCCAAGCAATCCGCGTGGATATCCCCTATTTACTAAGGTAATGAAATGGAACTGGAATCAATATTAAGATCCCGTCTGGCTGATCCTGATCCCGTTGTCAGACGTATTGCGCTGATCGAATTAGTCGATGAAACTGACCCTGATACTGCTGAACCCTTTTTGATTTCTGCTTTGCAGGATGCTAATAAAGCCGTTCGTATAGAAGCAGCGCAAGCTCTTGAAGCACAAGATACTCCTGAGGCTATTAGCGGATTGTTAAAAGCTTTAGAAGATACTGAACCCACTGTGCGTGAAGTAGCAGCACAATCTTTAAGTGCGAATAAAAATCATGAAGTAGGGGCATTATTGCTTGAATGGACTGTACATACTGATAGCGATGTTCGTGTCGCAATTTTTCGAGCATTACGGGAACTACGCTTAACGGCAGCAACTGTTCCAGCTCTTAAGGCTTTGGTAGATCAAGATGCTAGAGTACGAAGAGAGGCTGTGGGTGTTTTAGGCTGGTTGAAAGATGTTACTACCTTGTCACAATTGGTCAATTTGGCAAAAACAGATCCTGATACCGAAGTAAGGCGTGCCGCAGTCGGTGCTTTAGGTTTTGCAGCCGATGATACTGTAAGAATTGCCGTTGATTCGGCCTTGTTCGATGTTGATTGGCAAGTGCGAGAAGAGGCGGCGACTGTTGCGGGTAAGCTGGGTTTAGACTCGCTAGTAGCCTCTTTAATTCGAGCCCTAGAGGATAGTTATTGGCAAGTACGACTTAAGGCGGCGCGTAGTCTGGGTCGACTTAAAAATAACCATGCTGTACCCGCGTTATGCGAGGTGTTGCAACATCCCATTAGTAATTTACGTAAAGAAGCCGCTTTAGCTTTAGGCGAAATTGCTGATCCTGCTGCCTTATCTTATCTTGAAATAACGATAAAAGACCCCGATCCAGATGTACGAAAAGCCGCTAATCTTGCTGTGAGTCGTATTACTTTGGTTCGTAACAAATAACGATAACCATTAATAATTTATGTAGGTCGGGTTAGCGATAGCGTAACCCGACAGGATGCACAGGAAATGCTTGGCTTACGCTATCGCTAATCCTACCTACATGCTTTGAAAAAGATAGTTGTAGGCCGGAATAAGACTTTTCGAGCGAAAGCGAGTAAAGCGTTTCCGGCATAGGCATAGCTCCTGTGCCGGAAACGCCACCACGCCCTACGCTTGGGTGGCCTTATTCCGGCCTACAATTACTGTGAGTCGTATTAATTTGGTTCGTAACAAATAACGATAACCATTAATAATTTTTGGTCGGGTTAGCGATAGCGTAACCCGACAGGATGCACAGGAAATGCTTGGCTTACGCTATCGCTACGCCAAGCAACAAAACTCGTGAGTTTTGACTCCATTGCAAAGGTTTGTAGACGGTCGGGTTAGCGATAGCGTAACCCGACATTTGGTCGCTCATTTTGCCGGGTTACGCTATCGCTAATCCTACCTACATGCTTTGAAAAAGATAGTTGTAGGCCGGAATAAGACTTTTCGAGCGAAAGCGAGTAAAGCGTTTCCGGCATAGGCATAGCTTCTGTGCCGAAAACGCCACCACGCGCTCCGCTTGGGTGGCCTTATTCCGGCCTACAATTACTGTGAGTCGTATTACTTTGGTTCGTAACAAATAACGATAACCATTAATAATTTTTGGTCGGGTTAGCGATAGCGTTACCCGACATTTGGTCGCTCATTGTGCCGGGTTACGCTATCGCTAATCCTACCTACATGCTTTAAAAAAGATAGTAATCTCTAACATTAGTATCACTGAATTAGATATAGGTATCTAATATCGTCGTTTTGTTATCGGCATAACCTTCTTTAAACTTAGCTCTAAATTAGATGACTGGCTGTAGATTGGCTGTAGTCGGTGCAGAGCATTCATTTTGCCGATGGTGATGTGTTTTTCAAATTTATTAAAAAGAATAAGTGGGTGGGTGAGTGGAGTTGAGTTATGTCACAAAATAGTATTATGCCGGGTTTTCGACTGACTATCGGGTTTACTGTGGTCTATTTAAGTTTAGTTGTTTTGATTCCACTGAGTACCTTAGTGTTTCAAAGTTTTCGCTTAAGCTGGGATGATTACCTATATATCATTACTAATAAGCGGGTGCTATCCTCATTTTATGTCAGTTTTAGCACGGCTATAGTTGCCGCTTTAGTTGCCAGTTTTTTCGGTTTTATAGTGGCTTGGGTGTTGGTGCGTTATGAGTTTTTTGGTAAACGCTTCTTTCATGCCTTAATTGATTTTCCATTTGCGCTGCCGACAGCGGTTGCCGGGATTGTTTTGGCGACTATTTTTCAGCCTAGCGGCTTTTTGGGGAAATTGCTGATCGATACTATTGGTGTCCAAGTTGCTTTTAAACCTTTGGGCATTGTCATGGCGCTTATTTTTATTAGTATCCCTTTTATAGTGCGGACTGTTGAGCCGGTTTTGCTCGAGTTTGAAGCGTCTATGGAAGAAGCGGGCGCCAGTTTGGGTGCTACGCGTTTACAAGTGTTTAATAGAATCATTTTTCCGAATGTGTTTCCTGCTTTGTTGACAGGATTTGCCTTAGCGTTTGCTAGAGGTGTGGGCGAATACGGCTCGGTGATTTTTATTGCGGGCAATCTTCCTTATGTTTCGGAAATTGTGCCGCTGTTAATCGTTACCAAGTTAGAACAATTTGATATAGAAGGTGCCACTGCCATTGCTTTAACTATGCTGGTCATTTCATTCCTATTGTTATTCGTCATTAATACCCTGCAATACTGGGTGCGTAAACGTTCTGGACAATTATAAGATGAGTGCGAACATGAATGTTATTCAACTCCCCGTCAATAAATTGGTGGCGCCTAAACCACAAGCCTTACAAGACCCAGATTGGGTTAGATGGAGTCTAATCACCATAGCCATTAGTTTTATTAGTTTATTTATTCTTTTGCCTCTGGGCTTGGTTATTGTTAAAGCTTTTTCTAAAGGTATAGAAGCTTATTGGTCAGCGTTATCTGAGCCTGATACCTTATCGGCTATTAAGCTGACACTCATTACGGCAGCCGTAACAGTGCCCTTGAATACACTCTTTGGCGTTACGGCTGCTTGGGCGGTAACTCGTTTTGATTTTAAGGGCAAAAGTTTGTTGACTACCTTGATTGATCTTCCCTTTTCAGTTTCGCCGGTGATATCGGGTTTTATCTTTGTGCTGTTATTTGGTGCAGAGGGCTGGTTTGGTGATTGGTTGGTACAGCATCAGATAAAAATTATCTTCACGATTTCTGGTATTGTTTTAGCGACGCTATTTATTACCTTCCCGTTTGTGGCACGTCAATTAATTCCGTTGATGCAAGAAATGGGCAGTCAAGAAGAAGAGGCGGCACTTTCTTTGGGAGCTAGTGGCTGGCGAACATTTTGGTCAGTGACTCTGCCGAATATTAAATGGGCTTTGTTATATGGCGTATTGTTATGTAACGCTAGAGCGATGGGTGAATTTGGTGCGGTATCTGTGGTATCGGGCCATATAAGAGGCTTAACTAATACCTTGCCCTTACATGTTGAAGTTAATTACAACGAATATAACATTGTTGGCGCTTTTGCTAGTGCATCAATACTCGCAGCCTTAGCCGTCTTAACCTTAATATTAAAGACCGCTTTAGAATGGCAACAAGCGCGTCGCTAAGCACTTTGAATTTAATTTGAGATTCCTATTATGAGTATTTTACTTTCCAATATTAGCAAACAGTTTGGTGCTTTTTCGGCACTTTCAAATATCAACTTAGAAATTCCTGAAGGTGAGTTAGTTGCATTATTAGGACCTTCGGGTTGTGGCAAGACCACTTTATTACGCATCATTGCCGGTTTAGAGCAAGCTGACAAAGGACGCGTGTTATTAAGTGGTGTTGATAAAACTACCCAGAATGTCAGTAAGCGCGGCATTGGTTTTGTCTTCCAACATTACGCTTTATTTAGGCACATGACGGTATTTGAAAATGTGGCTTTTGGTCTTAGAGTTAAGCCACGACGTGAACGCTTAGATAATGAGACTATAACTAAAAAAGTTCATGCCTTACTGGAGTTAGTTCAATTAGATTGGTTGCATGATCGTTATCCTGATCAGTTGTCGGGTGGTCAACGTCAGCGTATCGCCTTGGCTCGTGCCTTGGCTGTAGAGCCTTCGGTGTTATTATTAGATGAACCTTTCGGTGCCTTGGATGCTAGTGTGCGTAAGGATTTAAGACAATGGTTGCGTAATCTGCATCATGAGCTCAATGTCACTAGTATTTTTGTGACTCATGATCAAGAAGAAGCCATGGAAGTGGCTAGTCAAGTAGTTGTTCTTAATCATGGCCGCATTGAGCAACAAGGTACACCGAGTGATATTTATGATCATCCTGCTAATGCCTTTGTGTCGCGCTTTATTGGGCAAACGAATATTTTTGACATGGCTGAACAAGATGCCGATTGGTTGCAGATAGCAGGTTTATTGCCTACACAAAAAGAAAGTAAAATTGCCCATGTACGTCCACATGACATTATTATAGAAAAAACATCAGCCAATCAAGATGCTCCTGCGACCTTAAAAGATTGGCAGCATTTAGGTGCTTTGATCCGACTTGAGCTCGTTAAAAATGGTAGTAATGCTAATACTCCTAGTGTCTTTGCAGAAATGCCTAATGAGCAGTTTAAACAATTGGCTTTAAGTAGAGGTGACAAAGTTGCTCTTCAGATACGTCAAGCGCATTGGTTTCAGTAAAGTTGACATTCATTGTAGGTGTCTGCACACATTTTATTTATCAAGAACGATAATATTGTGATGATGACCCGTAGGGGCGTATTGCATACGCCCTTATAAAATACGTTCTACTCTGCCGGTCTGGGTTTGCAACCCTGACCGAAACGTTTAGATTTCGATAACTTCGAAACGTGAGTAACGGGGTTATAAACCCCGTCACGCTTTGCATATAGCGGAGCATCGCTTATATCCTTATGATGATTACATAAGCAATATTTATTAAGGAAAATCAATCCATGAACTTGAGTCAAATTGAATTACTACGCGTACTTCAAGAAACTAATTTTAACTTATCAAAGGCTGCTGAAAGAATGCACATCGTGCAATCGGCGGTAAGTAGACAATTACAAATGTTTGAGTCTGAGTTAGGATCACCTTTGTTTGAAAGGCAAGGTAAAAAACTCATCAGCATGACTGCGCTAGGAACACGAGTCATGGAAGAAGTGGATGTTATTAATAGAGCTAAAAATAATATCCAAAATATAGCTGCAGATTTCCTTGATAGTAACCAAGGTATTTTGCATATAGCCACTACCCATACCCAAGCTAAATATTTTTTACCCCTGCCTATACAGCGCTTTAAAGAAAAATACCCCGGCGTAAAAATATATATGGTGCAAGCATCGCCTGATCAATTGATTGAGCAATTACACGCTCGTAAAGCAGATATTGCTATTTGTACCGAACGTGTTGATCAAGAACATGATCTGGTGATTAAGAACTGTTATGAATGGCATCATGCCTTAGTCGTACCGCTTTATCATCCTTTAAGTGAGGGTGACATCACTTTGGAGCGCTTAGCCACTTATCCCATATTAACGTATAGCTCTGGTTTTACCGGACGATCAGCTATAGAAGGTGCTTTTAAAAATGCGGGTTTAGAGTTGGATATTACTTTGTCAGCAGCCGATACTGATGTGATTAAAACCTATGTGCGCTTAGGTATGGGCGCTGGCCTTATTACAGCGATGGCTTATGATGCCTTGATAGATCAAGATTTGGTTGTCCGTGATTTAGCTCATTTGATACCTAGTTCAAATACTAAAATTGCTTATTTAAAGCATAACTACTTACCTTTATATAGCCAGCATTTTATAGAGGAATTGTTGATAGCAGCTGATGAGATTACGGCTTGATTGAGCATATTAGGGTTGTAGGGTGGAATAGCGTAGCGTATTCCACCTAGGTTATGATTATCCTCATGCGCAATATATCCAATAAATTACAGCTTACTCGATGTCTATATCAAAATTCATGAGTTTTGACTCCAAGCCCTATGCTTATAAGATTTAATATTGATAAGCGTCCAAGTTTTGCCTTGAAATAATCCTACTCACTATCATTATCTGTTTTTGATCTTTTATAGCTAGCTAAAGCTTAGACATATTGCAAAAGTATTCGATACCGGAGTCAAAACTCATGAGTTTTGATTGCAAAATACAATGCTCTAAGTCTCAATATGATGCGTGTCCAAACTCTGCATTTCATGGGCTACTCATAGGGTCATTGCCCTATCAAAATCACCCTTTAGTTTGTAATTCCACTCTGCTTTACGTATACTTCCGCTTCGCTTTCAGGTTCCAGAGGGTTTTTCAGGCCTAATGGTTAAACGGGAAGTCGGTAAGGTTTATGCCAAATCCGACGCTGCCCCCGCAACGGTATATAAGTAAAGTTTCATCTAGATGCCACTGTGTTATGCATGGGAAGGTGATGAAACAGGTTAACGCCACTTATAAGCCCGGAGACCGGCCCGATAGCATATTCGCAACAGCGGAGGGCTGTTTGGCAGAATGAATGCGTGCACTCGTGCGCTTCATCTTCTATTGTCCTTTGTTGTTATAACTAAAACTCTATGCGCGGGCGGCGCAGAGGACATCATGCAAAAAATTTTAGCCAGTTCCATTTTACTCATGGGTTTTAATACCCAATCACATGCTCAAGATAAAATTCCAAATGACGCTATAGAACTCCCTAATGTTGTAGTAACAGCGACTCGTACAGAAACACCTGAAACTGAGATCGGCTCTGCGATTACAGTTGTTACGGCTAAAGATATTGCCGACAAAAATATTAATAATGTCGCAGATGCTTTACGAACCGTACCAGGCTTAGATGTTGTGCGAACTGGGGCGGTGGGGCAACAAACCTCGGTGTTTATGCGGGGAGCTAATTCTAATCATACCTTGGTCTTGGTTGATGGTGTGGAAATGAACGATCCCTCTAGTCCTACCGGTGCTTTTGATTTCGCTTTTTTGCAAACGGATAATATCGAACGGATTGAAGTTGTGCGAGGTGCAGCGAGTGCGGCTTTTGGTTCTGATGCAATAGGCGGTGTAATTAATGTGATTACCAAAAAAGGCAAGGGCAAAATCAAATTAACTGGAGTTGCTGAGGGCGGTTCCTATGGCACTTGGAAAACGGGCGGCAATATTTCAGGAGGCACTGAGCGTATTAATTATAGCTTTGATGCTTCAAGATTGGAGACTGCTGGCTTTTCTTCTGCTGATAAGAATCTAGGTAATGTATTGCCAAATGGCTATAGAAATACCAATCTGAGTGGTCGCGCAGGTTATAAGATCACAGAGGCTTTAGATTTAGGTGTTACCCTGCGATATGGCGAGGGTAAGTCATTTTTAGATAATGGCGGTGGCAAGGGCGCAGATGATCCAAATTCTTATGGCAGGTTTAATGAGTTGTTTACTCGAGGTTTTGGACACCTTAAACTTTTTGATGGTTTTTGGGAGCAAACAGTTGGAGTAGCTTATAGTCGTACAGATAGAATCAATAATAATGCAATAGATTCACTTAATAATTTTAGTTCAGCTGCTACTAATTTAGGTGAGAAAGTAAAGCTAGATTATCAAAATATCTTTCATGTGCATAAAACTAATACCGTTATGTTAGGTATTGAGGAAGAAGCTGATAGTTTAAGTAGTTCTGCAAATTCGGATTATCCAGCTTGGAGTTATTCTTCTAGCGCGTCGATTCCCTTAAAGACCATGAATACCTTAGGTTATTATCTGCAAGATCAAATTAAGTTGTTTGATCGGTCTTTTACCACCTTAGGTGTCAGATATGACGATAATAATCGTTTTGGAGGACATGAAACTTGGCGTGCCAATGAACTTTATACCATTAAAGAAACCTCTACCCGATTAAAAGCCAGTTATGGCACGGGTTTTAAAGCGCCCACCTTAAATCAATTGTATGACACGATTTATGGCACGGGTAATCTCAATTTAAAACCTGAAACCAGTCGTGGTTGGGATGTAGGTGTTGAACAAGATGTCTTCAAAAAATTCAGTACCTTAGGTTTTAGTTATTTTGAGAATGCGTTTGATAATCTTATTCAGGCGAATGCAGCTCCTTATGTAAACCAAAATGTTAGTAAGGCCAAAGTTAATGGTGTTGAGACCTTTATGGAGATGCGCCCGTTAACTGATTTGACGCTCCGCAGTAGCTATACTTATCAAGATGCCAAAGATTTGGATACTGGCAATCTATTGCTACGTAGACCTAGAAATAAAGCAAGCTTCGATACCGATTATCGTTTTCTTGAAAAGGCTCATGTTCATGTTAATGTCTTGATGGTCGGGCAAAAAGCTGATTACGCGAGTACTGTGGCGGGTTATGTTATGCTTAATTTAGCTGGCAGTTATGATATTCATAAAAACGTGCAGATTTATGGGCGTATTGATAACGTGCTTAATAAACAGTATGAAGAAGTCTATGGTTATGGAACTTCAAGTGTTGCAGGATATGGTGGTGTTAAATTAAGTTACTAAGAATATTATTGCATTATGTTAAGCAGTTTTTCAGCTATATGTTGCATTGCAGTTTAAGTGTTAAACGCGTATAGCACCTTACAGCAAATTAAAAAACATATTAATCATTTACCCGTTTAGGATAGAATTCGGTTATTGCTAAGGTTACCCGTCATCTTGTGAAGCTTAGCTATCATTTCGTCAACATCCTAGGTAACGTTGTGAAAATGATCTGACATCTTTCCAGTATCCCAAGTAAAATTGTTAATTTATTTATAATTGCATCAATTTCCCAAGTCCTTTTAATGTGATAACTTATAATTTAGTCAAGTTTGCCTTAGTTTATGACAGAGTTAGTTTTGCTTTTATGCTGAGAAGAACTGTTATTCAGATTTGATCTATTAATGGCTATCACTAAAGACGGGAAAGCGTGATCCATGATATTAGGTGTAGTCGGGTTACGGATAGCGTCTAACTCGACCTACTCAAGCATTTTGTCATGTCTTAAGTCGGTGCCTCTTTAATTAAATACCATCCTCTCTTAATTTAATATATTAACTCACATGCAACCAGCTTTTATTCATTTAAGATTACATAGCGAATTTTCGTTGGTCGATGGTACGGTCAAAATCAAACCTTTAATTAATCGTTTGGCGGAACTTAATATGCCAGCAATTGCTGTGACCGAGCACGCTAATTTATTTTCATTGGTTAAGTTTTACAAAACCGCCAGAGCTCAGGGTATTAAACCCATAGCGGGCGCTGATGTATTGATTTATAACCCTGAGGTACCATCAGCACCTTATCGACTCACGTTGTTGGTCAATAATAATGTCGGTTATGTGACATTGACAGAGTTGGTATCAAAAGCTTATCAAGAAGGACAGTATTTAAGTGTACCCATGCTACGGTATGAGTGGCTAGTTGCCAATCATCAAGGGTTAATTGCTTTGTCGGGGGCAATGGATGGCGATATCGGTAAAGCTTTAGTTGCGGGTAAAAAAACTGTAGCCCAGCGTTTAGCGCAGCAATGGTCAGAGTTATTTAAAAATTCCTTCTATCTGGAGCTGCAGCGTGTCGGTAAAGCAAATGAAGAAGTCTACATAGAGGATGCAGTTGAATTAGCCGCACTCATGAATTTACCCGTGGTGGCAACTAATGATGTCCGCTTTCTAAAGCAAACAGATTTTGCCGCTCATGAAGTTCGCGTCTGTATTAATCAAGGGCGGGTTTTAGATGATGATGCTAGGCCAAAAGACTATACCGATCAGCAGTATTTACGTAGTTCCGAAGAAATGCAGCAATTGTTTTCAGATATTCCAGAAGCCCTAGAAAATAGTGTAGAAATAGCTAAACGTTGTAACATTTCACTGACTTTGGGTGAAAACTTTTTGCCCGATTTTCCTGTGCCCGCAGGTATGACTTTAAGTGAGCACATGACCCGAGAGGCCGAAAAAGGCCTAGAAGAACGCTTTTTACATTATCCTGCGGTGGGTGCAGGCACAGATGAAGAAAACAGGGTCGTGTATTATCAGCGTTTAGATTTTGAATTGAAGATGATCAGCCAAATGGGTTTCCCTGGTTATTTCATGATTGTTGCTGATTTTATTCAGTGGGCTAAAAACAATCTGATACCAGTGGGCCCTGGTCGTGGTTCTGGTGCGGGGTCATTAGTGGCTTATGCGCTCAAAATTACCGATTTAGATCCTATAGAGTTTGATTTATTGTTTGAGCGTTTTTTGAATCCAGAGCGGGTATCGATGCCTGACTTTGATATCGACTTTTGTATGGATAGGCGTGATGAAGTCATAGATTATGTGGCGCGTCATTATGGTCGAGATCATGTCGCGCAGATTATCACTTATGGCTCTATGGCGGCTAAAGCGGTTATACGTGACGTGGGTCGGGTATTAGGTTTTTCTTATCCTTTTGTTGATCGACTCGCTAAATTGATACCGTTTGAAATCGGCATGACTCTGACTAAAGCATTAGTTGATAGTCCCGATCTTAAGCAGCTTTACGATACCGAAGAAGAAGTGGCCGCTTTGATAGATATGGCGCTTTCTCTGGAAGGTACCGTCAGAAATGCTGGTAAACATGCCGGCGGTGTGGTGATATCGCCCACTAAGCTGACTGATTTTACGCCCTTATATTGTGAAGAAGATGGCAGTAATTTAGTTACCCAGTTTGATAAAGATGACGTAGAGGCGGTAGGTTTAGTCAAGTTTGACTTTTTAGGACTGCGCACGTTGACTATTATTGACTGGGCTTTGCAGACTATTAATAATAAAAAACGCTTGGCGGGTGAGGCTTTAGTCGATATTACCACTATTCCTAGAGATGACTTAGCCTCTTATGTGCTGCTAAAGAATGGTCTGACTACGGCAGTGTTTCAGTTAGAATCTCGAGGCATGAAGGAGCTGATTAAAAAGCTTAAGCCCGATTGTTTTGATGACATTATTGCTTTGGTGGCTTTATTTCGTCCTGGGCCTTTAGAATCAGGCATGGTTGATGATTATATTAATGTAAAGCATGGTGCTAAAGCTGAATATGCACATCAAATCTTAGAGCCTATATTAAAACCTACCAACGGCGTTATTTTATATCAAGAACAAGTCATGCAAATTGCTAGGGAAATGGCACTTTACACTTTGGGCGGTGCGGATATGTTACGCCGCGCGATGGGTAAGAAAAAGCCTGAAGAAATGGCTAAAGAGCGAGGTAAATTCTTAGAAGGTTCGGTACAAAATAACGTTGAAGAAGACATTGCCACTTATGTTTTCGATTTAATGGAAAAGTTTGCTGGTTATGGTTTTAATAAATCGCATTCAGCAGCCTACGCCTTAGTCGCTTATCAAACTGCTTGGCTAAAAGCGCATTATCCGTCGGCTTTCATGGCAGCAGTATTATCTTCCGATATGGATAACACCGATAAAGTAGTGATATTAATAGAAGAATGCCGGCAAATGAAAATATCCATAGTACCCCCTTCTATTAACAGCTCTATGTATCAATTTACAGTCAACGAAACAGATCACATTATTTATGGTTTGGGAGCTGTTAAAGGGGTAGGGCAGGGCGCTATAGAAGATATGCTGATAGAGCGCGAAGAGCATGGAGCATTTTTAGGGCTTTATGATTTATGTCAACGAGTTGATTTGCGTAAGTTTAATCGTCGGGTTTTAGAAGCCTTAATTCGTGCAGGAGCTTTTGACGAATTCGATAATAATCGCGCCAGCCATTTAGCAGAATTGCCTACAGCTTTACGTGTTGCTGAACAGCACGGCAAAATGATGAAAAGTGGTCAAAATGATTTGTTTTCGCTTCCGGGTTCAGAGCTTGAAGTCGATGAAGACACTATAACGCCCGCTTATGAGTTTGCAGTAACGCCTTGGACAGATCTTGAGCGCTTAGCCGCAGAAAAAATAACCTTAGGCTTTTTTCTAACGGGACATCCTATCGATGCTTATGAAGCTGAATTAAAACACTATACCCACGGTAAAATAGCCGCCTTAAAAGTAGGGCGTGGCATTGTAGAAGCTCGCGTTGCCGGATTAATTGTAGAAGTTCGAACTCGACAAAATAAAAAAGGCAATACCATGGGCTTTGCCACTTTAGATGATAATAGTGGACGGCTTGAATGTGCTTTATTTGGTGATGTCTATGAAAACTATCGGGGGCTTCTAGCAAAAGACAGTGTATTAATTGCCGAAGGTGGTTTAGCTATCGATAATTTTTCTGGTAATTTACGCTTAACTGTAGAAAAACTCTACGACATCGACCAGGCAAGAGAACAGTTTGCAAGAGGTCTACAGATAACTTGGGAACTATCCAAATCAATTAATAATTTAACTGAACAATTAGCTGACGTGTTAACCCCCTTTAAAAAAGGTGGTTGTCCAGTTAGTATTGCTTATAGCTCCGATCAAGCGAAGGTAGTTGTGCAATTAGGTGATGAATGGCGCGTACATCCAACCGATGGACTGTTAGTAAGATTAAAAGCACTACTGGGTAGTGATGCTGTAGAGATTCGATACCGATAGTAGAAGTGCGTTCCGTAGGGCGCAAGCGATAGCCGTATTGCATCGTAGTTGGCTATCATAATGTGTTTATGCGATAGATTATTCGTATGCTTGCCGGAAACGCTTTACTCGCTTACGCTCGAAAAGCCTTGTTCAGGCCTATTAAGCTACAATCTAGTGCGATGTAACTACCTATTATCGGTGAATAATGTGATATTATTTTCTTTGTCTTAGCCCTGCTAAGGCAGAAAAATAAATCAAATTATAATAAAAATAGGACAATACAATGACATTAAAACTTATTATGGCGACTGGTCTTGTGACATTGGCGTTATTAGCAGGTTGTAATAAAGCCGAAGAAGCCGCAGAAGTAAAAACAGCCACGACTGAGCAAACTCCTGCTGCTGCGGCTGAATCAGCACCTGCACCGGTAGCTGAATCTACTCCAGCAACTGAAGCTGCACCTGCAGCTAAGTAATAAATAAGTTATAACAAGAAACGAATTAGCTGTTGCCAAACAAACAGTAGTGAGCTAAATAAATTTATCATTCACTGCTGGCTAATTTAGGTTGGGTTGTGTTTATTTGCAACCCAACTTTATCTAAAAATCAATTTACGATAAGCGAACTATCGTACTGTTTTATTCGATATCTCTAATGGCACACTGAGGCGACCTCATGAGTACAAAAAAGCCATAAAATAGATGCACAAGTACTCTCTAAGTTAATGATATCAATGTAGAGTGTTTATAGTCTCCTATCAACTTACCCTCATAAGTATCGTTATCTATTCAAATAATTAAAATCTTTACCATCCAAGAGCGATAGCATCGTGTTGTGGGTCTTAGGGGCGTATTGCATACGCCCTTTTTAAAAAAGCATCTATAACATAGAACTTTAGATTTGTGGGTGTATTTAATGTGCTTCTACGGTTTTTTGTTGCTAATTCGACAGTAAATTTTGTAGAAAGTATGTATAGGGAGGGTAGGTGAGCCGATAGCAGAAGATCTGTGCTAAGCACAATAGGGCTTAATGAAGTGGGTGTTTTATAAAAAGGGATGATGTACTTGGTTGCGCAACTACGCATGAGGAGGGGCTGGTTTGATGGGTTTCGGCTATTGCCTCTACCCATCTTATATGCCAGTTGTAGCTAAACTAATTAGAATAAATTAAAACTCTTCCCAGTCATCATGTGATGAACTTGAGCTAGAACTACTAGTGCTAGCGCTTGGTTTCATTTTGACAGAAGGTGATGGTTTTCTCATCATAGAATTCATGGTTGGTTTATGTAAAACTTGAGTCGTTTTAATAGCGGCAAGCATTTCTGATGATAATTTAATAGCACCTACTGAATGATTTAAAGATTGAGCTTGTTCGTCAAGTGCATTAGCTGCTGCGGCTGATTCTTCAACCAAAGAAGCGTTTTGCTGAGTAACTTCATCCATTTGTGTAATTGCTAGATTAACTTGATCGATTCCTGAGCTTTGTTCAACAGAAGCCGCACTGATTTCATCCATAATTTCAGAAACTCTATGGACTGAAGAGACGATTTCATCCATCGTAGAGCCTGCTTCAGTTACCAGTTTTGAACCCATATCAACTTTAACCACCGAATCAGAAATTAATTGTTTAATTTCTTTAGCAGCGGCGGCACTTTTTTGTGCCAAGATACGAACTTCACCTGCTACGACCGCAAAACCACGACCTTGACCACCGGCTCTAGCCGCTTCTACTGCAGCATTTAAGGCTAAGATATTGGTTTGGAAAGCGATACCATCAATTACGCTGATAATATCAACAATCTTTCTTGAGGATTCATTAATAGAGGACATGGTTTGAACCACGTTTTTAACAACTTGACCGCCTTTTTCGGCAATGCTAGTTGCAGCAACAGCCATTTGATTGGCTTGTTTTGCATTATCAGCATTCGTTTTAACGGTAACAGCTAATTCTTCCATACTAGCGGCTGTCTCTTCTAAAGAAGCAGCTTGTTCTTCAGTACGTTGAGAAAGATCTGTGTTGCCCTCGGCCATTTCTCTAGCCGCGGTATTAATAGATTCTGAAGCTACTCTGATTTGCACGATCATGTCTTGCAAGGTATCTATGGCATTATTAGCTGAGTTTGATAAGCGGGTAAATGCACCTGCATCATTGCCGTCATCAGCAATTTTTTGGGTTAAATCACCGGCTTCAATGCTAGAAAAGACACGAATAATTTCTTTAATCCAAGCATCAAAGATTTCAATGATGTTATTAATGCCGCGTCCGGCTTGTTTATAGAAGTCTACTTTATCTTTAGTATCGATGCGTTGAGTAAAGTCACCTTGCATAACAAGCGCAATCATGTCTATTACTTCTTGTTCAGAAGCTTTGGCGCTGGTTCTATCATGCCATTCTGCAACTGTTCCTATGCGACCAAGATCTTTACTGACGATAGGGGTGGCAATAATTCTATTATGTCTGCCACCTAATTCAAATTCACCCGTAAATGAGTTGGTTAAGTTTGATAATAGATTGGCTTGATGAGCAGCCGTTTTATGAAAAATATCTATGTTAAGACCGATGAGTTGGTCAGCACTAAAGTTACCAATGCGTTGACGTAAAGTGGATTCAAGAGGTCGCAAAATATCGCATACAGATTTATTTGCATAAGTAATGTTGCGTTGATTGTCGGCAATCATAATGCCAACAGATAAAGAATCTAGTGCGACATAAAGTTGTTTAACATTAAACATTTCAACTTGGCATTCAGCATGATCTTTCGCAATCTTATCTTGTAAATTAGATAAAGCATGTGTTAAAGAACTTACTGTGTCAGGCGTTGCATTATCGAAATGCCCATTAGTCAGTTGTTCAATAAAATCAATGGCGGCATTAACGTATTTATTGTTGTTACGCATTAACAATACTAGGCCCATAGTCATAGCTAATAAACCTAAGCTCAATAAAGTAACCAATAACATCGGTTGAGCAGGTGGTTCTATGGATTGAGTTGGAGCAACATCCGCTATTTGATGGTCTTCTGTTTTATGGCTAGCATCAGACGGTGAAACGTTTTGATATTGATGTTGTAAAGTATCTAGTTGCAGTTTAATTAAGCTATCAATGTCATTGGCTGCAAACTCTAATAATTTTGCTGAAAGTTGAGTTGTGTTTTTGCTATCAACATAGTTGTGTTTTTGTAATGCGGCTTTAGCTGGTTTTAAGCCTTGCTCTATATATTGACTTTGTGAAAGAGTAAATTTATCACTGAGTTCTTTAATTTCGGCTGCCGTGAAGGTGCGTTCAAGGCTAGATTGCAGGTTATTAATGACCTCAGTATTTTTATCAATAGACTCTATGGCTTTAATAGAATCGCTGCGATTTAATGCTAACGACAATTTATTATTTGAACCAACAGGAGTGGCGTTGATTAAAGCATTCTGTAGTTGAGTTTGGTTATTGATCAATAAGAACTTAAGTTTGTTCAACTTCTCAATAGATGACATGGTGTTTGTAAACGCATGGGCATCAGATTTTTCTGTAAGCTCTTGTCCCACGCTTATTCCTGCAGCTATTGCAAGAGAAAAACCAAGTAACACCATCCAGTGTTTTATATTATTAAATCGAAATACCATTACTTTGCACCATTATATTAAGAAGACGAAATAGATATTGTTGTCATTTGTTTTAAATACTCTAAAGCAACAACTGCTTTGAAGTAATATTTTTTTCTAAATTACAATTTATCACTATCATATTCTAAATGTGTTTGATTAAATCAATCTGATAAACAGCGGGCATTTTTGCTGAATACAAAAGTATCTTACTAAGTTATGTAAGCTCTAATAAATTGCTGTGAACAGAGTTTAAAATATGATGATATCAAACCAACCGCCCAAGTTAAATCATTGTAAGGCTGTATGCATTCACAGTCATATTAAGTTAATCATTAAAAATCAAAAGTCTGTAGTGATACCTCTCCTTTAATATTGTTTTGTTGTCACACGCAGCAGGAGGTATAAAAATACTGGTGATATCTATGCTCGAAAGGGTGTTTATTAATTCAAAGTAAAAGTAATAGTTTAAGTAAGCGCTTAAATTGCTTTTTGTTCTTAGCTTTAAATAAGGCTTGGTTGCGTAAAATAGGCAATAAATTAATTGAGCGTACATTTTATGTGTGGATTTGTCCTTATGCTGAAGTAAACACAAACTCATAGGCAAAAATAGTTGATTTGTTAGCGTGTCTAGCGACTCCAATAGGAAACTTAAGTACATCAATGAATACCTTGAAAGATATAAACACAAATAGCGATAGGCCGTTTCATTTTACAGATCAAGATTTTCAGCATATTCGCAAGCTGATTTATGATTTGGCGGGTATTAATTTATCAAATTCTAAGAGCGAGATGGTTTATAACCGTATTGCACGAAGATTGCGAGCTACGGGCTTAACTCGAGTCGATGATTATTTGCAGTTGGTACAATCTCCTCAGAGTGCTGAGCGCCAACCTTTTATTAATGCACTGACGACTAATCTGACTTCTTTTTTTAGAGAGCCAGAACATTTTTCAATACTGTCTAAGTATTTACTTGAAATTGCGAAGAATCGATCTATTAAGATTTGGTGCTGTGCCTCTTCTACAGGAGAAGAGCCTTATACTATCGCTATGACGGCGTTGGAAACTTTAGGGCACACGCGGGTTGATGTTAAGATTTTGGCTACTGACATTGATACACAAGTTTTAAAGACGGCTTCTGAGGGTATTTATAATTTGGATCGCATTGAAAAATTGGAGCCTAGTTTAAAGAAGCGATTTTTTTTAAAAGGTAAAGGTGAGCAAGAAGACCTGGTTCGTGTGCGTCCTGAATTAAGAGATATGATTACCTTTCAATCACTTAACCTATTGGATAGCCATTGGAATATACAAGGTCCTTTCGATGTTATTTTTTGCCGGAATGTAATGATTTATTTCGATAAAGATACGCAGCATAGTATTTTAAAAAAATTTGTGCCCTTTATGACTCCAGAGAGTTTGCTGATTGCGGGTCATACAGAAAATTTTCATCATGCGGCTGACTTGTTTGTAAAAAAAGGTCGCACTATCTATGGTATTGCTAGTTAACTTCTAATGTGTATGGTGTAGTTTGCCATTAAGGTTTATATGACATCTTTAAAGCTTTACCACGATCGATCATTTGATATACAAGCTGTAAAGCTTTTGCCAGGAGATTATTACGCCTCTTCTGATAATATAATGATTGTAACTGTGCTTGGTTCTTGTGTTGCTGCTTGTATCCGCGATAAGCAGACTGGTATTGGTGGTATGAATCACTTTATGTTACCAGAGGGTGCTGGAGGTAACACTACGGGTGCTTGGGGAAGTAGTTCTTCTCGCTATGGCGCTTATGCAATGGAAATGCTGATTAACCATGTGCTTAAGTTAGGTGCAAGGCGTAATCAATTAGAAGCTAAGTTATTTGGCGGTGGTGCTGTTATTAAGCATCTGAAATCAAGTAATATTGGTGAAAAAAATGCTAAATTCAGTATAGATTACTTGGAGATGGAGGGTATTCCGGTTGTTTCCTCGGATTTGCTGGACATCTATCCGCGTAGAGTTTATTTTTTTCCTCAAACAGGAAAGGTTTTAGTAAAGAAAATGTATGGCATACACAGTAATGAGGTTATTTTGCAAGAGCAAGGTTATTCTTCAAGCTTGAAAGCCAAGGATGTATCTGGTGATATCGCTGGTGATATCGAGTTGTTTGATTAAGATTATTATATTGACTATTAAATGAATACTATGAAGAAAATTGCTATTGCAGACGATCACGACATTATTAGATATGCAATAAAGTTGTTGCTAGAGAAAAATCCGGTTCTTAGTGTGGTCGCAGATACTAATGAATTGGCTAAGATTGTAGAGATGTGTCGTGCAAATAAGCCTGATTTACTATTGTTGGATATAAATTTTGAAAATGGCGATTCATTAAATATCCTAAAGCAATTGAAAAAAGAAGATCGTCATCTAAAGATTTTGGTTTATTCAGCTCATGAAGAAATGAAGTATGCTTTCAGAGCACTTAAGCTAGGCGCTTCTGGTTATTTGACCAAGCAACAAGCAGTAGAGTCTTTGCCTGAAGCTATAGAGTGCGTTTTACAGGGTAAGAAATATATTAGTGCTGCCTTAGCTCAGGAATTGGCAAATCGCGTACAAGATGATTTTGAAGCTGCTGAATATGAGAAGCTTTCAGAGCGTGAATTGCAAACTTTGCAATTAATTGCAAGTGGCTTATCAGTTGGTGATATTGCAGAAAGGCTCAATTTATCAGTTAAAACCATAAGCATGTACCGCTCCAGAGTGTTGACAAAATTAGATTTGCGTCATAATGCTGATTTAATGCGATATGCTATGGATAATCATTTGGTTAGTTAAAGAGACGTTGAAAGTATATTTTGCCATCTCTCTTTACTCATAGGTATCTACACAAATAATTGTTAGCATTCCCACGCGCGAACGATAATATTGCGTTGAAGATCGTAGGGGCGTATTGCATACGCCCTTATAAAATAAGCTCTATAACATTGGACTTTCGATGGTGGGCGTATGCAATACGCCCCTACGGTGATTTTTATCGTTTCCATGCCGATAAGAAACTTCTGTAGATACCTATGCTCTTTACTAAAGAGGGTTTAGGGGGCTTGAAATCTTAAAAATAATCATTTAATCGAACGAATTATAGGAGCAGGTCGACACTTGTATGTTTCTATGATGAAAAATGTACTGATATGAAAGCTAAAATCATAAGGCTTTCAAGGTATCTAAAACGATTTAAATATTCCTACTGGTTTAATATTACAAAGTCTCTGTAAATGGGTGAATCCTTTCGCCCATTTGTCAAATTTAAATATTCTTTATATCCTAGGTCTCTTAGAATTTTCCACTGTCTTTTTCTTATATTCTTTTTTAGCCAATGATTAATTGGTCGTAGATTTTCCTTATTAAATGTTGTTAATTATGGATTTGCTATCTGTAGGGTATGCATATATTTAATTGTAATTTAGTAAGACAAAAACCAATAAAATAAACAAATTTAATCTGTATAAATATATGGGTATTGGCTTATTTTATAGTCAGCGAAATTCAGGAATAATGAATAAAGGTTTAGAAGTATAGTAATTGGTAATAAAAAGTAGTTGAAATCTTTAAAATCAATTTTAGGCAGTACACTAACTGGGTGATGAGATGGGCGCAGATAATTTAATGAGAGAAATTCGCGATATTAATTTAAATTATTTAATATTGGCTCAGCACATGATACGCGAAGATATGGACATGGCTATTTATAGACTGGGAATTAGCCAAGAAATAGCGGTCACTATAAATAACTTAAGCAGTGCTCAGCTAATGAAATTAGCAAGTAGTACCTCGATGATTACCAGTTTCCGCTTTGATGACGTTATGATATTGGAAATGTTGACAAATGACAAAAAGTCAGTGCCAATGTCTCATGCACATTCGGCAATATTATTGGCAAATCAGCCGGTTAGAGATATTTGCTAGCTAAGGTTAGTTCAGAAATGGAGTCGTGTCATGGCTAGAAAGCAACAAAGTATACTAGAAGAATTAAAAGAAATTCAATTGGCATCTGAGTTAATAACATTTGGTGCACGTTTACAGTTGCTTGAAATGGAGATCGGGCTGTCTCGAGATCGTTTAATAAAACTCTATAAAGAACTGCGTGGTGAATCTCCACCTAAGGGTATGTTGCCATTTTCAGTTGATTGGTTTTTAACCTGGCAGCCCAATATTCACTCCTCATTATTTATCGCTATATATAGACAATTAATTGCCAATACTTCAGTTACTGGTATCGAAGCTAATATTAAAGCTTACAAATTATATTTAGAACAAATGCCAGCAGAAGATGATGAAGAGCAAGTGTTATCATTAACTCGTGCTTGGACTTTGATTCGTTTTATTAATAGTTCAATGTTAACGGTTGCTACCTGTGAATGTTGTACAGGCCAATTTGTTTCTCAGCCCTTTGATCGAATTCATTATGTTTGTGGTTTATGCCATGTACCTAGTCGTGCAGGCAAAACTCGTAAGGCTAGCGAAGAGTTGTTGTTGTTTGCGAGTTAAGCGGACAATCAATATTATGGCTTAAGCTTATCAATCTGATATATCTTTAGGAAGGTGAGCAATGCATGTTAGTGAAGTTATGACTAAGCCGGTAGTGACTATTGGCTTAGATGAAAGTGTTAGAGACATCAAGGAAGTTTTTGAAAATACTAGAATACGTCATATTTTAGTAGTCGATGAAGGTAGGTTGTTTGGTGTGGTATCTGAACGTGATTTACTTAAGTCGATGAGTCCCTGTTTAGAAGATCATCTTTATACCACTCGTGATTTAGCATTGCTTAATCAGCGTGTTCATCAAATAGTCATTAGAAATCCGTTTTCATTAAATTTTAATGCCGGAGTTCATGAACTCATCAATATATTTAAAAATAAGCGTATTGGCTGCATTCCAATTGTAGATGATAATGCTGTTCCTGTAGGCATTGTTACCCGTAGCGATATATTTAGAAATTTCGATAAGATTTGTGCAGTTTATTTTGATAGGGAAGACTAAATTATGATGATAATTATTGGTTATGTCGTTGTTATGGCGGCAGTGTTTGGAGGCTTTGCTTTATCTGGAGGGCATTTAGCTGCTTTATTTCAACCATTAGAACTATTGATGATAGGAGGTGCTGCTATTGGTGCTTTTTTGGTTGGAAACGACATGAAGGCCATCAAGTCCACCTTGAAAACCCTAGGAAGTTTATTTAAAAGCTCTAATTACAGTCGTTTGTTGTATGTAGAGTTGCTGTTGTTAATGTATCGCTTTCTAAGCAAAATTCGTTCTGAAGGTTTAATAGCGATTGAAAATGATGTTGAAAAGCCAGAAGAAAGTTCTTTGTTTAACGATTATCCC
>Ga0194037_1000555_pt1 | contig 28691 bp, 26 predicted proteins | sample JunL306m_MetaG_FD_148653 | JGI IMG/M metagenome (GOLD analysis project Ga0194037, IMG submission 148653) | Anoxic zone freshwater microbial communities from boreal shield lake in IISD Experimental Lakes Area, Ontario, Canada - Jun2016-L304-6m | ecosystem: Environmental > Aquatic > Freshwater >...
AGTTGAATTCGACGAATGAAGTGTTTAATCGACTAGAAAAAAAGCGTCGGTTAATAATGCAATCAATAAAGCCAATTATAAATCGGTACTGTGACGAGAGTTTTACAATTCGATAGGATGGTGAAACAAAGTGACGCGGACATCATACACCGATGCGCTTCTCTGCCGTTTAGCGCATCTTATAAGAGTGTCGGTACGTTAATGATGGTTATAGTGGTAATTTTTTCATCAGCTCTAATGCACTTTCAAAATCAAAACCACCTACAGCTTGTTGGATTTCTTTTAATAGTGGGTCAATAGCTGTTCCATGTGAGCTTTGCAATAATTCTTCTAATACCTCACCAGCACTGGTGTCGTCATCTTCTAGGAGATTTTTCAGTTGTTGGGTGAGTTTTTTAAAGGCTTGATCCGATATGGGATCCGTTGTCTTTGTTGATGACTTTGCTGAGACCAACGAGGCTAAACCTTTAATCACAATATCAAGCTCTATTACAGTCAATGCTAAAAGGTCTGAAATAACCTCTTGGTTACTGCCTTTGTGACAAGCCGTTTCAAGTTTAGCGGCTGCCGCATAAAGTGCATTTGCACCAATGTTTCCAGCGGTGCCTTTTAAGGTATGTGCAGTACGAGCTTGGGCTGCAGGGTCATCACTGCTAGCGGCTAATGTAAATAACTCTGCAAAATTAGCTTGCCCATCGTTAAACATAACGAGTTGTCGATGATAAAGCTTTATGTTGTTCATCGTGGTTGCCAGACCCACTTTCATGTTGATGCCCGGCAATGTCTCAGGTAAGGTCGGTAAGGCTGGGTTATTTTCTGGATGCTCAGCAACTTTAGGCTCTAAATTAACACTAGGCTTAGCAGGCCTAATCCATTTAGCCATGGTTTCAAACATGGTTTGAAGATGTAAGGGTTTTCCAATATGGTCAAACATACCCGATGCGATGACTTTTTCTTTATCACCAGTCATCGTATTGGCTGTCATGGCTATGATCGGCAGTTTTGCCCAGTCAGGATTTTTACGAATTTCTCGCGTGGCAGTAAAACCATCCATGATAGGCATTTGACAATCCATCAAAACGCCATCAAATTGCTCGCCAGAATTAAGTATATCAAGTGCTTCTTGGCCATTTTCGGCTAGCTTAATGCGAATATCCGCGCTACTTAATAGTTCTATGGCGAGCTCTTGGTTCATTTCATTATCTTCGACCAGAAGAATATAAGCGCCTCTGAGCAAAGCCATCATTTTTTCAGTGTTATCACTCTTGTCATCAGAAAGTTTTGCGTCTGCACCTTCATAGCCTAATGACTTGACGGTCTTCCTAAGCAGATGGCTGGCAATGATAGGTTTCATTAATACCGCCTGTAAATCTATACCGTGTTTCTTTGCAGATTCACGTGCATCATCCCTACTAAATGCAGTTACCATGATGTAAGCAGGTTGTTTAGATAAACTTAAGTTTTCAGTGCGCTTAATGGTTTCAATGCCATTCATGTTAGGCATGCGCCAGTCTACATAAAGCAGTTCATAAGGTGAATTCAATTTATCTGCGATCATTAGCATTTCTAGGGCTTGATGACCATTGTCGGTAATGTCAACGACTAAGCCTAGTCCTTGTAACATTGAGGCCATAATTTCCAGTGCCATCTGATTATCATCAACTACCAGTGCACGTATACCCTCAAGTTCGTTTGAGCCCCATAGCTGCATAGGGCTGATTTCAACGCTGTCGTTAATACCAAAGCGAGCATGAAAATGAAATGTAGAACCTTGGTCAGGTACGCTTTCTACCCAAACATGTCCATCCATGAGTTCAACTAGCTTCTTGGTAATGGCAAGACCTAAGCCAGAGCCGCCATATTTTCGTGTTGTTGATGAGTCTGCCTGACTAAAGGATTGAAACAATTTGTTGCATTGTTCCGATGTCATGCCTATGCCAGAATCTTTTACCCAAAAGTGTAAGGTAAGGCCTTCAGAGTCTTCAGCAACAGATTCTATGCCGATAATGATTTGGCCTTGGTCGGTAAACTTGATGGCATTATTACTCAGATTGACTAAAATTTGTTCAAGTCTAAGAGGATCACCTATCAGATGATTAGGTAGGTTTTTAGCTTGGCTAAATAATAACTCAAGACCCTTTTCTTCTGCATAGATACCGATTAGGTTCACTAAGTTATCGAGTACATGATCAAGCTGGAAGTGAGTTTGCTCCAAGGTCATTTTGTCCGCTTCGATCTTGGAGAAGTCCAGAATATCATTAATGATGCCCAACAAATTTTCAGCGGCACGACTAACACGCGCTATATAGCCGCGTTGTTGGTCATTGAGGTCTGTTTTAAGTGCAAGGCTAGTCATGCCGATAATCGCATTCATAGGGGTGCGAATTTCATGGCTCATGTTAGCTAAAAAATCAGATTTAGACTGAGCAGCTTGTTCGGCAATGGTTTTAGCTTTATCAAGCTCTATGTTTTTAGCTTGTAGGTTCAAAAACAAATCTTCACGAGAGTGAAGGTTGATGATGTCGGTTAATTGATTAAAAATTTCAGCGTTAAAGTTTATGGTATTGAATTGATAATTCACCAATAGCGTAAAGATAAAGTTTTCAATGATCAGTTCTGAAGAAAGTCTCCCCAAAGAAATACTCTTTAAGGTTTCTATGTTGGGTTCTGGTCCTATCGCTGAAAAAGCGCATTGCAACTGGAGGCTGTTATTTTTTTGGGGCGCTATCCATAGTTCTAATAACGGTTTATTTCCAGACTTTCTAAGCCAACGACACAGCTCTGAAATCTCTGAGACCAAGCGCGTGCTTATTATTGAGTCCAGTTTGAGTAAATTCGCCAATTCACGAACTTTATTGCGCGCATCAAACAGGGAGGTGTCTGTGGTCAAATTAATTTGACCTAAAAAATCTATCTGTTCCATTTTATTACTATGCAAGAAGCATCATCATGAGTTTTGCCTAGAAGATCTACTAGGCGATGGGCGATAGTATTCGCATCCAGAAAACGAAGCTTAAGGGCTTCTTTTTTAATTAAAGATTCAGATAAACCATCGGTGAACATAATAGCCATATCTCCTGGATTGAAGTGGGTTGATTGTTCATTATAACTAGGTAAACGTTGTCCGAGTATGCCGTCACGAGAAACCCCTCGCCATTTTTTATCATTAAATACGATAAGGTTAGTATTACCTATGCCAGCATAAGTGACTATTTGTTTAGTGGCATCAAAAAAAGCCAAGCCCATCGCTGCACCAATCGTGCCTTTTGCAAGTTGATCAAGTTTAGTCATTAAGCTGGAGAGGTTTGAAGAGGCTATTTTTTTAAGTCCGTTAAGCAATAGTAAAGCCATCTTATGTGCTTCTGGGCCATGGCCGGTAGCATCTACAATGCTCAATAAATAACCCTGCTCTAAAGGGATGGCTAATACTTGATCTCCTGAGACCCTATATCCTGGATAGGCGCGGGTACGATTACCAATTTCAAAATTGATGAGTGGCGATGCTTTGCTCAAGGTAGCATTTCTAAATTCTAAAAGTCTTTCGGATGTTGAAGAATAGAAGGCTTTTGTTGACGATAAAACCTGAAACTTAGCATCAACTTTGATGTTTTTTCTTGCAAATACACAAGTGCCATGACCCAGGTTAGAATGAATTTCAAAAGTATCGGCAATGCGTTTGACACCGGATAAGCCTAAGCCTAGTGTACCGCTAGAACTAAAATTTTCCTGCATGGCTTGCTCTACATTGTCAATGCCAGGACCAGTATCTGTTGCGAGCACTTCAATTTCTACAGTGCCAGGCCATTCGTAAGAGCGTAGTTCTATATAGCCTGGACTTGCATATTTAATAATATTGCTAGCTAGTTCAGAAATAATAGTAGCAATTAATGATTTGTCCACAGCGTTGGCGCCTATTAAAGGTTGCCAATTAAGAGTATGGGTAATTGCAATATTTAAGTCTATTTGTTCATTTATAAATAAGCGACAGTTAGTAGAACAAACATTGTCTTGTAGCATGTTCAGACTCTGTCCTTTATCTTATTTAAAACTCTGTCTATATCATCAAGTCCAGAGACGGTGTTGAGACCTGAGATATCAGCCCCTGCTGAGATTAAAAAAGCGACTACCCCCGCATTAAAGCCAGTGAAAACGGTTTCTGCGCCCATTAATTTAATCATCAGGGCGATGCTATGTAGGGCATTAAATTCTGTTAAATCTAATATGGCGATTGCAGATAAATCGAAAATAACTAGGGCAATTCTTTGGGTTTTTATATTTTCCAGCACCTCAGAATTTAATACAGCTATCATCTCTGGGGTGATGTCGCCTTGCAAAATGATCGATAATCGATTATTTGTTCGGCTCATGGAAACGCCGCTGTTTTTAGATAAATCCAGGCTCATAGTGTAGCTACAGTTATTGATTAATTAAGAAATAGTCACTTTGATCATTTTTAAAGCAATTTCAAAGGCGTCACGTAGTGTGGATGTTGATTTGATTTCCCCAACATCTACGCCCAGTTCAATGATGGTTCTAGCAATGGCAGGTGATATTCCAGAAATAATAGCTTCACAGCCCATTAATTGAGTGGCTTTGGTGATTTTAATTAATTGGTTAGCTACGGCGGTATCAACTGATGCGACGCCACTAATATCTAAAATAAAAACTTTGGTACGTTCTTCAGCAATTTTAGAGAGTGACTTATTCATGATGTCTTGGGCGCGACTGGAATCTAAGATGCCAAGCAACGGTAATAGCAATATGCCCTCCCAGATAGGTGTGACTGGGGTAGCCATTTCTATCATGGTTTTGTGGCTTTCTTCCAGACGAGCATTATGGATATGAGTAATAATGTCCATGACTAAGTAAGTGTCAAGAAAGAAATGTTTTGTGACTGCATTAGCGATGTCACCGATATTTGCAGGCATAGGCTTGATATTCCAAAGTTCATCAGCTATCAGTTGGAAAGCCTTAGAGACACCTGCAAAATAAATATCATTGGGTAAGCCAATTCGGGCATGGACTTCACCGATACGATAACGATCGCTTACATACTGTTCATTGATATTAGCGGAAAAGAAACTTTGCCAGTAGCTAAGTTGTTGCTTTTTTATTTGCATTAAGTTATTGCTATTAGTGCCAAAAAACATTGAAAATTCTTTTTGTGTGACTAACCATGCATACCATTTTTCAATGAGTTGGGGTAGGAAATTGTCAAGCAATAAACCTGCATTACGTATGAGTTTAAAGTCTGTGTCAGTGATTACAAATTTATCTTTGAGTTCTTCTAGGTTTATTTTTTGATCCATTAAGGTGTTTCCTATAAATACTGTCTGCTAGATGCGTTCATTAAGAAAGAGGGTGCTTAAGTCAATTTAAGGTTTTGAGTTTTGAGCGCTAAGCTATTTCTCTAAAACTTTTGGTGTATCTGTAAAACGGGTTTGTAAGTTATAGATTACTATAATAGCAACAATTTTATAAAGGATATTTTTTAACCCGAACAGAGGGTTTGAATATCCTAACTGATTATTACGATGATAGAGCAAAGCTGTCTCCATAAGACAATGTCATTGCTAGCAATAATAATGGGCTAATGACTGTAGGGGCGACAAATTCGCCCCTACAATAAATCATTCAATCTACTACATAAGCTCACAATGCTTATCTACCCATTAGCTCCAAGTATTAACGATTTAGCCATTGAACTAAAGTAGACAATAATTCATTTACATTAATGGGTTTGCCTACAAAATCATTCATGCCTGCAGCGAGACTGCGTTGTCGTTCTTCATCAGTTACGCTGGCACTTAAAGCGATTACGGGCAACTTTGCATAGTGTGGATTTTTACGAATCTCGGTGGTGGCTTGGTAGCCATTCATGACGGGCATGTGTAAATCCATTAACACCACATCAAAATCTTGTTGCTCTAATGCACTTAAGGCTTCAGAGCCATCATTAGTCAAAACTATGAGGCTGGCACCATGACGTTTAAGCACTTGATGAATGATCTTCTGGTTGAAGCTATCATCTTCCACGACGAGTATTTTAAAACCGATCAAGGCTTCTGTTTCTGAGCGTGTGTCAATTGTTGCGGAGTTGGTTGATGGTGTTTTAATGCTAGTTAGTTCCGATGTAGGCGTCGTTGGAAGTAGCAATTCAAAGCTAAAACAACTGCCTTCCCCTGGTTGGCTGTCTACTTTAATTTGACTCTTCATCAGCGCGACTAAGTCTTGACTAATGACTAAGCCTAAGCCTGTGCCTTCAAATTTTCTAGCATAACCATCGTCTACTTGGCTAAAGGGCATAAACAATTTATCTTGTTGATCTTCGGCTATACCAATACCAGTATCTGTTACGGCAAATAATAATCGTGCTTGAAGCTCATCAAGCTCTAGTAAGCTAATGTTTAGCGATACTGAGCCTTGTTGGGTAAATTTGATAGCATTGCCAAGTAGATTAGTGAGTACTTGTCTTAAGCGAAAGGGGTCGTAGATTAGGTGTTCAGGCACTCGCTCATCGATGTCTATTTTTAAAGCTAAACCTTTGCTCTGCGCAGTGTCTATGAATAAATTATAGAGAGTTTTTTGCAAGTCATGCACATTGAATGGACTTAGGTTAAGGCCCATTTTTCCGGCTTCGAGTTTCGATAAATCTAGTATGTCATTAAGAATGACCATCAGATTGTTGGAGGCGGTATTGATGTTTTTTAAATAATCGCTAACTTTTTGCGGCATATCATAAAGCAAAGCCAATTCTGAAAAGCCTATGATGGCACTCATGGGTGTGCGAATTTCATGAGACATATTAGCTAGAAACTGTGACTTAGTTTTGCTTAAGTTTTCAGCACGTTCTTTGGCTGCTAGAAGTAGTGCTTCGTTTTGTTTACGTTCGGTGATGTCAATAAAGCTGACTACGCAGCCGATAATTTCCTCATTATTTTTAATCGGGTGTGCTTCGTATTGTACTGGGAAACTAGTGCCGTCTTTACGCCAGAATACCTCTGCTTCATCTGAGGAATTTGAATGACCTTGCAGGGCATTGTATATCGGGCAAAGTTCTGCGTTATAAACAGAGCCATTTGCATGGGCATAATGAAAGAGTTGGTGGTTATTTTTGCCTAGAACTTCTTGTTGTGACTCATAACCCAGCATAGTTAAGGCTGAAGCATTCATAAAAATACAATCACCGTTAATGCCAATACCGTAGATGCCTTCACCCGTGGCGTTAAGTATCAAATCTAGGCGCAAATGGGCTTGAAGATTTTTGTCTTTTAATAAGTCGTTCGCAGCTTTAATCCTTAGATGATTTTTTACACGTGCCATTAATATAGCAGGGCTGATCGGCTTAGAAATATAATCGACCGCGCCTAATTCTAAACCAAATTGCTCGTCTTCAACATCAGACAATGCGGTTAAAAATATGATCGGGATATGGGCTGTTATAGGATTTTCTTTAAGTCGTTTACAAACCTCGAAGCCCGAAAGTCCGGGCATCATAAGATCGAGTAAAATCAGGTCGATGCTGTTGTCGCTCTGAGCAATTGCAAGTCCTTTTTCGCCATTAATTGCCGATTTGACCTTGTAATAGTTTCTGAGTAATCCTGATATTAGATTAATAATGTCAGGAGAGTCGTCTATGATGAGAATGACTGGTTTTAAGGTTACGCTCATGTTGTTTTAGGGCCTTTGATAGTGTAATCAGCTAAATGCGAAAAACTTTTTAATTCTGTGTAAAAAGTTTGATAGTTTAAGCTATTTTTTCTATTTAGTTAAAATTACTGAAAAGCATCGTGTGGTTAATGAGCACTTAATCATTTAGGCTATTCTATTGCTGAGCAGTCGTGAGCCTTGCGAATGCCGGTATCTCTATTATTGTGTAATATCTTCTTGTTAGTTCATTCCTGAAAATCTTATTCGAAAAAACAATTGCATTGAAAGCCTAGTTAGCTCAATCCTTAACTATATAATCATCAAAATAACCAGCAACTATTGCTTGATGCAGTAATGTCCTCAACACTTAACGAACAGTTCTAGATGTTTCGTATTAAAGTTCTAAAATACAAGGCTCTAAAATAGAGCTAAAAACCTTATTTCATGAAATATTTAGTATATTCTTGGGCATTGGTAAGTTTTTGTTTGATGAATTCTCCTGCGGGATGCGTATCTAAATCCGTCCATGATAAATTAGAATCTTGCTCATCCTGAGTACTATAAAATCCCATATCCCAGTTAGCAAAATGTCGTTCAGTTGTTCGTTCGAGTACAAGTAAGGTTACATTTGTATGGCGTTTATCTTTTTGTATATGATCAAAAAATAGTGACGTAACAGCACTAAAATTACCTTCTAAAACTTGCAACCACCATCCTTTGTTGTAGAGTAGAACACCTGTAATCTCAAGTTCTTTATTAATTTTACGTGCTACTTTTAAAATATCTATTACATCAGAAGCTTTAGTTTCACCTACAGCATGGCTACCGTAAATTAAGGTGAATAAGGGATTTTTTTCTTCGAATACGCGTTCAGGTTTGTTTATATTGTCCAGCCATGAAACTAATTTTTTTATATCTGTTTTAGAGCTTAAGTAATCAACTTTACCCTGAGTCAAATTACGGTTGATTGAATTATCAAGAACTAGACTAGGGAGTGAAGACTTATGAAGAAACTCGTCCAAACGACTGACTTCATCAGCGTTAAGCTCAACATTAATAATTAATGCATCAAATTGATTGGAAGATGTCGCTAATAATCTCAAGGTGTCCTCTAAATTATTGAAAATTGACGGCACATGCCCCCAACAATAAAGTGCAACGGCTAAAGCATTTGTTTCTTCATTTTCTAAAACCACGATGTTATGGCTTTTTTGCATGACTCTTCTCCTCGTTATTTTAATTATTAAAATATTAACTAATGTTCAGTATAAGTGCAGTTTGTATTGCTTGGCGTAAATACACTTTAAGATTAATGTTATACAGAGTAAAAACTGATCTTATAAGCTACACTTTATTTAGATAACATGGCGATAATCGCGTTCAACTCCCTTATTTGATTATCAGCTTCAACTTGCTCAGTCACATCCTGTTGAACACCCAAATAGTAAATAATCCGATTTTTTTTATCTAACAAAGGGGTGATTTTTAATCGATTGTAAAATAGCGAACCGTCTTTTTTGTAGTTTCTCAGCATGACCTCAATCGATTCCTGTTTCTTTATCGCTGCTGATATTTGTTGACTCGCTTGTTGATTTCGATCGTCAGCTTGCAAAAAACGACAATTAAAACCGATAGTATCTTCTTGACTGAACCCCGTTAGTTTTTCAAACGCTTTATTGGCATAGACGATTGGGGCATCAGGTAAATCTGGATCTGTAAGTACTACTCCGTTCACACATTCATCAAGAATATCAGTTAATAAATGTGGTATGAGCCCCCCAGAATCTTTTTCAGCTACAAAAAGCATATTTTAATCTCCGTAATTTATATGACAATAGAGGTCATATCTATGATTTGTATCTATACATCAAAAATTAAATTTAGCAATTTAATATTGTGGCTAGGTGCAGTGTCATGAACTATCTTTGTGTTTAAAAAAGACCCCTTCATATCGGAATAAATAATTGATTTTTATACACGAAGAACAGAGCTGATGTTTCCATTAAATGACTTTTAAAGATTAGAATTCTTTTAATTGACAATGTGATTTATCATGATAACCTAGTTTCGCAGTTGGTTATTTTGCAATAAAATCAAAATTCTAATAAAAAAATGAGGAGAAGGTAATGTACACAATAAATAAAAAAACAGTTATAAAATTTGCTTCACTTTTAGGCTTTCTTGCTGCTTTACATATCACCCCTGTTTCAGCCAACCCAAATGAAACTGCTGCATGTGCTAGTCACATTCAAGAAAAAATCTCTTGGGATAATAATGGTCACACCAAATGGGAACAGAAAAATATTGAAAAGTTATGTAAAGGCACTACGAACCCTAAAGAACCAGGTGAATGCTTTAAAAAAGTCATGTCTGGTCATGTGAAATGGGGAGAAGGTGATAAATGGGAATGGGAAAATGCAATCGATTTATGTTCAGGAACTAATGATTCTGAGCAAACAATTGAATGTTTCAAAAAAGAAGTACACGCTGGTACTGCATGGAAAGAAGCTATAGCCAAATGCCAAGCGAAATAATCTACATCTAAATCTGTTGACTAAATTGAAAAAAAAACAATACGTTTTGTATTCATAACTACAGTTAATCTATTCTAATCGCATCTCTCGTTTTCTATTTGAGAGATGCGTTTTAATTATGGTTAATGTTCTTAAAATATTGCTAATTGAATAGTTCATGCAAAAGTTGGAATTAACCGGCTTCTGATTTCGACTAAATGCAGTGGCAGATGTCACTTCACTTAATTTAATAGATGCTGCCGAGCTCAAACTACCGAGGGTGGCTATATTTCATTAATTAAGTACAAACGCAAACCTATTTAGATATCAATGCTGTCAATGGGGATCTTGTGTTATGGTCATTAAACGCAACAGTCTATTAAACAAGTAAGAACTTAATTGGATGATTAATAATAATTTTGAGTAATTATTATTTGCATATTTTCTAAGTAGCGGTAAGTTTAACTCAGTAATTTGTACCTCAATAATAAATAAGCAACGAGAGACAGATTTATTGGTTATTGAGAATTTCGTTAAGCCCTAAAAGATTGTAAATAATGCTTGTTATAGTGTCTGTAAGGGTGTTATGGTGCGATCCGCTAGATTAGAGACTGTGCCTCTTGCTGGTTTAACTTTTTATTTAGATTTCATAATTATAATCGTCAGTGTCTGTAATAAAACAGATAATTTAATAAAGGCGAATTTATGTTGAGTTACCCTCAACCGGGAGATGTATCGCAATGCCAATTAAATTTTCTTTTGATTCTGCTACACCTATCACAGGTGAAGCTTCAATAAAAATTAATAGATCTATCGCCGAAGTTTTTTCCTTTATTGGTGAACGATTTTATGAGAATTATCCTAAATGGGCGCCAGAAGTTGTGGAGTTACAGCCTCTAGACGGTGATAAACTTTTTGTCGGTGCTAAAACTAAACAAGTAAGAGAAGATCAAGGTACTTTGGTTGAATCAGTATTCGAGATTACTGAATATCAGCCTGTTGTACAATTAATTTTTAAAGGTATTGGTGAGCCTTATAAACATTCTTATTTTCTTCAGTCGGAAGATTTAGATAACACGGAATTAACTTTTTGTTTTGAATTATCTGAGATAGAAGTTTTTATGCGACCTTTTCAAAAGTTGATTCGTGCCTCTATTGAAGATGGGGCAGAGAATACTGTAGAAAATATAAAAAATTTGATGCTCTCTTGAGCCCATTAAGCTAGTCCTTTGACTAAATTGTAAGAATTGGAGAAAAATATGCCTTTTATTGTTGAAAAAGATACCGGATTAATTCCACAAGTTTTATCAGCTATCTTAGATGAGTGTGTTAATGGTGTCACCTTAGCTGATCCAGATATGGAAGATTCACCCATAGTTTATGCGAACAAAGCTTTTGAGCGATTAACAGGTTATGGCCAAGAAGATATCATTGGTTTTAACTGCCGCTTTATGCAGGGTGAAGATAGAGAACAAGATGCACGAAAAATAATTTCTGAAGCGATGAAAAATTCTGAAAGTGTGGAAGTGACTCTTAGAAATTATAAAAAAGATGGAACTTTGTTTCACAATCGATTAAAAATAACACCGTTATTTGATAAAAAACATAGAGTTATTTATTATCTTGGCGTCCAATTTGATATTACTCAACAAGTCGATGCAAGCAATGAAATTAAAGAACTCAATTCCTTAATAGAAGCAATGAGCCCCAAATAAACGTTATGAATGCGACAGAAACTGTAAGTACTAACGGCGGTCTCTATTTCAATGAGGCTCTATTTGGTTTGGCCATCATAGCTTTTATTGTGTTGGTAATTATGGAGAAGCGCCATCCTTTTAGAGCGTTTCCGGCTAAAATTTTCAAAGAGTCTTTTGTTACCAATACAACAGCATTCTTGGTTAATAATTTAATATTAAGTACCTTGCGTGCTTCTTCATTATTCTTAGTTGCTCAGCAATTTGCTACACATGGCTTATTGAGTGGTATGGATAATGGGCCTATTAAATGGCTGTTAGCGTTTGCTTTTTTTGATTTGGCCATTTATCTGTGGCATTTTGTCAGTCATAAATCTGAATATTTGTGGCGTTTCCATAAAGTGCATCACAGTGATAAAGGTTTCAATGTTTCTACCGGCTTTAGATTTCATGTCTTTGATTTATTAATAGAGATAGTCTACAAATGTGTCTTTGTAGTTGTGATTGGAGTTGATGCTTATGTGGTATTGTCGATTGAAATAGTTGAATTGTTTTTTATATTGTTTCATCACGCCAATATCCGAGTACCTAATGAAGATTTAATTTCAAATGTATTCATTACGCCTTCATTACATAGAACGCATCATTCAAAAAAACGTTCTGAACACGATAGTAACTATGGCATTGTTTTTTCATTATGGGACCGAATGTTTGGTACTCGTAAAGAATTGGTGCCAGAACAAATTGGTTTAGACATCATTAATGCTGATAACTTCATTCAATTATTCTCTTTGGCTTTTATCACTGAGGTTAAGTTAAGAAAACTCTTGGGATGGATTCCAAAGGGTAAGAAAAAATGATTATCAAAACTCATAAAAGTATTCCTGGTTCTGAAATTACTGATCCGTTAGTTTTTAAGCAACGTAGGCAGTTAATTAAGGCAATGCTGGCGTTAGGAATAACGGGTTCAGGAATTTATTCAGGTTTAACGTTTGGTAATGAAGCCAAATGGCCAACTGTTGCTAAAGGCTATGAGCCCAAAGCACCATTATCGGCCACTGCAGCTGATATAGTAAAAAACCATACCAATTATTATGAGTTTACTTATAACAAAACCGACGCAACCAGCTTAGCCCAAGCATTACCTATTGATCCTTGGTCTGTTGAAATTACGGGTGAAGTCGAAAAGCCGGGTGTTTATCATTTAGAAGATATTTTAACTCAGCAAACTCTTGAAGAATATATCTACAGATTTCGCTGTGTTGAAGGTTGGTCTATGGTGGTGCCTTGGATGGGCTTTCCTTTAGCTAATTTATTAAAAAAAGTTAAGCCTTTGTCCAGTGCTCAATTTGTGAAATTTACCACCTTGCAAGATGCTAAAAGTATGCCTAATCAAGCAGTAAATAGTATGCTGGAATGGCCTTATGTAGAAGGGTTACGGATCGACGAGGCGATGCATCCTTTAGCTATTTTAGCCTCGGGCATGTACGGTGAGGCTTTGCCTAAACAAAATGGTGCACCTTTAAGGTTAGTCGTGCCTTGGAAATATGGTTTTAAAAGTATTAAAGCCATAGTAAAAATTGAGCTAGTTAAAAGAGCGCCTTTAAGTACATGGAGCAAAGCTGCTCCCAATGATTATGGTTTTTACGCCAATGTAAATCCAGATGTTCCACATCCTCGCTGGAGTCAAAATAGCGAACGTGTTTTAGGCGCAGGGTATTTTACACCGCGTCGAAAAACAGAGTTATTTAATGGCTACGCTGATGAAGTTGCTGCATTGTATAGCGGCATGGATTTACGGCATTTCTTCTGATGGTTTTGCGTAATATAAAGCCGTATACACTATGCTTTAGCATTTGTTTATTGCCGTTATTAGGCATAATTGTCGATATGCTCTTCGGTAATTTAGGTGTCGATCCTATCTTATCGTTGCACATCCGCTTAGGCGATTGGTCTTTACGTTTGTTATGGTTAACCTTGTGTATTACCCCCTTACAAACGGTGACTCAATGGCGCGGTATGTCACAATATCGAAAAATGTTAGGTCTATACACTTTCTTTTATGCGAGTTTGCATGTCTTAGTTTATTTATGGATGGACCAAGGCTTGGTATGGAGTGCGATTACTAGGGATATTATTGAAAGTTCGTATATCTGGTTTGGTTTAATAGCTTTTTTGCTAATATTTCTATTGGCAATTACTACGCCATTGATAATGGTAAAAAAGCTGGGTAAAAATTGGAAAAAATTACATCGCTACATTTATATAGCCTCTATAGCCGTTATTATTCATTATTATTGGCAACTTAAAGGGAATATGGCAGAGCCTTTGTTTTATTTGCTCATATTGACTTTATTACTAGCCTTTAGATTAGCTTTATGGTTTAAAAACCGAAAATTTGCAAAATTGATGATTCCTACAACTCGAAAGATAAATGTGGTAAAGGATGAATCATTTACAGAAGATTAGTCTTTAGCGGTAAAGCTTAAAGCAACAATCATTAAAGAAGTTCAAATAGTTAGTACTTGGGATTCATCAACTACATTGTTTCTGTGTTCTGTATCATTGTCCAAAGTTAAGGATTGGGGGAAATCGTTTCACATGTAGGGGCTACAGATTCGCCTAGTAATACGATGTTCCAAGATAAAGGGCGAATCTGTCGCCCCTACAAAGCTTGATAGTGGCGTTGACTCAGAACGAGGAAATATTAAAAATTCTATATTCATCTATTACGAATATTTCTTTTTTATAGCTCTAATTTTCACACCTTTTATGGCAAAAATCTTAATCATAGGCTGCGGCTCTATTGGTATTCAACTCGCAGAAGTATTAATGACTAAAGGTCATCAAGTAGTCGGGTTTAAAAGAAATCCCCCTATCAATGAAGTTGCAACAGGCATAGTTTATTTTAAGGCTGATATAAGTTCTAGTGCTTCACTCACAGCCTTGTCCCTAGATTTCGATTTTGTGTATTTTATTGTCTCTCCTGATGGTCGTAACCAAGAAAGTTATGAAGCTATTTATAATGCAGGGATTAATAATCTATTAGCGCATTTCTCACAAGCCGAAAAGACCCCGCAGTGGTTTTTTATATCATCAACCAGTGTTTATGGACAAACACAAGGTGAATGGGTGGATGAAAGTTCACCTAGCTATCCAGAAAACATAACGAGTCAACTGATTAGATCAGCCGAGCAGCGCTTGATGGATTTAAATGCAAATCATGTGATTGTGCGCTTTTCTGGAATCTACGGGCCAGGCCGTGAATATTTGCTAAGAATGGCCAAACAAGTTCCTGCCCCTGCCATACAACAAACTCCTCCTTACTATACCAACCGTATTCATCAAGCTGATTGTGTAGGCGTATTAGTGTTTTTACTAGAATGTCGCCTAGCAGGAAAAGCTTTAAAATCGTGTTATGTAGCCAGTGATGATGATCCAGCGACAACCTGGGAAGTCATGTCGTGGTTGGCAGAACGTATGAATACTTCATTACCATCCCCTAAAGTAATGCAGCCAGAGGCGGATATGAATAAGCGTTGTAATAATCAACGTTTGAAAGCCTTAGGTTATCAGTTTAGTTATCCAAGTTATAAAGAGGGCTATGCGGAGTTGATTGATAATAGGCGGGTTTGATCGTACGTCACTAAGTATAGTTAAGCATCTGTCGCCCCTAAGATGCAATTAATCTTCAATGTAGGGTAGTTCGGTAGGATGGGTAGAATAAATTGAAACCTATCAAAGGCTTGTCATCGCTGGCGCTCTTGCGTAAGCGAGTAAAGTGTTTCCGGCAAAGATGCCTTTCCTGTGCCGGAAACGCCATTACGCGCTGCGCTAGCATGGTCTTATTCCTTCGGCCTACACAACTCGCATCCTACTTGACTAATCTACTTCTAAACTCGCTAAATCAATCACGAATCGGTATTTAACATCACTCTTTAATACCCGTGTATAAGCTTCATTAATTTCTTGCATGGGAATGATTTCTATTTCTGAGCTTATGTTATGTTCCGCACAGAAATCTAACATCTCTTGAGTTTCTTTGATGCCACCGATTAAAGAACCCACAATACTGCGACGTTTAAAGATTAAAGGGCCGACCGAAGGTGAGGGGTGTGGTTGATCCGGTACGCCTACTAAGCAGAGAATACCATCACGTTTGAGTAACAGCGTGTAGTCGTCTAAATTATGCGGTGCAGCAACAGTGTTTAGAATAAAGTTAAAGCTACCTTGGTGAGCTTGCATTTCCTCGGCATTGGTAGAAATCACTACTTCATCAGCTCCGAGTCTTTTTGCATCTTCTGCTTTAGCGGGTGTTGTAGTAAAAAGAACTACATGAGCACCAAAGGCACGGGCAAACTTAATGCCCATGTGACCCAGTCCACCTAAACCAACAATGCCAACTTTATCGCCTTTACCAATATTCCAATGCTTTAAAGGAGAATAGGTGGTAATGCCTGCACATAATAAAGGTGCGGTCTTAGCAAGGTCAAGCTTGTCTGAAATGTGTAATACAAAATCATGGTTAACCACAATCTGCTTAGAGTAACCGCCGTAATTATTAACACCGGTTTGTTTTTCAGGGCTGTTATAAGTAAAAGAGGCTTGATTGCAAAATTGTTCCTGATGATCGTGGCAATCAGGGCAAGTTCTGCACGAATCGACCATACAGCCAACTCCAACACTATCACCTATTTTAAAGCTGGTGACGGCATCACCTATTTTAGTCACTTTACCGACAATTTCATGTCCAGGTACGATGGGGAAGGTTGAACCGCCCCATTCGTTGCGTGCTTGATGTATATCAGAATGGCAGACGCCACAGTAAAGTATCTCTATTTGAACATCAGTAGCACGAAGTTCGCGACGTTCAAAGCTAAAAGGAGTGAGTGGTGCATCTTGTTGAAGAGCGGCATAGCCTATTGTCTGTGACATAATGATCCTTGGGCTGATAATTTCTAATGCTTTTTAAACTTTTAATAAATTAAATTAAGTTGAATTAGATTAAATTAAGTTGAATTAGATTAACACGAAGACTTTGTAATAGTCTGAGTTTTAAATCGGCTGATGTTAGTTATTAATTGTCATTGAAAACATCAGATTGCCATTAAGTTAAGTATTTGTCGCCCCTACAGATGCAATCAATCCTTAACTTAATGGCAGTGACCTTACTACTCCGTTAATTCCCTAATCAGTTGTTCATTTATTAATTAATCTTGGCGTCAAAACTCATGAGTTTATCTGCTGTTGTTTTTCAGATATTAACCAGTAACTTGCAAACGGTAGGGCGTTAATAGGCGATAGATGCATTACGCCGCATGATACGCATTCAATTAGGTGCAATACGCTAAAGCTATTGCACCCTACTATGAGGTAGCAAGCCGGAATAAGACCATGCTAGCCAACCTAGCGCGTGGTGGCGTTTTCGGCACAGGTGTTGTGCTGGTGCCAGAAACGCTTTACCCACTTACGCTCGGAAATGCTTATTACGGCCTAGTGTTTTTTTTGTCGATGGAAAACTGGTGTAAACAACGTAATAGTCGACGTACTAAGGTTTACCTCTATTGTTTCTGTGGCGATGAAATCTGAATTGAAATCACTGGTTTGCTCAAAGACGCGAATTTAATTTAAAGTACAATTCTGATTATTCAATCATCAAGCGAAACATTATATTTATTGATGTTACCTTTTTTCTACATCAGAACTAGTTTCATAATTATCCAGTGATACCTTTTGATAAATTCCGGTTAATTTGCGTTTAAATTCATCAGAGATTAGTCTTGAATCCTGCTTGCTTTTTACTACACGTGGCGTAATTAAAATAACTAGTTCATTTTTAGATCGATTATAAGTGGTGTTGCCAAATAATGAACCTATCCATGGCAGATCATATAAAAGAGGAAAGCCACTTTTGACTGCGGTGTTAGTGTCATCGATTAAACCACCTAAAACGATGGTTTCTCCATCATTAACGGCAATTGAGCTTTCAATTTCTTTTTTCTGAATGGTGGGCGAAGTAGCGACCCCTGTTGTTGTTAATACCGGCACACTAAACACTTGTTTAATATCCATAATAACCATGCCGTTCGAATTGACTCGTGGAGTTACTTCTAAAGTCACACCTGTATCTTTGTATTGAATTGAACTTCCTAAGGCTATGGTTGGTGTTGATCCACTAGCTACGGGTAGGGATGAAGTACTCGTTTGTATAGGTACCTGATCACCTACGTTAATTTTTGCTTTCTGGTTATTCAATACCATTAAAGATGGTGATGAAATAACATTAAGGTTACCTTTGTCGGCTTGTGCGCTCAATATACTATTAACGGCACCAGAGTTATAGACTGCACTTAAACCTCCGGTAGCAAAGGCAGAAGTCGCTGCATAGGCAATACTTCCTAGTTGCTGGGCACCGCCCAAGGCGTTACTCACAGAACTATTGTTTTTATTTAAATACCAAGCGATACCATATTTTAAATCATCTGTTAATTTAACCGAAGCGATCGTGGCATCAATCAGTACTTGCAATGGGACGATATCAAGTTGTTCAATAATAGGCTTAATTACAGCATACTCTTGTGCTGTAGCAACAATGACGACTGCATTATTAGCTTTATCGGAAATTATTCTGACATTGCCTACATTTGAAACTTTGGCAGTACCTGTGCCTGAGCTGCTAGTTGATTTATGTGTCGATGTAGGTGTTGATGATGTAGTGCTTGACGAACCACCTAGCGATGTATCTGTTGAAGACTTATTAGTTATGGTTGCGGCTGTTTGGCCAGGGGCTACTTTTGCAGAACTCGATTTCTTCTGGGCGTCGGCAAAAATATCATTTAAGGTCTCTGCTAATTCTTCAGCATTTGCATGTTGAACTTTATAAACATTGACTCCTCCACCTCCAGAAGCTGAGTTAGCTCTGTCTAACCTAAGCACCCAATTCTCAATATCTTTTAAATAATGTCCTTGATGGGTAACAGCCAAAACGGCATTTAATCGCTGTATCGGTATAAACTGAAAGAATTCAGATTCATCAGATTTAGCTTTTTGATGAAAAATGCCTTCTAGTTCTTTAATAACGGTATCTGGATCAACATGAGCAAGGGTAAACAAGCCAAAAGACCGTCCTTTTAATAAATCAATGTCAAATGTGCTAATTAGCTCTATGACTCTGGCTATTTCATCAGCAGTCCCAGATGCCACTATGATATTGCGACTGCCATCAATATTAAGTATGGTTTTTTCATGTACCAATGGCTTTATGATATCTGCAACTTCTTGGGCTGCAACATTTTTGACTGGAATAACTCGGGTTTGATAGCCTGTTTTACTACTTGCTATATTAGAGGTGTATAAGGCTTCTGCAGTGGGTTCAATGTGATAAATACGACCATCTTTAACTAAGGCAGCATTGTTCATCCGTAGAACCATTTCTAGGGTAGGAATCAACTCTTCTTTGCTTAACGCTTCTGTAGTTTGTAAGGTGACTTTGCCGACTACTTTTGGACTGAGAACATAATTCTGACCGAGAATGTCGCTCAAAACCACTTTAGCAACCTCGCCAATGTCTGCATCGTCAAAATTTAAGCTATAAGTTCCAGCATTTGGTGAACTAACTCCTCTATGCTGTGGAATAGAGTCGGGGACAAAGTGATCAGTTCCTGGATATATTTCACTAGCTGTTTTTGAGGCTTTAGTGGTAGGCGGTGTGTTTTGCAAGCCTTTAATAGCCACATCTTGCTGATTATCTTGTTGTACAGGTATGATCGGTGTTAAAGGTAATTTATCCGCTGTAAAAGGTTTTAATGCCTCACAGCCAGTTAGAGATAAACTCATCAAAAGAACATAGGAGATTGTTTTTTTATTGGTTGTCATGATCAATGATTTCAAAACCGCCTACAGCGGGTTGTGGGTTATTAGGTGCAGTAAATGGATTAAATGGATTAGGCACGTCAGCAATGGGAGGATTACTGGCTGCGTCTGGTGCTGCTGGTATTATAGGTGTATTTGGATTATTGGATAGTTCCTTCGGCTTGGATTTTTGCAGTAATAATTCTTTAGATAGATTATTTTGCTCAAATAGAACCCGATCTTTTTTAATTTCTGTTAGCTTCCAGCCATCAATCTCAGCACCAACAATTAATTTTCGATATCTGGTTTTGGTTCCTTTTGTTATTGCTCGACTCAGTAAAGCTGTTAATCCATTGGCTGTAGTATAAACGCCATTAAGTTGCCAGTCGAAAGTATTGGCTGTTATTTGAATATTTTGTGGTGCTTCTTTTGAGGGTTCTATTACTGCTCTTCTACCTTTTATAAACAGAGGTCGAGTCGATAAATCTTGATAATTTTCCTCAGACTGTTTAAGTAGATCTATAACAGGCATTTCATCGAGAGATTGCGTTTCTTTTATTGCAACGCTTGAATTTAATGCTTTTTTCTGCTGCCATGCCGAGTAAAACCACTCGGACACTAAAGTCAATGTACATACTAAGCAAATGACCGCTAGAACTGTATGTGTTTTTCTGTTCATTCTGCTAGCTTTCTCATGAAACTAACTGCTTGAAAATTAACATTTAATACATTGCTGGCTTCAATCTTATGTGTAACTAAATTCATAGTTCCGTGTTGCATAGGTCTAATATCGATTTGGTCAATTATAATTAATGGAGTCGATGTTTCTATTTTGTAAAGTACTTTTCGCAATACCTCGCTGCTCCCCATCATTCTTACGCTAATCGTTATTTTACTAAACTTATTTTTATTATTGACTGGAAGAGCTTGGGTGCTGCTTAATTCACCGCCTGCATCAACAATTGTTTTTTTAATAAACGCCTGCATTTCAGCTGAGGCTAAAGCATCTGTTTCCTGGCTATTAAAGTAACCTTGTTGATCATGTTGTTGTTTTATTTTGGCCATACTAGCAATGACCGTATTTTTTGTGGCCAAAATGCGTTCATATTGTTGTAATCTAAACATCAAGTCATTTTTAGATTTACTCAGTTCCAGGCCTTTGCTAAGCAAAGGTACCATAATGATTAGGCAGAAAATAAGCACTATAAAAATTAATAAGCCTACTGCTAGCCAGCGTTGTTTATTTTGAATAGTTAGGATATTCATTGATGTGCTCCTGTTGGAGTTACATCAACAGTAATCTGGAAACGTTCGATCTTATTAATGGCATCTTGGGTCACGGGCGACGCAAATCGGACATGAGTAAACAACTCAGATGCTTCAAGTATTGCTATCAATGTTGAAGCGGTTGGTGATTCGCCTTGTATTTGTAAGTGTCCATCTGAATATTGTACATAACTTAACCAAGTATCATCATTTATAAGTGAGCTTAAGGTATTTAGCATTTCAATCATGGGAGGCGCAGCACTTTTTTCTGCTAGCAATTGACGAGTTTCATCAATAGAAGCATCTATTTCTTTCTGCAAGGCTTTAACTTTTTTAGCGTCTTTTTCTAGAGCATTAGTTTTGAGTTGTAAAGCATCAATGGTTTTGCTTTCAAGCCAAATAGGAGTTGCTATAACCGCCACTAATAATAAACCGGTCAACATTATGAGTGTTGAGTTAATTATATGGGTTATTTTTGGCGTTTTTTGTCTTAGTGGTTCAGGCAGTAAATTATAGTGGTCATCAATTCGATTAATATCTAAGGTTAGATCGTCTAAATAAGCCAATTGAGGAGACAAGCCCATAGCGCTGCAATCATCAAAGAGTCCATCAAGAATTGCTCGAGTTGTTAATATTAACATCACCCTAATCTGTCCCAGTTCATTGCTATCATTCAGTCGCTTAACTGTAAAATAAACCTGTTCAGGCTTAAAGGGGGTATAACGATCGAGTTCGTAGGATACTACTTGTAAGAGATTTTCTTTTGCCACAGAAGGTAAGCTGAGTTCTTTTTGAATAGCGTATTGACTAGACAATCTGAGTATTACTTTAGCTTTAATGAGTCGTTCATCTTTTTCTCGCAGAGTTTTAAATTGCGCTAGGCCAGATTCATCTCGGTCTACTGTTGCCAGTAGTTCGGACTCTTCCTTGTTTTGATAAGTGATTTTTAACTGATTGTTATCAAGGCTTACGATGAGATAGCCTTGTTGGTCAGTAACCAAGTCTTTGAGTTTATCTGGGACTAAAAAGTCTAATTCACGCTTCCACCAGCGTAAAAACTGCTTAAAGTCTAGATCAATTGTTGAATTCAGGTTCAGCATATTGTTTTACTAATAATTCGGTCATTGCATCAACAAATAATGACTTACTACGAGTCGTTAGCTGTTGCCATTTTAAAACTTGATAAGGACTCTGTTGAAATGTGCTGTTTTGCGCCATTAAGAAAGCGGATTGTTTTATGACCACGCTGATTATGGCACTAGCTTCATCATTCAATATAGCCTGAGATACTAATGTTATTGTATTGATTTGTTCAGGTATTGGTGTTTGTCCGGGCGATGGTGCTTGCCCAGTTGCGTTAGTAGGTGTGCTGCTAATAGTCTGTGTTGGATTAGATGTAAATGCAGGTGCTGGTAAGTTATTTATTGCGCTGTCCAATCGGGCTTTCATATAAGAATCTATAAGACTAGTATCCACGTCGGGAATTATCTGCAAAACTTCTTTAGCGGCAAGTTGTTCGGAAACTTTCGATTGTCCTGAATAAACCGTTATTAAAGGTTCTATCTGAGAAAATATTGATTCATTCATGCCCAGTACTAACTGTAATTCTTCAAGAGATTCAAAAGGTTTGTTTCTAGGCTGATAATTTAAGCCAGCATCTTTATATTCTTTTTTTTCTGCGCCATCGTTATGAACTAGATCATCTTCGTCACGCCAATCGATAATGGCTGCTGCTAATTTTGATTTTTGCTCTGCTTGGTTAGTAACTGTGGCCATTAGAGCTTCCAGCAAAACTTGATCCGCTTTATTAATATCTATTTTGCCTTTTTCTGCTAATAGTCGAACCCGAATTTTGGCATCGCTCGAAATTATTTCATAAATACTGCCGTCTGTCCTCCAACGTTTATTTTGATCAGGATTCAATAACATCAGTTCTGCCATCGCTATTCCTGATTCGGCAACTGATATGGCTTGAGCATTATTTTTAATGCCTGCAGTAATAGATGCTTCTCTGCGCATTGTTAGAACGAAACTGCCCGCCATAATGGTCAGCAAACTCAATACCCATAGTACCAGAACCAATGCCATCCCTTTTTGTTTTGTCATTAGTCTGATCTAGGGTTGTTGAAATTCATGGGAGCATCGCTTGAGTTGGTATTGATGTTTACGCCCTCAACTTTAAGTTCAAGAATCATTTCCGGATAAATAATGTCATTGTCTAAACTGATGTTGATTTTAATCAATCGAGGCAAGGCATTTGAATTTAGCCATTTATCCTGCCATTTAGCTACACTAATTCCGTCAGTAGAACCAAAATAGGCTAAAGTAAAATCACTAATATGGCTGATTAATGTTTCTTCTTCCTTATGCCATGTTGCACCTTCAGCTAGAGGAAAAAAAGGACTTAAGGTAATTTTGATAAGTGAGTCATTATTTTCTGATTCTAAATCGACAGAAAATAACTGCAAGCCTGATCTACCTGCACTAGCAGGTAAAGCTGAAACAAATTGTAGTGAATGTTCTGTGCCCTGAAAAGAAAAGGACTTTTGTTCACTTGAAAAATCATTCCATAAGGGCTGTGCTAAAGACAAATGCTGATGAAAAAAATTATAAACGACCGCAAAATCATTGACATCGGTGATTTTATTTTCACCTTTTTCCCAGCTATCTGCACAAATCTTTAAACTGCCAAACAATAAAACCATCATCATGCTTAACAAGGTCATGGCGATTAGTACTTCAATCAAAGTAAAGCCTTGAGTCTGATGCCTCATATAGATTTATTTAATAACTTTAATGTGGTTAACTCAAGCTGCCGGTCACTGAGCATGTCATCTCCCCAATGAACGCTGATCTTTACTTTGAAAAGTTCCGCTGGTAATGTTTTTGTATCAATTTGGTCATCATTAAAGGTAAATGGACTAATTTCAATTTGCCAATGATAAATATTATTTTCTATTCCAGTTGTTTGGCCGATTTGCAAGGGTGTTTCAATACCCGTTTTAGCCATTAAGCTTTCAGATATTTGCACGGCTGTTGTATAGTTTTCGGCAATAATAGCGGTATTAACACCTGCTGAAAATATTTTTAATAAAATACCTAGGGACAGGGCGAGAATTGAAAATGCAATTAGAATTTCCAATAAAGAAAAGCCCTGTTGTTTATTGTTTGGCATCAATGTCACCAAGTTTAATTTGACCGGTTAACCAGTTGATATTAATTTCTGCAGCAAGTTTATCTTGTTCTAGGGTAATTCTTCCTCCAGTAGATGAACCATCAGGGAAAAATCGAATATTTCCTATGCCATTTCCGCTCAGTTCGCTTTGTGCGGTGACTACGGTAAGCGAAATGTTTTTAGGAATAACATAACTTTTAGGTCGATCGCTTACGGTATAAGTATTTTCGGCAAGATCAATTGTCATGGTTGTTTCTTGATGCAATATTAAAGCCTGTCCCCGTGTATACCTCAAAGCAGAAACCATATCTCTGCTTGTTACCCTAATGGCAGTAGTACTATTTCCTGACGACAGATTAATTCCAACTACTGAAAAACCCAATATCATAATAAATAATACGACCAGCAACTCAAGTAGGGTAAAGCCATTATTTAGTGTTAATCGTCTCATAAGTTTTCGTTGAGTTAATCGATTATTGATGACTGGACAAGTAAAAGTTGCGTTATCGTTACATTATTACACCGTAAGGACAGCTCGCGATCTGTCCCTAAATAAGATCGGTCTCCAAATTACGATCGACATCTACGCAAGTAAAAAGTAGCGTCATTCTGTTTGTTTATTTATGTGGAATAAGTATCTGATGTTACGCAGTCGCCATTCAGCGATTTAAAAAACACACATAATGAGGTCGCTATCGCGACGATGTGTTAATCGGGTAATCGCACCCGAGGGCGAGATACTTTCTTTTGCTCCGCCAAAAGAAAGTATCCAAAGAAAAGGCGGCTCGATTCTTCCTGCGCTCCTCAGTTTTGTCGGGGGTCGGTAGAGAGGGCTTCCTGCCCTCCTACCGACGCGCGGCATCCATGCCGCGCCCCTTCGGGCTAGTCCCAACAAAACCTGCGGTGCTCGGCGCGGCAAACGAGAGTAAAGCCGCGTTACTGTGTAACATCAGTAGTATCATAAACTGCAAACTTATACTGTAGGAGCGACAAATTTGCTCAGTAATCCGATGTGCAACGAAAAGAGTGAATTTGTTGAACCTACTTTCAGATCGTCAAGTATCAGTTGAGATTACCAACTAACAATATCTTGATCTTCGCCTTCACCACCTTCTTTATTGTCTGCACCAAAGGTGTATAAATCAAATTTTCCATGCTCACCCGGTGATACATAATGGTATTCCTGTTGCCATGGATCTAAGGGGATTTTAGATTTACGCAAATAAGGGCCATTCCAGCGTTTGCTGCTATCTGGTGTTTCAATCAATGCTTTTAAGCCTTCGTCACTGCTTGGGTAACTGCCTACATCAAGTTTATACATGTCCAAGGTAGCCGCTAAATCTTCAATTTGTACTTTTGCTGCTTTAGTTTTGGATTCTCCCATGTGCTTCATGACTTGAGGACCTACTATTCCAGCCAGCATGGCAATGATGCCTAGCACGACTAATAATTCAAGTAAGGTAAAGCCTGATTCTGAAAGTGGTTTAATTTGTTTCATGGTTAGTATTGTTTCCGTTAAAAAGCTAGATCATTCACGCTTAAGATTGCCAATAAAATCGACACGATGATACCTGCAATCATCAATCCTAAACTAATTATTAATACAGGCTCAAGAAAAGCTAGTAGTCGCTGTATGGCTACCCTAAGTTGTTTGTCATAAATAGTGGCTACGCGCAGCAACATTTCCTCTAGTCGACCCGTTTCTTCACCCATTTTAATCATTTGCATAGCCATTTTAGGAAACAAATCCATGCCCAATAAGGCATCTGATAAATGTTTACCTTGTTTTAACTGTTGCTCTGCATCCTCAATAGCTGCTGCCAACACCAAGTTTTCGACAGTTTCTCTGACTATGGTTAATGCTGCTAGTAATGAAACACCATTGCCCAGTAAGGTTCCCAGGGTGCGACTGATGTTTGCAGTTTCTTTGTGGGTTATAATTGTTCCAGCTAACGGAAGTTTTAAAAAACGGCCATCCCAGACTTTTTTTGTTAAAGGATCAGCTAATTGTAATTTCATATAGCTAGAAATAAAAATAATACTGACTAATAATGCCCACCAATAGCTTTGTAGCCATTCTGCTAATGCCACCACAATTTGAGTTGAGACTGGCAAAGATTTGCCCGCACTTTCGAACATTTCAGTAAATTGCGGCACTACAAAAGTGAGCATTACAAATAATGAGGCTAATGACATTACCAATAATATGGCAGGATAAATTAATGCTGTACTTACCGTGTCTTTTAATTCTTGCGAGCGCTCCAGATATTCAGCTAGTCGAGCCAATACCGAGCCCAGACTTCCACCAGCTTCGCCAGCTCTTATCATATTCAAATAAAACTTACTGAAAATGCCTGATTGTTGCTCTAGAGCATCGGCCAAGGTCGCGCCACCTTTTACTTTGTCGAGTACTCGGGCAATCAATTTACTTAATTGTGCATGGTCTTCAGTTAAATCTATTAAGACGAGTAAAGATTTATCCAAAGGTAAGTCAGATTCCAGTAATGTGGCTAGTTCTCCTGTTAAAAGAGCGATGTCTTTCTGCGATAATTTAGATTGTTTTGCTTGCAAGCCAAAAAATGATCGGCTATTAGCCGGCGCAACACGAATTGGGATATAACCTTCAGAATGTAAAGTGGCAATCAAAGTATGCTCATTGATGGCGTCTCTAATACCTTCTTCTGTTTCACCCAGATTATTAACGGCTTTAAAAGTAAATAGAGGCATCTTAAGTTTCCGCTGTGACTCGCATAACTTCTTCTAGGGTAGTAATGCCTTGTATTACTTTAACGAGGCCATTTTCATAAAGTGTTTGCATACCTTCAGTAATCGCGAGTTTTTGAATAGCTCCGGCTTCTTCATGGTTCATGATGAGTTTTCGGATAGGATCGGTCATGGGTAAGAATTCAATAATAGCAAGTCGCCCACGATAACCCATGCCGGCGCAGGCAGGACACCCAACAGGCTTGTATAAAACAATCTCAGTCTCGGAACTAAATCGATGTAGATTAAGACTACTGACGATTTCAGGTTCAGCGACACTCCCAACTTTACATTCTGGACATAGTTTTCTAACTAAGCGTTGGGCTAAAATCCCATTGACGGTTGAGGTCAGTAAATATTCCTCAAGTCCCATGTCTAGCAAGCGTGTGATACCTCCCGCGGCATCATTAGTATGCAAAGTTGATAACACCAAATGCCCAGTAAGAGCAGATTGAACAGCAATTTTTGCAGTTTCAAGGTCACGCATTTCGCCGATCATAATAACATCCGGGTCTTGGCGAACTATAGAGCGTAAGGCTGATGCAAAGGTTAAACCTATTTGAGGCTTGGCCTGAATTTGATTGACGCCTTCCATTTGATATTCTACGGGATCTTCAACGGTAATGATTTTGCGTTCAGGCGTATTTAATTGTTTTAAAGCCGCATACATGGTGGTTGATTTGCCACTACCTGTTGGGCCGGTAATAAGAATAATGCCATGTGGCAGCGATAATACATCAATAAATTGTTGTAGATGACGACCAGCAAAACCCAGTCCAGCAAAATCTAATACGGTATTTTCTTTATCTAGTAAACGAATAACGACACTTTCACCGTACATGGTCGGTATGGTCGATACCCGTAAATCTAATTCTTTGCCTAGCATTTGTATTTTAATGCGACCATCTTGAGGTAGTCGGCGTTCGGCAATATTCAGTTTGGCCATAATCTTAATTCGCGAGATCACCGCAGCCGTTGACTTTACATTAGGCGCGTCAATTTCTTGCAAAACACCATCTATACGTAGCCTAATCTTTAAGGTTTGTTCAAAAGGCTCTACGTGTATATCTGAAGCTTTGGTTTCAATAGCTCGTTGCATAACCAAATTAACCATTTTGATGACAGGTGCTTCACTGGCCAAATCTTTCAAATGCTCTAAATCTTCTTCTCCAAAATCATCGCTATCATTAGCGGCTAGATCATCTATCAATTTATCCATTTTTGATCGATCTTCGCCGTATTGTAAATCTAGGGCGGTATCGATTTCTGATAATAAACCCACTTTAGTGATGATTGATTTTCCTGAAGCCAAAGCTAAAGCAGCTATAGAAAAGTGATCTTCGGGATCCATCATAGCGACGGTAATGTCGTTATTGGTTTGATGTAATCCGATAATATGATTGCTCTTCAAAAAGCGTAAAGTCACTGTCTCAGGTAATTGCGTTTCCTGCGGATACTGATTGGATTCAACTTTTTCAAAGTGTCCCGATTCAACAAAAGCATTGGCCACATCTAATTCTGAGCATAAACCTAGTTTAAGCAACAATTGAGGGATATTTTCAGCAACTGAGGTTTTTTTTATCCGCTCTACTTTTTTTAATTCTGTAGCGGAAAGTTTATTATGCTTTTGTAAAGTTTCTAACAAAGCCTCATAGGCCATGAGTATTTCCCCTGATGAAGGAATTTAATTTCTAAAAAAAACAGGATAATTTTACAAGTTGATCTTTTTTAAGCATAGCTATGTATGTTTAAATTTTAAAAACTAGTATCTTGTAGGGG
>Ga0194037_1000556_pt1 | contig 28686 bp, 20 predicted proteins | sample JunL306m_MetaG_FD_148653 | JGI IMG/M metagenome (GOLD analysis project Ga0194037, IMG submission 148653) | Anoxic zone freshwater microbial communities from boreal shield lake in IISD Experimental Lakes Area, Ontario, Canada - Jun2016-L304-6m | ecosystem: Environmental > Aquatic > Freshwater >...
CAAATACTCCCAAAGCAGGTGTGTTTGCGTGAGTTTTACCATAGCAAAATGGGCATCAGTGTTTATTTTTCTATGAGTGCAAACCTGACATTCTTTCTGTTCTGATAACCAAAGATGTCAAATCGCTACTTGCTTTGTAGACCTCAGGGTGGACTTAATGACGTGTTATGTCAAATTGAAAGATGTTATCAGTATGCAAAATTAACTGATAGGACTTTGGTAGTTGATACCAACTACAGCGATAACTTTTATTTTAAAGATGATTTTTCGAAATACTTTTTTTCAAGTGATCCCAGCATTGAGTTGAATGGCTCGAAATATTTGAAGCTGATGGAAGATATGGATGTATACCCCTCGCTCATCAAAGGCAAGCTCAACCACTATGAGTCAAAATACCACTCTACAAAACTTCGTTATGTAGAAAAAGTCAGCCTAGAGCCTATAAGTTTTAATTTCAAAAAAAATTATTTAGAACAACTAATAATTCACCATGACTGTGGTGCTCAAGAATTCTTATCTATTGGGGCCCTAAAGAAGCTTGCGATCTCAGAGAGCCTTAAGGCTATGTTAATTGAGCGATATAGAACAATTGGCTCGAGCTACATGGGATTGCATATCCGAAACACTGATTACCAGACTGATACCCATGCGCTTGTAGCGAAAATTAAACAAATCAAACCAGAGCGCCTTCTCATCGCTACTGATGACCTCCGCACGCTCAATTATTTCCTTGGTGAGATTGACCCAAGTGTTACAAAAATTTTTAATTTCGCATCAACACTATCAAGCGGGGGCGATCCTATTCATACCAGCAATGGGTTGGTAGATGAGGAGATATATGAAAGAAATTGCGATGCAATACTGGATTTATTGTTACTAGCATTGGCTAACACCCTATGCTATTCAGAGATACAGGCCAATGGCCCCAATCTGGGGTACTCTGGCTATTCGCTTCTTGCGCGGGATCTTTTTAATGATAAAGCTACTTTATTTAATTTGATTGGAGGATCCGAGTCTCTTCTTTATGTTTAGTCTTTTACTTGAAGGGGCCAAAATCCCAGGGTGTCAAGGCACTCTCGTATCCCGGTGACTGACTGCAAATATTGACTACAACCTTCCATAAAAGCACTATCTTTTAGTGGATGAAGAGGCAATTCTTTTTCGCCTATGTAATGTGCTTGATATTGACTTCTAAAAGCAACAGTTCTTAGCTGGGTATGTCTCATATCGAATCGATGATACTTGAGCAATTTATAAAATATTCGATCACATGCGGGCGATAGTGCTTTTGGCATTTTTGTCCATGCCGTTAGACAGCTAAATGCTTTCTTTGAAATCATGAGGCAACTAGTATCGACATGCTTTAGAGAGTTTTCTATTTCTTCCGAAATTGGCAATATAGACCCATCCATGCGATGAAAAGTACGAAACGAACACATAACATCCCCGCCGGTTTCATCATGAAGCGTCAACAAAGACTTCAAATGATTGGGGTGATACCAATTATCTGCGTCAAGATAGGCTATGAAGTCATAGCCCTCAGATTCGGCTAGTAGACTGCCAATTCCTCTGGGCGTATTGCCATTGTCACCATGCGAATCAGGGAGCATGATGTGCTTGCAATCCCACTGATTCAGTTCTTTGTTTGGATGACCGTCAGCAATAAAAAAATGAGTCAGATTGACATCTTGGTTGATCACACTTTGGTGGCATTGCCTGAGGACTTCAATGTCCTCTTTATAGTAGGGGGTAATAACCGCAACTCTATATTGATTCATGATCTTTGGTGATTTTCTAGTAAGCTGAAACGATAAATATCTTCGTAGTGTTGTTCTAATGCATTCGTAAAGGATGCCGTATTAAAAAGCGGTGCTTTCAATCGATTATTTTTTAAACGAAGCTTGATTGCATTTAGCTCGTCGGGATTTTTTGCAAGTTCTATTGCCAGCTTCTCATACTCTAAGGTTGAGGTAGTAATTAAATTTGATAGTTCAATTGCCTTAAGTAAGCTAGCCGCAACCCTGCTTGGAAATGTCTTTCCGTATTGCGTTAAGACTGGGACCCCCATCCACAGCGCATCACTGCAAGTGGTGTGAGCATTGTACGGAGTAGTATCCAAAAATAAATCTGCCAGTTGTATACGGTTTAAATGCTCAGCTGCTGATAATCGACCAGCAAAAACTAGTCTATTAGGATCAACACCTCTGAGGAGTGCTTCTTTGCGCAGATTTTCATTGGCCTCGGGCTGGCTTTCTAATAGCCACAGAACTGAATCGGGGCATGCTTTCAAAATATTCATCCAGGAGTCAAAAGTGCTGGGCGTAATCTTGTAGCTATTATTGAAGCAACAAAATACGAAATTATTTTCCGGTAAACCACACTCTTGTTTTGTAAAGATTCTTGGAGAGGCTTCCCGTTTTCGATCATTTACCTGATAGCAGTGTGGCATATACAGAATTTTTTCTGTATAAAAGCCCTGATCTTCCTCGGGGATGACGGTTTTGTCTGCTATCAAGTAATCCATATACTTAGCGCCCATAGTTCCTGGATATCCTAGGTAGTTCACCTGAATGGGTGCCGCTCGGTAAGAAAAAATACCAGTACGTGAGTTTTGTGTATATCCCGTTAAATCAACCGCAATGTCAATCTCTAGATCTCTGGCTAATTTAGCAATATCTATATCACTTTTGTTGGAGACCTCAATGAATTGGCTAAATGCTTTCCGAAGTCTTAATTGCATCGGGTCATTGGTGACTGGGCTGTATGAAAAGGCAAAGGTCTCGAAACGCTGTTGATCATGAAGTTCAAATAATTCTGCGGTGAGATGAGCAATCGCATGATCATGAAGGTCGGTTGAGAAGTATCCAATACGGAGTTTATTATTTGGAGTTCTATTACCAATAGGTCCTAAGGCATTGTTAGGGGGGTAAAGTACTTGACTATAGAGCTCTGAAGACTTCTTCAGAATTACAGGAGATTCGCTTAGGGCTAACAAAGGAAATGGCGCCGATACCAAGGTATCACTCTGGATGGCTAGCTCTAGACCTTGTAAATCTGCATTGAAATTATTCCAATCACCTAGAAGCATCTTGGTATTTAATAAGATACCTTTAAGGTAGGGTAGGTCTGGTGCAATGGTTTTGGCAGTCTCATATGCCTTTAGAGCTTGAGAATATTGTTTAAATTTCTTATGGAGATTGCCTATTCCTAGTAAAGCATCAGCAAAGTCAGGCTTAACTTGAATGGCTTTTTGGTAGTCTGCAAAAGCAAGATCATATTTAGCCATTTCTAAAAAGGTGTTGGCTCTTCCTTGATAGGCCTGTGCATATTGCGGATCAATCGCAATGGCATTATTGAAGCTTGCGAGTGCCTCAACTAAAAGCTTTAGCTTTTTAAATGCCAATCCTAAGTGAAAGTGTGTCAGGGCATGACGGGGATTCACTTTCAGTGCCATGCCAAATAGACGAATGGCGTCTTGATGCATTTCTTGTTGAAAGGCGGCTAAACCCAATAGCTGAAGCGAGTCAAAGTGATTAGGGGCTTTGCTCTGGATTTGCGTGTAAAGTTTTTTTGCCTCTTCTAAGCTATTGCGTCGATGCAATACCAAGGCCTCTTTGAGGAGCCTTGCATTCTCCTCTTGATGTTTACGGTTTTCGTCCACTAATACATGCTTTCATTTATGGATACTGAGTTATGTGCAGTATTAGCGCTGCTTGACCACTTCAGCGAAGAAATATACCCCAAGTCAGTGCGATTAAGCCATTCCAATAGTAAGTTCAGGCACAGTTAAATGTTGGGTAACCCCAATTAAATCAATTAAGTCAACCGCAGTGGAGTTACTCGCAAGGTGTTTTGCGCTTGCGCCGGTCCCTTGAGTAATTTCAGCGAGATGGAGGCCATCGCTGCCGTTGTATTCCACAAGTATGTGCGACCCAGTGGCAAGGGAATTTCCAAAAGTTGCATAGGTATGGCCAGTGCCCGATGTTGATAGGTCCGATATGAGGGCCGTCAAGTTTGCAAATGTTTTGCCAGTGATATCTAGTAAATCTGCGCTCGTAGCAACAGTGAAAGCGCTACCGCCCGCCACACTCTTAATTGATGTGGCAGCACTCGTTCCAGCCGCTATGGTGGCTCCGCTGTATAGATTGCATATTCCGTTTAAAGAAGTGCTGCTATTAGCCAGCGTGATATTGTCAGTTGGCAAAAATCCCGTGACTTTATCTAGGTTAGCGCTAGTCACACCTGCGTTATGCCATAACGTGTCAGTAGTTGTATGGTAGTTGAGGGAGATAGTATTGATTCCGGCTAGACCGTTAATGGTATCCGTGCCCGCAACTCCGCAAATCGTATCATTTCCACTGGTTCCAGTAATGCTCAGTTTGAGGTTTTGATAATCGCTCATCAACATTAAAACGGATTGATCATTAACTGATTGGACGGCACTGATGGAGATGACAGTATCTGGGTCAGATGCAGAAATACTGTAAATCTTGTTGATATTTGTATTCAAGCCATCCAAAGAGTTTTGAATGACAACTGCGCTATCACTAATCACTACCGGTGAGTTGCCAGAATAAGTATTAAATGTGCTGATATTAATTGCCTGAAGGCTTGATAAATGGAAGCCAAGTGCGTCCAAAAGATGTAAGTCTACGGCTGATAAGTATTGGTAGGACGCCCCATTGCCGTAATAGAATTCACTGAAGGCGTCGTAGGTGGTGTCATAGACAGTTTTACCGCCACCAGTAGGGATGCCATTCAAAAAGTCGCTAGGGTCTGAAGTCATTCCAAAATAGGCTAACTTGATGATTCCGCCATCGATTGAAAAATACGCGGCTGGCGCGGTATTGCCAGCAGTGAATAACATTTTTCCCGGAGCGGTAAACCGAAATAGATCAAAAATGTCGGGCGCACTTCCATAAGGCACTCCACCAAGCGCATGATGAAGTTCATGCAGGACAACCCCAACCAAGGCATTTTGCGGAATCTGAAGACCAAAAGTTGCCACACCATCTAAGGTGATTCCGTTGAGAATTGGCGTGTTGGTTGGAAGGGTCAAACCCCATAACTTCAGTTGAGCATTCCAGACGGCAACAGTAGATTGAGACTGTACGGTATTGCCGCTAGGTAATTTAGCAAACGTTACGTCTAAGGGGTGGCTGGTAGAAAGGTTGGTCTTTGTGAGGCTTAACGGTTCAAAAAACCCTGTCGTAGGGCCTGCCGATGCCCCTGTAGTGCCGCTATTGGTGATTTGAAGGTTAACGGTGATGTTGTCTGATAAGGCGTTATCAAAAAGGCGGGCAGCATTGATTACTCCAGATTGAAATACTATTGAAGCGGCGCTCGTATTAACCGTTGAGTCCCAAACCAATGTGATGCCGAATGGATTGCCATTAGTGGATTGGACTAATGTTGGGGTCAGTAAAGAAGTAGCGCTTGCTCCTAAGGCTAATGCAGTAGGGTTCTGTGAGGATGCAGCAAAATATAGGGCAAGGGGAAGATTAAAAGGGGCTGTGTTAAAAGACTCTGTATCTTCAAATCCGTAATCTAGTCGATAAGGTGATTTCATTTGAGCTCCCTACGTGTGCAAGATGCATTATTTTTTAATTTTGTTTCACGGTATTTATTCTAGCCTGTAGTTAGGTATTTTTTTGTCCCTAATCTTCTGATTTGTGCCTTAAATTGGTGCATGAATTTACAATTAATCGGTAAATTCAGTATTATGTGAACTTCCTTAAGTTTTATAAGTAAAAATTCGGCTAAGCAATTGAAAAACCTACTAAATTTTACTAAAGCCGATAATGAAATTATTATCGCTTTAGCTGGGTATAAGCGCATCTTCAAGATGGTCGGTTTATTTACCGCCTGCATTAATTTGCTCCTTTTAGTGCCATCCCTTTACATGATGGAAGTCTATGACAGGGTGCTCTCCAGTAGAAATGAGTTCACCTTGCTGATGCTGACATTAATGATTGTTGGCTTATACGTGATTTACTCTGCTTTAGATGTGATCCGTGGCCACGCTGTGATTGAGATGGGCAAGAAAATTGATAGCAAGCTCAATCTGAGAACTTATACAGCCGCATACGAACAAAATCTGAAGCAAAGAGGTGGAAACGCTAGTCAAGCCTTAAATGACTTATCGACCATTCGACAATTTGTAACAGGGCCATCTTTGTATGCGTTCTTTGATGCTCCTTGGTTTCCCTTTTATTTAATAGTAGTGTTTCTTTTCAATCCTTGGTTGGGTGTGTTTTCTACTGTCTGCACCTTAATCTTGATCATCGTAGCGGTTGTGAATGAAAAGATCACCCATGAGCCGCTTTCAAAAGCCAGCATTATCTCAGTGCAATCTAGTAATTTGGCCGGAAATAATCTGCGCCAAGCGGAAGTCCTAGAATCCATGGGAATGTTGCCTGCCATCAGAAGTAAATGGTTTGCACTGCATGACGAGTTTTTACACTTACAAGCGGTCGCAAGCCAAAGAGCGGCGACGATGAGCGGAGTCACGAAATTTTTGCGTAGCCTAATGCAATCATTGACATTGGGGTTCGCAGCTTACTTGGTATTGCAAAACCAACTCTCGGCTGGAATGATGATTGCTGCAACCATTCTTCTGGGTAAGGCTTTGAGCCCCGTTGAATCTGTAATTAATGTTTGGCGCCAATGGCGAGGTGTAGTGAGCGCTTATCAGCGCTTAGAAAAGCTGTTAGCAGACAATCCTGAGCGGATTAGCGGCATGAGTTTGGAAAAACCCCATGGTTTCTTAGAGATGGCGCATGTCTTTGCCAGTGCACCAGGTGGCCAAAAGGCGATCATCAAAGATGTTAGTTTCAAAATAGAACCAGGAGATGTATTGGGAGTGGTTGGTCCAAGCGCATCTGGTAAATCTACCTTGGCTCGAGTTGCTGTCGGCATTTGGCCAGGGGTTCCAAATTGCGCAAGGCTTGACGGTGCTGATGTTTATCGCTGGAATAAGGATGAGTTGGGCCCCGCTATTGGCTACATGCCTCAGGACATTGAATTGTTTCCTGGAACGATTGGCGAAAATATTGCCCGTTTTAGTGAGTTCAATTCAGATGATGTCATCGCTGCAGCAAAAACGGCTGGTGTCCACGACATGATTCTGCGTTTACCGCAAGGGTATGACACTCGCATTGGAGATGGCGGAGTTGGCTTATCTGGTGGTCAAAAGCAGCGCATCGCTTTAGCCAGGGCACTATTTGGAAGTCCCAACTTTATTGTTTTAGATGAGCCCAACTCTAATTTGGATGAAGTTGGGGAGCATGCGCTTGTGCAAGCAATTCTGGAATTGCAAAAACGTAATGCTACCGTGGTGATCATTAGCCATAGGGGATCTGTATTACAGGTCACAACCAAACTATTGTTAATGAATGACGGCGCGGTTCAATTATTCGGTAAGACAGCCGACGTTTTAGAAGCACTTAAAAAAGCTGCAGCCAATACTGCTCAGCCTGGTAGTTTGACCCCCCCATCTGGCGAGGGCGCAGCATGAAATTAATGATCAAAGACCGTTTCGAATTATTGATTTCTAAATTTGGCGACTTTCTGGATATGTGGTCCAAAGAAAAAGATGAACATTACTATGTCAATCTTGGCCTAATGGTGGTGATCTTTGGCTTGGGTGGATTTTTGTTGTGGGCTTGTTTTGCACCGCTTGATAAGGGGGTGTCTGCCTCTGGATACGTCATCACTAGCAGTAATCGCCAGGCGATTCAATCTTCCAATCCCGGCATTGTGGAGGAGATTTTGGTGCGTGAAGGCACTCAGGTGAAGGCGGGTGAGGTGTTAGTAAGATTGAACCCAACCAATGCTGCCGCTCAGACTAATGCGATGGAAGAGTCTATAGGCGGCTTAGAGGCTCAAGCCAATGGACTTCAGGATTCGCTAGCCAAGAAAAAGCAACAAGTGGCGCTCCTGAAAGAGCAACTCAAGAATGTAAAAGAATTAACGCAAGAAGGTTACTTTGCAAAAAATCGCGCACTGGAATTAGAGCGCCTGTACTTGCAATTGTCTGGATCTGTATCGGATGATGAGGGCAATTTGACGCGTATTCGTAAACAAATTTCTGAGCAGCAATCCAAAATAAAAGCCAGTGAGTTTGAGTTATCTAATACCGAACTCAAATCACCAGTGGATGGGCAGGTGGTGAACTTAACAGTGTTTACCAAAGGGGGTGTGGTATCTGCTGGCGCTAAGTTGATGGAGGTGATTCCTGAAAAAGAGGCTCTCATTATCGAGGGGCAACTACCAGTCCACTTGGTTGATAAGGTCGCAGTAGGACAGCCAGTAGAGATGATGTTTACAGCTTTTAATCAAAATCGTACGCCTCATATTCCTGGGATTCTGATTTCTGTAGGTGCCGACCGTTTGACTGAAGAAAGAAATGGCGCACCCTATTATAAGATTCAAGTCAACGCCACCGATGATGGCATCAAGTTGTTGGGCGCGCATAAAATTCGACCTGGTATGCCGGTAGATATATTTATCAAAACGGGTGAAAGATCGATGATGAGTTATTTACTCAAACCTGTATTCGATCGATCGCATTCTGCTATGCGGGAAGAGTGATGCAGATAGTAAAGCTGGCGAGTAAAAATAGAGGGCTAAGAGCCATTGCTTTAAGCGCTTGCTTGGTGCTAGCGCAAATAAATACAGCGCTAGCCCTAAATTTGTCGGACGCCTATCAAGCAGCCTTACAAAATGACCCAGCCTTTCAGTCTGCTATTAAGGATTATGAAGCTGGCTTAGAAAATGGCCCAATTGGTTTGGCAGCAGTATTGCCAAAGCTAGCTGCCAACTATAGTAAAGCAACCAATCGCACGACTATTTCATACAGTCAAACGCCAAACGGTACGCCAACCTCACCTTATCTAAATAACTCAAATTATCCGAGTGACTACGGCGCTTTGCAGTTGACGCAACCCATCTTTAGTATGGAGGCATATGCTCGGTTAAAGCAGGGTAGCGCTCAAACGGAATTTGCCCGCTCTAAATTTACCTACCTCACTCAGGACTTATCAGTCAGATTGATGCAGGCCTATACCGATCTTTTGTTCTCTATAGATGTATTGCGTTTTCAGAAAGCTGAATACGACGCTTTTTCTGAGCAGTCAAAAGTGACTATGCGCTTATATCAGAAGGGTGAGGGCTTATTAACAGATGCCCTGCAGGCCCAAGCCACTTCTTTGGTTTCACAAGCACGCATGCTAGAAAATGAAAATGATGTGATCAACGCCAAGATCAAGCTGGAAAGTCTGATCGGAAGTCAGATTGATGATGTCAACTCTGTAGCCAAATTAGCTCCTAACTTTCGCTATTTTAGTAGCGGCTTAGACAATTTTTCGATCTGGAAGGAAAAAGCCATTGTCAACAATGTTGAGCTTAAGGCAATGAAAGACCAAATTGAGATTGCTCATCAGGAATACAAGAAGAACGTAGCAGGGCATTATCCGGTGGTTAATTTGATTGCCGCTGCCACCCAACAAACCTCATACACCACTTCAACCATTAACCAATTTGCCAGTCAAAGTTATGTGGGTGTACAGGTAAATTTGCCGATCTATGGCGGTGGTGAAATTCAGGCGAGAGCGAATCAATCTTATGCCTTGTTCGAGAAAGCGCAATCCGACTATAGAGTGACTTACGATCGGGTGCTTGCCGACTTACGTAAACAGTACGACATTGTTATTACAGCCAGAAAAAAGATTGACTCATTATCGGGTGCTTTGGATGCCTCTAAAGAGCTCGTTAAAGCAATGCGATCGAGTGTCAATGCTGGTGAGAAAATTAATCTAGATGTTCTCACTGCAGATAAGACGCTATATATCTCACGGCGAGATTTGGCTCAGTCGAAGTACGCTTACCTCATTGCATATCTGAAATTAAATCAAATGATTGGCTCATCCGAGATGGATGATTTCGAAAAAATCCAGACCTATTTTCATTAGGAATTTCACTCATGGCCAAAACCCCATCTTCAGCAACTCCAGAAACTTCCCAATTTTTACATGTGGGCTGTGGCCTTAAGCAGAAGAATCAAACTACGCCAGGGTTTAATACCGAGCAGTGGTCAGAGATACGTCTCGATCTTGATCCACAAGTGAAGCCAGATATTGTGGGCTCGATTGTGAGTATGCCCAATCTCAAAGACCAAAGCGTCAATGCGATTTTCTCGAGCCACAATATTGAACATTTGTATCCTCATGAAGTGCCTTTGGCAATGGCTGAATTTAAGCGTGTATTAAAGCCAGATGGATTTGTTGTGATGACATGCCCTGATTTGCAATCAGTGTGTGCCGTGATTGCGGAAGATAAATTAACTGAGCCTTTGTATACCTCTCCTGCTGGACCTATAGCCCCAGTTGATATTGTATTTGGATACCGTACAGCAATTGCTGCCGGCAATACCTTTATGGCGCACCGTTGTGGCTTCACCCAAAAAGTATTGGCAGGGCAGCTCCGAGCTGCCGGATTTTTATCCATAGCCTCCATCAGAAGACATCATCCTTTCTATGATATCTGGGCTGTTGCTTCTATTGCACCGTTGTCAGAGGCCGAAATACAGGCGCTAGTGAAACTTCATCTTCCAGTAAAAGTCGCTTGAGAAAGCTCACTTCAAGGTTTATTAATCTATGAAAATTCTTTTTGTTCACCAGAATTTTCCAGGGCAGTTTACGCACTTAGCGAGAGCATTAGCTAGCGATCCAGCAAATGAAGTAATTGCCATATCAGCCAGAAAAAATAGCCCGCCTGTATGGCAAGGTGTCAAAATTGTTCAGTACAACATTCCGCCAGTCAAATTGCGCCACGATTCTTGGTTAGCAGAATTCGAGACTAAAACGATTCGCGCAGAGATTTGTTTTGCGCAGGCAAGCAAGTTAAAGGACGAGGGGTTTAATCCTGACGTCATTATTGCTCACCCTTCCTGGGGTGAAAGCCTTTATTTAAAAGAGGTTTGGCCAGATGCGAAGCTAGGCATTTATTGCGAGTTCTTCTATCGTGCAAGGGGCGCTGATATGGGTTTTGATCAAGCTCAGTGCCCAGTAGACCCTAAGGTAATGCATCGCTTTAGTTTAAAAAATATTAATCACTTGATGCATTTGGATATTGCTGATTTTGGAATTTCTCCAACAAAATGGCAAGCCAGTACGTTTCCAAAATGGTTTCAAGACAAGATTACAATTATTCATGATGGAATCGATACTGAAAATATCAAACCTTCGTCAGATGCCTTTGTCATCTTGAATGGTAACCAACGCTTTACCAAAGATGATGAAGTAATCACTTTTGTAAATCGCAATCTAGAGCCTTACCGTGGCTACCATATTTTTATGGAAGCCATTCCACAGATTCTCAAGCAGCGACCCAATGTGCATATTTTTTTGGTGGGTGGCACTGAAGTCAGCTATGGCCCATCAGCACCAAAGGGAGGCTCTTGGGCAGAAATTTTTGCGAGCCAAGCTAAGGCGAAGGTTTCAGTTGAAGATTGGAGTAGGGTGCATTTCCTGGGTAAATTGCCCTATGCCGATTATTTGGCTGTCCTGCAAATCTCCAGCGCCCATGTCTACTTAACTTATCCCTTTGTCCTCAGCTGGAGCCTTTTGGAGGCTATGAGCATCGAATGCCCAATTATTGCCAGCAATACTGCCCCAGTGGCTGAATTTATCCAGAACAATGAAACTGGTCTATTGGTAGACTTCTTTGACGTTGAAACCATGATTCAGGCCCTAAATCGCGTCCTTGACTCCCCAGAGTTGGCCAAAAGATTGGGTCAAAACGCCAGATTATTTGCTCAAAATCATTGTGATTTAAAGCGAATTTGCTTGCCTAAGCAACTGGCTTGGGTCGATTCTCTGGCAAGCACCAAGTAAGTGCAAACCCTTCATTTTTATCGATTATTTATACAGTAATTACAATAGAATGTTTGATCTTGATGCTTTTATCAACCCTTTAGCCTGAAACATTTATGACAACTCCAAACCCACTCTACCCTCTGACATCCAGTCTTTTGTGCATGTCTGATTTGGACTTCATTCTTTTGCAGGTCAGACTGTTAAATAATGCGCCACTGTCCCCTAGCGATATGACTGGCCTAAGAGATGTTGGTGGCGTAGGAAATAACATTGCAAATCCTCTTTGGGGCACTGCATACAACCCATTCTTAAGATTGATGCCTGCTGACTTTACGTCGCACATGGGTGAAGGTACATTTGGACTTGATCAATCGCATACACCAATCAATATTTCTTATGCGCCAACTTCTTATGGCACGCGAGATATCAATATTATTGATTCTCAGCCAAGGATAATTAGTAATTTAGTAGCCAATAGCGCTAACATTTCGCAACTCTTAATTCAAGATAATCCCGCAACATCACCCAATGGTCGAGTCTCGCCATTGACGGGGCCTGACAGCCCACTTCCCAATAGCGGTTTCTTTGCACTCATAGGCCAGTTCTTTGATCATGGACTGGACTTTGTTCACAAAGGCCAGGGCTATATCTTAATTCCATTATTGCCTGGAGATCCACTTTATAACTCGAGCTCCCCGTATAACTTTATGGTGCAGTCTCGAACCCTGACTACACCTGCAACCAATGACACATCCCTTAATAATGTGTCGCCTTATATTGATTTAAGCCAAGTTTATGGATCTGATGTCAGTCATCTAACTTTCTTAAAGGAATACACCGCTGGCGGCATTGAGACTGGTTATTTGTTATCTGGAGCAACAGGACATTTACCAACTTGGGCTGACTGTAAGGCTAATGCCCTCAGAATTGGTATCACCTTGCATGACTCTGATGTAACCAATATTCCATTGGTGCGATTGAATGCGGATGGCTCAACATATTTTGATGCCAATCATCATGCGTATCTTGTAGCAAAAGATCTTTCCAATAATACTGTTTATGTTTCAACTTCTGATCTGCAGTATCTTGCAAATAACCACTTAACACTGCAAACTGTCGGCAGCGCTTTTATTGACGACATGACTAATGGAATTCTGAATGGTGGTTACGACAGTCATGGAGACCTCATCGATGCTGGTAATTTAGCAACTCTTAACGCCCACTTTATTGCAGGTGACGGCCGTGTTAATGAGAACTACGGTATTACAGCAATTCATGACATTTTTCATTCAGAGCACAATGCGGTTTTGAATGAATTGATCGCCCTGGATGCGCAAAAAGTTTATAACTCTTTACAGGGTGGTCCGGCTTATACAGCAATGACCGGCGAAGAGTTATTCCAGGCTGCGAAAATGACAACTGAGATGGAATATCAGCACATGATTTTTGCTGAATTTGCTCGTAAGGTCAGTCCTGGTATTCAAGGTTTTATTGCCTATGATCCTTCAGTAAATGCCGGTATTAGCGCTGAGTTTGCTGATGCAGTTTATCGACTTGGGCATTCCATGCTTGCTGAAACTATTGATACCGCAAGCGGGCAATTGGTGAATGGCACCTTGGAAAACTTAACAACAACCTATCATCAGCTTTATGATGCATTTACCAATCCAGTAGCTTTTTCACAAATTCAAACTACTGCTGGTGTTACAAATGCTGGTCAAGTAGTCACCGGCATGTCAATGCAGGTAGGTAACGAAATTGATCAATGGGTAACCGATACCCTGCGTAACAAGTTATTGGGTCTCCCAATGGACTTAGCCGCCTTAAATATTTCACGTGGTCGTGATACAGGCATGCCTACGCTCAATGAAGCTCGTGCAAATCTTTTTCAGTTATCTTCCCAAGGGTTTGGTTTTGGTGGTGGCGCTTCTGGTGGGGATCTTTCACTAAAACCTTACGAAAGTTGGTCTGAGTTTCAGTATGGATTGCTTCATCCTGATACTGTCACCGATTTCATCATGGCTTATTCACGCGATACCATATTGACCAATGCAGCATTTGCGGGCTCTAGCCATGACCTTGCTTACTGGAATGCACTTCAGTTGAGTGATCCAACAGCGTATTCCAATGCTCTGGCAAATGCAGCTGCCAATGCCTATAACGACTCTACCTTTATGAATGGCGGAGACTCCGGTTACAACAATATTGACTTGTGGCTTGGCGGTCTTGCTGAGAAGCATGTCACTGGTGGAGAGTTGGGGGCTACCTTCAACTTCATCTTTGCCGAGCAAATGACTACTTTGCAAAACGGCGATCGTTTCTATTACCTTGGTCGTCTCGCAGGCACCAACATGTTAAGTGGTATGCAAGGTCAGCTTTTCTCAGACATCGTAATGCGCAATACGGGTGCTCAGCATTTGTATTCAGATCTACTGTCCGTTCCTGATGGCACTATTTACATTAGCGACTATTTAACTGCACCTCATAATCACAGTATCGGCACGCCATCGGACACTGGCTTTGCTTCAAATGGGCAGTTTTACGCTAATAGCGGCGATTATTTTGATGCTCGCGTTGACAAGAATCCAGAAGGCATTCCAATTTTGTATGCCCACAATGCATTAACGACGACTGGGACTATCAGTGCTGGCGTAGCTGGTTTGCTAGAGACATCTCCTGGTCAATACGCCCTGAATAATTTTGCATCACATATTCAAACACTTTACTCGTTGGATAACAGCCATTCAAATGTTGTTACAGCTTCTACATACGATCTTTTTAATGGGAATACTTCCGGCCAGCTAGCTGACCAAATTCCTTATAACCCTGTAACTGGTGAATCGTATGCTGGAAAGACTGTTACTAGTGGAACGGAGGTTGAGTTTCAGTTAACAGACAATGCTACTAATACCTATACGCTTATTCGTGTTTCATTCAATACTGATGTCACATTTGCACAGGGTAGTGAATACCACATTGGTAGCTTAAGTCCTAATGGAACGGGGCATGCTAGCTTAAATATTATTGACGATGTTTCTTATGCTCGTCCTGGCGGTGGCATTGTTATCCACGGCAACGAAGGAACGGATTGTATTTGGGCTGGGGCTGGCGATGATACGATTTATAGCGGTTTAAGCGCTGCTTACATCCATGCTGGCGATGGTAACTGTGTTATCTACGGCGGTGCCGGTAATAACATTATTACTGGTGGTATAGGTAGCAGCTTAATTTATGCTGGTACTGGTCTTGATCAAGTTCAAGGTGGTGATGGTAATGAAACGATTTATGGTGGCAGCAGTGGTCCTGGTCTTGCTGGTGATAACCTAAACGGTGGCGCTGGTAATGATTTGATCTTTGGCGACAATGGCAGTACCAGCTTAGGTACTGTAATGTCCGGCCCAAATGGCCAGACGCCTACGGTGATTGTGTTTGATTGGGCCCACACAAACCTGACGCACTTTGCAGTTGCAACGTTTAATTCCACCTTACCCGGAGCTAGTGCTAGTCCTAATAATGGCATTCTAGTTAATGGCGTGATGGATCCAACAGGGGCTGGAGACATCATTGATGGCGGCACGGGTGACGACCTGATTTTTGGTGGTGGCGGTGCAAATATTATCTCTGGTGGCGACGGCAATGACACAATTTTTGGTGGCGGCGGTCTAAATATTCTCACTGGTGGCGCTGGTAACGACTGGTTCTATGAAACCGCTGCTAACAATGGCTGGAATCAATCATTTGATGGTGGTACTGGTCTTCAGTCTTATGTTCACACAGGTTTTGACACCGTTAGTTATGAGTTTGTTGACTGCGCGGTGAATGTCGATCTCGGTAATCGAGGAGTTGTCATTCAGCCGAATAATGCAGTCAATGCACCGGATGCCTTTATTTATATTCAGGGCTTAATTGGTTCAAGATTCTCTGATAGTTTAATTGGAGACATTACGGATGACAAGATTGAGGGTCGAGCAGGCAATGACACTCTTTTAAGTAGTGGTGGTAATGACACCTTAATCGGCGGCACCGGTAATGATGTTTTTGTGAGTGAAGTCGGTGGTACGGCTAGTACCATAGGCGGTGTTTCTGTAGTTGATACCGTTACAGTCACCGACCTTGGTGGAGCCGACAATATTCAAACGAATGCGGCAACAAAAATTAACGCCACAGTATTGGCGGATTGGAATCCTACCGTTACCACAGTGAATTTAGGCGCGGCAAATATCACCACTAGTGGTTATGCAGTTAATTTATCCAATGTCACGACTAGCAACGGTGGATCTGTCAATATTTACGTGCTCCCAGTAAATCCAACCGTTTCTTCGGCAGTTGGAATTAATGCAATCACTGGCGCAGTAACGAATGGTTTCAACGTGATTAATATTGGCGGTGCAACTACGATTACTGGTAGCTCTGGTAATGACACTATTACAGGTGGCGCCCAGGCTGATACCTTAATTGGTGGTGCTGGTAATGACACCTATTACGTAAACAACCAGTCCATAGTGATTACAGAGCAAGCGGCTGGTGGTACGGATACAGTAATTTCTTCTATTAGTTATTCAATCGCAGCCAATGCCAATATTGAGAACCTAACGTTGACAACTGGCGGGAAAACTGCAACAGGTAACGCTGGTAATAACGTTTTAACCAGTGCCAATACTGGACTTACTGATACTTTAATTGGTGGGGGTGGTACCGACACTTTCCATGTCCTGAGTAATGGCACTGTCGTGCCAGATGCTTACATTCAAGATCTCATTGGATCAGATATTCTCCTGGTTGATGCTGGCGCTGTTGCAAATGCAGTGGTAACTAGTGCTTGGACAGCAACTAACGCAACTATCAATAGTGGTGTAGTTAATGTTACGACCAGTGGACTTGCTGTAAACCTCGCCGCAATCAATGCTGGCAATGGCTTTACTGTGACCAATACTGGAGTAGCTACCCGCCTTACTGGTAGCGCAACCATTGCTGATACTTTGATTTCTGGTGCTGGCATTGACACTTTAGTTGGCGGATCTGGTAACGATACTTTTTATGTCAATAATGCAAGTGATTCAATCACTGGCGGCGGCGGTATCGATACGATCGTTTCCTCGGTAACCTATTCCTTGGCTGCACACACCGACATTACCAACCTCTCATTGTCTGCAGGTGGTTTAACTGCGACAGGTAATGCGGCAGCCAATACATTAACGAGCGCTAGTACCGGCACCGATACATTGACGGGTAGCACAGGCATTGATACATTCCACATTCTTGGCGGTGGCACGGCCTCTATTACTGACCTTGGAACTGGCGGCGCTGAAATCTTGGTAGTTGATGCCACCGGTACGGCAAATGCAACTATTACTGCAGCTTGGACGGCAACATCAAGCACAGTTAATAATGGTGTAGCTAATGTCTCTACCAACGGTCTTGCAGTGAATGTTTCAGCAGCAACAGGCTCAAATGGTTTTTCTATTACTGATGTAGGCGCAGCAACTACCTTAACAGGTAGTAATGGTAACGATAGCTTGACTGGCGGCAACGGTAATGACGTCCTCAATGGTGGCTTAGGCAGTGACACCATCAATGGTGGCTTAGGTAATGACACCATCAATGGCGGTACCGGTATCGATAACTTAACCGGTGGTGCTGGTATTGATACCTTTACAGTGCTAGCTGGCGATACCGCCACTATTACCGACTTAGGTTTGGGTGGTGCAGACGTTTTGACTGTTGCCTCAGGTGGAACAGCAAGTGCTACCATTAATACTGCTTGGACAGCAACGTCAGCTAGCGTCAACTCTGGTGCTGTAAGTATTACAACAGCTGGTTTAGCTGTGAACTTGGCTACGGTGGTAACCGGTAACGGCTTTACCATCACCAACACTGGCGGAGCGACTACCTTAACTGGTAGTTCGGGCGCAGATACGATTATTGGTGGAACCGGTAATGACGTATTGATTGGTGGGGTTGGTGCAGACTCTCTGGATGGCGGATTAGGTAACGATATCTATATGATCAATGCAGTAGCAGATTATGTAGTTGGTGACATCATTAACGATACTGCTATTGGCGGTGCTGATGAAATTCGTTTTGCTGCCACTGCGGCTGGTACTTTGGTGCTAAATGCAAGCACCACTGGTATCGAGTCAGTTACTATTGGAACTGGTACTGCGGCTGCCGCGGTTGTTACAGGAACAACAGCCCTTAATATCGATGCCCATTTAGTTTCAGGTCAAGGTTCGCTTGGTTTAATCATGACTGGTAATGCAGGCGCCAATATTTTGACTGGTACTAATGCAAACGACACGATCAATGGTGGCGCTGGTAACGACACGATCATTGGCGGTGCTGGCGTTGATAACTTAACCGGTGGTGCTGGTATTGATACCTTTACAGTACTAAACGCTGAAACAGCCACTATTACCGACTTAGGTGCTGGTGGTCAAGACGTTTTGACTGTTGCTGTAGGTGGAACAGCTACTGCTACTATTAATACCGCTTGGACAGCTCTTGCTACAACGGTGAATAACGGTGCTGCTAGCATCTCAACAAATGGATTAGCCGTTAGCGTTGCAGCAGCAACTGGATTCAATGGATTTACCATCACCAACACTGGCGGAGCAACTACCTTAACGGGAAGCGCACGCGCTGATACGATTATTGGTGGAACTGGTATTGATACGATCGATGGTGGCGCAGGTAACGATATTTTGACTGGTAATGGTGGTGCCGACCAATTCCGTTTCAGCGTTCTTAGTGGCTTAAAAACACTGACGGACTTTACTACTGGAAGCGATAAACTTTCTCTCAATCATTTGGTCTTTACTGGTTTGGCCACAACCTTAACAGGCACTACATTTGTACCGGCGGATTTTACTGCAGCTGCAAACCATAATGCTCTGGCCACCACTACATCTCATTTGATTTACGATAATTCTGGATCTGGCGATCATGGTTTGTATTACCAAGCTAGTGGATTAACGAATGTTGTGGAGATAGCAATCATTGGAGCTGGCCATTCTGTAGCAGCTGCAGATATTGTTTTATATTAATTCTAGATAGTTTGAGATTAAAAAAGGGGCTTTAGCCCCTTTTTTATCTTTGAAACTCAGAATATCAATATTAAAACATCATTGTTGATTGAGATTTAGAATAGTGCATGTCTAGTTCAAAACACTCTTCTGAATCCCCTAATACAAATGCCGATTTACCCGTCTTAATTATTGGGGCGGGTTTGGCTGGTCTGACCGTGGCATTACATATGGCAGAGACCCAGCCAGTCATTGTGATGGCTAAAAGAGCCTTGGGTGAGGGCGCCACCGCTTGGGCGCAGGGCGGCATTGTGGGGGTGGTTGATAAAGAGCATGACAGTATCGATTCTCACGTTGCCGATACTTTAGATGCGGGTGCGGGCTTGGTCGTGGAATCCACGGCACGCTACATCGCAGAAGAGAGTGCAGATGCGATTCGGTGGCTAGTGGAGCAAGGCGTCCCCTTCACTGCGGATGAGGCAGGCCCTATGGGCTTACATCTGACTCGCGAAGGGGGGCATAGTCATCGCCGCATTGCTCACGCTGCTGATGCTACTGGTAAGGCGATTCATGAAGTATTGTTAGATAAAGCTAGGGCGCATAAAAACATTCAACTGCTCGAGCACTGGATTGCATTGGACTTAATTACCAATCGCCAGTTAGATGCCAAGACGCAACGTAATAAACCTAATCGCTGTTACGGAGTGTATGCCTTAGATATTCAGGCTAACAGGGTGGATACCATTCAAGCGAAGGCAGTCGTCCTAGCAACCGGTGGGGTCGGTAAGGTTTACCGCTATACCAGCAATCCTGATACGGCTACAGGAGATGGTATTGCAATGGCTTGGCGTGCAGGTTGTCGGGTAGGCAATATGGAATTTATTCAGTTTCACCCAACGTGTTTGTATCACCCTAGTGACCGCACTTTTTTGATTACCGAGGCTATGCGTGGTGAAGGCGGGTTATTAAAGTTGCCCGACGGTACACGCTTTATGCCAGAGCATGATGAGCGAAACGAATTGGCGCCGCGTGATATCGTAGCCCGTGCCATCGATTTTGAAATGAAAAAGCATGGCTTAGATTATGTGCATCTTGATGCCACCCATTTAGGCGAGGCTTTTATTAAAGAGCACTTTCCAATGATCTATGCACGTTGCTTAAGTTTGGGCTTGGATATCACAAAAGAGTCTATTCCTGTCGTACCTGCAGCGCATTACACCTGTGGTGGCGTTGTTACTGACCTTAAGGGTCAGACCGATTTACCAGGGCTTTATTCTGTTGGGGAGGCTACCTATACAGGGCTCCATGGCGCTAATCGACTGGCAAGTAATTCTTTATTGGAATGCGTTGTTATTGGAAAAGCTGCGGCAAAAGATATTTCCGAACTCAAAACTCCAGTAATGCCTCAGATTCCGCTTTGGGATGAAAGTCAGGTAGAGGATGCCGATGAGCAAGTCGTCATTGCCCACAACTGGGATGAGCTGCGCTCGCTGATGTGGAATTATGTTGGCATTGTGAGAACCAATCGTCGTCTAGAGCGTGCATTGCATCGTATCAAGCTTCTTAAATATGAGGTTCAGGAATACTACGCTAACTTCAAAGTTACACGTGATTTGATTGAGTTGCGCAATCTATTGGAATGTGCAGAGCTGATTGTGCGTTCCGCACTCATGCGCAGAGAAAGCAGGGGCTTGCACTACAGTCGGGATTATCCGGGTACTTGGGCGGTTTCCTATCCAACCATTTTGACTCCGCAGGCCGAAGGTAACACCGATGGTTCTGAAATAAAATCTTAGTAAGGGTGTAACGTCATTACGCGCTTGTAAATTTAGACAGAAATTCTCATGGAGAAGTCAATTGCCATCACATCTTTAGTGAGTTTTCCTAAAGAGATGCGGTCCACCCCTGTTGCAGCAATAGCACGTATTTGATCCAGATCGATTCCACCCGAAGCTTCTAGCAATGCGCGACCATGAGTAAATGCTACAGCTTCTTTCATTTGTTCGACAGTGAAATTGTCAATTAAAATACTTTTTGCTCCAGCAGCGATTGCCTCTTCTAGTTCAGCAAAATTTTCTACTTCAATTTGTATATCAACACCAGCATTTAGCTCGCTTGCTGCTTTTAATGCGGCAGTGATACTGCCAGCAGCAGTAATATGATTTTCTTTGATCAGAATGCCATCCCATAATGCTAGACGTTGGTTTTTTCCATGGCCTACCCGTACGGCATATTTTTGAGCTTGACGCAAGCCAGGTATCGTTTTACGGGTATCCAAAACCGCGCAGCCCTTAGGATTTGGGCTAATGTTTGCAATAGCATCTACGTATTGACGAGCAATGCTAGCAGTCCAAGATAGAGTTTGTAAATAATTAATACAAGTGCGTTCAGCGGAAAGAAGTGCGCGAGCATCTCCCTCGATATCGCAGACCTTGGTGTTGGCCTTCATCAGATTGCCCTCCATGTAATGCCAGGTCACTGTTGCATGAGGATCTAATTTTTTTAGGGTGCCCTCGAACCAATCTACGCCACACAATACTGCTTCCTGGCGAACAAGAAGCTGGGCGAAAACTTTCTTATGGGGTATTAATTGTGCTGTCCAATCGCCAGTGCCTATATCTTCCATAAGGGCATCATGGATGTTGCGTTGGCGGGCTTGCTCTAAAGATTCATTGTATTCAAACATTTAAGATCAATCGGAATGGTGATTAAAGAGAGCTTAGGGTAAAACCAAATACAAACTAAACTGAACCAATATTTTTGACAAAGCCGTGTTGTGCTTTAGCCAGCAAATCAGGGTGGCTTTTAGTGAAATCGAGCATGCGCTCAATACAGACAAGCGCTTCAAAACGAGTGGGCTCTGGTACTAAGATTTCTCCAGAAGTATTTTCTAAACAATCCAATATTCCCATAAGGCCGTTCATGGCCATCCAAGGGCAATGCGCACAACTTTTGCAGGTGGCGCTATTGCCGGCCGTTGGTGCTTCTATCAGGATCTTATGAGGTGCTAGTTGACGCATGCGATGCAAAATACCATTGTCAGTAGCTACGATGTATTCGGTGGCAGATCCCTCTACTACGGCTTTAATCATGGCGGAGGTAGAACCAACAACGTCCGCAAGATCTACCACCGCTTGAGGTGATTCTGGATGCACCAAAATCTGAGCATGAGGATGTTTCTCTTTCAGGAGCTCTAATTCAGCGGCCTTAAACTCGTCATGAACAATACAGGCGCCATTCCAAAGCAGCATATCTGCGCCAGTTTGCTCTTGAATGTATCGACCTAAATGACGATCGGGGGCCCATAAGATTTTTTTGCCTTCTACTGTGAGTTGATGCACGATTGCTAAGGCGCAAGAGCTGGTCACCATCCAGTCAGCCTGGGCTTTAACAGCGGCGCTGGTGTTGGCATAGACCACCACTTCGCGGTCAGGATGGCTGGCGCAGAATGCCGCGAATTCATCGGCGGGGCAGCCGAGATCAAGGGAACAGGTCGCCTCTAAATCAGGCATAAAAACGCGCTTGTCGGGACTGAGGATTTTTGCAGTTTCCCCCATGAATCGAACGCCTGCCACAATCAAATTCTTTGCGGCATGGTCCTTGCCAAAACGCGCCATCTCCAATGAATCTGCTACAAAGCCGCCGGTTTCCAAAGCCAAGTCTTGGATGTCGCCATCCACATAGTAATGTGCCACGATAGTCGCATTTTTTTCTTTGAGGAGTCGCTTGATTTTCCCAATCACTAAATCTTTTTCATTGGCACTCAGTTCTTTAGGGATCTTTGCCCAAGCTTGCGCGATGCAACTCTCTCCGGTGGCATTCTGAAGAGAGTAATCAAAAGAAATATTATTGGTCATATTACGGTTTGCCAGTGATGGACTGCAAGTTTCAGTACTGCTACCTTTTTTGTTCTTTAATAACGCGCCAAATTCCTAATGCATTCATGCAAATTCCAATCGTTTCTGTAATGATGATTGGATAGGAACCTAGATAGTATCCGCTAATAATCCAGCATAAGCTGGAGATAAAAAACATTAAGCGCATTTGAATATTGCCAAACAAATAGGCAACGGTAGAGTTAATTGCTGCCAAGGTGGGCAGAATTGAAAGCGGCCCTTGCCAGGTAAAGTACAAAATACTCAGAAAGCCTAGGCTGGTTATTGTGAGGTAGGCGGTCACCGCAAAAATACTTCTTTTTAGATAGATGGATACCCAAGTTCTAGTCCCAATACCAATTTGCATAAGACTTTCGGTAAATCCACCTAAAAGAAAAAAATGGATTGCCCAAATATATGAAGATGCACCAATTTGGAGCTTAAGACGCTTTTGAATCGTCTGAAATGCTGAGCTAAGACCCACAGCGGCGGCGATGATGCCAATAATGCCAGCGAGGCTCAGGGGCGGGAGAAAAAAGGGCATGTCAGGATTGTAATCAAGCGCCATGACTACCCTTTATTGTGGGTTTGGATGAAATCGCAAGCAAAGTTAGGCGCTTTATTACGAAGGCTGTAGGACGTGATTTCTGTTCTTCGCTACACTATATAATCCTAGATCGTATTATCCTGCAACTTTTATTCGAGCAATGGATAGAAAATTATGTCTTCACTATTTGATAGCATCAAAAATATGGCAACCAAAAAGAAAAAAACAATTACTAAGAGCGATGTGAAAGCAAAAGCTCCGGCACCGTCAGCAGCCTCTAAAGTAGCAGTTGCACCGGCATTGGATTTAGCCAAGGCACTAAAAGATGTCGAACTTTTTTATCGTGAAAAAAACTTCACCTCTGCTAAAGAGTTGGCCGCTACGACTTTAGCTGCTCACCCCAAAAGTTTTGATGCGCTCCACCTTTATGGCTTAATTGCTTTTCAGTTGGGCGAAGCTGATGCAGCTGTGGAATTCGTTAAAAAGGCGCTTGCAGTTGATGCCAAGCACGCTTTAGCTTATTTCAATTTAGCGAACATTTTACGCAGTCAGCGCAAGCTAGAAGAGGCTGCTGATTCTTACGCTAAGGCGATTGCCAATAAGTTACAGCATGCTCAGGTTGAGTATATGTACGGCGTTACCTTGCAAGAGTTAAACAAGGCTGAAGAGGCATTGAAGCATTTTGAAAAAGCAGTTGAAATGCAGCCAGACTTTACGGATGCTAAGAATCGCAAAGAATTAATATCTCAAGCCCTCGGTAAAAAATAAACTCCTGAACGGGGCGGTCTAATGCAGCTTCTTAGCCGCTTCCCCTAGGTTTTCAGTTGGTCTTGGCTCATTAGTTTGATTTGCTTGCCCTTGTTCTGGCGGCAACCAATGTGCGTTTCTTGCAATACCCTCAATCAAAAGACACATTTGACGCACAGACTTTTCTGGTAGCGTGATATGGATGCTTTTTTGTACTTCGAATTCAATATCCATGCGAATCAGGATTTGCCCTTCCTGATCGAGCACTGAGCATCGAATATCTTTCACTAAGCGTGGTTCATCTCCAATAGGAAACTGCGTTCCGGCAGTATAGGGGGCATTAAAGTCAGTGCTTTGTTTGGCAGTATCTTTTTGAAAATTTGAAATAGCCTTCGCAGTATTTTCTGCGAACTTTTTCGAAAGCGTATTACCTATCAGTTTTTCTGTGGCCGCCAATACAAATATAGTGACTCGCCTAGTTAACCAGAGCTTATATTCTTCAAGACTCGAGGTTCTTAGGAGTAAGAGTATGCGATCTTCTTCAAGAGAATGCTCCGCTCTTATTTGTTCAATAGACATGCTTTAAAAAAGTTTTAACCCAAAGTGTTTAGTGTGGCGGTTTACTTGGGCAAGCATATAAAGCCACCATCTGGAAATGGTTTTCCATCTAGATCTAAAGCTTTTGAGTTGTAACCTGCCACATAAAATTTGGGGTTGACGGCTTGGCACATAGCATTGTCCTTGGCCAACTTGTCTTTTGGGACAGGGCCAAAAGCACTGATATTGTCCCAAATAATAGTGCCGTCTGGGCCTTTAACTAATCTAGGCGGAGATACTGTATTTTCAATAGAGCCAATGCTTGCAGCGCACGCTGACAAAAAAGCACAAATTAGAAGTGGGGCTAGTATTTTTTTCATTGTATTCTCTTATACGTATAATTGAACCTTAAGCCAATAACCCCTAGAAATCAAGGTATAACTCATGATTCGCGCTAGCAAATGTTTTTCACTAACCGTTTTCAGTGTGCTGACTTTGGTTGCTTGTTCCTCGCCTAAGCCCATATTTTACAGTAGTGGCAAGGACGCACATATTTTGTCATGTTCTGGCGCTACTTGGTCTGGCTGTTTGCGCGATGCTGGTGCAATTTGTGCAGATAAGGGTTATGAGATTCTGGAAAAGTCTTCAGGACGTGAATATGGCTTTTTCTATGACAATACTGTCAAAGAAATGGTGATTTCTTGTGGGGTTTCAGCACCTGTGATTACTCCTGTACCGGTAGAAGAACCTAAATCATCTCAAACTCCATCAAGCAGTGTAAAGCTGGGAGAGCTTGGAGCGGCTGTAGCTCCTGAGGTCTTGAATAAGACACCAACAAAGAGTGCCGCAAGCGCTACCCCTCAATCTGCGACTAAGCCAGCAGCTAATGAGCCAGACGCCTCCAGTTTACTAATCAAGCAATAGTCGTGCGCCTAAGCCTTACTGCGAAGTCAGTATGGGAACAACTGATTTTTTCACCTCTTGGAAGATTTCAAAAGGCTCTTTATCTAATTTAGGATTGATTGAGCTTGGGCGTGGGATAGTAGGATAAGCAGAAATTAATTCCTGCACAAAGCCAGATTTGAGTGCGAAGTTGATATTTTGTGGGACATCAATGACGCTTTTCTCTCCTATACCCTGTACCGCTCCTAGTTTAGATTCAATCACTCCAACCACCAAGAGGTCAGGGCCAATGAGTGGACCCCCAGAGCTACCTTTTTGGATTGATGCGCTAAATTGAAAATGCTTTGGGCTGCCTTTAAGGCCCCGATCGCTGTTAATAATTCCCATGGAAAATTTTGGTGCCAGGCCCTGAAGATTGAGTTGTGGATAGCCAATTGCAAATATTTGCAATCCAACAGGGATATTTTCTGACTTAGCTAAGCGCAAAAAAGGCGTAGGAGTTTTGGGGATGCTGATCAGGGCTAGATCATTTTCTACATCCTCTTTTAAAACTTTGGCCTCGTATAGCTTGCCTTCATATAATACAGAAATGCGTGTTCTATTATGGACCACATGTTCAGCTGTCATGATGATGCCGTCGGGGCTTACAAAAAATCCCGTACCAGAAGAGTTAAATTGGGCACAGGCATATTCTGAGAGTATTAAAGGAAACAATATCCCTAAAATAAATCTAAATATCTGGCTCCTGGTGCCCCGGGGAATACTATGCATTGCTCAACTGCTTTTCATGCATTTTTATTTCTTTTAATAAGGCATTTTCAACCTTAGTGAGAGCCCCCATCCAGTCATGTGGCTTGGGCTGTCTAAATAAAGTCACATTGGGGTACCAAGGGCTTGCATCCCCCTCTAATAGCCAGCGCCAGTCTGGAGCATATGGAATCAAAATCCACACTTTTTTACCTAGCGCTGCGGCTAAATGCGCAACAGAGGTATCTACCGTAATCACGAGATCCATATTTTTGACTAGAGCAGACGTATCCATAAAGTCTTCGAGTTCTTCGTGGAAATCTTGAATATCAAAAGAATTCATGAGTGATTTAGTCTCGGCGCTAATTTCTTTCATCAAAGAAATGTAATTTGCTGGCAGTTTGAGAATACTTTCGCCCAAAGCATCGATGCCCATGGATCTATTTTGATCATTGTGATGCTTGGGGTTTCCGGCCCACACTAAACCAACATTTAACTTATTGTTGTCTGCAATTTTTTTCTTAAAATGATGAATTCGGGTGCTGGGAATTTCAATATTTTTATAGGATTCTGCGTCCGTTAAATTCTGCAGATTGATTCCTAGTCTATGGGGCAAGGACATCATTGGACAGTAAATATCGTACTTCGGAAACTTATGTGCGCCTCTTTTGATCCAGTTGATGGAGGTGCTAAATTTCTTGGCAAAGTCTAGTAGCGGTTCCGGAAATTCTGCAATGACTTTTGCGCCCATTTGCTCTAGTAGTGGCAAAAAACGTAAATACTGAATGTGATCGCCTAGCCCTTGTTCAGAATGAATAAAAACAGTTTTCCCTGTCAAGCTCTCTTTGCCATCCCAAATGCTACCAGGGAGCTTTCTGGGAGTGAGTTCTTTTACAGCGCCTTTCCAGCGCCATTCATACTTCTCAAATCCATTTTCTAGGTCGCCCAGCAATAGATGCGATAAAGAGAGGTTCCAATGCGCCTCTGGAAGTTCGGGACGATGTTCTATCGCCTTGTTGAGTAGTCCGATAGTTTCTTCGACGCGATTCACTTTGCGCAGAGTTACGCTGTAGTTGACTAGCGCATTCGGAAAGGCCGGCTGCAATTCCAGGGCGGTCTCATAATTTTTGATGGCCTCTTCATAGCGATTCATCTTGCTATAGAGATTGGCGAGGTTTTGATAGGGCTCAGAATCCTTGGGATAAAGCTTAATCAGCTTCTTAAATTGCTCCTCTGCGGCGGTAATGTCATCTGTAACCATGTAGGCAATGCCTAAATTGGTCATTGCCTCTAATTTCTCGGGCGCATCTTGTAGAACTTCACCGTAATGACTAATTGCCTCTTTGGCTCTGCCAATCTTCATTAATAGGTGGGCAAGGGTCAGGCGAATATTCCAGGCATTGGGGGAGGTGTCTAAAGCTTGATATAGGGCAGGAAGGGCCGCCTTTTCTCGATTGGACCTAGCTAAAATGACTGCCAAGCTGTGTAAGTAATTAGGATCATCTGGTTTTTTGGCTAAAGCTTTGCGAATTTCACTCAGTGCATCCGGCAGCTTGCCTTTGCTGGTGTGACCCTGGGCGGCAAAATAATTTAACTCAGCATCACCCGGCAAGCCTGTTTCTGCAAGCTTGAGCTGTTCAATGCCCTCATCATGCTTGGCTACGCGTAAGAGGGCCGCACCATAGTATTTTCTTGAGAGCGCATCCTTAGGGTCTAATATGGTGCATTGCAGCAAAATGTCTGCTGCCTCTTTATCTTCAAGCTTTTGGAGCTTCAAAATTCCTAAAGTTCGATGAATTAAGTGGTGATTGGGGTAGGCGCTCTCCAGCTTACCGACAATCGCAATGGCCAGATCTACGTCTTTATGCTCCGAGGCAACTTGAGCCTCTTTCAATGCGACCTGAATGCGTACTTCGTCCTGCTTAGTCAATATGTTTTGCGCTTTGTTCATTGGAGAATTATTGCCTAGTTTTATTTGACAGTCTTTCTACCATTTTTCTGGTGCGCACTAATTTAGGGCAAACCCTATTTTTGATCAAATAAATGTATCTTTTCTACTTTTACTTTTGGTATATTTCTAGTTCTCGATTAATCCGTCGAAATATTTACGTTTTAAATTTAGTGACCTATAAATTGGTTGGTGAATCGCATATAACTTGTTGTTTTAAAAAGAAAATTTATGTCTATAAAGAAAAATTTACCCGCTAAGCAAACCGCAGCATTGTTAACTGCAAAAAACAAAGGCTTAGAGACAGAGGTAATAAATGTACCGGCCAGCCCCGATGAGGTGCTTCAGACGGTAAAAAAAGTCAGCGCCAAAGGCATAGCCAAGTCAAAAAAACACGGTAAAACGCCTCTAGATGACGCAAGTGCTGATGACGCAAATTCTTCTAGTAACAACGTTGGGGAATTCGATCAAGACGGGCCTAGAT
>Ga0194037_1000559_pt1 | contig 28584 bp, 28 predicted proteins | sample JunL306m_MetaG_FD_148653 | JGI IMG/M metagenome (GOLD analysis project Ga0194037, IMG submission 148653) | Anoxic zone freshwater microbial communities from boreal shield lake in IISD Experimental Lakes Area, Ontario, Canada - Jun2016-L304-6m | ecosystem: Environmental > Aquatic > Freshwater >...
AAGGTACCAGCTTTGACCTGTTGGTGATTAGTGTATGATCAAGAGGAGACAAATATCACAACGCAGAAGCCGAGGGCGCTTTTTACCGACTGAACCGGCAGGATGAGCCCTCATCGCTCAATTTAGGATAGGATTACTTAATTCTTGGGATGATGCTTGCAAGAATCATGATTCCTATCGATCAGGGGAGATTCATCGTTTTTTCCAGATGCTTTGCTTTGATGCAGTATTGTTTGTTCTTAGTGTGCGTAGTGAACTGACACTGGAATCAGTAGCTCACTTTCTCGCTACGGTTCAAAAATATGAAATCGGAACGCACAGTTTCGTGCAGATTGTCGCTATTCTCGCGAAGCGCTCAATCTTGAATGAGTTAGCTGGAACCCTGGCGCAAAAGACGCGAACGCTCATTGACGCTGAGGATGATGTGAATTATCGTGCATCACTTTTTGCCCGTCTTGGCCGGGCAATGTTGCCAGCAAGTATAGATGAAGCCTCAGAGTATTTTCGCAACGGTCTTGAACAGATGGATGCGATTGGTTCTGGAGATTATGAGTTTACAAATGAGCTTCTCCTTTTTGCATCCGCAATCAAGGGAGAAGAACTCAATGAACACCACTTCCACACTTTGAGTAATATATGTGAACTCAATATGGGGGAGGAGCCTGAGAAGTTTTACTGGGGTGCCTATGGTCGCGGCCTTTCGAAAACTGCCGGTTTAAGAGGTTTGGCAAAACTTAGTCGCTGGGATGATCGATCAAAAGTCTCCCTGGCTTATACGCTTTTACCGTATCTCACTGCACTTGTTGAAGATGGAAAGCTCGATACGAAAACTGCCATTGCGCTTAACTACTTGGCCGAGCCAGCAGAAATTTATCAGTGTGGTACCAAAGAGTTTGCTCAGGCGATTCGTAAGAAAGATGGGCCAGATCCGGATGTTAATTTAGAAATCATTAACCAGTTTGAGGCGAACAACCCCGGTATTGCGATGGATAGCACTTTAGAGGTGCTTGTATCACTTGCAGAGGACGCACTGGGCAAATCATCAGAAACTACCAAACAAATTTCTGATGCCAGAAAACGTTATACCATAGTGCGTGATACGCTAAATATAAACATGAACTCACAGAACTTTTCAAAGTCGAGCAAACGCAATAGAGTCGATAAGATAGTTAGTGAGAATCGTAAAGTGATTGATCGTATTGCTGCTGGCACGAACCCCTTAGATTTCGGATCACTTGTTCTTGCTATCAATGCTTTTAATGAGTTACAGAATAAGTACGAGCTAAAGAGCATCTTTTTTGATTTACTCAGAGCAAAAGTTCATTTTAGTGACCGATCCAAATATCTTCGGAATATCTGCAAACTGGAGCATTTCTTTTTTTACTGGAAATTTGCAGAGCTTACCGAGTGCAAGCGGATATGGGGTGAATCATCAGCATCACTTGATAAAGTTTATAAAAGTGAAGCTAATAACCTGATTCAACTTCATGCCCACGACCTTGTGGACCAAGGCCGACTTTCGGGCTCAAGTATCAAAGAGATTTCTGATTTTACAGGTATAGAGATGGCTGAGCTCATTCTGGAGCTCATAAAAGTCTTTGCACGGCCAGACATGTCTGTTTCTGGTGCTGTCTGGCTTGCTTTCGCTGCATTCATCTGTCAACAAGCTGATTATGCGCAAGGGCAGTATGCGCTCGAGAAACTACTTGATAGTTCGGCAGCCAAACTTGCAAATCATGTTACAGATGGACTATTGGTTGATGGACTCTATCCCAATAATCAGGATCAAGAGATCGTTGCAGGGCTTGTTTGGCGTGTTCTCGGTTCACCCAATGCTTCAGACAGGTGGCGTGCAGCCCATAGTGTTCGTTGTTTTGCAAAATTTGGACGCTGGGAGATAATCGGGTCATTGATCTGTAAGCTTAATCATAAAGATGCGGGTCCGTTTCAGGCTCCCGAACTTACTTTTTATTATCTGCATGCTCGCCTTTGGCTTTTAATTACGATTGCGAGAATGGCAATCGATTATCCGGAAGAAGTTACCCGATTCAAGGATGAACTTCTTTCTGTTGCTACTGAAAACAAAGAACCGCACGTTCTTATGCGTAACTTTGCTGCTCGTGGTATTATAGCGTGTGTTGATGCCGGGAAAATCAGCTTGTCTGAGCAAACTGAGAAGTGCATTCGCACCATCGATTTTTCACCGTATCCCCCCTTAAGGAAAAAGATTAGGAAAGGAGATGATGGTTTTTTTAATGGGCGTTCGGATTTTAAGTCAAAACCGGAATTCGATTTTCATCTCGATTATGACTTTCACAAACATGATGTTGATAGTTTGAGCCGCATTTTCGGTCAGTCATGCAAGACTGTTTCAGATATCTTATCTGAAGTAGTTTATGACCTTGATCCAGCCGCCACTAGTATGTACGAACCAGGCGGACGTGAATCCAGACATAGGCGTACTTCGTATGAAATTAGCACCCGTTACCAAACGTATGGGCAACAGCTTGGTTGGCACGCACTATTCTTCACAGCAGGGAGGCTTCTTGCAACAGTTCCTGTTACCAACGATTTATTTTATCAAGAAGATCCATGGGGTGAATGGCTTGCCCGTTATCTTCTTACTCGGGACGATGGTCTCTGGCTTTCAGATGGCACGGACAAGACCCCGTTTGATACAACAGAAATTCTTCTTGAAAAGAGAAAAAATGATCTTGCTATCACTGGTGACCCAGAAAAACTTATGCGACTTGCAGGGCTTACCAATTGCTTAGAAAAAAAGCTTCTTGTTGAGGGAGAATGGTTTTCGACTGATAATATCCGCATTCATATTTCATCCGCTCTCGTTCCACCAGATAAATCTTTGCAACTTGCACAAAAACTTACTCGTGAGGAGCCATTTTTTGTCTGGATTCCCGTCTTTCACGGTAACGAAAATGATATGGAAGAACTAAAAACCATAAAAAAAGAATACACACCTTGGATTGTTTGTCCATCCGGTGAGTCGCGGCTTGATAAACACGATCCATATGGCGTGTCAAGCGCAAACTTTAGGCCCTACTTGATAGCTGATTATGCTGCTTTTTGTTCGCTTAACTGTGATGACCCCTTCGGCAGAGAGTGGAAGGATAAGCATGGAAATCCAATGTTATCTGCTCAGGCTTGGGGCCGTGAGGACAAAGATGGTGAAAACGGTCCACATTCAGGACTTCGTCTTTTTTGTTCATCATCGGTGCTCAAGAAAATACTTACTAAACACGATAAAGAGCTACTTCTGCTAATTAAACTTGAGCGTTACGAGAAGGGGTATAGGGAAGATAGCAAGTGGACTCATACCATTGCTGTTGTTCGTATCACAAAGACACTTGAATATGAGTACTTTAAAGGTCGCATCAATCATCTTCACAAATCCCAATAGTTTAAGACAGAAAATTACAATTTTCGTTGGTTCGGTAATCCTTGTTACGTCTAATTCTATATAAAGTTATCGATAGTACAACCTCAGTGAATATTTTATCTATATCCACTCAGAAATCCGTATGCAGCCGGATTCACCCATTCGTTTTAAAACAATATCTTCACCCTATGTGTTGATATAGTTGACCGAACGGCACAAGCAGACCACCTACGAGCGGTTTGGCACTCCAATCGACACCTACAAAATGCATGAGTCGGTTGCCGACCGGGCTACCGTCGATATTCTCTACATTGGCCAGTAAAGATCAGATTCTCAACAAAGAGCTCTTCAAGCAGGAGTTCGAGGATATGTTCCGTGAACGGTCAGAGGAGGAGCGGCAGGAAATACAAAAGTGCTTTGGCACCATGACGGCCTATCTTGAATCGAAAGATCGCATCAAGAAAATTGCCGAAGATATTATTGAGCACTATACCGAGGAGGTGCTTCCCAATGGTTTGAAAGCGCAGGTTGTGGCCACCTCAATTGTGGCGGCATGTCGCTACAAATATGAGCTTGAGGAGGCAATCAGGGTGGGGATTGAAAAAGAGCTCTCAAAACCGGCAAGCGAGCGTGACGAAGAGCTGCTCAAGCAGATGCAGTTCCTGAAAGTGTGCGCCGTGGTAAGCATGTTGGACAACAATGAACTTGGCTACATCACCAGGGCGCGCCGAGATGCCGCCGACATGGATGCCATCGAAAGTTTCAAAAAGGATTGCAACTTCGACAAACCGGAATCCGGAGTTGCTATTCTCTGTGTCTGCGACCGCCTGCTGACCGGTTTTGATGCTCCGGTTGAGCAGGTGATGTATCTCGATAAAAATCTGCGCGAACATGACATGATGCAGGCAATTGCGCGTGTCAATCGAACCAAGGTGATGAAAAGCGGCTATGTGAAGGGCAGGATTCCACCGGTCATGCTCTTGTCTGTTGATTTGATGCACACAATAGATCCGGCAAAGCCAAGGCATCAGAGATGGAGCACGCTATCCGCTGGCATATCAAAGTCAACAGAGACAAAGACCCGGCGCTCTATACCCTGTTCAATGAACGGCTGCAACGAATACTTGATGCCCACAAAGAGCATTGGGATGTTATGGTATCAGAACTTGCCACGTTACGCCATGATATCGGGGAGGGGCGAAAAGAGGAGAGAGGTATTGTTCCGCCGAATGTCGTTCCGTTTTTTGAACTGCTGCTGCTGCATGGTGGTATCGACCAAACAAACCCCGAAGTAACGGGCAACATCGGCCAAATTTCAGAGCTGATCTATGCCCGCATCAAAGAGTTTATCATGCTTCCAAATTGCTGGCAGAGACCGCATGAGCAACGACAACTTGAGAGTGCGATCAGGGACGAGCTTGATTATTGCGGGATCGATTCCATAAAAGCGAAAGCGGCACACCTTACCGCCGAAGTAATCATCCTCGCCGATAAACGGGAAGCAGAGATTCGCCATTCATGACCGTTGCATACAAGATAACGGTCAGGCACAGCAGGAGAAAGACTGCCAGCATTTACATCGAGCGCGACGGCTCACTCTCGGTTCTTGTCCCTGAACTGACCACCCAAGAGGAGATCACCGATATCCTCAAGGCCAATGAGTATAAAATCCACAAATACCAGGCCCGGCGTGAGCTGCTGAACGAGAAGGCCACCAAGCGTGAACCGGTAAACGGGCAATCGTTTCTCTATTTGGGCAGGAATTATTACTTGCAATACCATGGAGAGGCCAAAGAGATTGAATTCAAAGGGCGATATTTTTATGCGCCAGAAGGATCAAAGGAGAAGCTGAATGGTCTCTTCAAAGAGTTTTACCGGAAACGTGGCTACAAGTTTATTGTGCCTCGTGTTCACAAATACGCCAGCATGATGGGGCTCACCATTGACGAGGTTGCAGTGCTGGAATTGAAGAGCCGATGGGCCTCCTGCTCGGATAAAAAGCGGAAAGTCAATTTCCACTGGAAGGTCATGATGGCACCCGCAAGCGTCATCGACTACCTGATTGTCCATGAGTTGTGTCACTTCAAACACAAAAGGCACAATGCGGAGTTCTGGAATGAGGTCGACAGGTACTATCCCGAGTATCAAAAGCAGGTGGCCTGGCTGAAAGTTTATGGCGCGGCGCTTGAGGTGTGAATAAGGGGGTGGGGAGATGAGTACAATTCTGTCCGATAAGTGTCCAATAACTGTCTGATAAGCAAGCTGCGACCCAGTCAACGACCCAGTTAGCGACCCAGTTGGTAATTCAGCGATAACTCTCAATATTTTCGCTTTTTGAGAGATTGGAAGATCACGAATTAATAATAGTCAGCATTAATTCGTTGTATAGATTACGTGATTATTCGATATTACGTAGGGAAAAAACCATCGGCCAAACCAAAGCGGAAATGCGAGAAATGAGGATGAGAAACTTTTCAACATGCAACGATGGAGATGGCTATGAATGAAAATGATCGGAGTCTCTCGGTGAATATCGATGTGTTGCTTGCTCAGTTGCGTACTCTGATTGCTGATGCTCGCCAAGAGGCAAAGCGGACAGTGGATGTTATTCAGGTGCGTACCTGTTGGGAAATTGGTTGCCATATCGTGGAGTTTGAGCAAGGTGGGCAGGCACGCGCTGCTTATGGCAAAAAGCTGCTGTCGCGACTGGCTGAATCATTGACTGGTGAATTTGGCAAGGGATTTGATGATCGTAATTTGCGCAACATGCGGGCGTTTTATCAGGTATTTCCCATTTGGCACGCAGTGCGTACCGAATTGAGCTGGACGCACTATCGGGCACTGCTGCGAGTCACGAGCTGGATCGAGAACGCACACTGTTATTGGAGCAGGCAGAGGAGTATAAAGCGGATGGGGGGAGCGACACCCTGATTATTGGCCCCATAACGTCGATAATGGAGCCGCCCACAGGTCATCACCCAGTGGCATGGTTTCTGTGCCATCATAAAGCAAAACCCCCATTTTGAAGAGGTCGCCAGCAACACTTGCCAGTTTTTTCAGGCCGCGCAAATCACCAGCATTCACGGTGGCAGAGGCTTTTACCTCAACGCCAATAAGTTGGCCGGAAGCGTTTTCGATTACCACATCCACTTCATGCATGTCAAGGTCGCGGTAGTAGAGCAGTTTATAGTCGCCGTTCGCCGTAGAGCTGTGCTTGAGCAGTTCACCATAGACGAAAGTTTCCAGAATTTTGCCAAACCGGTTGCGATCTTGCTGCACTTCGGCTGCACCAAAATCAAGTAATGTCGCCAGCAAACCGGCATCAATAAACTGCAACTTGGGGGTTTTGACAACACGCTTGAGTCGATTCGTTGCCCAGACCTCAACGCGCTTGAGCAAATACATCTGCTCAAGCACTCCTGTATAGCGTGAAGCCGTCTTGCTGTCCAAACCGACCTGACCACCCAGTTTGCTGTAGTTACACATTTGACCTGATACTTCAGCCAGCATGCGCAAAAACCTGGGCAATTGATCGAGCTTGTCAATACTGGCCACATCACGAACATCGCGTTGAATGATGGCATTCATGTATTGGCGCGCCCACACCGTGCGCCTGCGTGGATCAGTGCGGGAAATCGCTTCAGGATAGCCGCCCCGCAAAACAGCTTCAACCAACTCCTCTCCTGTCATTGGCGTGGTAACCTTGAGCAGCCTGCCAGCAAAAGCCGCATCGATCCAATTCGCACGACTTCCATGCAACTCGCTTTGCGACAGCGGCAGCAACGTGAGTGTCTCCATACGACCAGCCAGAGAATCCGCTACCGCAGGCAGTACCATCAAGTTCGCCGATCCGGTCAGCAAGAACCGTCCGGGGCGCCGATCCTCATCAACACTCTTTTTGATAGCCAGCAGCAGTTGAGGGGCACGCTGAATTTCATCAATAACCGCACAATCAAGGCTGCGAATCATCCCTACAGGATCATTTTTGGCCGACAACAACGTTAACTCATCATCAAGGGTGAGATAGCGCAACCCGTCGATTGCCATCAGCCGCACCAAGGTTGTTTTGCCTGCCTGGCGTGGTCCCACAACCAAAACAACGGGCGTGTCGGCCAGCGCTTCAGCAATGCGCATTTCAATCAGGCGCGGGTAAAGAGATCCTTTATTCATAAGCACTTGGCAATGTAAAATATGGAATCTATGAGCATAAATTCTGGAATCGATAAACATAAATTACGGAATATAAACCAGAATATTCTGGAAAAGAGCAAACTGTACCACCACGCAGACCACAATCCCGAATCAAAAATTGCATACCCGGTATGATGGGATTGAGCATTGAGGAGATTTCAGTGCTGGAATTGAAGAGCCGATGGGCCTCCTGCCCGGATAAATAGCGGAAAGTCAATTTCCACTGGAAGGTCATGATGGTGCCCGCAAGCGTCATCGACTACCTGATTGTCCATGAGTTGTGTCACTTCAAACACAAAAGGCACAATGCGGAGTTCTGGAATGAGGTTGACAGGTATTATCCTGAGTATCAAAAGCAGGTCGCCTGGCTGAAAATTTATGGCGCGGCGCTTGAGGTGTGACGGGGGGGGGGCTGGCGGACGGTTATGTGCTGAGTTGCCCAATTCTCTGCATCTGCTTTGCAAAGGCATCAACATGTTCATCCCAGGCATAGAGCAGGTCAGGGTCAAAGTCAGCTCCATTTGGCCACACAACGGTGCCAGCTTCATCATCAACAGTCACCTGGCTGAAAAAATCATGCTCACGTAACGGTTCATAGAGTTCGCCATACAAAACGGGCCCAAGATTGATTTCTCTGACTGCGCCATCATGAAAATGGACTCGTAGTGAACAGCCTTCGAGAACATCTACGGCCGATATCTTTATGAATTGATGTTTCATCACAGGTCATCCTCTTGAGTTAATGGAGTGGCTCGATTTTTACTGGAACTTTGCCTTCCTGCAGTAAATCCCAATCTGTCAAAAGTTCAAATTGATGAATTTCGGCCCAAGCCAAAACCAGTCGGCGTTGTCTGTCGGGTAGTGCGCCTTCAATTATTTCAACAGGATCAATGGAAAAAACTGCTTGGGAATCTTGATAATAGGCGTGGAAATGAGGTTTATGATGTGGCGCATCCAGTTCGGCATACATCCTGATCAGAATTCCGAAAAATCTTGAGAGTTCAGGCATGGTTACAATGGTTACTGTTACGGTGTTCAAGAGATGGTATTGCCTTTTGTAACTTGAAAACAATAAAGACTGAATCTCATGGAATATAGCATCAGCAACGTTTAAAGTACAGAATCTGAATTTACTCAGTCGACACTTAACAAGTGATTGATGACATTTATCAATCAATGGGCAGAGCCAGTGCAAAATTTTACTGTGGGTTAAGTTCGCTAAACTCTTTATCTTTTCCAACGATCAAAGGGTGGCCAATCGGGGTTGGTTTGTGCCACAAAAGTGTAGAAAGGATTTGAACTGCGTGGCACTGGGTGCCGAGGTAAAGTTTCGTGCGCAGTTCGACACGTACATCAAGGCATTTTTTGACAGCCTTGACCTGCTCTTCAATGCTTCAATGGCAAAAGAGTACTATGTGCCCGCCAAACGGATGGGGTACCTGTTGGTGCGTATGCGCGACCGGTACAAGGATGAAACCCTTGATTTGAAGTGGGCCGGTGCAAAGGTGAGGAAACTGATTGACAAATATCTGGAATCACAAGGAATAAACCCTAGGATTCCGCCGGTGATGCTCTTGTCTGTTGCTTTCCCCAAGGCTCTTGATGTACACAGTAGATCCGGCAAAGCCAAAGCATCAGAGATGGAGCACGCTATCCGATGGTATATCAAAGTCAACAGAGACAAAGACCCTGCGCTCTATACCCTGTTCAATGAGCGGCTGCAACGAATACTTGATGCCCACAAAGAGCATTGGGATGTTATGGTATCAGAGCTTGCCACGTTACGTCATGATATCGGTGAGGGGCGAAAAGAGGAGGGAGGTATTGTTCCGCCGAATGTCGTTCCGTTTTTTGAACTGCTGCTGCATGGTGGTATCGACAAAACAAACCACGAAGTTTTACCGGAAACGTGGCTACAAGTTTATTGTACCTCGTGTTCACAAATACGCCAGCATGATGGGGCTCACCATTGACGAGGTTGCAGTGCTGGAATTGAAGAGCCGATGGGCCTCCTGCTCGGATAAAAAGCGGAAAGTCAATTTCCACTGGAAAGTCATGATGGCACCCGCAAGCGTCATCGACTACCTGATTGTCCATGAGTTGTGTCACTTCAAACACAAAAGGCACAATGCGGAGTTCTGGAATGAGGTTGACAGGTATTATCCTGAGTATCAAAAGCAGGTCGCCTGGCTCAAAGTTTATGGCGCGACGCTTGATGTGTGATGGAGGGGGAGGGCTGATGGTTATGTGCTGGGTATTCCGGTAAACGGTTTCATCCGGTGTACGTTTTCCCAAAGCATTGATTAATCCTGCCTCGACAGCTTCAATGACTGGGGCTACAAGTCGAAAATAGTCAGGATTACGATCCAGAAAGTAGATGAAAACATTGGTGTCCAGATAGACCTTGTGGTACACTTTCCCCGGAATACTCATTGTGCCCCTGTAACCGCTTGAGTGTTCCCTCTATTGTTCCCATGAATCACGGCTTTTATGTAATTCTGTATCAATGTCGAGAGTGGTTTTTTCCCAAGTACCTTGTGCGATTCCAGCATAACTCATCGCAGATTCTTTCCGCTTTTTGCGTGATATCGGTATCAGTGTCACAACCCCATTATGATACGCAGCCTCAAGCAAGTCGTCTGGCTTGATGTTAGCCGATTCAGCGATGCGTGCGGGTATGGTGATCTGGTGTTTATTTCTGACGCGGACTTGTGTCATCGTTCCGGGTGTTTGTGAGAGAGAAAGTACGACTCAATGAAGATAATCTAACTTTTCCTGAAGGAACCAATTGTCGTATTCGGCCACTTCATGGGTTTTGGCGAGGGATACTGGTGTGCCGGTAACTGGTTTTCCGCCCGATTCCTTTATTTGAATTACCGCTTTTGCGCTTATTCTGTCTGTTATCATGATCTTTTTCACCATCTGGTTATCAAGCTATTCATGAATTATGCGTATTATTTGTCTAAATTAAAAAAATGGGTCACGGTATAATACAGCAACCGCAATTTGTCCCACAGGCTGTGGGACTTTTCAACATGCAACTATGGGATGGCTATGAATGAAAATGATCGGAGTCTTTCAGTGAATATCGATGTGTTGCTTGCTCAGTTGCGTACTCTGATTGCTGATGCTCGCCAAGAGGCAAAGCGGACAGTGGATGTCATTCAGGTGCGTACGTGTTGGGAAATCGGTCGCCATATCGTGGAGTTTGAGCAAGGTGGGCAGGCACGCGCTGCTTATGGCAAAAAGCTGCTGTCGCGACTGGCTGAATCATTGACTGGTGAGTTTGGCAAGGGGTTTGACGATCGTAATTTGCGCAACATGCGGGCGTTTTATCAGGTATTTCCCATTTGGCACGCAGTGCGTACCGAATTGAGCTGGACGCACTATCGGGCACTGCTGCGAGTCACGAGCAAGGAAGCCCGCGAGTGGTATGTAAACGAATCTGCTTTGCAGAACTGGAGTGCCCGCGCACTCGATCGGCAGATTGGCACATTGTACTATGAGCGTTTGTTGCTCAGCAGCGACAAGGCCAGCGTGGAGGCTGAGGCCGAAGCCAATATCGCGGCACTGCCTCGTAACCCCCGGGAGTTTGTGCGCGATCCCGTGATGCTCGAGTTTCTTGGCCTGCCCGGTACAGGAAAGCTGCTTGAGTCAACGCTGGAGCAGGCAATGATGGACAAGCTGCAAGCGTTTTTGCTGGAGCTCGGTAAAGGTTTTGCTTTTGTTGCCCATCAGCAGCGTGTCAGTACCGAGTCGCAGGACTTTTATGTCGATCTTGTTTTTTACAACTACCTGCTCAAGTGCTTTGTGCTGATTGACCTTAAGAGCGGCAAGCTCACGCATCAGGATATCGGGCAGATGGACATGTATGTGCGCATGTACGACGATCTGAAACGGGGTGAGGGTGACAATCCGACTGTTGGCATTATTTTGTGTTCGCAAAAGGACGAGACGGTGGTTCGCTATTCGGTTTTGAACGGGAGTGAACAGTTATTCGCCAGCCGCTACAAAGTGGTCTTGCCATCCGAAGAAGAGCTGCGAACGGAGCTGGATCGAGAACGCACTGTGTTATTGGAGCAGGCAGAGGAGTATCAAGCGGATGGTCAAACAGGGCGCTCCTGAATTGGCGTTCAAGTTCTCTCTTGCTCCATCTTTCCCATATTGCCATTTGCAGATAAAACTCTCACTCTTCTTGACGCTTACTCTGCCCGAAAATAATCAAATTATGAGTTCAGGACAATTGTCGCACCAGTGGTGAGACTTTTTCATCATCACAATATGTCTCATAAAAATTTTGTATACAAAACAAGTTTGCACATATAAATCCTCTAACGCAAACCAGGATGTGTACTCCGGATTGTTGGCTTCGGTCAAGCTTTTCTCAATTTCCTGAAGCAACCAATTTTTGGATTCGGCCACTTCATGGGTGTTGCCGGAAGATAGGGTTATCGGTAACCGTTTTTTCTCTTCTATCAATCGACGAAGAGTTCCAGCCAGTGCAAAATTTTACTGTGGGTTCGAGAAAGTGCCTACGCCGTCGGCACAATTGGAGCTTGCGTCCTACACATAGGGATTGGTCTCACACCTACATCATATAGTATGTTCAATCAGTCAAAAATAGTCAGGGTTACGATCCAATAATTCAATTTTCAAATCTATAATAGCATCATAAAGCAAAGTTACTCTACTATATCATTTAATTATGGAATATGATACACCATTATCAAGCGTGAATATTATAATACTTTTGTTTTAGAAATAGAATTACTCCAGCAAGAGATCACGTTTCATGACACTCAGGGTGGCGGCATTGGTGAAAAACCAAAAACAAAGGATGGTAAACGCCCCAGCGTCAATGCACCTCAAATCTCCGGTCTTCACCGTATGCTCATTGATCTGTGTCAGGGCAAGGATCTGTCGATACTGCCCGCACACACCGACTACAGCGTCCTGCAGATCATCAGTGAGGTGGGAACTGACCTAGGCATTGTTTTGGCGAGTCATGGTCAAAGGGACGGAGTTTGTCGAGGAAGGACTGGCCGCTTATGAAGCCAAGTGCCTCGAGGGCAAGAAAAGAAGCCTTCGCAGGTTAGCCAAGGAGCTTGGTCAAGCCGTTTTGCCTATACCTGTAACAGTATAAAATAAAAGGAATTACTATACTTGTTCATGGAAAGCTTCCAGAGCACAGAGCGAAAAGCTCCTCCCCAAGGCATCTATTATGCGAAATAGCACCAGGCTTCATGCCACGTCTGTTTTTCGAGCCTTTGGCTGTTCGTTAGTCCAGCGTTACTGGCCAGCATCTGCATGTCAGCAGGGGTTTCGGGGAAATCACAATTCCTTATGTGCTCTTGCACCTGTTTGCGTTCGTGAGCGGTCAGTGCCTCCCACTGTGTAGCCACCGCGCCGTTGTAACAATCGAGATATGCGTTGCGGGCCTGCTCCTCTTCGAGCATCACATCGACCAGGATGACGCAACCGTTTTCGCGAAGGGAGCGTTGGCATTCTGTGAAAAAAATCTGTTTTTCATCGGTCGACAAGTGGTGCAAGGCATAGCCGGAGTAGACCACGTCAAAATGATTGTCGGGAGCCTCCCGCAGTACCGCGATCATGTCCCTGCAGAGCAGATTGACACTGATTCCGAATGGCTCCAGGTTGTTTTTGGCAACATCGAGTGCGTACGGGGAGAGATCGCATCCGCAGTATTCTGCCACCTGACCGGGGCTCAGTATCTTACCGATATGAGTGGCATCACCACACCCCAAGTCAAGAATATTGAGCGGTTCTTGGCGGCTTTCGAGCAGTTTTTTGACAGCAGTAAGGATTTCCCTGTGAAACATGAGATTGTTGCTGATGACCTTCTGGTAGGTGGCCCATGTTTTGCGGAAGATGTAGATCGGGTCTGTTTTCATATCGAAGAGGTGCCTCCGTTTGATGTTAATCACTCAATGCCAGGAGTGTGTGACCTGGGCTTTGAACGTGCCTTCTCTGCAAACCTGAAAGACCGTCACTCAGCCCTGTTCGAAGGAATAGTAGAATCGGGTAAGCAAACGGACCAAAAATTCACAGGACTTCTTACTTTCAATAACGATAATGGCCGGTAAATGGCATGGGCAATTTTCAATCAATTTGACAGGAGCAGTCAGGGACTTTGCCGGGGATGTGAAAAGGCGAAGAGCTCCTCTCGAAACCATCCAAACAAGTTTTTTTGATCAGGCACAATAGTCATTTCAGAGCTTTGCAAAGTACAAAAAAAGAGAAGAATTTCTCATTTTCGCTTCATCTTGTGCCTTACTGGCACCACGAATTGACCTTCTGAAGAAGAGTTGTCATGAGGTCTGATACCTGCCTGCGTCGTATCCCCAAAAAACCGGTTATTGCTTGAGATACCATAGAGAGAGGCCATGCAGAAAGTTTTGGTTTTAGTATTCGGAATAATGAAGAAATGAATAATCTGCTGCAGATTGCGCAAATGTGGAAGAGTTGTGCAACTACCCGCAAAACCAATGCTTTCAATTTGATGGAAGATATTGTTATTTTTTTGTTCAGTCGCATATTGTGTCTGTAGTGGTGGTGAAACTATCTCGGTCAAAAGTAAGGGAGGTGGAGCAAATGCGAAGGAACGATGTATCGGTGGTGAACTTTTGATGACTAAAACAAGAAAAGGATATGGGACTAACGTTAAGTGAACGACACGCTTGTGTCTTGCAGTCAGAAATTCGCAATATGTCGATTGAGTGTGCCAGGGTCAACGGGCTTAATCTTGCTCAGGGAGTCTGTGACACTCCAGTCCCGGAGCAAGTGCTTCAGGGAGCTGCGCAGGCTGTTGAACAGGGAATGAACACCTATACTCACTATGCAGGTCTGCTTCAACTGCGTCAGGCGATTGCAGACAAGCAAAAAAGCTTTTCAGGTATACTTTTTGATCCGGAGAGTGACATTATTGTTAGCGCCGGGGCAACCGGTGCGCTCTATTGTGCTTTTCAGGCATTGTTGAATCCTGGCGACGAAGTGATTGTTTTTGAGCCTTTTTATGGATACCATATCAGCACCTTGCAGGCGGCTGAAGCTGTGCCGATCTATCTTGCATTAACGCTCCCTGGATGGTCGTTCAGCGAGCATGACCTTGAGCATCTCGTGACTCCTCGTACAAAGGGGATTATTGTCAATACTCCAGCCAACCCCTCCGGAAAAATTTTTTCATCTGCTGAACTTGAGCTTATTGCCTCTATTGCGGAACGTCACGATCTTTTTGTTTTTACCGATGAAATTTATGAGCATTTTGTCTATGGCGACCATGCGCATCGCTCTTTTGCTGCGTTACCGGGGATGAAGGAGCGAACGATTACCATTTCAGGAGTATCCAAAACCTTCAGTGTAACCGGATGGCGGATTGGTTATGCTCTCTGTGATGCCCGCTGGGCGAGGGCAATTGGGTATTTCAATGATCTTGTCTACGTCTGTGCTCCTGCTCCGCTTCAGGCTGGAGTTGCCAGTGGAATGCGGGAACTCGACAGTCATTATTATCGCAGCCTTGCAGTGAACTATCAGGCAAAGCGTGACCGATTCTGTAATGCTCTTGTTCGAGCCGGGTTAGCGCCGTTTATCCCTGATGGAGCTTATTATGTACTGGCTGATGTTTCCACAATTCCCGGTATCACTGCCAAAGAGAGGGCAATGCACATTCTGCACACAACAGGGGTGGCAAGTGTTCCGGGCAGAGCATTTTATCACGATAAAAGAGGCGAATCTTTTGTTCGTTTCTGTTTTGCGAAGGATGATGATGTTCTCGATGAGGCCTGCCTGCGATTGCAGCTTCTTACAGAATAACCGGGTAGAGTTGTCGCTGATGAGGGAAGTAAGTCAGGGAGGGGCATAAAAAAAGCTGAAACCGGAAGCTATAAGCCGAATTCTGTGAATTACCCGGCAAAACCGGGTAAAGCTGCAGCCATTTATCTTATGCGGCTTACCCGAAAACTCTCCTTTCGGAATTGAACGGGCCGCTCTCTTCCCTGATGTGGGAAAGTTTTCCTATTTAGCCTTGCTTCGGGGAGGTTTGCCAAGCACAATACATTGCTGTACTGTCTGGTGGTCTCTTACACCGCCGTTTCACCCTTACTTCGGTTGCCCGAAGCGGTCTGTTTTCTGCTGCACTCTCTGTGATAACCGGCTTGCACCGCTATCCCCGGGCTTGAGCTTTTCGGCTCTCGACCGGCACCCTGCCCTTTGAAGTTCGGACTTTCCTCTGCGCAACCTGACGGCTGCACGGCGACTGCACACTTGCGATTTCAGCTTTACAAAGAACGTTTATAAATACAATTAACTTTCAGCCTCTTCAAAAAGCCGTTCATGAACAACAATTCGCCCGCATGATTCGCAAAGGTAAAAACCACCCTGCACAATCATGGTGTGACGATTGGTTGGAACTCTTGTATTGCAGCCGGAGCAGGCATTGCGGTTGAGCCTGACGACTGCATTGCGCAGTGTGCCACTTCTGAGATGGTCATACTTGTCAAGCAGCCTTACCGCTTCAACCTTAATGTGTTTTCGCTGTTCGGTCACCTTGATTTTCAGGGAGTCAACATCTTCGGCAGTTTCAATGACAATGCTTTCCAACTCCTCTTTTTTCTGGGCCACCTGTTTACTCAGATCTTCGAGCTGCTGATGCAGAACATCGTCCGGCATCATCTCTTCTGTAATTTCATCATAGCGGTTTTCAATAATCAACTGTTGTCCCTTTTTCTGGATCTCCTGTGCCCGCTGAATGGCGTGAACAATATCCTGAAGCTGGAGCTCAGCCTGGGCGATCTCTTTTTCTTCGTATTCAATCTGTTTGGAGAGAGCGTCGTACTCTTTGTTGTTGCGGGCGAGAGTCTGTTTTTCCTTGAAGTTCAGGATCTTGTTTTTACACTCATTGATTGTTTCGTGCAGGCGCGAACGCTGTTTCAACTGGTCGTCAGCTATTTTCCTGCGGGTTTCAATTTGACGGGTTGTAAAGAGAAGATCTTCTTCAAGCGCCTCAATCTCTTCTGGCAGCCCCTTCTGAAGGCTGACGATGCTTTCTATTTGATTATCAAGGTGCTGAAGCTTGACAAGCAGGTTAATCTTTGTATGATCCACTACTACTGATGTTTTGGATTATTAAAGCATAAAAAAAGCACCTTCTCAAGAAAAGGTGCATACCGGTGTGTTGTATGTTTAAAATCATGGGCCTGAGCTGATTCGACTGCCTTTCTATTGTCAAGCATCTCCAACTGCATATCCGCCTTTCAATTATGTTTGTGCCCGAAAGGAGACTCGAACTCCTACACCTTGCGGCGCGCGTCCCTGAAACGCGTGCGTCTACCAATTCCGCCATTCGGGCATGCGTTATGCCTGTACCAGATTCAGATGAGTTACTTGATCTCTTTGTGCAGGGTATGCCGCTGCAAGTTTGGATTGTACTTTTTCAGGATCAGGCGCTCAGTGGTGTTCTTTTTGTTTTTCGTTGTTGTGTATCTCGATACCGGTTTTCCCTCTTTTTTAGCCTCAGTGCACTCAAGTGTGATAACTATTCTATTTTCTTTTCCTTTTGCCATGATAACCTCGATCAGGTGTGTAAAATTGTAAACAGTCTTTAATGTAAGTTCAATATTGAACTTTTGCAAGTTATGGTTTTTTCTTTCTCTCATAACAGGAGAAAAGCTATTTTTCGCTCTTTCTATGATAACGCTATAAAAAGGTAACACCACCGTGCTTGACAGTCATTATTTTCATTATTCCGACAAGAGCCTCAACTGCGATAACGTCAGTCTGCAAGAGCTTGGGAGCCGCTTCGGTACCCCTCTGTATGTAACTTCCACGAAAAGCCTTGTTGAAAGCTACCATGCTTTCGAAACAGCGTTTTCAAAATTACCCCATTTTACCTGCTATTCGGTCAAGGCCAACTTTAATCTCAGTGTTATTCGTACTTTTGCCGATCTGGGATGTGGTTGTGATGTAAATTCCGGGGGTGAGCTGTACCGGGCATTACAAGCCGGGGTTGCACCGGATAGAATTATTTTTGCCGGAGTTGGTAAAAAGAAAGAAGAAATTGCGTATTCTCTTGAGGCCGGTGTGCTTATGCTGAAAGCAGAGTCAATCCCGGAGCTTCAGACGATCGACCGGGTTGCCGGAGAACTTGGCAAAATTGCTGATGTTGCCTTGCGCATCAATCCAAATGTGACGGCTGACACCCATCCATACATTACAACAGGCGACAGCAAAGAAAAATTTGGTATTGACGAGGCTGAGCTTCAGGAGGTATTTACTCTTCTTGGGCAGTTGCCGAACCTGCGTCTTGTTGGTCTGGATATGCACATTGGGTCGCAGATTTTTGATCCGGAATATTATGTGGCGGCCATAGTAAAGCTTCTCGCTCTGTTGAAGGTGTCGAAAACAATGGGTTTTGCCATTCAATTTCTCGATATCGGCGGTGGTTTTCCGGTGACCTACGATCCAGCCAAACCAGCGACACCGATTGAGCGCTTTGCAGACAAGCTTGTGCCCATGCTTTTGCCTTCGGGTGTGACGGTGATTTTTGAACCTGGCCGGTATCTCGTTGCCAGCGCTTCGGTGCTGCTGACCAAGGTGCTTTATAAAAAACGCAACCATGCCGGAAAGGAGTTTTTTGTTGTTGATGCAGGTATGACTGAGTTGATTCGGCCAGCGCTCTACCAGTCGCACCATGAAGTTCAGGCTGTGACCCGAAATGGTGAAACCATTGTTGCCGATGTGGTTGGTCCGATATGTGAGTCGAGTGACTTTTTTGCCCGTCAGCGTGAGATTGATGCTGTTGATGAGGGAGAGCTGCTTGCGGTGATGTCGTGCGGAGCCTATGCCAGCGTCATGAGCAGTAATTACAACGGAAGGCTTCGGCCTGCTGAGGTGATGGTTAATGGATCTGAGGTTACACTTGTCCGCAAACGCGAAACTCTCGAACAGCTCGTTCAGAATGAGCTGTTCTGACAGGCGCGGAACTTAGGGGTGCAGGTTTCTAAAGATTCTGAGAGTTGCATCGGCCATATTCAGGGTGTAAAAGTGAATTCCCTTGATATGATGGTCGATCAGCTCCTGGACCTGAGCCGTTGCCCATTCGATACCGATTGAGGCAACATCGGTATCATTTTCAGCCTCAAGGACTTTTTTCAGCAATGGCGCAGGAATTCGGGCTCCAAGCGCCAGTTCAGACATTCGAATCATACCCTTTCTGGTACTGACAGGCATGATCCCCGGAATAACGGGCACCATGATCCCGGCGATTTGACATCGCTCCACAAAGTCGAAATAGTCACGGTTGTCGAAAAAGAGCTGAGTGACGATATAGTCGGCTCCGGCATCTACTTTCTCTTTCAGATACTCAATCTCTTTCATGCGGTTTGGTGTTTCAGGGTGTCCCTCCGGAAATCCTGCGACCCCTACCCCAATATCGGGAAAATTGGTTTTAATGAAGCGGACAAGATCAATGGCATGAGGAAAATCCCTGGTGGCCTCCTCGATTGATTCTATTCCTGCGGGTTTGTCGCCTCTTAATGCAAGAACGTTATTGATGCCATTCTGACGATAGTTCTCCAGAATAGTTCCAGTCTCCACGGTATCGGAACAGATGCAGGTGAGATGCGATACAACGGTCAGGCCGGTCTCCTGCTGAATCCTTGTTACAAGATCATGAGTCCTTGAACGGGTTGAGCCCCCTGCACCGTAAGTGACGCTCACATACGAGGGGTTGAGCGGTGAGAGTGCAGCGATGGTTTTAAAGAGAGTCTCCCACTCTTCATCTTTTTTTGGGGGGAAAAACTCAAAGCTGAAGACCGGTTTGATGGCAGAACTCAATATTTCTTTAACAAGCATGCAGCGAGTGAAGGTTAGCAGTTCGTAGAGATTGAAGCGCAATATACAAAAACAATAATGTGCCTAACGTAAAAAATATAAAGGAGCTGCAACTGGTCAGCCACTTTTCGATGGCAGCCTATCCTGCGGTACGGTTGCTTGTTGTGATTGTTTCTGGAATTCTTGCCGGGGTAAACATGACGTTCTCCCTTGAAGGGTGGCTCTTTGTCTCTGCTCTCTCAGCAGTGATACTTCTTGCCAGTCTCCTCTATGAAAAGAGAGGAAGTGTCGCTCCTTTTCCATGCTTTTTCAGTGTGGTCAGCTATACACTTTTTGTGTTTTTTAGTTTTGCAGCTTTCAGCAGCTATCGGCACGACTATACGCCCCGTGATGGGCTGACAGCTTTCTGCGGCAAAAACGTTCTTCTCTACGGGGGTATTGATGGTAGACCAAATTTCTCCGAATCCGGCACAAGCTGGGTGATGGAGGTTGAGGAGGTTTTTGATAACGGCAAAACGGTGAAGCTGCATGACAGGGCCAAGGTATTCATGCGCAATGGTAAAGTGACGGGTACCAGGGTTCGAAATGGGGATATGGTGCGGGTAAAGGGAAAGCTTGATCTTGTTCCCGAAGCTTCAAACCGTGGAGAGTTTGATCCGCACCAGGCTGCGCGCATGAAACAAATTTCAGTCCAGCTTTACTGCTCGGGTCCCTGGCAAATGTTGTCTGATGGTACGTCAAGGCTCAATGCTTTTGAGCGCTTTATTGTACAGCCTGCTTACGATTATATCATGAGGAGCCTTGACGAGCTTTTGCCGGAAGGTCAGGTGCGCAAGCTTTCGTCCGGTGTGCTGACAGGCGAACGTGAGACGATGTCGGATGAAGTGTTTGGGGCCTTCAAGATGACAGGCACAGCCCATATCCTTGCAGTATCAGGGATGAACGTCGGTTTACTGGCGCTGGTTATCCAAATTTTTCTTCAACGAATGAAAATTACCACATTTGGCCGATGGCTTTCCTTTCTGCTTTTTCTCTTTATTCTCATTGTGTATTGTTACGTAACAGGCAACTCTGCCTCTGTCAAGCGTGCCGCTTTTATGGCTATGGTGCTGATGGGAGGCGAGACTCTCGGCAGAAAGACCTGGCCAGTCAACTCACTCGCCCTCGCCGATATTCTGATTCTTTTTTTTGACCCCTTGGATCTGCTGAATCCTGGATTTTTGATGACCAATGGCGCGGTTCTTGCAATCTTTCTGATCTATCCTGTTTTTATACCATCAGGGAAACAGGGAGGAGGTTTCTTGCGTGGGATTAAGACTCTCTTGCTCAGCAGCGTTATGATCACCCTTGCCGCTATTATTGGGGTGTCGCCGGTGATCGCCTACTATTTTGGCACTTTTTCGGTCATCAGTATTCTTGCAAATATTCCTGTTGTCCTTTTTTCCACGTTGCTGATGTATGCGCTTGTACCGATGCTGCTGGTTAATCTATTTTCAAGTGCCCTTGCATCCATTTTTGCAGCAAGCTCCTATTTTCTTGCAGAACTCACTCTTCAGTCGGCCCTCTGGTTCAGTCGTGTTCCCTTTGCCTCCATCACGATCAAACCTGACGCGACTGAGATCTGGCTTTACTACGCCATGCTTGCCTGTGCTCTCTTTTTTTTCTCTCAAAAAGCTTTGGGAAAGGTTGCTGTGACGCTGCTTCTTGGAGCAAACATGCTTTTCTGGTACTCTTTTTCCCGGCAACCTCAGTCAAATGCACCAGCTCTGGTAACGGTAAATCTCGGCAAAAACCTTGCCATATTTTTCTCTTCAGGCACCGAAAGCGTGCTGATTGATGCTGGCAAGGCGATTCGCGACCAAAAGCGTCTCGCGAGGCAAATCACCGAGTATGGCCTCGATGCCCCGACTGCAGTGGTGCAGTTTTATACTCCCGACAGCCTCATTGCACAGATGCCTGCCAGCAAACACCTTCTTCAGGCAGAGAGTCTGCTTATTATGCCATCAATGGTCATGGTGCGGCCTGAAGAGAAGGTGATTAAAATCTGGAGCCGCAAGCGGTCAATGATCATGGTGTCAGGAACTGGTCGCCTGAGGGAGGAAGAGTGCTATAAAGCCGATATCGCCATTTTGTGGATATATCGTTTTACCGACAAGCAGCAGTCGCAGCTTGCCTCATGGATCAGCTTTGCCCAGCCGAAACGCTGCATTCTTGTGCCAGGTTCATTTCTTTCGCACTCACAACTTCTTGATCTGCAAAAATTTGCGGCATTGCATCCTGGGGTTGAAGTGCGCAGCAAGAGTCAGCAGATTGTGGTGAGGTAAGCGTATGGGAGGCGGTTCTCTGTTTTCTCTTCAAGGTGATGGATACCTCAATTGTGGTATTCCAAAAGTCACATTTATTGACGATAATCAAAGACACTCTGTTGGTTTGTTTTGAACAGCATCAATCATCTTTTCATGAATATCGGTATCCCCAGGGAAATAAAGGTAAAAGAGAACAGGGTCTCCTGTACTCCTGCAGGCGTGCGTCATCTTGTCAGTGGCGGTCACAGGGTCGTTGTTGAGTGTGGAGCTGGCGAGGGGAGCGGGTTCAGTGATGAAAAGTATCAATTGGCAGGGGCTCTCATGGTCTCTGCACCAGAAGAAGCATGGTCAAATGAACTTGTGGTGAAGGTAAAAGAGCCGATTGCACCGGAGTTCCCATTTTTACGGCAGGATCAGATTCTTTTTACTTTTCTCCATCTGGCTGGTGCGCCTGAGTTGGCCCGGGCCTTGCTTGATGCCAGAACAACCTCCATTGCATACGAAACCATTGAGCATGGCGGTCGTTTGCCACTGCTGGCACCGATGAGTGAAATTGCAGGCAAAATGAGCATTATCATGGGTGGTTTTTATCTCGCAGCTCATCAGGGCGGTGAGGGGCGGCTACTTGGTGCTCTTCCGGGAGTATTGCCTGGCAAGGTGCTGATTCTTGGCGGTGGCTCTGCAGGAACAAACGCGGCCAAAGCGGCGGCAGGGCTTGGCGCAGAGGTAACCGTCATGGAGATCAATCAGGACAGATTGCGTGAACTTGAAGCTTTGCTGCCCTCCCAGGTACGAACCCTCTATGCCAGTGAACAGAATCTTGAGGATGCGCTTGCTGATGTTGATCTGATTGTTGGTGCTGTCCTGGTGACTGGCGGAGTAGCTCCAAGACTGTTGACGCGCTCAATGTTACGGAAAATGAAAAGAGGTGCTGTTGTTGTTGATATTGCCATTGATCAGGGTGGCTGTTTCGAGACATCGCGTCCCACAACGCACGACAATCCTGTCTATAGTGAGGAGGGCATTGTCCATTATTGCGTTGCCAATATGCCGGGGGCCTATCCCCGAACCTCCACTGAAGCCCTTACCTGTGCCACACTGCCTTACATTCGACGGATTGCTGATCTTGGTCTTGACGGTGCCATGGTGATGGTGCCCGGACTTGCGAAAGGTCTCAATACTTTGAATGGCCAGGTGACTCACAAAGAGGTTGCCCACTCTCTTGGATTGCCGTTTTATGATAACCCCTTTTTGTAATCGCAGACGGTAACCGCTCGAGCACTGTCTTTTTGCTTTAAGTTCAAAGTGCGCCTAAGTCGTTTCCTGATCAGCAGCCAGTGTGCAGTTGCATAACTCTCTTTTATTCTCATCAATTTTACTGAGAAAAAACTGTCACACACCACACGATTCGCTCTCTTCCTCCTGATGACTGTAGAGACTTATAAGTTTGTATCTTACAGAAAAAAGGAACGTCCTGAATTGTTACTGAGCCAGCCCTTCTGTCGTATATTTTCAGTTACCCTTTTATTCCATTTGTCACTTGTGATTCAAACCGATTATTATCAGTCATGCTTGATATGCTCTCTTTTTCGATGCTTCTTGCTCTTTTTGCACTCCTTCTTTTTGTAGCCTATCGCTTGCTGCGTGATGCTCCGCTGAAGGAAGAACTCCAGCGATTGCGAAATGTGGAAGAGGATGCGCGTTCAGTTGTCAATCGACTGGAATCAAAAACGCGGGAGCTTGAAGAACTGAAAATTAGTTCTGCCCGCCTTGAGGCTGATCTCAGTAACGAGCAGAGAAATGCCCGCGAAAAAACGGACTTGATGCAGGAATCGGAATCGCGATTGAAACGTGAATTTGAGAACCTTTCCAACAGAATTTTTGAGGAGCGGGGGAGGGCGCTGGGTCAGGAAAACCGGGAACGAATCGACTCTCTTCTGCAGCCTTTGCGCGAGCAGCTTGAAGCGTATCGCAAAAGAATCGAGGAGGTGCACGATACCGATACGGCGCTATCGGGGCAGCTCATTGAAGAGGTGCGGCAACTGCAGAGGCTGAGCGGTCGAGTGAGCGACGAGGCAAACACCCTTGCTCGGGCAATCAAGGGAGAGGCAAAAAAGCAGGGGGATTGGGGCGAGATGATTATTGAGAGGATTTTTGAGGCTTCTGGGCTGGAAAAGGGGCGAGAATATACGGCCCAGGAGAGTTTTCGGGAGGATGACGGTTTTCTGAAGCGACCTGATTTTATGGTGCTCTTACCGGGAAAGAAGGCTGTGATTGTCGATTCCAAGGTCTCTCTGACCGCATATGAACGCTTCTGCACTCTTGAGGATGATGCTGAACGTCAGAGTGCACTCAGGGAACATGTGCAGTCAGTTCGTCGCCACATTTTAGGGTTGCAGTCGAAGGAGTACAGTAGTATTGGAGGTAACGGTACTCTTGATTTTGTCATTCTCTGCATTCCTCTTGAGCCTGCATGGCAGGCGGTGATGCAAGCAGATCCCGATATTATGTATAATCTTGCGGGGAAGAATGTTGTTTTGTGTGGTCCGACAACCCTGATGATTACCCTCAAGCTTATTGCCCAAATTTGGAGACGCGAAAACGAAAACCGCAATGCCGAGCTGATTGCCGAAAAAGCCGGGAAAATTTGCGATCAGGTTGCCCGTGTTGTTGAAGACATGATGGAGGCTCAAAAAAAACTCTCTGGTGTGACCGACTCCTTTGATCGCGCACTGAAGCACATCACGGTGGGAAGAGGCAACCTTGTTGGCAGGGTTGAGGAGATTCGCCGCCTTGGTGCCAAGGTAAGTCGCCAAATACCCCCGGAGATTGCCGCCGCCGGGGTTGCTGGAGATGATCACCCGGTCGCCGAGTAGCGCAAAACTCGTATTGAAGCGCAGATGGCATTATATTTCTCTGTTTGCACAGAGAAATATTTTTGTTTTGATTATAACTGATACTATATTGATATCAATTAAGAAAAGCTATGAAAGTACTGACAAAAAAAACGGATTACGCCATACGGGCTTTGGTGATGCTTGGAGCTCAAAAGGGGAGCTATGTTTCAGCCAAGGCGATTGCCAGTGAGCAGGATATGCCTTACCCGTTTCTTCGTGGAGTGTTGCAGGAGATGATTCGGCACGATTTGATTGTGTCGAAGGAGGGAGTTCAGGGGGGCTTTATGCTGGCAAAAGATCCTGATGAGATCGGTGTCAGGCAGTTGATTGAGATATTTCAGGGAGCGGTACAGGTCTCTGAGTGCATGTTTCGCAAGCAGATTTGTGCCAATCGCTCACGCTGTGTTCTGCGTCACGAAATCATGAGAATCGAACAGGTGGTTCATCATGAATTTGAACAGATAACAATAGGCAAACTTCTTCGGAAGCTTCATGCTGGCGAGAACCTGAGGTCTGCATGAGTTGGAATGGAGCAAATCCTTAATCTACTATACTAAAAAAGGGTAATTGAGCGATGGAACGAGAGATTATTACGGTAGATGAGAGCAGATGTACGGGCTGTGGGAATTGTATTCCCGGTTGTCCGGAGGGAGCGCTGCAGGTTATTGACGGAAAGGCCCGCTTGATCAGCGATCTCTTTTGTGATGGTCTTGGTGCCTGTCTTGGCCATTGTCCGACCGGAGCCATGAAGATCGAGAGCCGAGAGGCTGGGCCCTACGATGAAAAGAGGGTGATGCGCGAAAGTATTGTGCCTGGGGGTGCCAATGTTATCGCCGCCCATTTGCGCCATCTTGCTGATCATGGGCAGGATGATTATTTACAGCAGGCACAAGAGTACCTTGAAGAGCATGGTCTTGCCAATTCGCGTCAACATGTTGCTGTGCCAAAAACGGTTGCTGACCATGCTCATGCAGGGCATCATCATCATGAAGGCGGGTGTCCCGGAAGCAGGATGATGGATTTCAGTGCCAAGAACAGTGAGCCAGTCGCATCATCCGCAGGTGCCCCAAGCGCCCTTCGGCAGTGGCCAATTCAGCTTCATCTCGTTTCGCCTCAGGCTCCTTATTACAAGGGTTCAGATCTTTTATTTGCCGCAGATTGCACCGCCTTTGCTGTCGGTGACTTTCACGGCTCCTTCATGCAGGGCAAAAGCCTGGCTATTGCCTGCCCCAAGCTTGATTCAAATATGGAGATTTATGTTGAGAAGCTTGCAGCAATGATTGATACGGGACACCTCAATACCATCACGGTGGCGATTATGGAGGTGCCTTGTTGTGGCGGGTTGCTCTCAATTGTTGCGGAGGCGCTTCGTAAAGCTGGCCGCAAAGTCCCGGTAAAAAAAGTTATTGTCAGCCTGCAGGGGACGATTGTATCCGAAGAGTGGGTGCAGGTAATGGACAATTGATAAATGGACAATGGAGAGGATATGTTGAAGGATGCTATGGGGGGATACCGGGGGACGGCCAGGGAGATAAGCCGGATTCTGGTGGATCATCCCGAGAATGCAGATGCCTGGTACAACAGGGGTAACGACCGGGCAAGTTGTGGCGATTATGAAGGGGCCGTCAGTGATTACGATATGGCGTTGAGGCTGGGTCTTCGTTTTCGTGAAGCGGTCAATGCCTATGGTAATCGTGGTATGGCCAGAGTCGAAACAGGTGATTTGGAAGGTGCTCTTGAGGATTTCAGTGAGATTATTGCCCGCAAGCCGAAGAACCTGTGGATGTTACGCTCGGCATACCTGAACAGGGCTTTACAGAGAGAAAAACAAGGTGACAGTGGTGGCGCATTGGACGATAGACGTATGGCGCTTCTGCTGTCGCCGACCAGCAAAAACAATAAAAAATAATGGAGGATAGAACCGATGGGAATGTCTTGTAACCAATGTCAGGAAAGCATTTATGCTACTGGATGCAGAGCGAGGGGTGTGTGTGGAAAAGATGAATTGACGGCCAAACTGCAGGATGTGCTTGTTTATGCAACTGAGGGGGTTGCGCTTGTGGCTGAGCAACTTTCGGAAACCGTTGCAAGGAGAGTTGGACAGCTTATCAGCGAGTCACTTTTTGTCACGGTTACCAATACTAACTTTGATGAAGACGCGATTGTAGTGCAAATATTGAAAACATTGGCACTTCGCGATGAGTTGAAGAGCAAGCTTGTTGTCAAGCCGGCTCATGATGCGGCGGAGTGGAGTGGCAGCACAAAAGAGGATTTTCTCTTCAAAGCACTTTCAGTCGGCCTTGAAAGCCTTGCTGAAAACGAAGATCTTCGTTCATTAAAAAGCCTTATACTGTATGGTCTTAAGGGACTTGCAGCTTATACCGATCATGCGGCAGTGCTTGGCTACCACGATGATGCTATCTATGCGTTTTATATCAAGGGACTTGCCGCGCTGACCAAAGATCTTTCAGGTGATGAACTGACAGCCCTCACTCTTGAGACAGGTTCTGTTGCTGTAAAGGCAATGGCGCTGCTCGACAAGGCAAATACTGAAACCTACGGACATCCCGAGATTACCATTGTGAAAACCGGAGTCGGAACAAACCCTGGTATCCTGATTTCGGGACATGACCTCCGAGACCTGGAGGATCTGTTGAAACAGACAGAGGGGAGTGGTGTTGATGTCTATACCCACTGCGAAATGCTGCCCGCGCATTACTATCCCGCCTTCAAAAAATATGCTCACTTTGTGGGTAATTATGGTGGTTCCTGGTGGTCACAGGACAAGGAGTTTGATTCATTCAATGGTCCGATTCTTATGACAACGAACTGCATTGTGCCAGTTCGTGAGGCATACCGTCACAGGATGTTTACCACGGGAATGGCTGGATATCCGGGGCTCAAACATATTTCAGCCAGATCGGAGGGTGGTCAGAAAGACTTTTCGTCGCTTATTGAGCTTGCCAAAGCATGTCAGCCCCCCAAAGAGCTTGAAAATGGCCAGATTGTTGGCGGGTTTGCCCACAACCAGGTTCTTGCGCTTGCCGACAAGGTGGTCGAAGCGGTCAAATCAGGAGCGGTAAAGCGCTTTATCGTCATGGCAGGCTGTGATGGCCGACATGCGTCACGCCGTTACTATACCGACGTTGCAGCGGCTTTGCCGAAGGATACCATTATTCTGACAGCAGGCTGTGCAAAGTACCGCTATAACAAACTTGCATTGGGTGATATCGGCGGTATTCCCCGTGTGCTTGATGCCGGTCAGTGCAACGACTCCTACTCGCTTGCCGTCATTGCGCTGAAACTCAAAGAGGTTTTTGCCCTTGATGATATCAATGATTTACCAATCTCTTACGACATTGCCTGGTATGAGCAGAAGGCGGTGACGGTGCTACTTGCCTTGCTCTCTCTTGGAGTCAAAGGCATTCGCCTCGGCCCGACACTTCCTGAGTTCCTGACACCCAATGTTGCGGCAGTGCTAATTGATGCGTTTGGTATCAAGCCAATTGGTGCGGTGAATGCTGATATTGAAGCTATGATGGCTGGTGTGTAAAGTCAGTAGTGTACGACGACGTAAAAGAGGTTTTTTTTGATTTCGTTCATGACGAACAGATAACTTTTCTCATTTTTCCACCAGAGAATCTGCCGCCACCACACAGGTTTGGTTGGCACCAGAATAAACCTCTTTGACGATCCTTCAAACGCCCTGCTCCACGTCTGGTGAAGACGGAGCAGGTGCGGGGGATCGCTGACGATAATAGCACTTTTCCATCCCTTTGTCTCCATTGTGTTTGATGTATTAACTGCCTCTTCCCAAGTTGTTCTGGACTTTGTATCAACCTTTATGGCCTCTCTTGGAACTCCAAATTTTGTCATGCGGCGTTCGCGCCAGTTTGGGTGATCCGGTCGGTAAAATCGCTCATCGATTCCTGTCAGAATGATGTGA
>Ga0194037_1000560_pt1 | contig 28546 bp, 23 predicted proteins | sample JunL306m_MetaG_FD_148653 | JGI IMG/M metagenome (GOLD analysis project Ga0194037, IMG submission 148653) | Anoxic zone freshwater microbial communities from boreal shield lake in IISD Experimental Lakes Area, Ontario, Canada - Jun2016-L304-6m | ecosystem: Environmental > Aquatic > Freshwater >...
GCTAGAACACATGATGTTTAAAGGTACAGACAAGCATGCGGCTGGCGAATTTTCACGCATCATTGCTGAAAACGGTGGTGATGAAAACGCTTTCACTGGACAAGATTACACCGCCTATTTTCAAACGATGGAAGCAACTAGGCTTGCAGTCAGCTTTGAATTAGAAGCCGATAGAATGCGTAATTTGCATTTACTGCCCGAAGAATTAAAAAAAGAACTGCAAGTAGTAACTGAAGAACGCAGAATGCGGACTGACGATAATCCACAAGCTAAAATGCAAGAGCAGTTTATGTCGGTGGCTTATTCCAACAGTAGCTATAAACATCCAATCATTGGCTGGCCGTCAGATATTGCTAATTACACAGTCGAAGATTTACAAGCTTGGTATCAACGCTGGTATGCGCCCAATAATGCCACTCTAGTCGTAGTTGGCGATGTAAAGCCTGTCGCTGTATTTGAACTAGCCGAACACTATTTTGGCGAACTCAAAACCAGTGAAATTAAAGCCTTAAAACCGCAGTCTGAAATCGAACAATTGGGCGTACGCAAGATAACAGTAAAAGTCCCAGCAAAACTGCCGTCGATTGTCATGGGCTATAAAGTTCCGGTCTTAAAAACCGCGGCTAATGAAGAAGAAGTCTATGCTCTTGAAGTGCTTGCTGGCGTCCTAGATGGTGGCAATAGTGCGCGTTTATCGTCAGGTCTAGTACGCGGCAAACAAATTGCCGTATCTGCGGGTGCAGGCTATGAAATGTCGACCCGAATGTCTGGCTTATTTGAGCTAGAAGCAACACCCGCCGAAGGTAAAAATGTAGCCGACTTAGAAATTGCCTTGAAAGCAGAAGTCAAAAAACTACAACAAAACTTAATCAGCGCTGAGGAATTACAACGTATTAAAGCTCAAGTTTTAGCCAGCGATATTTATCAACGTGATTCTAACTTTTATCAAGCTATGCAATTAGGCACCCTGGAAACTGTCGGTTTAGGCTGGCAAAAAATGGATGAATATGTGCCTAAAATCAATCAAGTGACGGCAGAACAAGTGCAAAAAGTAGCTCAGAAATATCTCATTGAAGATCATTTAAGTATTGCTTACCTAGAACCACAAATCATCACTACTAGCACTGCAAAAAAGGAAGCTCACTAATGCGTATTCATCTTTTAAAATCTTTAGGTTTAGATACTAAAATAGCCTATCTATTAGCTTTTATATTATTGGCAACGAGCCAATCAGCAACTGCCGCAGCAAAAATTGAACACTGGCAATCTACGCAAGGCAGTCCTGTTTATTATGTACATACTGATGGTCTTCCAATGGTCGATATTCAGCTGGTTTTTGATGCTGGCAGTGCGCGTGATAATGAAAAATTCGGCTTGGCCTCACTCACCGCAGGATTATTAGAAACTGGCGCAGGCTCTTGGAATGCAGATGATATAGCCCAACGTTTTGAAAGTGTCGGAGCAAAGTTTAGCGCTGGCAGCTCTATCGATATGTCAACGGTATCATTACGCACCTTAACCGACAAACCGTTATTTGATAAAGCTCTGGATACAATGCAAGTCATCTTAGCTAAACCTACCTTTAAAGAAGCTGACTTTAAGCGCGAAAAAAACTTAACTCTTGCAGGGCTAAAACAACAAGAAGAGTCACCTGGGGCATTAGCTAGCATTGCCTTTTACAATACCCTATATGGCAACCATCCTTATGGTCATCCTGATTCAGGTGTGGTTAAAACAGTAACAGCTTTTAAGAGCACTGATTTAAGACATTTTTATCAACAATATTATGTGGCGGCTAACGCCATGGTCGTGATCGTCGGTGACTTATCTAAAGAACAGGCTGAACGTGCAGCAGAGAAATTGCTTTCTGGCTTACCAGTCGGCAAAAAACCAGAGCCGCTACCTGAAGTGACTATGCCCTTAACGGCAAGTGTTCAGCATACCCAGTTTCCATCTACACAAACTCATGTATTGGTTGGCTTGCCAGGGACTTATCGTAAAGATCCCGACTACTTCGACCTTTATGTAGGCAATCATATTTTGGGTGGCAGTGGTTTGGTCTCTAAGCTGTTCAATGACATCAGAGAAAAACGCGGCTTAGTTTATGGCGTATCTAGCGCTTTCGTTCCTTTAAAAAAACCCGGACCGTTTTTGATCAGTTTACAAACACGTAATGATCAAACTACCGAAGCACTACAAGTACTCAATAAAACCTTGGCGGATTATATTACCCTAGGCCCTAGCGAAGAAGAGCTCATTGCCGCCAAAAAGAATATCACTGGCGGTTTTGCGATGCGCTTTGATACTAACAAGAAACTGGCCAGCTATGTTGCTATGATTGGTTTTTATGATATGCCTTTAGATTACCTAGATACTTTCCAAGCAAAAGTAGACGCTGTGACCGTTGCATCAATCACTGACGCGCTAAAACGCCACGTTAATCTATCCTTATTACAAACCATTACTGTAGGAAAGTCAGAGTAGTGTCCAATAAACTTAGAATCATTGGCGGCGACTGGCGTAGTCGATGCATTAGCTTTATCGATGTACCAGGCTTAAGACCCACACCTGCCAGAGTTAGAGAAACTGTATTTAATTGGTTACGTAATGATATTATCGGCAGTCGGTGTCTGGATTTATATGCAGGTAGTGGAGCCCTAGGTTTTGAAGCCGCCTCTAGGGAGGCTAAGTTAGTTGTTCAAATTGAAAACAATAGCTTGGCCTGCAAAGCCTTAAAAGACAACGCCAATCACTTAGCTGCAACCCAAATAAAAATGCTACAAAGCGATGTATTTCAATATTTGGCAGGCGCAGCTCAAGAGTTTGACATCGTCTTTATTGATCCCCCTTTTGCAATGGATCTAGCTGTAAAAACCTGTCTATTACTAGAAACTAACCACTGGCTTAGCAAACATGCAAAAATCTATGTAGAAACAGAAAGCACGTTAACCTTAACGGGATTACCTGAAAACTGGCGACTATTGAAAAGCAAGGTCGCGGGTGAAGTGGGCTATCATTTATTCGGAAGAATGGACTGAATAATGCTCTATCCAAATTTAGGAAATATTTTCAGGAAACATAGTTATCTGCACAAGTAAATGTCGTGCTATTTTAACTGGGATGACGATTTATGTAGATACGGATATTTTATAAACCCAATACATCTACTTTTTTTGTTGGTTTAAGTTGTTGAAATCTAAAAAACCGAACGCTATAAATAAAGCCTAATCTCAGCCTTATTCAGATGATTGATTAATTCAAATCCACGTATATTCTTGTAGTAACAAATTCATAAACTTATGTTTTGTATTATTTTATCTAAATACTGAGCTCTAAATTATCTGAGCTTATTTTTGTGCTTCATTTCTTTAAAAATAAGATACACGCTAATTCTTAAACTTATTTAGCTTAATCCAATAATTTAAACACAGGAGTAATTCAATGCCACTTCCAAATTACGAAGCATGGACTCAATTATTGCAAAGCAAAAAACAAAAGCACACAAACTGGCTCAATGGAAAGACTTATTATAAATCAACAGTAGTTCTAGATAAACTTGACAAGGCCATTAAGCGTCAAAGTAAGATTGATGTTCGGTTTGCATGTGAAGATTTTTTATTAAAGAATGAAGTTGGTTCATCCGATTACACAAAATATGGTGAACTTGTAAAAAGTATTCGTGATATGGCTCAAAGCGAGGATCATTATTTTGCGGACATGAATAATTCGAATTTTTCTGAACTAGAAAAATCAGCCCCTCCCCCTGAAAAAATATTTAAATGGGAATTATCATCAGAGTCAGAGTTACAGCAATATGATCAGCCTCCAAATTATACTGGTGTAATTCCATTTACTGCGTTTTTAGAACTTCAAAATAAATGGCCTCAAGAAATGGATGAGTCCGAATCTGATTGGACGGAAAGAATAAAATGGAATTGCTTAATGCCAGACAATAATGAATGGGTAAAGAGCCTCATGCCTTTTGCGGACATTGATTTTAAAGCTGAATTGCTTGCCTCTTCAAAGAGTAAAGATTGGGGCGCTGGATCAATCAAACGCGACGAATTAATGGATGGAATGAATAGGATTGCACGAAGAGAAATTTATACAGGTGGCGGAAAAGGTGTAACAGCACAAAAAACAACTTACGATAGTGACCTACGTATCAGGCCGCTTGACCCTAATGAACCCATGGTGACAACTAGTAATCCGGCTACAGCACCAGTAACAAGAATGCACGAAGGAAAAATAGATAGAGAAAATTTGGTTTTAAAAAAACTAATTACCGCTACTAATGTCGATACGCCAGAAAACGGCAGCGTATTTTGGAACGGTATCGATTGTTGCAAACTTGCAAAGAGAGTCAATGAATGGAATAGAGCAACGCCAGGCATGTTTGGGCAACTAGAAGCTACAACAGATGTTCGGCATGTGAATGGTCAGTATGTATGGGGCGGAAAGGTTGAGGAATATTTTCAAAAAACATCAGCAGGGCTTGGTCATGGAGCTTCTGGGGCGATGACTGCTGTTGTTATGTGGGGTTTCCGTGATAGCTCTATTCTTACTTTTGCCGAACTTCCTGCAATACTTTATGGTATGGCAGACGCACTTGAAAAAGGAGAAACACCTAGAGTCACTAGCCTGTCAATAGTTCTAATTGATCCTCTGATTGACCCGCTGATTAACCCTAGCTCCACTCGAGTTAAAATTGTAAACAACATTGATATTCTTAAATGTCCAGTTTGGGCACCCATAACAGGCACACAAGGCTACGCCAAAACCGAATGTGAGCTCAAGGGACAAACATTAGAAACACATATAACCGAACATGGAACTACTAATAAAAATCGCCCCTCAATTCCTGATTCCTCATATCCAGGCGGGGATAAATTACGGACATTTCTTCATGCCGCAGGAAATACGCCAAGTGCCGCAGCGCTTAAGATACAAGCGGAAGCGGATAAAATAGTTTATAAAGCTTATTAAATCATTCCAAAGTTCGTTAACTGTGGTGAATGTGCGAACCCCAACAGCTTTTCGAATACTTATTACAATCGCGATATCGACAATAAGTTACATTGAATGTTGGGGTTCGTACCTCACCCCAACCTACAACTACATCTTCAGATATTAATATTTCAAGTGTTTTCCAAAGACATAGCCTATGTTAAAAATGAGCGCATTGGATTCTGCTATATCTAATAAACCCAAAGCGGCTAGCGCATTATCATTGAGTTGAAAATATTGATAATTTCCTGACAATTCAAACCCTCCCCCATTTTCCAAGTAACGCCTGCTTGCGCACCAAAGACTGTAGAGTTTAATTTCTGGGTAACCGGATAAGAGCGATCTGCGTATGTTAGACCTATTTTCGCCGACCATTTAGGTGAAAAGGTATGGGCCAAATTAGCAGCATACTTGTCATAGCCTACCAATACACCTCCTGGGCTTGGTATAACAGAACGACTACTTTCAAATGCCATGTCACTATGAGCATCGTTAACCAAATTAACCCGTTTGCTTAATTTGGCTAAATAAACATCTGAAAATGTATTACCTCTGTTTTCACCAATATGGCTTACTTCTGCACCAGTTGAGCTTAAAACATTATAGGCTTGAGAAGACTGAGAATTACTTTGAAAGCCGGCAGCAACCGATAATTTCAGCGTATCAGAAAAAGAATAGTTTGCCCCTAGCATTGCAATTTCTGTATAAATTTCTTTTGTCCACTGCGGTGAACTTTGTAAAGCACCTGTTGAAACTACCTTATCTGTCTCAGCTTGATGATTTAGTAAAAAATCCTTATAAAACATCGAAGCGGTGAGTTGAAGGTCTTTGCTTAATTGGTGATTAATATCTGCAGTTGTTGTGTGACCTACCACATTAGGAAAAGGCACTGGCGCATATTCAATGATTTTATCGTACTGAGTATCTCGATATTTATAGGCCAGATTAACTACCGTCTTATCCGAAAGATGGTAGCTATAATTTGGCTGAATCATCCTTGATACCTTCGGAATTCTTTGAAAAACCAAACCTATCTCGTCATCTGGATCGTCCATTGCGGCAGAACTAGTATCCATATTATATTGCGCATTAAAACCAACACAGGACTTATTAAAGGAATAGCTGTTTTTCATATCGAAAAGCTGATTGAAATAATTTAGCTGTGATGCACCCTCATACATTCTATTATTAAAACTAGCATTAATATTGCTATCTAAGCCCCCCGCTTTCAATTTTGAACCCAAAACCACATCCGCACCCTGCCCCCAAGCATTTGTATGTGGAGCGGTCGTTAAAAACAAATTGCTATTATATTCATTGACTTCCCTAGCTTCAGCTTTAATATCTAAATCCATTGCATACCCTGACAACGGATTAATTAATACAAAAAGCACTAGAATTTGGGCGGGGAATATCGGGAGGCTTTTTATTTTTGAGTATTTCTCTTTAGCCACTATAAAGACGCATAAATATTTATTGAGTGCTAAGCATAGCAACTATAAACGAATAAAACTCCAAGCATTCAAATGAGGCTTGGGAATCGGGCTCAGAATCAGAAAATCTTGTTTAAAATTAATAATTCACTATGTGAACTATGCTCCTAATAAAATACAAGCATATAGAATAGATAATTTGAAGTTCACCTAAAACCATAGATATCTAAACAAGCAATCATCCTCGCAGAAAGGACATAGTTAGAGCTTTCTAGTTTTCAAAAGCCATGTAGAGCAAATACCTGAAGGGGCTAACGCCAAGTACATTCGTCTGTTGAAACGTGGCGAAGTGTTGTCGCCCCTACAACAGAGAGCTCTATTCTTTTGCTTTTAACTCATATTCAATCGCTGATGCATTAAGCTTTGAGATTTGGTTTGCAATCCGATCCGACGATACAGCCGTTTGGCCTCGAAAAGGAGCATCTAACATGGCCAAAAGTGCAATAGCGATTCCGACTGTTGCCATATGTGAGCCAATTAATAAACAATTAATTTTTGTCAATTTGTAATGAAAGTTGAATGCCATAGAAACCACAACCAGAGAAATAATCATCACCCAAAATAACGCTGGGACTTGATTGTTAGCCTTATCTATAACAGAATCCCGCGATTTATGCAAAGCTTCTAGGTTAGTATCTAAAGATACCTTAACAGACTCTTGGTGCTTTGCAGTTGGCTTCAAGTTGCTTACTTCCTGAAATAAATTTCTTAAAGCTGCATCTGTTTTTGGAGATCCAGTTGAAGTTATTTCCGATAATAAAGGCCATTCGTCATTGACTACGCTAGAAGCAAAATTAATCAATGCGTTATGAGCAGCAATCGTTTCTTCATTACCATAAGAAAAAAGCAATTGACCTACATGGCTAATTTGAGAAGCTTCCAAATCAACAGCATCGTTAGCTTTTGTCAAATTACTACGTGCATCGCCTATTGAAAACGCCAAAATTAAAACAGCGAAGCCAAGCAAACTCGTTTGCACCTTTATAGCTAAATCAGAGCTTTCTTTCTCAAACGTAACAGAGACAAGCTCTCGACTTATTATAAATATAAGAATACTTAATAGAGCTGCGGTACCAGCAAAAACTAATGCAATAATATAATTTGGGGTGGAATTAAGAAATAAGTTTAGATCATTCACAGGTATTTTTAGGAAGGCTGAATAAAATCAATTTTTAATTTTTAATAAAGCTTTATGAGCTAACCATTTTCAATTTTAAAAATCATAAGACTGTACTTAGACTGTTTTAAAATTTATCAGATTGAGTCTTCGCTTCTTTGCTACCGTTCATATCACCTAGCAACTCTCTTGTTCTAGCTATTAACAACCAGCTGTGTTTTTTAAGAGCGGCATCATTAGTCGCTAAAACCAAAGCCTTTTTAGCTAAATCTTCTGCCAACTTGGGCTTAGACTGTTTTAACCTAAGTACGGCTAATTTATAATACAAGGTCGCATTTCTAGGTTCTATTCTAATAGCACGTTCAATAGTCGTCGTCGCCGCCTCAAGATCCCCGGCCTTAGTACTCTGATTAGCAGCCGATGCTAGGGCATTAACAGCGGGCGACAATGGAGCGAAAGAATCCAAGGGCGAAAACTTAGCCTGTTGCATAGAAGTAGAAGCAGCAGGAGACTCTATCACTTCTTGTTTTGGGGTCGGAATAGCTGAGTTTTCTACTGGGCGTTCTACACTGCTTTCTGGAGGTAAGGTATTGACGCTTTGCTCGGACAATGTCGACTCTTGCTTTGTTGATGCCGCAACAGGTTCTTGCTGTATAGGTATTAAAGATTCTATCGGCATATCAACTGGAGCTAAAGCCTGAACCGGCTCAGCAAGCGGCGTAGTCGTTAATACTTCAGGAATCTCCTGTTTTACAGGAGGCTGTTCTATCTGCTTAACAACTTTAGGCTTAGGTTTGACTTTGACTACTTTAGGCGGAGGTTTACTATAAACCTTAGCGCCATTACCATAAACAGGAGCCGGTGGCTGCGTATCAAAAAAAGACGAACACCCAGCCATAAAAACAGACAAAGAGCCTATTAGTAAAAATCGTTTAAACATGTCACCCCATTATTCGTTATATAAAAGTAGTCTATTCACAACCCAATTAAAATGGTATGTCGTCATCAAAATCATCATAAGTCGGTGGTGCTGGCGGCATATTACTAGCATGATTAGCTGGCTTGGCTGCTTGAGCTGAATAAGCTGGCTTTGGTGCCGTAGATGCAGAATAATCTGAAGGTGCTTGATCTCCGCCCATGTTGGCTGTACCGCCACTACGACTACCTAACATATGCAATTCATCTGCCACTATTTCTGTGGTGTAGCGATCTACCCCAGCTTGATCTTGCCATTTACGAGTTCGTAAATGGCCTTCTATATAAACTTGACTGCCTTTTTTTAAATATTCACCGGCTATCTCTGCTAAACGCCTAAAAAATACCACTCGATGCCATTCAGTAGATTCTTTTCTTTCACCGGTTTGCCTATCTTTCCAACGCATGGACGTTGCCAAGGTTATATTAGCAACCGCATCGCCAGTTGGCATATACTTCACCTCAGGATCAGCACCTAAGTTACCGATCAATGTCACTTTATTAAGCATACCTATTCCTATAAATAGTCACTTTCGTGACCATAATTAATCACACAATTATTTAAGCTAGTTTTAAACAGCCCTCATACAAATACGGTCGATATATTTTAAGATTTAACTGAGTAATGCGATTCGATATAGCGTTGCACGATTTCTTGAAATTCTTCGGCAATTCTATCACCTTTAAGAGTGACTGTTTTTTCGCCATCTTCATAAACAGGGGCAACTGGTGTTTCTCCAGTTCCTGGCAAACTAATACCAATGTTTGCACTTTTACTTTCACCAGGACCATTCACCACACAACCCATCACTGCAATTTCCATGGCTTCAACACCAGGATACTGGTTGCGCCAAATTGGCATTTGATCGCGTAGATAGGTTTGAATATCCATCGCTAGTTTTTGAAAATAATCACTGGTAGTCCGACCACAACCCGGACAAGAAATAACCATAGGTGTAAATGAACGAAAGCCCATAGTTTGAAGTATTTCTTGACCCACGATCACTTCTTGAGTTCTGGACGCGCCTGGCTCTGGCGTTAAAGAAATTCGGATAGTGTCACCGATGCCTTGTTGCATCAATACTGATAAGGCCGCAGCTGATGAAACAATACCTTTAGAGCCCATGCCCGCTTCAGTTAAGCCCAAATGCAAGGCGTAATCACAGCGACTAGATAAGTCTTGATAAATATTAATCAGCTCTTGTACGTTACTGATTTTGCATGAAAGTATAATTTTGTTTTTAGCTAAACCAATTTCTTCAGCTTTAGCGGCACTTTCTAAAGCCGATAAAACGATAGCTTTACGAGTAATCGCAGGTAAAGATTCGGGATGTTGCAACAATCTATTGTCATCTAAAAGTCGAGTTAATACCGCTTGATCTAAACTACCACCATTAACACCAATACGAACTGGCTTATCATATTGGCAAGCAAACTCAATCATTTGCTGAAATTGCGGATCACGACTCTTACCACGACCTACGTTACCAGGATTAATACGATATTTATCTAAAGCCGCGGCACAATCCGGGTATTTCTCTAATAATTTATGGCCATTAAAATGAAAGTCCCCAACTATCGGGACTGTGCAACCTTGCTGATTTAATTTATTTTTAATCTCTGCAACGGCTTTAGCGGCTTCTTCTGAATTGACTGTAATTCGAACCAGTTCAGAGCCCGCAGTCGCGAGTTCGATAATTTGATTGACCGTAGCTGATACATTTGCAGTATCTGTATTGGTCATAGACTGGACAACGATAGGAGCGCCGCCGCCGACTTTAACATCGCCGACTAAAACTTGATGAGTGATTTTTCTTAGGCTAATTGACATGGTCTGAATCTTTTAAAAAGTTGCAATTGAGAAAATTATACGCGATACCTTCTTTTGAGCAGAATTAAATCGTCTATTTATTAGGGCTCTAAAATTTACGACATACTCCCTGCCTGCATAGCTTCTTTAATGGCGCTAACAGCCTGCACATTTAACTGCCCTACTCTATTATGTTCCTGACACAATGCGCCTCTAAAACCTAGGTAGTCAGGATGATAAGCAATGAGTTCAGGTATATCTGATATTCTCAAGGAGCCAGCCAATCCACACAGCAATTGTAGCTCTTTCGCTTGAAATACAAATGTTGCAATCTGCTCTGCCGCCAGCACTTGTGTTAATGAACCTTGTTGTTTGTCCATGGTATCCAGCATCACACCAACAAAGCCCGATGCTTTTAGCGTTGCCAGAATAGTTAAATCGGGTTGAGTATCGGCAAATAACACAGCAATGAGTGCCTGTTTTTGTGGCACTAATGTACTTAGTTTTTTGAGCGTTCCCAGCCAATCATCACCCGGGAAAAAACCAATTTTTATATAATCCACACCGGTTTCGGCCATCAATTGCACGGCATTAAAAACAATTTCAGGCTGCATAGGTAAATCACCAATGGTTGCACTAACGGGTCTACGCCCAGCAATGACTGCAACTATTTGTTTAATATCATCCAAGTCTAAGGCACCTAAAGCACCTAAGGCCGGTTGCTTAAGATCAATAATATCAACCTCGGCGCTTAATACCAGCAAGGCTTCATCAACGCTATTTACACTAGCCAACATACCTGTCATGCCAAACTTCCTACTTTATGTTGAGCTATTTTGGCCATCAACCATTCCCATGCTTCCCATTCTTTTGGCCCGGCTGTTTTTTCTACCGCTATACTTAAATAATCAATCTCAGTGTCTATTTTATCTATCGGCAGCCAGTCTATTCGACTAATTAATATAGCCGCTTCTAAAACCGAATGTTGCGCACGATTGTAGCCCTTAAAGGCTGCATGATTGACACTATGTATTGCTTTACAGATTATGCGAGGGCGAACACTATCATCTTCTATTTTGATGACTTCAAGTTCCACATGAGACAATGCACAAGCTAAAACCTGACCTTTGATTTGTTCTGCCTGAGTACTAGGCCAATCACGCCTTCCTGTTAAGCAACCTGCGAAAACGCGAACATCATCAGTGTAATTAAGTACCGCCACTTTGGTTTCAAGTAGATTATCAAGAGTCGTTGAGGGTTTAAATGGCAAGATAATGAAGTCATCACCCTCGATATGCACACCCATCGGTGCAATATGCGTCACGCCTAAATTATTCTGCGTGGTCACTATGGTTTCTTGAATCATTTTGCTAATCTTTTATGTTTGCAGCATGTAAGCCACACTCTTTTTTAGAACCTGATTCCCACCACCAACGCCCGACTCTTTCATGCTTATTAGGCAATACTGCACGAGTACAAGGCTCACAGCCTATACTGATATAACCTTTTTCATGCAGCTCGTTATAAGGCACTTGGTAGGCTTCAATATAATCCCAGACTTGAGCTGAGCTCCAGTTCAATAGCGGATTAAATTTAATCAAAGTTCGATCCACACCTGAAAATGCGCTGTCTATTTGTACTTCGGGAATCTCTTGTCGCGTATCTAAACTTTGATCTTTACGCTGACCAGTAATCCAAGCGTCAAGTTGTGCTAGCTTACGTTTTAAAGGCTCGACTTTGCGAATACCACAACATTGTTGATGACCTTCTTCATAGAAGCTAAACAAACCTTTTTCTTTTACAAAACTGTCCAACACCTCTCTATCGGGCGTTAATAACTCTATGTCTATTTGGTAATGCTTACGTACTTTTTCTAGGTAGCGATAAGTTTCTGGGTGCAAACGACCCGTATCTAAAGAAAATACCGATACGTTTTTACTGATTTTTAAAGCCATATCAATCAGCACCACATCTTCTGCACCACTAAACGAAATAGCGATATTATCGAATTGTTCTAAGGCTTTTTTTAAAATAGTGCGAGGATTTTTATTGGCTAATTCAGTTTGCATCAACTGTATATTGAAAGAAGTCATGAATGTATTTGTTTTAAATTAATAGAGAGCTAAGGGTAAATTAACCAGCTTAGATTTTAGTGCTGTGCGAAGTATTGCGCCAAGAAATCATCAAAAGGAATTTGTGGCTGATTTTCTATATCCTGCTGCTTAATAACAGAAACCTTTGCTATGTCGTTAAACTGATCAGATAGGGTTTTATCTAACTTATTTTGTTTAAAATACTGCTCATGTTCCTTCGACTTAGCTAATGCAAAGCGGCTAAAAGGTTGGCCGGTTTGGGTCATGCCTTCTAATATTCGTGCTGAAGCCGTTTTGTTTGGATTATTAATTAAAACCATCTGTTCCTCTAAAGCAGCACTATAGGGTTTATCAAGCGCTTCTTTGTCGAGAATGCTACAAACTGGACGCATAGACTCTAAAATTTCGATCGCCCAATCCTGCAAGCCTATAGTTTGATCAGCTCTTTGCAACTGCAGACCAGGCTTTCTGCCCTCATTAGCGACTGCCAACTGATTAGCATTATTAAGCTGATGATCTTGATCTGAATTATGTGGACTGTCTTTGAGTAAACAGGTTAATAACAGCGCCTCAATAAAGCGAGCTTTGCCTATGTCTATACCGATAGGGTTAAATAAATCTAAATCCAAAGAACGCATCTCAATATAACGCACGCCTCGACGACTCAACGCTAAGGTTGGTTTTTCACCAGAATGAATGATTTGCTTAGGGCGAATGGTGCTATAAAATTCGTTCTCAATCTGCAAGATATTACTATTAAGCTGGCGATATTCACCCTGCACCACGACACCGATTTTTTCATACTCTGGATAAGGTGTAGCGATAGCATCACCCAAGCTCTTAACATAGCCCGACAATGAGTTGTAATCAATTTTTAAATTAGCTTGGTTTTTACTTTTATAACCGATATCACTCATACGCAATGACGTAGCATAAGGATGATAAAGCGTACCGTTATCAAACTCTTCAAATTGCCGCATTAGTTCTGGGCGACTTTTAAAGAAGTTTTTACAGATGGCTGGCGACGCGCCAAACAAATACAGGATTAACCAACCTAAACGCTGAAAGTTTCTGATTAAACCAAAGTAAGCTTCTGAGGTAAACGCTTCTAAGCTAAGTTGACTAGACTCTTGTCGATGTAACTCAATTAACAAGGATTGGGGCACAGAGTAATTAAAATGAATACCCGCAATCGCTTGCATGGTTCTACCATAGCGATGCCATAGACCGTGTCGATAAACATGCTTCATATGTCCTATATTCGAGGGGCCATATTCAGCAATCGGTATACTTTCATCACCGTCAATGCCACAAGGCATACTGGCATTTAACAGTATTTCATCATCTAAATGTTCATAAACATACTGATGAACCTGATGCAAAGTGACCAAGGTATCTTGAATATCCGAAAAAGCAGGTGTAATCAATTCGATCAACGCTTCTGAATAATCGGTGGTTATAGTCGGATGCGTTAAGGCAGAACCTAAAGCTAAAGGATGGGGTGCTTGAGAAATCAAACCATTATTAGCAATACGTAGACTTTCTTTTTCTATGCCTTTAAGACCGCCACAGAGCAGGGTCTGAGGGTCATTAGCCAGAACTTTTTCTAGGCGAGGCATAAGCTGATTGTTAAATTGAGTCATAGAGTGGGCTAGTATTTACTGCTGTCCTGTATAATCGCCGTATTATAGAGGGTTTACCTCATTGAAGAAATATTATCGTAGTGAGGCACTCGTAGTGGACAAGAAGCCCCTAGAAATACTTAAGGCTGTTTTTGGTTATGATAGTTTTCGTGGCCAACAACTGGAGATTATTCAACAGCTCATAAAGGGGCAAGATGCTCTAGTATTAATGCCAACCGGTGGGGGCAAATCATTATGCTATCAAATCCCATCCTTAATACGTCCGGGCGTGGGCATTGTCATTTCTCCGCTCATTGCCTTAATGCAAGATCAAGTCAGTGCCTTATTACAGTTGGGCGTTAAAGCCGCTTTCTTAAACTCCACCTTATCATCAGAAGCAACTAGAGAAATAGAACGACAACTCCTTAATAATGAACTTGATTTACTGTATATCGCCCCAGAAAGATTAACCGCAACACGCACCGCAGCCTTATTTTCGCGCATACAAATTGCCCTATTTGCCATTGATGAGGCTCATTGCGTATCTCAATGGGGACATGATTTTAGAGTCGATTATTTACAACTATCGATGCTGCATGAACAATTTCCTAATATTCCTCGCATCGCTTTAACGGCGACCGCGGACGAAAAGACTCGCCAAGAAATTATTCAACGCCTACAACTAGAGCAAGCTCCACTTTATCTTAACGGTTTTGATCGCCCTAACATTCGTTATCGTATCGTTCAGAAACAAAATGCCAGACAGCAGCTAATCAACTTCATTCAAACTGAACATAATGGAGATTCTGGTATCGTTTATTGCTTATCTCGTAAAAAAGTCGATGAAACTGCAGAGTGGCTTCGATCAAAAGGTATTAAAGCCTTGGCATATCATGCGGGCATGCAAAGTGACTCACGGGCTTTGCATCAACATCGCTTTCTAATGGAAGACAGCTTAGTCATAGTCGCGACCATTGCTTTTGGTATGGGTATCGATAAACCCAACGTGCGCTTTGTAGCGCATTTGGATTTACCTAAAAGTGTCGAGGCTTATTATCAAGAAACAGGCAGAGCAGGCAGAGATGGCTTACCTGCCGATGCTTGGATGGCTTATGGTTTACAAGATGTGATTACCCTAAGGCGTATGCTAGCAACTTCTAACGCTGATGCCGCTCATAAACGCTTAGAACTGCATAAACTTGACGCTATGCTGGCACTCTGCGAACAAGTCCATTGTCGCAGACAAGCCTTACTAGAGTATTTCGGCGATCATCTTGAACAACCCTGTAATAATTGCGACACCTGCTTAGAAACCGTAGAGACTTGGGATGGCAGCTTAGCCGCACAACAAGCATTATCGTGCATCTACCGGACTGGCCAACGATTTGGGGTAGGTTATCTCATTGAGGTTTTACAAGGTAAAACCACCGAACGAATCATTAATGCCGCCCATGATAAACAATCTACTTTTGGTATCGGCAAAGACCTTGATGAGCAACAATGGTCTTCTGTATTTAGACAACTAGTCGCCAGAGGCTTGGTCGAGGTTAATTTTGAACATTTTGGCATCTTACAATTAACAGATAGCTGCCGACCTATTTTGCGCGGCGAACAACAACTGATATTACGTAAAGATATCAAACCTGAGAAAACTAAACTGGGCAAAAAAACGTCAACAGGATCGTCGCGCGTCACCAGCAACACCGAACTATGGGATGCCCTTCGCGCCAAACGCCGAGAAATTGCAGACAAGCAAGATTTACCGCCTTATGTTATTTTTCATGATGCAACGCTAATGGCTATGCTTGAAACCAAACCAGCCAACCGTCAACAACTAGCCTTAATATCAGGAGTCGGTGAACGTAAACTTGAACTATACGGTGATGAATTTTTAGCCGTAATCAACAACCATGCTAGTAACAATAATGAGATAGCCGATACCGTAACAGAAACATTAGAATTATTTAGGTTAGGTTACAACGTAGCTCAAGTGGCTCAAAAAAGAGCATTTAAAGAAGAAACCATTTACAACCATCTCTCGCAAGCAATAGAACAAGGCCAACTAAAATTAGACGAGGTGGTCGACTTACCAAAACAGGACATCAAACAGGTAGAAGAAGCACTACTCAGTTTACCTGAAGAACAACGAAACACTCTTAAGCCGGTTTATGAAGCCTTTGATGGACAATATAGTTATGGTGTTTTGCGTTGTGTTAGGGCGGCGATGTTGGGTTAAGTTTTCCGTCTTATCGCTTTGATACTGTCAATAAACATTAATCACGACGACCGTAAGGCGGATAAATCTGTAGGTTGGGGTGAAGCAAGGCGAACCCCAACCTTGCTGACTTCATCGAAGCCTCTTGCCCTTATGCCAGCCAAGGTTTGCAACCCAGACCGAAATATTAAACATTAGAAATGGGATTGCAAACCCCGTCCCGCTTTCAAGTATCATTAGTTTACTAGCACAACAACTTTTAACAATCTCCCTAACTTTCATTAGCTCTAATGGAGAACACACAATGAACTACACTAAAATACTTGAAGAATTAAACCAGGCATCCGTATTTGATCTCGCGAATTCCACTCTGCGAGACAAAGATATTCTTAGAGGGATACCCCATCCTAGAAAATGCATAAATGAGCCTGCTTTTTGCATAACGACATTACCGCCGATCATTGTTAAGTAGATTTAGAACAGTAGTTCCTATCCACCCAACCAAGCGATAAAACACCTCATTGCATAGACTTTTCCTTATGAGGATTTTTCATTGGATTGTTTTCGATATTGAGTGTTTGCGGCGGCTTGCTGTCGCGAAACCGCCCTACGACTTACTGACTTACAATTTAAAAACTTGGAGGAGTATTATGCATTCTCACGCTGAATGCGTGAGAATGATAAAAATAATAGAGGTGCATACATACCTTATAAAGGTGTAACAGCATCCAAACTAAATATGGAATTAGCTGCACTATGTAAGGTAGCACTATATAGCTTTCCTTCAACTAACAGATTAGGGATACTAACGATACCTTTTATGGCGTCATATTCTACGGTTGAGGCGGCGGCTTGACCGCCAAAAGCAACGCTAGAGGTAATAGTGAATTGAAAATTGCCTTTATTGGTTAAAGTAATGCTGTAATGCTTACCTTTAATATTTACATCCTCAAGAGTAAGTATTTTTGTGTTAGGGTCATAATAATTTCCACTGAACGTTGGGTCATTAAAGTAACTTAGCGATTTAAACCATGCTTGCTGACCCACCAATCGCCCTAATTTTCTACTTTCAAGATCACCATCCACAAAATGAATACCACCATAGCGTCTTGAAATACCTGCTTCATCAGCTGCATCAGAAAATGTCGCCCAATAGAGAGTAGTATCTACAGCTGGTACTTTGCCTGCTTCAACCTTAGAGGAACCCGCCAGTATTTTAACGCTGGAGCCAAAATAATCACTTTTGGTAAAAAGTTTAAGAGTCTCTGCCGCTGCCGCACTAAAAAGACTATGACCTGAAATGTATTCAGGGAAAGAAGGTGTTACTACATTCGCAGGCTGGTAAGGCTTCCAATCAGCAGCAGGTATAATGCCTTGCCATGAAGGTATGTTTTGACCCGCAAAGGCTACATGAACGGCCGTTACAGGTCTGACATAATCAAAGGCGCGCTTAGCATCCCATGCAACGATACCTGCATCAAACACTGCATTGGTCAGCGCAAAATACATTTTTACATCTTGATCTATTGTATGCCCATCACGCGTAGAAATATCTTTTGCAAACAACACAAAATGACCAGGGGGGAGTTCTGAGCTTGGGCCATCAGCCCAATATTCGGCAATAACTTTCTTTTCATCGGTTAAATTAGCGGTGTAGTCAACAACTTGTTGTGCTTGATTTTTATAGCGCTGAGGCTCCGTTACGTAATCAGCAGGGGCTTTTAAAGTTGAACGATATTGCGAGCCAGTTGTTAACGCATAAGGTGTTACATTGCCCCAATGTGGCGTCACAAATGATTGTATAGTTGAACCGATTTGTAAAGGTTGCCAATGATTGGGGTCATTAACAGTGGTTAGTGTGTTGATGGGGGTATAGTTTGATGTATCTACATAGCTATTACTTTGATTGGAATTATCTACACTACGAAAAACGATAACAGCATTTGCTGCCGCTAGACCTATACCAGCAGGGGTAAAAGGGCTAGTTATAGGCTCATTTATGTTGTAACCCAACGTTACCATTAAAGTATTAAAGCTTTCTGTTTGACTTGGAAACAAGTTTTTCAAACAAGTATAAGCTGCAAAACTAATTGCTTTGTGTTTATTGGTATCGTTAAATTCGGCTTCTGTGCGGCGTAAATTTATTCCTAGTTGTGTGCCTTTGGCTTTAGCATCATAAGCAGCAAAAGCATCGAACATGCAGGTATTCGTTATTGCCAGGGCCCTTGAAACCACTGTTGGAGCTGGCCGTGTGGTTCGAATAGCTTGTAATGCTGCATCATTCCATTGGGTAACAACTGTTGTTGCACTTACTATGCTGGTTAATCCGAAATAAAGAACTGGAGCTATAGCTTTTGAAAGTAATTTATTTTGTGATGAGTTTTTTAACACCCGAATTCCTTAATTTACAGAGATATTTAAAAACTCTAAAGCTACAAGGCTTCTCCAGCTTATCTATTAAATAAGCATCATTAACTATCATACGATAAAGTCTAACTAAAATTTTATCAGCAATTATAACTAGGCGCATTATATTAGTGGATCTTGCTTTATTCGGCGGAAACATAAATAAAAAGAGACTCAATAGGGATTAACTAAAAATCCGCTAATCATATGCAACATATTTTGAATATACTTAGTCTCATTTATAATTCAACCTATACTTCATTTAAATCGAGAGGATGCAATGAGGCTATTGGCTAGCACAACAACTTTTACCAATCTCCCTAACTTTCATTAACTCTAATGGAACACACAATGGACTACACCCAAATACTTGAAGAATTAAATCAAGCATCCTTATTTGATCTGCATCGATTACAGTCGGCTATTTATCAAGAATTAGCGAACCCAAAGCGCAACAATCTAATTAAAGCCCAATTAAAAATTGGCCAATCCATTAGTTACTTTGATCCGCAAAAAAATGATCTGATTGATGCAGTTATTTTAAAAATTCAAAAAACCCGCTGCTTGGTAAGCAACGTAAAAGACAATAAAGCCTGGACACTACCTTTTTATTATCTAAATATCGATGATGTAAATACTGATATTCAAGCGGCAAACAATGCTGTCGGCATTCCAAAAAGCTCTTTAAAAGTCGGAGCCAAAGTGGGATTTAAAGATAAAAACAACAATGATCTCTTTGGTGAAGTAATTCGCCTTAACCCTAAAAGAGCGACCGTTAGAATCAATGAACACAGCCGATGGCTAGTCAATTACAAGAGTTTGTTTTATGTGATTGAGGGAGAACTTGGCGATACAAACGAGCAGACTTTTATTCCGTATGATTTTTAACCTGCACCATCGGTGCATCTATCATCAGATGCAAGGCAACATATTGCAAATAAATAATGACATTAACCTAAGACTAATGATTATTAGTCTTAGTCATTTTGTAAATCTTGACACGCTTTTTTCAAAAAATCAGTTAAAAACTGGTAATGCCGTTCAGCGAGTACTTGCTGAAGTAACCCACTATCAATCGTTAAATAATCATGCACTAAGGCATTGCGCATACCGATGATTTTTCGCCAGTTCCTTAATTCTTCTAGTGATATTTTTTGCAGCTCTGCTAATTTATTAAAATCCTCTAAACATTCGCTGCGATGTTGCTTAATAGCGATAAGATATTCTTTTACATCAACTTCAGTCCCACAGTTGTAAAGGATATTGATTAACAAACGGGGTGAAATCTATTTACATACGACTGCCAATTCTTCGCGTTTCTTGCCATAACCGTTGATCATCACGGCAATAAAGCACACAATCTGGCTCGATTATTTGCCATGCTAAAGGGATTGGTGCTTCATTAATATCAACAATAGATAACTTAAAGTCTTGCAAACCTAGCGCTTGTTGCCAGTCTAATGCCAAGCATTCGGGTCTTAAGCGTTTTTCTAGGGGATCGTTCTTAATGAAGGATTTAAAAGCGACGGCGATATCATAATCACTATTAATATTTGCAGATCCTTTACTGCGAGAACCATAAAGCCAGACAATAACAATATCTGAGTTTTGTCTGGCTAGTTCAATTATTGCGCTTTGTATATGATCCATATAGCCTAATTTATTAGGGCGTATGCAATACGCCCCTACCAAGCATCAATACAAACTCCTGAGGAAGGTAGAGGGGTGAAATACACACCCCACGCCCTCTTTGCCTATATGACACAATTTTTACTTTAGAATTATTTCTTAAGCAATTTACTACGGATAAGATCAACTAACTTCATTGCAAAATCCAGCAATGGTTTTCGTTTAACGACAATAAGGTAAGCCATCAAACCTAATATTAAGCCATCAAATAAGCGAGAGAATGCCGAGGGCGCTTGTTGCTGGGCAACAATGGCAGCAGCCGCTTCTGATGGCTTAACAGGCGCCGCTTGCACCGCAACTTTAGAGGGCTTGAATTCGGCTTTTAAATCGGGCAAACCTAAACTACCCCATGAATCATAATCTTGCCAAATCGGGTACTTACCCTTCCATAAAGACTTGGAAAAGTAGGGAGCCAAACTCATTCCATGTGCTGAAGGAATACCTTTATCATCTACAAAGCCTTTGTAAACCACTAAACTAATATCACCGCCTTCGCCATGGCCATCGGTAGTAAATGATTTCTCAACGTGATCATGAAACATCCAGATACCTTGACCATAACTATTTAAACCATCATCAACACCGCTTAAGGATAGATCAATACGTTGTGCAGGAACCATACCATGGACATCACGCTGTATGTAAGAACCTGGCCCATTATCAACACCATCGTAATGAGTAATAGTCGGTTTATGACCATGAATGTGCATTGCTAATGATTCGGTATGGCCATTTAAAACACGAAGTTTAACCTCTTGATTTTCTTCCATGTGTATCAAAGATTCCCTTAAAGTATAAGGAAAAGATCGACCATTAAGCATGAAATAATCATCAGTGGCATTAGTGATTTTGTATTCAGTATTCATATGCTTGGCAACCAAGCGAGGATCATTCGCTGATCGTGCTACTAGCTCATGTAATTCTTTATCAGCAGATTGATAATGCAAATCATATTCTCTGGCATATTTTTCAAGCACAGCCACAGACGGATGACGTACTTGACCTGCACCTACGTTTAAAGTTTGTACCCAATTATTAGGACGATTTTCTTCAACGACGAAAATACCCTGCAAACCCATAGGAATATGAGTGTGTGGCTGAACATGGCAATGATAGTACATAGTGCCAGGCTGCCTAGGCTTAATGACATAGGTTTTACTTTCGCCAGGCATAGTATCCATATTACTGGTTTGAGCGACACCATCATTACCAGCCCCGCCATGATTCATGAAAGGATGATCAATACCATGTAAATGAATAGAATGCGGTAGATAATGGGTATTTTCTAAAATGATCCACACCACATCATCTTGTTCTACACGAATAACGGGGGACGGTACCCGCAACATCGGATTAGCTTCCAGCTCATATAAACTTTTAGTCGACATATCACGAGTTTTAGGCGCATAAACCCAAAAAGTCGGCTGTATGCCTGGAGCAATATCATAGGTCGTGGTCGGATCTTTCATGTCAGGCGTATGGCCATTAAGTTCCACAACTTCTAACTTGATAACAATTTTATCTGGATCGCCATCACCGTCGATATCGTCAGATACAGTTACCGCATCGGCTGCCAATTGCGTTTGCATTAAGGTATCCATAGAAATACCATTGGTGCCTTTAACAAAAGCGGCAATATCTGCTGGATTATCTGGATTACAAAGCTTAGATTCTTGTATAGCGACACCATCTATCGATTGTGCTTTACGCCAAGCGGGATCTGTAAATTCTGAACAAACTTCTTCTATCGGCCCAGCATCAACCTTGATTGAAGGAGGCAAGTCAGTAGTTGCCTGACTTCCTATGTTTATCAAGAGCAGTGCAGTAGCACCGACATAGGTAATAAATTTCTTACGCATACAAACTTCCTCAGATAACATTCGGTTGAGAATGAGACGCCGCCAAAGCGGATTATTTATTAATTTTTTCTATTTTAACGCAATAGTTTACTTAAGTCTTTTATGAACGTTAAAAGCATCATTCGATATCGCATATATCGCAGTTTAAAGCAGCCTTGCTTAGTGTATTTTCTTTACTCAAGTCAGTCGCACAACAATTGTATCGTTATCTACACACTATTTATGCCGTCATTCCGGCAGGGAGAGCATAGCGCTGTAGGGTGGATAAGCGCTAGCGCATCCACCAAGACATAGCCGAGTGTGCAACACTCATCGAGTTTGTAAGCATCAATACTGGCTTAACGATAGAGCGGTTAGCCCAACCTACTGTAACTATGCAAGCGCGTTGTACCGTGTTAAGTAGGTAGCCAGTTTGTAGACTAAACGATCTCGAATATACTCGCTGGCGCTTATCCACCCTACAAAAACTTACGTCTTTTATGAACTTTATCAGCCCTCCAAAGAGCAAAATCAAAACATTCACAAGCTAGTTAGTTATTAAGCAACACTAAGCTTTACCTATGCTTGTGGTTTTGAGATTATAGTCGGCATCGACTTAGCGATGAAGTTATCGACTAAGCCAATTTAATGACTTAAACATAACTCTAAATCGTGAAAAATCAAGCTCCTCAATATTTAGTCGGTATCGACTTAGGCACCACCCATACCGTAGTCGCTTATGCCAGTACTGAAAAATCGGCAACGGATATCCATTTATTTCATATTGAACAACTAATCGCCTTAGGCGAAGTCTCTGCTCAACCCTTACTACCGTCTGTGCGCTACCATCCAGCCGCTGGAGAACTATCAGCCGCTGACATAGCCTTTCCGAGCTACCATCAAGAAACAGAAATAGTCGGTGAAACGCCCATCATTGGGCTAGCCGCACGATTATTAGGTGCGAAAAGCAAAGGTCGTTTTGTGACTAGCGCTAAGAGTTGGTTATCACATCCGTCTATTGATCACAGTGCCGACATTTTACCCTGGGGCAGCGCTGATGATGTTAGCAAGGTCTCACCTATTGCCGCTAGTGCCAGTTATTTAGCTCATATCCGCACTGTTTGGGGCCATCAATTTCCCAATGCACCTTTAGAGCAACAAACTCTAGTCATTACGGTACCTGCTTCTTTTGATGAATCTGCTAGGTCATTAACACTGGAAGCCGCTCGCATGGCCGGTCTTAAGCAAGTTCGCTTATTAGAAGAACCGCAAGCTGTTTGTTATGACTGGCTAAAACGCAATAGCAACACTATTAATCAAGCCTTAGCAGAAGTCCATTTATTATTAGTTTGCGATGTAGGTGGTGGCACTACTGATTTAACACTGATTAAAATAGAACCAGTTATAGATGAACCCAAACTAACGCGCATTGGTGTTGGCGATCATTTAATGCTGGGCGGCGATAATATTGATTTAGCCTTAGCGCATTTAGCAGAACAGCGCTTAATTAATGGTGAGCAACGTTTATCAGCCGCTGATTTATCACAACTATTAGAACAGTGTCGTTGCGCCAAAGAACGATTACTCGCTGAAGATGCTCCAGAGCAAATGACCGTAACCTTACTAGGTGGAGGTTCCAAACTCATAGGCGGCTCCCGTTCGGTCGTATTAACACGAGACGAAGTCAGGAGCATTGCCTTAGATGGCTTTTTCCCCTTATCTGGATTAGACGACCTACCTGACCGTAAGCGTAGTGGCGTTGTCGAATTTGGCCTGCCTTATGCAGCAGAACCAGCCGTCAGCAAACATATCGCCTCGTTTTTAAAGCTGCATGCAGCAGCCTCCACTGAAGCCTTAAAAGGTGATAGCAGAGTGCCAGACGCCTTACTACTTAACGGAGGTGTATTTCGTAGCCAGCCCATCACCCAACGCCTAATACAGTTATTGAATTCTTGGAGTACCAAAGCACCGGTTTTACTGGAAAATAAACATCCTGAACTAGCCGTCGCTTTCGGTGCCGTAAGTTATGCAATGGCACGACGAGATAAACAACTCAAAATTGGTGGTGGTAGCGCACGCAGTTATTTTTTAATCATTGATACCGAGCACAACGCGGCTCAACAAGGTATTTGCATATTACCTAGAGGCAGTGAAGAAGGCGAAGAAGTTATCTTAAAAGATCGGCATTTTGCCTTGCGCCTAGGCATGCCTGTCCGCTTTCACCTTGCGTCCATCAGCAGTGATGATGCTTTCAAAGCCGGAGACGTAACTGAGATCAATGATTTATTTCATTCCTTGCCGCCACTGGCTGTAGCGCTTGAGGGCGACAGCAATACTCAGGATACCGAGGTGATAGTACAATTAGCTGTCACCCAAACCGAAGTAGGTACCCTTAAAATACAATGTGTTGCGATCAACAATAATGAACAACGCTGGGATGTAGAATTTCAAATCCGTAAACAAGGCCGATCACGTTTACCTCAAGATACCAGCCTACCTCCCCAATTTGATGCTGCCGTTGCCACCCTACAAAGCATTTTCGGCTCAAAATCTAAAGATATAGATCCCAAAGCCGTCAAAAATCTACGTGCTGATTTAGAAAAACAACTAGGCTGCGCACGTACAGAATGGAACACGCCCTTACTCAGAGCATTATTTGCCAGCTTACTAGAAGGCTCAAAATATCGTAGACGCTCAGAAAGTCACGAACGCGTCTGGTTAAGTCTAGCTGGATTTTGCTTACGCCCTGGCTTTGGCTATCCACTCGATGACTGGCGAGTAGAGCAACTTTGGAAAACTTACAGTCAAAGCATACAGTTTGTTAATGACACTCAAAATTGGACAGAATGGTGGACACTCTGGAGACGCATTGCAGGCGGCTTATCAAGCGCAGCCCAAGAACAGCTATTTGCAGACATTGCTAAATTCATCAACCCAGCCGCCGCCAGACAGGCAGGTGTTGCCAAACTTATAAAAAACCGTGGCTATGATGACATGGTACGTCTTGCTGGCGTTTTAGAACGCTTACCCATCGATAAAAAAATTCAACTGGGCGAATGGTTATTAAAGCGCTTACAAAAAACTGGCGAGCCTAACCAAACTTGGTGGGCGGTTGGGCGCATTGGAGCCAGACAACCTTTCTATGGCAGCAGCCATAATGTCATTCCCGCCGACAAAGTCGCAGACTGGTTAACTCAAATGCTAGCTGTCGATTGGAAAAAAATACCGCAAGCAGGCTTCGCGGCAACCCTCATTGCTCGCCTAAGTGGAGATAGAGTGCGTGATATTGATGACACACTACGCCAACAAATCATCGCTAAACTTAAACTTAGCAAAGCACCTGCCTCGTGGATAGACATGCTTGAGCAAGTTAAACAACTCGATGAAAAAGAAGAACAGTTGATTTTTGGTGAGGCCTTACCACCAGGATTAAAACTTATTGATTTGCCTTAAAATATTGCGTTAATTGAGCTTGCGAAGTTTTAATTGCCCAGTCTTGGCCTTAGTAAGCATTATGAAGGGCTTAATCCTTTCTTTGGTTCTATGTGAATCGTAGTGGGTAAATTAAAAGTCAAGTTAACTAACCATAAAACAATCGTAATTTTTAATAGTGCGGATTTCAGTAAAAAAATTAACATACATTATTTACAAGACTTCTATATGTCGGTCTTCATATTGTGTAACAAGCTGATTTTAATTTATTTTATAAGTTTAAAAGGAGTAATTAAAAAATCGTAATTTAAGATATCCATATGACATTTTTTACATTTTTATGCTCATCAATTCGTTATAATTAAAATAAATACTTGTTGACAAAATTTTTACCCACTACGATTCACATAGAGCCATTTTTAAGCTCTCTTTGTCGATTCGAATTTGATCTTTATTGAAAAGCTCCCTAAGATCAGCATAACGCCAAGTTGAAGTGCTTGTGTATTCTAGTCTTCCATCAATTATTGATTGCTCTATAACTTCGCGCTTAGCATCCATACAACCTGTGGAATAGCCAAGCCCCGCTAACTGACCAGGCTCAACATTACACCATAGGGCAACAGCCGCTGTTATTGATATGTTTGGGCATAAATTCCAGTATTTAAGACAGTCGTTATTCAAAAAACACACTCCGTTCAAGGTGCAGTCGTTCTAAAAGGAGTAACCCAAAGCTGGGGAACGAGTCCAGCTTGTCAGCCGCTAAGCCTATTGGGTTAAATTGATTATATCAGGAGCTTTATCGCTTACTGCTTAAATCTTTGTCTAGGGTTAATAGTTCCAGATTATAGGTAATAGCCGTTGCTACAATAATGGCATCAGGTAGTTTTACCCTGTGGCGTTGTTTGAATTTAATCGTAGTGACCTCAATATCCTCAGTGATTGCGATACGCACCATCTTGTTAAGTAGTGTCTTTATAGCCTGTTGCTCAATGTCGGTGATACTTGGAAAACCCAATAACTCCATACGAGTTATGGCACTATAAGCGCATTGATTAATAATGACCTGTCGATCATGGAGCAAAGCCTTAACTTCTGTGGATTTATGATACATACCTATAATCACATTAGTATCTAGTAAAAACTTAACTCCATTTATCACGCATAGACCGCTGTATATCCATTGGCGCACCTTTGAAAGTAGGCAGACTAGGCAATGATTCCATTAAATCTTCCAGTAACTCATGGTCATGGCGGTACTTCTCAACAAGTCTTTCTATAAGCTCACTGCTGCTTAAATGCTGTTGTTTCGCCATATTGCTTAGAATACTGGCAGCTTGGTCACTTATTTGTAATGTGGTCATGGTGTACAGCCTCATGGTTGATTATATGCACTTTATTAAGCCTTATTATACTTGGTTGAATAACTAGCACCACAATACTAAATCAGCTAATCTTTTTAAGCTCTATCACCTGTGCTCCATTCTTAAGCGTGCCTAGATAATCACTCCATGATTGCATCATTTTATGGCGTTCAGGTAAATGCGAGGTTCTGTTATAAGCGCGTCCGTTAGCGTCTCGAACAGCGTGGGCAAGTTGATGTTCTATAAAATCAACTCGGAAACCTAGTACTTCATCTAATATAGTTCGCGCCATAGCTCTAAAGCCGTGAACGCTCATTTCATCTTTAGTAAAGCCCATGCGTCTTAGAGCCGCTAACATTGCCATATCGCTCATCGGTCTTGAGCCGTTTGGAGTTCTAGCACTTGGAAATACAAAGCGACCGTTGCCTGTAAGCGGCTGTAGCTTGATTAATATATCAATGGCTTGAGTTGATAAAGGGACTAAGTGATCTGTTTCAGTTTTCGTAACAAAATATCGCCATTCTCTAGCCTCTATATCGATATGCGCCCATTCTGCCTGTCTTAGCTCACTAGGGCGTACAAAAACCAATGGCGCAAGCTGTAGGGCTGATTTAACAACGAAAGAGCCAGTATAAGTATCAATCGCTCTCAATAATGGTGCAGCGTCTTTCGGCTCTGTCAGTGAGGCAAAGTGACCACCTTTAGCGATTGACAAAGCTCCTCGTAAATCTGGGGTTATATCTCGATCAACTCGGCTAGTCTGCACTGCATACCTAAACACCTGTCCGCAAATCTGTAACACCCTGTGAGCTGTTTCAATAGTGCCTCGATCTTCAACACGCCTAACGCAGTTTAAGATATCTATTGGTAAAATATCGGTTATGGGCTTAGTGCCCAGCCACGGAAAAATATCTCTTTCAAGCATCCGCTTAGAGCGATTATTTTTATCATCCCAAGTAGTAACCTTTTTAATGCCCCACTCTCTTGCGACGATCTCAAAGCTATTAGTTGCGCTTGTCTCTCTTGATCTCTTAACCGCCTTTTTATTTTCGCTTGGGTCGATACCGTCCGCTATTTGTTTTCTGGCGACATCTCTTTTTTCTCTAGCTTGCTTTAAGGTGGTTTCAGGATAAACGCCAAATGACAAAGTCTTCTCTTTACCTGCAAACCGATATTTAAGCCTAAAGTATTTACTGCCGTTGGGGTTAATTAAGATATACAGCCCCTTTTCATCAGATAGTTTATAGGGCTTGTTTGGTAGCGGCTTTGCGGCTTTGATGGTGGTGTCTGAAATTGCCATTTGGGGGTATCTCTTTTTGGAAAAGTGAATGTACCCCTGTTTTATACCCCCATAATATTTGGTTTCAATGCACCTTATTGAACCTTACTGGCATAAAAAAACCCTCTAAGCCTTATGACCTGAGGGTTTAATGTACTTCTTAGAATCTTATTAAATCTTTATTTGGAGTGCGGGCTCTGTCTAATCTT
>Ga0194037_1000562_pt1 | contig 28526 bp, 27 predicted proteins | sample JunL306m_MetaG_FD_148653 | JGI IMG/M metagenome (GOLD analysis project Ga0194037, IMG submission 148653) | Anoxic zone freshwater microbial communities from boreal shield lake in IISD Experimental Lakes Area, Ontario, Canada - Jun2016-L304-6m | ecosystem: Environmental > Aquatic > Freshwater >...
GACTCATTCTGATTCCTGGATTGCCACGGATGATTACATCCTCGCAAAGACGGAGGGGACGCAAAGACGGACGGAAGGGGGACTGGATTGCCACGGATGCGAAGACGCATCCTCGCAAAGACGGAGGAAGACGGGAAGATGGATGGATTGCCACGGACGAGTACGCCCTCGCAAAGACGGAGGGGACGGGGATACAAAGAAAAGAGAAAATGATGTGATACAAAAAATCCTCCGATTGCTCGGAGGATTTTTTTTCGACTGAAACTTTTGACTAGAGGCTCTGGATCTTCTCGACGAGTGTCCTAAAGGCCTCGTGGTCGCGGACGGCAAGGATGGAACGTGGCGAGCGGTTTCCAGGGCGATTTTGTCATGACAACATCCAGGCAGGTATGAATATCATATCATCGCGTTCAGTGAATGCGTTTTTCGTTACGACCAATAAACGAGTGCCACTTTTTTTGGAAAGTTTGTTTGCAAAGGCGAACATGTCAGCTGAAGGCTGTTCGCGATATTTTACCTCAATATATCGATATCCACGAGTATCAGAAATATTATTCGTGGCGAGAAAATCAACTTCGTCTTTTCGTATACGCCGAAATGAGACATGTTGATACGTTTTTCTGAGAAGTGAAAAACAGTAGTTTTCCGCCAAAAAGCCGATTACGTGTTCCGATTGGTTTTCGTCCGGCCACTCGTGAAATGCGGAAAAGAAATTGGGACTTCCCAGATATATCTTTTTTCCGAGACGTCTTGATTTTCTGGCCGATCTGGTGAAGTTGTAGATAAGGTAGATCAGGAAACTCTCCTCGAAATAGTTGAGGTATTTTTTTACGGTTTTTTCATCAAGACCGATTTCGCGGGCAATATTTCCGGTTTCGACGATTGAACCGATCTCGTTTACCAGTACTTGGAAGAGGAATTTCAGTTCGTCGATTTTTTCCACGCCGAAAATTTTCGGAATATCGTATTCGATCGTTTTTTTGTAGATAGCATCGGTAAGATACTTTCGTATGACGGCAGGATCGTTCTCCTTGATTATTTCCGGGAATTGACCATATCGGATATAGCGTTCGAATTCCCGTTCCATTTCGATTCCGTGACGCAGAAAAAACGCTTCTCGAAACGGCGATGGATCGAACCGTAATGTCATAGGAACGGCTATTTTCCGATACCCGTCCAGAAGTTCTTTACGTACGTCTTTCAGTTCCAGGTATTCTTCAAAACTGAGGACTGAAAGAGAAAACTCGTAAATTCTCCCAGCAAGACTCTCGGTCGTCTTCTTTTTCAAAAACAATGAAGATGAGCCACTCACGATGAACTTTATTCGTGAGTCGGTGTCGTAATACCGTTTTAAAACATGCTGCCATTTTGCATTGTATTGAATCTCGTCAAAAAATACGAACAGGGGACCATTTTTTGGCGCTATTGTGTCCAGATACACGTTCAGATAATCCGCAAGAGATGAATTGTTTGGCATGATCGCTTCGTCGAACGTGAGAAAAAGTACTGATGTCGGTGTCTTTTCGATGAGTAGCTCTTGCATGAGCTGTTTCAGAAGGACAGTCTTCCCGGTGCGTCGTAACCCGATGATCGAAAGAATTTGACGTTTACCGAGATAAGGGATGATTTCTTCAAACAATTTTCGAGCGTGTCGTATTGATTTGAGTTCGGAAAAAAATACCGCTGGATCATTCCAATGCTTGTTTTGCCTGTATATTTCCGCTGATATGAAGTCTTTTTTCATAGAAAAACATTTATAGGTATTCAAACAACTATAAATGTATCAAGAAACGGAATGGTCGTCAATCGATAATGACGGTACAAAAAATCCTCCGAGCGATCGGAGGATTTTTCTATCGACTATACGGTTTTGGACTAGATGCTCTTGATCTTCTCGACGAGGGCCTTGAAGGCCTCGTGGTCGCGGACGGCGAGCTGGGAAAGGACCTTGCGGTCGAGTTCCACCTGCTTCGTTTTGAGCGTCCCGATGAACGAGCTGTAGCTCGTGTCGAAGGCACGCAGAGCGTTGCCAAGGCGGATGATCCAGAGGGACCGGAAGGCGCGCTTCTTGTTGCGGCGGTCACGATAGGCGTATGCACCGGCTTTCATGACGGCCTGCTTGGCCAGGTTATACTGGCGACTTCGGCCCCAGCGATAGCCCTTGGCGGCATCGAGGAGGTTGTTGCGTCGTTTGCTGGCGGCAACGCCACGCTTTACACGGGTCATAACGTTCGGGTTTACGGATGGATATTTGACTATGGTACGGAGGAACCGACGGAAAGTCAAGGGGTCATTCGGCTTTTACGCGTAGGGGAGGGCGTTCTTCACGTTCTGCTCTTCCTTCGCAAGTTTGAATCCCTTGTCGAGCCGTTTCGCACGGGTCTGGGCGCCCGTGTCACGAGAGTTGTAATGGTTCTGGCCCGAAGAACGGCGCATGAGCTTGCCACTGCCGGTGACCCGAATCTTCTTGCTGACGGACTTTTTCGTCTTCTGCTTCATAGTAATACATTCAATTTATTCAATAAAACGAGGCGTTGTTCTACCTGATCACTCACCCCTCACCCCGCAAAGCCGTGGGGACCATCCTCCTTATCGTCGGATAATCCTCCTCCGAGAGGGGAACAGGGGATCTTCTATTCCGGGATGATGAGGATGCTGATGCCGTTCTGGATATTCTTCATTTCTTCCTCGACCTTGTAGGGGATGGTGATGAGGGCGAGGAATTCTTTCATAGCTTCCCGGGCCCGGTCCCGCATCGCCTTCTCGCGGCCGCGCAAGAGAAGCTCGATCCGGACCTTCTGTCCTTTTCCAAGGAACTTCTCGGCTTGGTCCTTTTTGAAGAGGAGATCGTGCGTGTCGACGCGGAGCCCGATGCGGATACCCTTGATGTCGACTTTCTTCTGATTGCTCTTCGCCTGCTGTTCCTTCTTGGTCTGCTGGTACTGGAACTTCCCGTACTCGAGGATCTTGCAGACCGGCGGGGTGGCTTGCGGTGAGACCTCGATCAGGTCGAGATCCTCCGCCCGAGCGATTTCGATTGCCTTTTCCGTCGGCATTTCGCCGAGCGGTACCCCGTCGCTGCCGATCAGATAGACGGTCGGTGAAAGAATCTTCTCGTTGGCCCGGAACCGGAGGAGTACTTGCGGTTTCGGCTTTGGTCTATTGTGTCTTCGTCGTCTCATACGTTGAGCTTCATGAGCTGCGGAAGCAAAAAAGCTTCGCGAGCTTCGATAATAATTTCCCCGGCTTCGGAAGTTGTCGAAGCTCGGGAAGCTTCTTGTGGAGTTGATGGGAATCGCACCCATGTCCAGACGAATCCTTCCAAAACCTTCTACAAGCGTAGCCAGCCTTTGGTTCCCTGAAAAGCGGAAAGGCTGACAAAAACCTTTTCAGGGCATCCTTTCATGCCAGGCCGACGGGGTGAAGGGAAGAAAGACCCTTGTCGGTCTGCCTGATGATATGACACCGGGGTCCCCGTATCAGGCGTCGGGGGTCCGATGGTCCCCGCAAACCGAAGTTAGGCGAGAACGGAAGCGAATGACGGGGTGAACGCTTGCGCGAACGCCATCTTCACTTTCTGTGCGATGTTGGCATTTATCGTGTGTGGGGATTTTTTACGATGGATCCCCGCATCGGCTTGCCGGTTCTGAAAGAGCACGCTGTCGAAACTAGACAACCCCATGCTATCGATGCACGATGGAAATTCCAAGTGCCAAGCCACGGATCCCGTGAAGGATCGGATGCTTGGATATGGGAACTTCATTTCGACCGCATGGCGCGACCGATATCCTTCCGCGCTTCGCGCTTCTTGATTGTCTCCCGCTTGTCCACCCGCCTTTTTCCCTTTCCGACGGCGAATTCAAGCTTCACGAGTCGTTTCTTAGTGTACACCCGGACCGGCACCAAAGTCAAGCCTTCGACGCGGGATTTTCCTATCAGGGAGCGGATTTCCGATCGGCGGAGCAGAAGCCTACGCGACCGGGTATCCTCGTGATGCGTATCCTTGTGCGCCTGAGGATAGGGTGGTATGAGCGCGTTCGTCAGGAAGAGCTCGTCGCCATGAGCGGTCACGAAGCTTCCCTTAAGGCTTATGTGTCCGGTTTTGACCGATTTCACCTCCGCACCGGTCAATTCCAAGCCGGCCTCATAGCGGTCCATGAGCTCGTAGTCGAATCCGGCGCGTCTGTTTATGGCGAGTGTTTTCATGGCTTTACTCTACCGCGATATGAGGCTTGAGACAAGACGGTGATATAAAAAAACCGTCCGATCCTTAGTGGAATGGACGGTAGTACTGTTGATGACCGGAATCACATGACATGATAGGTTCGGGCAAGCGAATGCGCTTCGCAAGTACGCCTACGATCTGCTTCACTGCTGATCTCGAGTCGTTTGTAGTCTTCCTCGGTCAGGATGGATCCGCCTCGTTTCAGCTTTTCGACGAGGGTAATCAATTTCTGTCGGTTACCCTTGTTGCCTTTTACTTCCTTGTCAGACTTGAGAAAATGAAGTTTCCTGTCTCTTTTCCCCTTACCCGAAGTTCTTTTCGGCATGTTCCCTCCTCGAATCGTTTTTATTTGATAAAATTGTCACGATGCGATATGCCCATTTTAGTCTCGTTCACCGATCGGTTTGTGGGGCGCTTTTTTAACGCATTCTTTTCGGACACCAGCATTGTTTGCCTGCCTGCCTGCTCTTACTTCGCTGTTTCTTTCCAGTTTCTCCGACGGCGTGAGCGCGTGGCAGGTTATGTTGTGGAGGAAATTTGCTGTAGTACCTTTTTGGTGCTTGTTGGACCTTGGGCTGTGCATTCTGTTCTTTGGCATGCTTTCTCCATTGAAGCGTGGCGAATCAATCGAAACGGATGCATTCCGCCTAATTGATCGATTTCCACTGGTTGATAAAGAATCAAGACTTCGTAAGACATCATTTTTTTATCATGAAAGCCGGTATCGTGCAAGTCTTCACAGAGGAGGTGTTTTCCCGTAGGATGAAGGCATGAAGACCCACTGGGAGGACCGGATCCGAAACGCGATCATCGAACTGCAAAAGGAAGAAATCCTTCCTTCTTTTGATGTGCCGGAAATCCGGGTCGAATGGACTCGTGACGAACGGAATGGGGAATATGCGACCAATGCCGCGCTTTCGCTTTCCAAACTTGCGGGGAAACCCCCGATGGAGCTTGCCGACCTGATCGTTTCGAGGCTTGCCGACCGCACGGGTGTCGCGGTCGCGGTTCCCGGATATATAAATATTACGCTTCCGCAATCCGCGCTCGCGTCCGTGGTCGGTGATATCCTGATCCGGGGCGCACACTATGGCGACAGCCGGATCGGAGAGGGGATACATGTGAACAATGAGTTCGTGTCGGCGAATCCGACGGGGCCGATGCACCTCGGCAACGGCCGGGGAGGTTTTTTCGGGGATACGTTCGCGAACATCCTGCGCAAGGCCGGGTATTCCGTGACAAACGAATACTACGTGAACGATGCCGGCGGTCAGGTGCTGAAACTCGGACACAGCGTCTTGCGGGATGAACAGTCGGTATACGGCGGGGAATATATCGATGAGATACGTGCCGGGCTCGGTGTCGGCGATGAGCCGGCTGTCGATGACGAGCGCGTTCGGGAAGTCGGAACCGCGGCCGCAGATTTCGTTTTGAAGCAATATATCAAGAAGACGGTGGACGAGAAGATGCGCATCGCGTTCGATATATACGTATCCGAACGGAAGGATGTCGTCGAGAAAGGACTGGTAGAGAAAGCGATCGACGTGCTCCGGGAAAAGAGGATGACTTACGAACAGGATGGGGCACTTTGGCTTCGCACCACGGACTTCGGTGACGACAAGGATCGTGTCCTGGTGAAGTCGGACGGAGGTCGTGCGTACTTCGCGACGGATTGCGGTTATTTCCTTTCGAAGATCGAGCGCGGGGCGGACAGGATCATCCTTACGCTCGGTGCCGATCATCACGGATACGTGGCACGGCTCAAGGCGGCATTGCAAGCGCTTGGATTTTCCGGGCGGTTCGATGTCTTCATCGTCCAGTTGGTTCGGCTCGTGAAGGATGGTCAGGAGGTTCGTATGTCGAAGCGTGCGGGCAACGTGGTCACGATCGACGAGCTCGTCGATCTGGTCGGGCATGACGTGGCGCGATTCTTCTTCCTGATGCTGTCGCTCGATACGCACATGAACTTCGATCTTGGATTGGCGGAGGAGCGCTCCGAAAAAAATCCGGTGTTCTACGTCCAGTACGCGCACGCGAGACTCTCGAGCATCCTAAGAAAGGCCGAAGAGGCCGGGATGTCTTTTGAAGATGTTGATCTTTCGCTTCTGACACATCCGAAGGAGAGAATACTGTTTCGCGAGCTGCTGACTTTTCCGGAACTGTGTACGGAAGTCGCGGAAACGGGAGCGGTCCATCGTTTGCCACAGTACGCGATTCGGCTTTCGGACCGCCTGCATTCCTTTTATGCCGATTGCCGGGTGATGGACGAAGCGAACCTCGAACTGTCCCGGGCACGGCTCGCGCTCGTTTCCGCGGTGCGGATCGTGCTGGCCGAGGCCCTCCGGCTCATCGGGGTTTCCGCGCCAGAGAAAATGTAGTAGAATGACACTGACGTCTCGAGTTTTACTGATTTGGTTAATGCTCAATAGTATGTCTGGAGATATGCTTTAGTATCTCTCTCGCATCTCACCGCTACTATACGCCGAAATGACGGCTTGCCGGCTGAAATCCGAAAATTTCGGCTGCCCCGACCGTCTCGCCAAGCGATCGTCGCGGGCGGACAAATCATTCAAAAATCGTCAGGTTCGGATAGGCCTCGGATATTGTATGATTCTTGAAACAAACCTATGGGGAGACCTCTTAAGAAGGACGAGGAGGTGACGCATTTCGCTCTCAAGTTCGTGACGCCGATCCTCGTGCTCTTTATCGCCGCCGCGGTTTCAGACGTATTCTCACTTGCTCGTTGGACCGGATCACTTGTCCGGACGAATTTCTGGGAATACCTTCCTTCCTGGCTTTCCTGAGTATGGAGTATGGCACCGTTTTCTTTTTAGTCCGGCATGGAGAGGCGGAGCAGAATGTCCTTCGTATCCTGGATTCCTTTCCGGGAAATCCGGAGTTCGGCTTGACGGAAGCTGGTCGTGAACAGGCTCGAAAGGTTGGTGAGGAGCTTTCGTGTTTGGGTATCGACCTTCTGTTCGCATCGCCGATGCGACGGACTCGTGAGACCGCCGAGAGTATCGCTTCGGCATATGGCGGGATTCGGATCATTTTTGATGAGCGACTCCGCGAGACGGATTTCGGAATGTGGAACGGGAATCCATCGGAAGCTTTTCTCGGAATGTCTGGGAAATATCACGATCCGACGATACGGCTTGATGGGAATGCGGAAGAAAGCCTTGAGGGATTCCGGGAAATACGCTCGCGTCTTACGGCGTTTCTGTCAGATATCTTGGTCGAACATTCCGGAAAACGGATTACCATCGTTTCGCATGGAGATCCGCTCGAACAGTTGCATGGGATTCTGGTCGGGGATGATGTGACCGAAGCGGCGACAGGCTGGTATCCGCAAAAGGGGTCGGTGACGCGGATCGGGGTGGAAGCCGGGTTTCGCGAAATCATGATCGCCCGGGAACCGCTCTTGCATGCCGAGAGTTCGGATGATATGCTTGCCGTACAATCATAAAGGCGTCGAAGGGGCCCTGTTCGCATCATTTTGTTGTCGCGGACGGATATCATCCCCGAGCCTCGGAAAGAAATGCTTGCCGGCTTTTGAGATATGTTGGTTTTGGAAAGCGTTTTGGCTTGAAGAATCCAGCCTTCGCGAAGCGCTTCGGCTTGGCACGTAGAATCCGACGGGTAGGCCCGTAATAGCCGTAATGAAGGCGATAACCGTGGTTTCTGGTTCCTATTTGGGATTTGGCACATGGTTATTGTAAAAGAAGGTGGTACCACGGATTTTTCCGTCCTTCCCTGTTTTTCAGGGAGGGATTTTTGTTTATAAATTGCCAAATTGCCAAATTGTTTCATTGTTGAAGGAGAAGGATATGGAAGAGAAATATCTTACATTGAATGACATCAACGCATATCGAGTCGCATTCTCGCTTTCGAATGACGTATGGGATATCGTTATTAAATGGGATGATTTTCCACGAAAAACGGTCGGATCCCAGTTCGTGAGGGCGGTTGATTCTATATCGGCAAATATTGCCGAAGGATTCGGGCGATACGGGAAGAAGGATAAGGTCTTCTTTTACCGAATAGCGAGAGCTTCTTCGTATGAATCGTTGGATTGGTTGGAGAAATCAAAACGAAGGAAATTGATTGATCTAAAAGAATACGACCGGATATTCGAGGCCTTGTGCTCATTCCCCAAGGAGATAAATGGACTTATTAAATATACGAACGAGAAGCTAAAGGTTTAGATCAGTGTCCCAGCCGTTCAACAATGTAACCATCGAACAATTTAGCAATTCAACAATGTGACAATTTAGCAATTTGACCATTCAACCATATGGCCCCATTCAAGAAAGTAGACTCGAAATCCGATTTCCCGAAGATGGAGGAAGAGATCCTCGCGTATTGGGATGCGAAGGACATTTTCAAAAAGTCCGTCGAGAAGGAGGCACCGAAGGGTAACTTCGTGTTTTACGAAGGTCCGCCGACGGCGAACGGCAAACCGGGACTACATCACGTGCTTGCCCGGTCGTTCAAGGACGCCATCCCGCGGTACAAGACGATGAAGGGGTATCGGGTGAATCGCAAGGCTGGATGGGACACGCACGGATTGCCGGTCGAGCTGCAGGTGGAGAAGGCACTCGGACTTCGCAACAAGCAGGATATCGAGAATATCGTGCCGGGTGATACGCGGGCGAGCGTCATCGAATTCAACAAGAAGTGTAAGGAATCGGTATGGGAATATCGGGACCTGTGGGAGAAGCTCACGAAGCGGATGGGGTATTGGGTGGACATGGAGCATCCGTATGTCACCTATGAGGACAGCTATATCGAATCGGTCTGGTGGCAATTCGCGCAGATTGCGGGACTCAAGGATGCGAAGGGGGATTCGCTGCTCTATAAGGGACATAAGGTCGTGCCGTATTGTTATCGATGTGGGACGGCGCTTTCATCGCACGAGGTCGCACAAGGGTACAAGGAAGTGAAGGATAACTCGGTGTACGTGAAGTTTGAATTGGTTGATGCTCCCACCCCTCAGTCTCGAGGACTCGACAGCTCCCCTCAGGCAGGGGAGCAGGGGTCGAAGACATATTTGGTAGCGTGGACGACGACGCCGTGGACTCTCCCGGGTAACGTTGCTTTGGCGGTGGGAAAGGACATTGAGTACGTGAAGGTAAAAGTGGATACCGGCGGAGTATTGGAAGTAAGTGATGGCGAAGGAGTAAGACTGCAGAATAATATCCAGCCGGGGACATATATCCTGTCAAAGAATTTCTTTAATAAGGACCAGTCGCTTATCAATTATTGGCTCGGTGAAGAGTTTATCGAAGAATACAAGTTAAAGGGTTCAGAAGCCGATGTAAGTAAATCTGATAAGATCGAACTAATAAAAGGCGCTGATCTCATTGGTCTTGAATATAAAAGTCTTTTCTCGACTTCAAAAGGACTAGAACAGGAGGTTCGTCGCGTTGTATCTGATGAGGTGGATGGGCATCATTTTATCACGACCGAGGATGGCACTGGCATCGTTCATATTGCGCCGGCGTTCGGAGAAGATGACGCGAATGTCGCGCGGGCGAATAACCTTCCTACATTACGCACGGTAGGTCCGGACGGAAAAATGATGGAAGGATTTCCAGGTGCCGGAATTCAGGTGAAGAAACTTAATGACAAAAATCGCGGAGCGGTAGATGATCTGATTATCACGGATCTGAAAGAGCGAGGGCTGCTTCTCAAGGAAGAGGCATACGCACATGAGTACCCGCACTGTTGGCGGTGCGATACGCCGCTCATTTATTATGCGAAGCCGTCGTGGTTCATCGCCGTTTCCAAGATCCGTGAGGAGCTCGTGAAGAATGCCGAGGCGATATCGTGGGTACCGGAACATATCAAGGAAGGACGATTCGGGGAATGGCTCCGTGGAGCCAAAGATTGGGCGATTTCGCGCGAGCGGTATTGGGGCACGCCGATTCCGGTGTGGGAATGTTCGGAATGCGGAGAACGGACCATTGTCGAGTCGAAAGCTGAACTTGAGAAACTCTCAGGAAAGAAATCAGAGGATCTGCATAAGCCGTATATCGACGATGTCACGTGGGCGTGCGCATGCGGAAAGGGGGCGATGAAACGGACGCCCGAAGTGCTCGACGTGTGGTTCGATTCCGGGGCGATGCCTTTGGCGCAGTTCGGATATCCGGCAGGCTCGACCGACGAAGAGAAGGAAAAGATCGGTGGAGGAAAGTATTTTCCGGCAGACTATATCAGCGAGGCGATCGATCAGACGCGCGGGTGGTTCTATACACTGCATGCGATAGCGACTTTGCTTCACGAGGCAGGGGTCGTCAGCATAGGGAATGCATATCGCAATGTCGTCTGTCTGGGACACATACTTGATTCGAAAGGGAAGAAGATGTCCAAGTCCAAGGGTAACGTCGTCGAGCCGTTCGAGATGTTCGACAAGTATGGTGCGGACGCGCTCCGGTGGTACCTCTATTCCATCAATCAGCCGGGACTGCCGAAGCGCTTCGATGAGAAAGGAATGCGCGACGTGATGAACCGTGTTTTCCGCATGCTGTGGAACTCGTACTCGTTCTTCACGACGTATGCGGTGATCGACGGGTGGGATTCTACCGAGACTCGCGAACCGTCGAAAGATATCCTAGATCGATGGATATTGTCCGAGTTACAGGTGCTGATCCGCGAAGTCGATGAGGCACTTTCGGCGTACGACCTGTATTCGCCGACGGCTAAGATAGAATCGTTCATCGATGAATTGTCGAATTGGTACATCCGTCGGAATCGGAAGCGGTTTTGGAAGAATGAGAACGATGGCGACAAAGATGACGCCTACGCGACTTTGTACGAGGTGCTTGTCACGCTTTCGAAGCTCATGGCGCCGTTCATGCCGTTCCTTTCCGAGGAGATCTATCGGAATCTTACTGATGGTGAATCGGTGCACCTCGCGGAGTGGCCGGCAATGGACGAGATTTTGATTGATCTTGAACTGCATAATCAAATGGTCGTCGTAAGGGAGTTAGTGACGAAGGGACTTGAATTGCGAGCTAAGTCGGGAATTAAGGTAAGACAACCCCTTGAAGGTATCGCGACGCCGAAGAGCCTCACTGACGAATTTATTGAAATTGTAAAGGACGAATTGAATGTGAAGACGGTAAAGATACTTACAGTGGAAATAAATGTCCAGGATAAGTCGCCGATAATCGATGAGGTTATCCTGAACACCGAAATTACACCTCAACTCAAACTCGAGGGGGAGGCGCGGGAAATCATCCGGGCGATCCAGGAAGGGCGAAAGAAAGCCGGATTCGAGGTGAGCGACCGTATCACGCTCGGTATCGTGGGGAAGGAGAAAGTATTCGATGGCGATGTGGCAGAAGGACTCTCTGGTTTCGGGGATGAGATCGCGCGTGAGACGCTCGCGACCAAGGTTGTCCGCGGTGATATCGCGGACGCGGACTATCGCGAGATCGCGAAGATTGAGGGCGAACCGTTCGCGTTCTCTCTTAAGAAGAATATACGGTAACGATATTTTATGTCAGATCTGATGCGACCCTGGGAGGAGCTTTCGAGCGAACAAGTATTCAACAAATACGGCCGTTCGGTCGAGAAGAAAATCTTTCGTCTTCCGGACGGGAAGGAGACTGATTTTTATCTATTTGGGAGATGTGAATGTATCGCCTGTGTCGCAATGACGGAGGATAAGCAGATTATTCTTGTGAAGCAGTTCCGACCGGGTCCGAAGCGAATGCTACTTGAATTGCCGGGAGGCGGTCTTGTTGTCGGGGAATCCGTCGAAGAGGCGATGGCGAGGGAACTGTTGGAAGAAACCGGATACAGGGGTGATATATCATTTGTGACGAACGTGATACCGGATGCATATGCTATGTATACGAAGAACGCTTTTGTTGCTACGAATTGCCACAAAATTGCGGAGCCGAAATTGGAAGATAACGGGGAACGTGTGGATGTTGAATTGATGTCACTCGGCGAGTTTCGAACACATTTGCGTTCCGGTGCGTTGTCCGATGTCGAAATCGGGTATCTCGGTCTTGATTTCCTTGGGTTGTTGTAGGTCCGCCCTCATCCGTCTCGGAATACCGAGCCACCTTCTCCCAGCGGGAGAAGAGGAATCAGAAACAGTACTCCTCACTCCTCACTTCTTCTGCGCTCATGGAACTTCGACTGACCGCCATCGTGTTGCGTAAAAGGGAGATCGGCGAGACCGATCGTCTTTATACGTTCTACACGCGCGAGATGGGCAAGGTGCAGGCGAAGGCGATCGGCGTGCGCAAGTCGGCCGCCAAGCTCGCCTCGGCGCTCGAGACGCTCTCGCTTTCCGACGTGACGGTCGTCCGTGGGAAAGGGACGGGGCGGGTGGCGGGCGCGACGATCGAGGAATATTTTCCAGGCATCCGGTCGGATTTCACGACGCTGTCGCTCGCACTCGGGACGGTCGCGGAGTTCGAATCCGTCGTCGGGCTCGAACAGCCGGACTCGGCGCTCTTCTCGCTCCTCTATGAATATCTGAAGCTACTCAATCATGTCGCCGGGGATGCGGAACAGTCGGCACTCCTGACCGAGGCGTTCTTCGTGAAATTTCTCGACGAGCTTGGGTACCGGATCGAGGCGGAATCATGCGCGGTGTCGGGGGAGGCGCTTAATCACGGTGGTCGATGTTTTTTTAGTCCGATGGCGGGAGGCATCGTCCGGGAAGAGCATGCTGGGCAAGGATCGGTTGCGGTCGGTGAGAATGCCGTGAAACTGATCCGTCTGTTTCTCGGGAACCGGCTCGGGTCCGTACTCAAGCTTCGTGTGGGAGCCGAAGATGTAGCCGAAGTCGGGCGGATTCGGAAGCTCTTTCTCGGATACGTTCTCGGAAGGGAGTGAAAACGGCAAGGAACCGAAAGGATTTCGAAATTCGAACGTCGGCTTTTCGCTCCGGCCCGTATTTGGTACAATAAGGGAAAACGAACACGCTTATGGCACTTCAGGATCTCAATGAGGATATTCACCGCCGCGACTACGAGGGCGGGAAGGATTTTCGTACGGCATACGACCCCGGATCGACTCCCGGTACGGGAAAGGTCTCCTTTGGGGATGGTCGGTGGGACGCCTCGCAGGTGGTGATCAAGCTATCGCTTCTTGACCGGTTCCGCGACTTCTCATTGAAACATTGGCGATGGTACCTGGTTGGGATCGCGGTATTGGCAGTCGGCGCGTTTGTGGCCAATTTTACTATTCTCCGTTCATCTTTGTTCGCGAACGAACGGGTCACGGCAACGATTGCCGGTCCGACGGATGTCGCCAGTTCGGAAACGGTGACCTATTCCGTTCATTGGTCGAACAATAATATCCTTGGCGCTAAGGACGTCGAGGTGGATGTCACCTTTCCTGGAGAATTCCGGCCGGATGTTCCGGCGGGAATAACGGTATCGGGGAGCACGATCACCGCCAAAGTCGGCGATGTGAAAGGTCATTCTTCCGGTGATCTGAAATTTTCCGGGAAGTTTTACGGATCTCGCGGCTCACTGATCTACTTCGACACGATAGCCCGTTTTACGCCGGACGGTATTTCCGGACGGTACGAGACCCCGTCCCGATTCGGTGTCACGATCGTCTCTTCGCCACTTTCGTTCGATTTGATCGCTCCGCAGGAAACCGCTTCGGGAAACGAGGCAGAGTACGTCATTTCCTACAAGAACGGTGGTGATGTCGCGTTTCAGAACCTTCGACTTAAGCTTACCTATCCGGATGGATTCCAATTTACATGGTCAGATCCAGCCTTGTCGGACAAAGGATCGATATGGACAATCGGGACGCTCGCGCCGAATGCGGGAGGAGAGATTCATGTGAAGGGAATCCTGACAGGCACCAACAACCAGTCCAAGAAGATGAGGGCCGACATCGGCATACTGCAAGGGGATGGAACGTTCCTTGGATACGACGGTAAGGAACAGTCGACCCGGATCGTTGTTTCGCCCTTGTCCATAACACAGAAGGTGAACGATAAGACCGATCTTTCCGTGAGTCCGGGAGAAATGCTTTCCTATCAGATTGACTATGTGAATTCCGGGGATATCGGACTTCGAGATGTGATTATCACGATGGACGTGAACGCGAACCTGTTGGATATGACACAGCTTTCTTTGGATGGGAAGGGATCATACGATGCACAGAAGGGGGTCATCACGTGGAAGGCGGCCGACAGTCCCGGTCTTGCCCGCCTTGAGCCGAGGCAGGGCGGGTTGATACGGTTCAATGTTCCGGTACGTACCGATATCGGTACCGGGAAGGGAATCGTCATTCGGACGACCGCCAAGATCGATAGTCCCGATATCCCATTCTCTTCGCCCTCAAGTAAGGTTATCGCAAGCAATGCGCTCGATGTCCGGATTGGTGCCGGCGCCACACTCGAAGCGCTGATGGCATATAATGATTCCGTGTTTCCCGGATATGGACCGCTTCCTCCGAAGGTCGGCCAGGAGACCGGATATGCGATCAAACTCCGCGTGACAAATTTCTTGAATGACCTCTCCGGTGTCAAGGTGACGGCGACGATTCCGACCGGTGTCCGGTATGCCGGAAAGAAGTCTCCCGATTCCGAAGCGGTCTCGTATAACGACCGGACCGGACAGCTTGTCTGGGATATCGGGACGATACAAGGTGGCGGAAAGACGACTCGCGAATTGGTCATTCAGGTCGCCCTGATACCGGGTCCGAATTTGGTCAATCGGCAACCAGCCCTTCTGCAGGACGCCGTTCTCGACGGAACGGACACATTCACGAAGAATCCGGTGAACCTGCATTCGGGACTGGTGACCACGAATGCGACGCCGGAATCCGGTGTGCCGTTGGGGGCGGATACGGTCGTGCCGTAAGTGTTTACAAAGATGTCTTTTCAGAAACAGGAACGGAACGGACGGCGAAGCGGAGTGCTTCGCATGGGAACGGGGGAGATACGGACCCCGTTTTTCATGCCGGACGCGACCCGTGCCGCGGTACGTGGCACGGACGCGCAGGAAATCGCGCGCGCCGGAATCGGAGCGCTCGTGGTGAATACGTATCATCTTATGCTACAGCCGGGAGAAGGGTTGGTCGCGCGCGCCGGTGGCATTCATCGGTTCATGGGATGGGACGGGCCCATTCTTTCCGATTCCGGCGGATATCAGGTCTACTCGCTCATCCATCGGAATCCGGAGATGGGAAAGATTACCGAAGAAGGTGCGGAATTTAAGTCGGTCATCGACGGCTCGAAACACCTGCTTACGCCGGAACGGGCAATCGCAATCCAATTCGATCTCGGCGTGGATATGATGGTCGTTCTTGATGATCCGCGGCCGAACGATGCGCCCGAGGCCGAGATTTCCGAGGCGGTCGAGCGGACGATTCGATGGGCGAAACGATGCCGCGAGGAATACGATCGGCAGCTCTCGGCGCGTAACGTATCAGAGGAAAAACGACCTCTTCTCTTCGGGGTCGTGCAAGGTGGCTTATTTCCGGCGCTTCGGACACGGTGTGCGGAAGGGCTTCGTGACATCGGTTTCGACGGATATGGATTCGGCGGACGGCATATCGATATGGACGGGAACTTTCTTGAAGATATCATCCGTCATACGGCGTCTGTCATTCCCGAGGAGAGCGTCCGGTTCGCACTCGGTATCGGTACGCCCGAGGATATCGTCCGTTGTCATGCGCTCGGCTGGGATATGTTCGATTGCGTGATTCCGACAAGGGAGGGAAGGCACGGGAGGCTCTTTCTCCGGAAGAGCCAGTCGAAAGTCGGAAGTGAAAAGTCACAAGCCGGGGATTTCTACGAGACGATGAATATCAATAACGAGCGGTTTACGGAGGACTTCACTCCGGTCGATACCGAGTGCGATTGTCCGCTCTGTACGAATCATACCAGGAGCTATCTGCACCACCTGTTTCGCGTGGATGATCCGCTCGGCAGCCGGCTCGCCTCGACGCATAATCTCCATTTTTATGCGCAGCTTATGGAAAAACTGCGTAAAGGAGAGTGAAAAGCGAATAGTAAAAAAGCGAAAAATGCAAAGTCAGGCACCAGCCGTATTTTTCAGATTGCTAAACTTGTTTCTATGAATGAGGAAAAACCGTTCTATCAACTGTCCGCGATGGAGGCACTCGCCCGATTGAAGACTTCCGCGAACGGGCTTTCGGGCGCCGAGGCCGTCGCCCGGCTGAAGACCTATGGGAAGAACGTTATCGAGATGAAGCGTCGTTTCGTCGTGACGAAACTCATTTTCAAGCAGTTCAACGACGTATTCGTGTGGATTCTGGCCGTGGCCGGCGTGGCGGCGCTCTCCCTCGGTGAGACGCGCGACGCGAACATCATCGCGATCATCATTCTCTCGAACGCGGCCATCGGGTTTTTTCAGGAATATAAGGCGGAACGGATTATCGAAAAACTCGCGACCTTCGTCGCCGATACCGCGACCGTCATCCGAGACGGCGAGAAGCACGAGATTCCGGTTGCTGATCTCGTTCCCGGGGACATCGTGTTTCTCGATGCCGGATCGAGTGTCCCAGCGGATGCAGCGGTGATCGAGGCATATAATTTCAAGGTGAACAGCTTCATCTTCACGGGAGAGGCGGTGCCGGAAAAGCGCTTTGCCGGTGCGATGACGGGGATCGTTGCCAAAAGTGATATCAACAACCTCGTTTTCATGGGGGAATCGGTGGCTTCGGGCGAGGCTCGGGTCGTGATCTTCGCGACCGGTATCTCGACCGGACTCGGTCACATGGCGGAGCTCACGCACGGAATCAAGGATGTCCAAACGCCTTTGCAGAAGAAGATGGAGCGGTTTGGCCGCGGCGTCGCGTTCCTCTCGGTCTCGATCGGCGGCATCGTCATCCTGATCGGTCACTATCAGCATATCCCGCTCTATCAGTCACTGCTTCTTGCCCTGGCGCTTTCGGTATCGGTGGTGCCGGAAGGATTGCCGGCGGCGCTCTCGGTCGCGTTCGCGCTCGGTATGAAGCGCCTCCTGTCGAAGAACGTTCTCGCCAAGAAACTTTCCGCGGTAGAAACGCTCGGGTCGGTATCGTTCGTGTGTACCGACAAGACGGGCACGGTCACCAAGAATGAACTGTCAGTGCAGAAGATCATACTCGGAACCGAGGAATACGGTCTGTCCGGGGTGGGGTATGAACCGAAGGGTGATTTTTCATTCGACGGAAAATTGGTGAATCCGTCCGGCATACCGGGAGCCGAAATGCTGTTCCGCATCTGCACGTTGTGCAACGATTCGGCACTGTCGAAAGAGGATGGCCGATACGTGGTGACGGGCGATCCGACCGAAGGGGCGCTCATCGTCGCGGCACGGAAGTATAATTCCCGCCCCGATTTTTTCGAGATCGGATACTCGAAAATCGCCGAAAATCCGTTTGAGTCCGAACGTCGCCGGATGAGTGTCGTCTATAAGAATGCTGAGACACGCTCGTATGTGAAGGGCTCTCCCGAAGTGCTCCTCGACCTCTCGACCGAGTGGATCGAGAACGGCGTGCGGAAACCGTTTACCGCCGAGGACAAGGCCAGGCTCCGGGCGATTTACGAGGACCTTTCCTCTCAGGCACTCCGGGTACTCGGGTTCGCGTACCGTGACCTTGATGGCGTCGCCCAAAACGCGTACCCCGAGGAATCGGAGCGGAATCTCGTATGGGTCGGAATGACCGCGATGATCGATCCTCCTCGTGAAGGAATACGCGAGGCGATCGCGGAGTGTCGGCAACTCGGAGTGTCGGTCGTTATGGTGACGGGGGATTACGAGACGACAGCCAAGGCAATCGCGAAAGGGGCGGGATTTTTCCCGGAGGGAGCGGACGCGGTTTCCGTCAGCGGGACGATGTTCGATACGCTGTCCGATGCGGATATCGTCGTAGCAGCCAGGCGCGGAGCCGTGTTTTCACGGATCGCTCCCGAGCAGAAGCTCCGACTTGCCACGGTCCTGCAATCCGTCGGGGAAGTGGTCGCGATGACGGGTGACGGCGTGAACGACGCCTTAGCACTCAAGAAGGCCGATATCGGCGTGGCGATGGGCATCACCGGAACCGACGTCTCCAAAGATGCCGCGGACATGATCCTCTTGGACGACCATTTCGCGTCTATCGTGCGTGCCATACGGGAGGGCCGTCGGATTTTCGAGAACCTGCGCAAGTTCACACACTACGTCTTTACCTCGAACGCGAGCGAACTCTTTTCGGTCTTGCTCGGTTTCCTCCTGCATATCCCGTCTCCGATAACGGCGGTGCAGATCCTTGCAATCGATTTGGCAACGGACGTGTTCCCGTCGTTCGCGCTCGGTGTGGAGCCGGAAGAACCCGATTCGAAAAGCCATACGTCGCCGGCGATGGGACGCAAGATCATGGATGGTCACGGTGTGATCCGTCTCCTCTCTATCGGGGTAATCATGGCGATCGGCGGTGTTGTCGCGTTCCTGTTGGCGCTCGCCCGCGAAGGATGGGTCTACGGCGACGAACTCGATCCGGTGAGTCTGCTCTATCGGCATGCGACGACCGCGACGTATGTGACGCTCGCCCTGACCCAGATGGCGAACCTGTTGCAGTCGCGAAGCGAGTCGCGATCGTTCTTCCGGATGCCGTTCTTCTCGAACCCGATGGTCTTCGTCGGCATGGGTATTTCCATTGCGATGCTCTTTGCTTTTACCCGGATCCCGTTCCTCCAAGACGCCCTTGGCATGGCGCCGATCGATGGTTCCGACTGGGCGGTTGCCTGGTGCTTTACCGCGCTCGTCTTTTTCTACGAGGAATCCCGCAAGCGCGGTGCGCGAAAAGCGACGGAGAATGCCTGAGAAACGAAGTATTCGAATATTTTCTTCCGGCCCGGGATGCTGCTTGCATATCCCGGGCTTTTCTGGTAGATTCCGGGGCGTAGTTCAAAGAGGCGGATTTCCCGCGTTTTTCTTAACAATGTAGACAAAAGGGACGGCAAATATGGCTTATTTTGACAGACTTCAAGAGTTGCAGCGACAGAAAAACTCCCTGTTGTGTGCCGGGCTCGATATCGATCCGGCGAAAATTCCAGCGTGCTTTAATGGAACGGCCAGTTTTCAGGAATTCGGAATCGCGTATATACAAGCAGTTGCGCCACATGTCGCCGTAATCAAGATCAATATCGCCTTTCACGAATCGGAAGAAAGGTTTGCCGAAGTGAAACAATTCGTTCATCAGGCACATGACCTGGGTCTCCTTGTCATCATTGATGGGAAGCGCGGGGATATTGGAAATACGTCGAAACAATATGCAAAATATATCTTCGATGTCCTTGGGGCTGATGCGACGACAACCTGGCCATACATGGGTTATGATTCCGTGGAGCCGTTTTTGAAATATACGGATAATGGAATATATTTCCTGTGTTTGACATCCAATAAAGGTTCGAAAGACTTCCAGCATCTTGTCGTTAATCGGCATCCGATGCTTGGAGGAGCAGCTCCTTTGTATCAGGTCGTCGCCGAAACCGTTCAGACGATTTGGAATACAAACGGTAACTGTGGACTTGTTGTTGGTGCGACAGCGGCTGAGAAGCTCAAAGGAATACTCGAAGCGACCGGCTTTATGCCGGTGTTGATTCCTGGGGTTGGTGCACAGGGCGGTAAGGAAAGCGACATCGTACCGTTGCTTGGCGATTCCATCGCGACGATCAATCAGTCACGATCGCTGATGTATCCTGTAGGTGCCGCGAAAGCCACGTCTCCGGAAGATTATAAGAGAATTGTGGGCGCAGAAGCTGAAGTAGCTACCGCAGAAATCAATAAATACAAAACAATCAAAAGGGGGGTATTGAAATGAGCGGTATCTACACGATTCCAAGAATAGTGTCGGGCGATGATCTGGCAACATTGGTGAATTGTCGGGCGTTTTATGCTCGTCCAATCGTCGATGGGAAGGCACATGGCCCATTGGTCGCGTACCACGGAACGTATGCTGGACCTGATGGAAAGCAACTACGGTACGTCGGTGATGCTTTCGTGAATTTCGCACAAGCGGAGCAGTTCCCGACAATCCTCACATATTTTGCCAGCAGATTAACTGATTTGATGGAGGCAAGAATTTCAACCGTGAGTGAATTTTATAATTCACCGATAGCTGAGGGGTCGCTCGTTCTGGTCGGTATGCCGATAGCCGCATATATGCTGACGACGGAAGTTGGTCGTCATATCGGATGTCGCACCATTTTCTTCGAGAAAAAGACGATCGAGATCGGCGTCAACGGAGAAAAAGATAAGACAAAACTGATTCAGGGTCGCCATCAGGTGCTACCGGGTGAAAAAGTCATTCTTGTCGAGGAACTTGTCAACAACGTTTCCACGGCCAGTGAAGCGATGAAGGTATCGGAGAGTACAGGTGGCGAAGTGGTAGCGATCGTTTGCGCGGTCAACCGCTCGTATCCGTTCCGGAATGTCTTTGAGACGGAAGACGGGAGGAAGATTCCGATAATCGCAGTTATCGAGAAATCATTCGAGCAGTACAGGCAAGACGCACCGGAAGTGGCAGAAGATGTGCGGACTGGGAATATTTCCTGGGACCCGAAGAAGGAATGGCAACGTCTCAAAGAAGCGATGGACGAGTATGCGTGATCAATGAACCACCATACACAGGGAATGTCAGCAACGGCATTCTCTTTTTTTGTTGATTCGAAATGAAGCCGTATCTGAATGTAGGACATTCATGACGCATGATTTGCATATCCCGGGCTTTTCTGGTAGATTCCGGGGTTGGCATATTTCAGATATTCTTTATCAATCCATAAAAAGGACGGTATACATGGCAGACCATAAGGGAAATTCGGGAAAAGGATTCATACGAAAGGATTTTCATGACAATCGGGATCCGGAACTTACATTGAAAGAGAACGGCGCATGGTTTGCGGCTGATCCAAAGTCGAATACATTCCTAGCCGGACGTGATACATATGACGGTCCGAAGGGAAGCAGGCCACCTGTGCTTCAACGGGAACTGATCAATTTCGGATGGGCGGCGCAATGGTCGGCGGTGCTCGACTATTTCGCAGAGCTTCTGAAAAAGAATGCGTATAAGGGAAAGAAACCGTTGTTGGAGAAAGGGCCGACCGCCATCGCGTATTTGCCCGAGCATGGAGCATTCGCAAAGTCAGTGTCGGATTTCTTTAGGTGCGGTCTTCTGCAAGCTGTTCCCAAGCATGACATCGCGAACGTGATAGAACTGTTTTCGTTCCGGACGAATGTCGGGAAGGAAGAGCGGGTATTGATTTTGTATGAGATGCTTTCCGTTTCGGATTTCCCGGAAATAGATGCGCTTATCCGTTCCATCACGAAACGGAAGGGAAAGGTGATCGGGATCGGTTGCGCGGTGAACGATACATTCCCGCTTCAGTACGCTTTCAAGCGAGTTCCGATCGTTTCGGTCCTTGCCCCGGAAATCGAGCGGTTTAAATTGGGAGAACAGGGTTCGTCGGATATGAACGCCGAAATTATCGGGGATCCGTATAATCCTGACGCGTGGGAGGAATTGATTGAACCGAAGAAAAAGAAGAAAAAAGGGTGAAGCAAGGAGTGTGAATGGACGACTTTCAACGGTCGTCCTTTTTATTTCGTCTGACTTTCACCCCGATACGGCACATCGATCGGAGAGATGTCGGTTGTAATGAAAATCCATCGTCTAGATTCAACGCTCGTTCCGTGGTATATTTCACGGTAGAGTCGATGTTCTAGAGGGAAACATTCTATATGGATATGTCAACGACAGCATTCGGTATCATCGCGATTCTCGTACTGCTGGTATTCGCCTGGCCACGTGCCCGGGCGTTCTTTTCACAGCCCTCGTTGTTGGTCCTTTCGATCGCCTTCGTTGTGGCGATTCTTGCGGTAACGGTCATCATCCCTGAGACGCAGCGGTATGGAGGGGAGCTTACTAATGCATCGACAGGCGATGCGGGATAGAAGATGAATCTTTCACTCGTCGTTTCTGTTCAACGAAATCCGACGTTAACCCTGGAAAGGTTGAAACATTTCCGAACGATCAGCTATTCAAACAGAGTTAAAATGAATCGTCTCACCGAATTAGAGGCGATTTTTTGACTTTCGGCTTGAGACGGGGTAGATTTGAAGGGAAAGAAGGGTATTTCGATACGGCGTTGTTGAATAATTCATTTAGCTTTAATAAGCCTTAAAATGTCATTTAATTTTTCAGACATCACTATTTATTGATAATTTTTTGACTTTTTACGAAAATAACAGCTTAGATAAAGGTTCGAATTATTCAACAACGCCTTTCGATACTATAAATCGGGAGTCTCCCACCCCTCAGTCATGAATACATGACAGCTCCCCTCGGGCAGGGGAGCAGGAACGTACTATAACGATATTTCTATGGCGCAGATAGAGAACCTGATGGATAAGCTGGTTTCGCTTTCGAAAAGGCGCGGGTTCGTATTCCCGAGTTCGGAGATCTATGGCGGGTTCGCGGCGGTGTATGATTTCGGACCGTACGGGGTTGAGCTTGCCCGCAATATCCGCGAAGCATGGTGGCAGGCCATGGTGCGCGAGCACGAGAATATCGTCGGTCTCGACAGTGCGATTTTCATGCATCCGAAAGTCTGGGAGGCGTCGGGACATGTCGGCGGGTTCAGCGATCCGCTCGCGGAGTGCAAGAAGTGCCATTCGCGCGTCCGCGTGGATCATCTCCTCGAGGAAGCGGGCGTGTTCGCAGACGAAAAGATGAGCGAAGACGAGATCAACGCGCTTTTCTCGGAGCATAAAGGGAAGGTCGTCTGTCCCAAGTGTGGCAGTCATGATTTCACCGAGGCGAAGAGCTTCAACCTGCTCGTGAAATCCAACCTTGGAAACTTCACCGGCGACTGGGACAAGGAGCCGACCTATCTGCGTGGCGAGACCTGCCAGGGCATATACGTCAATTTCAAAAATGTGCTTGATTCGACCCGGATGAAGGTCCCGTTCGGCATCGCACAGATCGGCAAGGCGTTCCGCAACGAGATCACCGCTCGTCAGTTCATCTTCCGCAAGCGCGAGTTCGAACAGATGGAGATGCAGTTCTTCGTCCATCCTGATACGGCTACGGAATTTTATGAGGAGTGGCGCGCGAAACGTTTTCAGTATTATATCGACCTTGGACTCAAGGAAGAAAATTTGCAGTGGCATCAGCACGAGAACATCGTCTTCTATGCGAAGGCGGCGTGGGATATCGAATATAAATTCCCGTTCGGATTCAAGGAACTTGAGGGCGTGCACAACCGCAGTGACTACGACCTGACCCAGCATTCAAAATTCTCGGGCGTCGATCTCTCGTATCGTGATCCACAGTCGGGGGAGAAGTATGTCCCGTGGATCGTCGAGACGTCCGTTGGTGTGGACCGGACATTTCTTGCGGTGCTTACGGACGCGTATACCGAGGAGGAGGTAAAGGAAGGCGATACCCGTGTCGTGCTCAAGTTCCCGAAGAAGCTTGCGCCGGTCAAGGTCGCGGTGTTTCCGCTGTTGCGCAACAAGCCCGAGCTCGTGGCCGCGGCACGTGCGATTTTCGATTCGCTCAAGGGCGACTTCGCGACCGAGTATGATGACAATGGCAATGTCGGCAAGCGGTACCGTCGCCAAGACGAGATCGGCACCCCGTATTGCGTCACCGTCGATTTCGACACGGTCGGACTCGGCGAGGATGCCTCGCTCAAGGACACCGTCACCGTCCGCGACCGCGACACCATGGAACAGATCCGCATCCCGATTTCGGAATTGCGGGGATACTTGGTGGAGAATCTGAAATGACAGGGGCGATTCAGGATGCTCGAGAATATCGGGTGAATGGATTTCCGCGTACGAAGAGGGCGACGGATTGGAAGGCTGCCGACATGTGAATCGGATGATCGGTATACTCCGGATATGGCATACGTGATTCTTATCATCGGGATCGTTGCAAGCATCGGCCTGACACTCTTTGCAGCTGTGTTCCTTTCGAGCTTCGCGGTGATGGCGGTCGGAGCCCCGTATGTTCCGTGCAGTGCGGTAAATAGGGGACGGATACGGGCGGCTATCCGCGGACGGAAAAGAGTGCTCGAACTCGGGTCGGGGGACGGTCGGGTGATGATCGATCTTGTGGCGGAAAACGGGATTGTCCATGGGTATGAGATAAATCCGTTCCTGGTATGGATAAGCCGGTGGCGGTTGTGGAAACTCGGATTATCCCGGAAAACGGCCATGTATCGGCGAAATTTCTGGAAATACGACTTCGGGGAATACGATGCCGTGTGCGTCTACGGGATTTCGTATATGATGGAAAGGCTGGAAAAGAAGCTACTTGAGGAGCTTCCCGCGGGAGCGCTGGTCGTATCCGTTGGATTTCCTTTCCCGAACTGGGAACCGGCACGGCAAGACGGAACGGTATGGGTTTACGAGAAAGATTGATGATGGCGGGAGATCTGTTCCGACTTATGTGTACTATTTTTAATTCTTCCATAACGATATGAAGTACAAGAAATTCACCCTTGGGAACGGGCTACGCGTGATCCTCGCGCCGATGACGGAGACGGGGACGGTGACGGTACTCGTCATGACCGGTGTCGGGTCGCGCTTCGAATCGCGCAAGGAGAACGGCATCGCGCACTTCCTGGAGCATATGATGTTCAAGGGGACCGAGAAACGTCCGACGGCGTTCGATATCTCGCGCGAGCTCGATTCGATCGGTGCGGAATACAACGCGTTCACGGGAAAGGAATATACCGGCTACTATGCCAAGGTGGAGGCGCACCATTGGGAAACGGCACTCGACGTGGTGAGCGATATGTTTCTCAACGCGAAAATCGACCAGGCTGAGATCGAACGCGAGCGGGGGACGATCATTCAGGAGATCAACATGTACGAGGATATGCCGGCGCGCAAGGTGGGCGATGTCTGGGAGGAGAGCCTCTACGGGGATACGCCACTCGGCTGGGATATCGCCGGACCGAAGGAGAATATCAAGACGTTCACACGACGCGACTTCGTGAAATACATGGAGCGCGGGTATATCGGTGGGAACGTGGTCGTCGGCATCGCGGGGAATATCGACCCGAAGAAGGTGATGGCCGAGGTGGAGGCACGGTTCGGCGTCGTGAAGACGGGTGTGCGACCGGAATTCCGCAAGGCCTCCGACAAACAGTCGGCGCCTGGCGTCTTCATCCGCAAGAAGAAGACCGATCAGACGCACTTCCTCCTCGGGGTGCGCGCGTATGATATGTATCATCCCGACCGGTTCGCCCTCGGGATCCTCTCGGTGATCCTCGGCGGAGGCATGTCGAGCCGTCTTTTCATCGAGGTGCGGGAACGGCGCGGACTGGCATACCGGGTCCGTACCGAGGTCGAGGCCTTCCACGATGCCGGATACCTCGCGACGCAGTGTGGCGTCGAACACGTGAATCTCGAGAAGGCGATCGCGGTCATTCTCGACGAGTACAAGAAGATCGCGACCGAGAAGGTCGGTAAGGACGAACTCCGCAAGGCCAAGGAATATATCAAAGGTGGCCTCGCTATGGGACTTGAGGGGTCCGACGAGGTCGTGGAGTATCTCGTCTCGCAGGAAATACTCAAGAGCGAGATCGTACTGCCGAAGGACAAGGTCCGCGCGATAGAACGTGTGACGGCCGACGACGTGCTCCGCGTCGCGCAGGACATCTTCCGGAACGACCGGCTGAATCTCGCGGTCGTCGGTCCGCAGGATGCCAAGAAGAAGGCGAAGCTCGAGAAGATGATGGATCTGGGGATTGGTAGCAAGTAGCGCGTAGTCAGCAGTAGGGGATATCTTACAATGGAGCTACGGCTAAATGGTGGGTTGTTCGGTTAACGGGTTCACGAGTTAACGGGTTAAGAAAGAGTGGAACAGGCAGACTCGATTTATTGCTGACTGAATGAATATATGGGAACCTTGTATCTCGTGGCGACACCGATAGGGAATATGGAAGATATCACGCTCCGGGCGCTCCGTACGCTCAAGGAATGCGATGCGGTGCTCGCCGAGGATACGCGCGTGACGCGGAGATTGCTCGATCGGCATGAGATCGACAAACCGGCGCTGTCATGCCACGAACATACCGACGAGTCGAAACTTCACTCGCTCGTCGCGCGTCTTTCGGCAGGGGAGTCGTTCGCCTATGTGACGGACGCCGGGACACCGGGACTATCTGACCCAGGCAACAAACTCGTCTCGTTCGCGCTTGCGGCGGGTATCCCTGTCGTGCCGGTGCCGGGGCCGTCGGCTCTTGGCGCGATCGTGTCGGTTGCGGGGATCGATATGCGTGAATTCATCTTCAAAGGATTCCCGCCGCACAAGAAGGGACGCGAGACATTCTTCCGATTCGTCGCGGAATCGGAACTGCCGGTCATCTATTATGAATCGCCACACCGTGTCCTGAAAAACCTCACGCTCTTAGCGTCGTTCGCACCGGAGAAACGAATCATCCTTGGTCGGGAACTGACCAAGATGTTCGAGGAGACCGTCCGTGGAACAGTCGGTGATGTGCTCGCCCGATTTGAATCCGAACCGACCAAGGTTAAAGGCGAATTCGTCATTGTGGTGTATAATGGAGATACTGAGAAATAAGTACTATGAGCAAACCATTCTATATCACCACTACGCTCCCATACGTGAACGGGAAACCGCATCTCGGTTACGCGTTGGAAGCATGCCAGGCCGATGTATTGGCACGGATGGCCCGACTCCGTGGCGACGAGATCGTGTTCAATATCGGTACCGATGAACACGGGCAGAAAATCTTTAGAAAGGCGGAAGAAGAGGGCGTTACGCCGCAGGAATACTGCGATCGGATGTCCCAGTATTTTAGGGTACTTCGTGAGACCCTCGATATAGGGTATACGCATTTTATACGGACCACCGATCCGCATCATGTCGCCGCGGCTCAGGAATTTTGGCGTCGTTGTGAGGCGAACGGGGATATCTACAAGAAGTCGTATCAGGCGAAGTATTGTGTCGGTTGCGAGATGGAAAAGACCGATTCGGAACTCGATCATGGACGCTGTCCGGAACATCCGAACATGGAGATACAGATCATCGAGGAAGAAAATTATTTTTTCCGGTTCTCAAAATATCAGGATGTGCTCCTGTCGCTGTATGAACGGAAGGATTTTATCGTTCCGACGAACCGGTTGTCGGAAATTCGGAGTTTCGTCTCGACCGGACTCCGTGATTTCAGCATCTCCCGTCTCGCCTCAAAGATGCCATGGGGTATTCCCGTTCCCGGCGACGAGGAACACGTGATGTATGTCTGGTTCGACGCGCTGGTGAACTATATCTCGACACTCGGATGGCCTGCGGAAGGATCCGACTTCGAACGGTTCTGGCCGGGACTGCAGATCGCGGGGAAGGACAATCTTCGTCCACAGTCCGCGATGTGGCAGGCGATGTTGCTTTCGGCAGGTATCGAGCCGTCCCGCCAGATCCTTATCCACGGATTCGTGCTATCGAAGGGGCAGAAAATGTCAAAATCGCTCGGCAATGTCATTTCCCCCGAAGAGCTTTCGGAGCGGTTCGGAAAGGACGGAACCCGATACCTTCTTCTTTCTTCCGGAAATCTTGAGAATGATCCGGACGTCACACTCGAACGCTTGACCGAGAAATACAATGCCGATCTCGCGAACGGGCTTGGGAATCTGGTCTCGCGCGTGATGCGGCTGTCCGAAGGGCTCGATCAAGATTCGAAAAAAGTCCCGGTGAGCCCCGCGTTTCCGGACGACGTCGCGAATCCCCTCGAAAACTACCGGTTCGCCGAGGCACTCGAGAAGATCTGGGAAACGGTCCGTGACGCGAATCGCTATATCGAGGAAGAGAAGCCATGGGAACTCGCGAAAACTGATCGTGAGAAATTTCACGGAGTCATGTCGGTCCTGCTCGACCGGCTCGCATTCCTTTCCGTCGCGCTCGTCCCGTTCCTGCCCGATACGGCCGAAAAGATCCGTACATCGCTCGAATCCGGTACGACGGAGATTCTTTTCCAAAGGGTGAAGATGGAGAACAAATAGCAGTCAACAAATAACAAAGAATGGGAAGTGGGTGCGATATACATTAAGCAAATGATATGAACCAGGAACGTATCGAAGAGCTTGAACGGGAAATACAAGGACTTCATTCGTAAGATACCTCGGGGCTCTGCCCCGAGGATCTGAAAATGGAATGGCATGGTAGTATAAAAACATGGAAACCAATGAACATGTCCACAAGGCCCACAATGTCAGCCTGCTCCTGTATCACCTTGTCTGCCCCATGAAATACCGTCGAAAAGTGCTGAACGAGACCACTGAGCAGACCCTCA